>Ga0070734_10001604_pt1 | contig 31866 bp, 29 predicted proteins | sample Coa_R1_8_FD_66444 | JGI IMG/M metagenome (GOLD analysis project Ga0070734, IMG submission 66444) | Surface soil microbial communities from Centralia Pennsylvania, which are recovering from an underground coalmine fire - Coalmine... | ecosystem: Environmental > Terrestrial > Soil > Unclassified ... | reverse complement strand
AAATACGCCTGATCTGGCTGGTACGGCAGAAATCGTCCCATACCTCTCTTTCTGCCTCATCTCGCCTACATTTACAAGTTGGTTCTCACGCGCTCTCTGAAGCCCCCGTTGTTCCCACCGAGGCAGATCTTGACGCATGTGTCCTGGCAGAGGCTCCGAGCCGAAGCGGAGCACATTGCCATCCGGATCTTCGACGTGAAACTCGAGCGCCCAATTGAAATTGGTGAGCGGCATTCGGATGGCGACGCCGTGTGCGACCAGTTCATCGTGCAGCCTGGTGGCGTCCTCGACGCCGATCCAGACCCAGGCGCCGCCGCGTCCCTGGCCGCCGCGGCACAGATAGATGCCGGCGCGGTCGCGGTTCACGGACGTAAAGTCCTCCGTGCCCCAACTCGCGTTCTGAAATCCCAGCTTGTCGACGTAGAAGGCGAGCGCGGCCTTCATGTCCTCCACGCGCAAGATCGGCTGGCTGTTTTCGAAGTAGGTGCGGGATGGGGTTGGGTCAGGCATAGCGGGGTTCGTTCGCTGGAAACTGCGAGTAAGGATAGCAGGACGGGCGATGTCTCGGTTTCTCCGATCCGCTGACACTACGACAACTGCGGGTACTTCGATCGCCGGAATTGAGGGATTTTGTCTCAGACCCACTACGCCACCCGATCTCGGCAGCATCGTACCCGCCCCTTCGACTGCGCTCAGGGCAGGCTCTCGCCAAAATCGCGAGAGCGCGGCACCCACCGTGTCGCAACGGAAAAGAAAAGCAGGCTTTGGAGGGCCGGGCCACCCATCCCGCCGGTACCATCCGGTCGAGCCAAAGTACCTCGAGAATTCAGTAAACTTCCTAAGCTTAATCAAGAAAGGTGAACCTATGACACCTCACCAACGAGAGAAGATGCATCAGCTTGAAAACCAACTCAAGTTATCGCCAGGTACACTTCCCATTCGTGGAGAATGCAAGGGGTACCTGTTCACAGTAGTGGATGGAGTTACAGTACTCATCACGCGTCAGAGTCGAAACCCAAATGGGGGGTTCATAATTCCTAGCCTGCACACCTACACTGAGGTAGGCGATCCAACGAACTTGCATGCGGCTGCCGATGCCCGCAGACTATTCGATGCTCAGGTACGGAAGTTAGGCGATGCGAAGTACCCGCATAAATTTGGACACCGTGGCCCGGTCATTGGCACTGATTGGCAGTGTGGAGAAGATTGTCCATGCGGCGACGAGCCCGAACCACGGAGAGAGGAGAGGAGCATTGGGCACCTCATAAAGTCGGCGACCTGAGGTCTCTAGAAACTCCTTTCATAAGCCTTAAGAGGGATAAGACAGAAAGCTCACTCCTACCCTGGTCCGTCACACAAGAGCGTCTGCCTGTTCACCAGAAGCTCCACCCTAGACATGGGTGACAATGTTCTCGACCCCAAGTATTTTCCGGAACTCCATTTCGAGAATGTTTCGCAATGACGGGATATCGTTTCTAAAAGCGTTATAGACCTTCTTCAATTGCTCTCTAAACTCTGGATTGCTTTGACGATCAGCGTAATTTGTTTTTCCCCAAACGCCCGCAGTAATCACCGCTTTTTGTAGCTGATCTACATATTTCCCGAGAGAAACACAAACCGGCAGAGGGAGGTAGATACGATGTGTATCCTCGAACTCCGAAAAGTCGCGCAGTCTAGCCAACGCCTTGTCATACTCCTCCTCTTGTTCAGGGAACGTTCCTAGCCCCCAGCCGAGGGCGAATGATTGTGAGTCCCAAAAAACATTCACCATCCGTTCGTATAACTCAGCGATTACCTCGGCTCGCTTCTCTTGAAGCTTTGTGAAGCGGATCTGATGCTCTGCGGCAACCATTTGAAGTGAACTCTTCAATCGTTCAACCTCGATGCTTGCGTCCGTGGTTAGTCTGCTTTTGAAAGATTCCGTATCGCGCCTCAACCATTCCGACACTAAAGCCTTGATCAGCCACCCGATGGCCGCCAAAAGCAGGGCCTGACCGCCAACCATCGCAACAACGGTTTTCCAAGTCATTATCATCGCGTTGCCGATTGTCAACCAACGGGAGTTCGAACGCAACAGACAGGACGTTCGCTAGCCAAAAAGGGGCGGGTGGCCCACCCTTTCAATCGTCGGCTTTTAATTCGCCGACACGTCCCTAACTGTGGGTGCCCCGCTCTTCGCGCGGTTTGCGAAGGGCGGGTAGAATGCTGCCGACGGCACAAGATTTTGCGGAAGAACCTAGGCCACCCGGTCGGCGAACGAAATCTTGCCCCATCCTACGTTTAATTGCACTGGTCCAGCTTCTAATGTGTAGTGCCGATAACTGCTCCAGCGCCACTGCTCGGGCGCCTTCACCAGACCACGCTTCACCGGATTGCGATGCATGTAGCGCAGCTTTTCAATCCGCTTTTTCGTGGTCCACACGTTGAAATCATAGAAGCGAGCCTGCCAGAACGCCCGATCCGACTCTTTCCCGAACAACTCTCGCTGCCGTGGATCGCGACGCTTTCGTCGCGGCAACAACGCGTGGGCCGTGCGCTGCTTCACCACCTGCATCACCGTCGGCGGACTACCCACCTCCGGTTCGGTCAGCAGCAGATGCACATGTTCCGGCATGACCACGTATCCCAACACCACAAATCGGTAACGTTGGCGCGTCTGCTCCAGGATGGAGAGGAAGCGGTCGCGTGCGTGCGCCGAATTCAGAAAAGGCAAACGGCGGTAGCAGGAACACGTGATGAAGTGGAGGTGATGCGCACCGTAGGTTCGATGCAAGCCGCTCGGCATGACAACCCATGGTATCGGCAGCATCGTACCCGCCCTTGCAAAAATCGCAAGGACGGGGCACCCACAGTTTCGAAACGGGAAAGAGAAAAACAACTCGGAATGGCCGGGTCACCCCGTCTCCAACCTCACCCTCAGGGTGCGGCGGTGAATCCGTGCGTGACGGCGCTGGTGTCGGAGTAGAATCCGGCGACGGTTGCGTGGTCGTTGGCGTGATAGGCGAGCGTGGCGGTCGATGCCGGGTAGCTGATCGACACGAAGGTTGACCCCTGCGCGCCGAAGCCGAAGGTGCCAGTCGAGTTCTGGTAGAGACCGGTTATCTGATTTTTGTTGTTGATCCCTCGGCCATAGGTCGAAGTTGCATTCGGGTAATTGAAGGTGGTGCAGGTACCTGACTTATAGGTGAAGCCGCTGAAGGGGCCAGAGGTGGAATTGAAGACGTCGCCAACGATCACTCCCGCATCGTTGATCCCGTATGCGCGTGTGTTGGTCCATCCTTGGCAGGAGATCGTTGTGTAGGTGCCGTTGTCATATTCGAATCCCTGATAAATCGAAGAACTGTTGATATACCTTCCGACAATCTGGCCGCTTTTGTTGACTCCCCATGCCTCGGTTTCGGCGGGGCCCAGGGGATCGACGATATCGAAGCAGGAACCGTTGCCCTCCCAGATGAATCCGTGAACTCCGCCGAAGAAGGAGTACGTTCCGATGATCTCACCGGTGTTGCTGATGTCGAAGACGTCGGTGGCGTTCTCGAGGGCGCATTCGATGGTGGTGAAGGTGCCCTTCAACAGCGAGAAGCCGCAGGAAGTCTGGGAGCATCCGGCGCCGGTATAGTAACCGACGATTTCGCTGGAATTGTTGATGGCGTACGCCAGAGTCGCGGAAGCGCCGGGGTAATTGACGGCTTTGTAGTTGAACGTGATGGGGGCATGGGGTGCCTGGTCTTGGATTGCGTTATTTTGAGCCTTGATCGACGGTACACAGCTAAGTACTGCCAGCACCGCATAAACGACGTGCGTGCGAACAAACAACTTCATGATGTCGACTCCTTTTGGAAAGTACTGATGTTGACGAACGGGACCCAAAGGGAACTAACGGGGCTCACTACGGTAAACGACAGTGGCTGTAACTACGGCACTTAGCGAACGTGGTAGAGGGAAGGTAATTCAGGAGATAGATGGTGTCAATGGGATACGGGCATGACCAATCAGGTTCCTCCGGCGATTTGGTTCAACTTACGAATCGGCGCGGATAACTTTTCAACGGCGTGATGTCATTCCGAAGCGAAGCGAGGAATCTGCTGTCCTGGACGCTAATCCGAGCCCCAACGGGCGGAGACTGCGGCAGCGAAAGCAGATTCCTCCCTTCGGTCGGAATGACAATAGAAAAGCGCTACTCGCAGCGAAGCGAGATCAGCGGATCAATTCGGGCGGCGCGTTGGGCTGGAACGTAACAGGCTAGTAGCGCGATGCCTGCCAGCAGCAACGAGATCCCGGCGAAGGTGATGGGGTCGGTTGCTTGTACGCCGAATAGCAAGCTGCGCATCAGGCGCGTCAGAAGGAACGCAGCGGCCAGGCCGATCGTCACGCCCGAGAAGGCGAGCACCATCCCTTGCTTAACAACAAGGCTCAGGATGTGGCGCTGCGAAGCGCCCAGCGCGATTCGAATTCCCAATTCGCGCGTTCCCTGATTGACCAGGTACGCCATCACGCCGTAGATGCCGATGGTCGCGAGAGCCAGCGCGACGCCGGCGAAGACAGCAAGGAGCATCATCGAAAAACGCCGCTGCGCCAGCGACTCGTTTACCTGCTGCTCCATGGTTCGAACGTGGTACATGGGAAGATCCGGATCGAGAGTTCGCAGCGCGCTCTTGGTGGCCGATAGCATAGCTGCTGCATCGGTGCGGCTGCGGAAGGCTACCGTCATGGCTCGCGTAGGGAATTGCGTATGAGCGACATAGAACGCGATGCGCGGATTCGAGTCGAGAGAGTCTTGCTTCACGCGTCCAACTACGCCGACAACGGTCTGCCACGGATCCTTCGATGAGAGTTCGACGACGTGAATGCGCTTGCCGATCGGATCTTGCCCGGGCCAGAGTTGATCGGCCATGTACTCGTCGACGATGACGACGACCGGCTTGGTCAGGTCGTCTTGCTCGTTGAAGAATCGTCCGCGGCGCAGCGGGATCTCCATGGCTTCGAAATAGTGGCCGCTGACGAGCCGCTCATCGGCATTGAGAAACTTCTCGCCGGGAAGCGGGATTCGCCCCTCGACCGTGATGGGCGTCCAGGCAAAGGCTTCGCTCAAGGGAAGTGATGTGACTCCGCCCGCGGCGATTGCGCCGGGCGAGTGTTCCAGGCGCTCCCAAAGTTGGCGATACGAATTCAAGATGGCTTGTTCGTTGCCGTAGCGCTGGCCGGTCATCGTCAGGTCGAAGGTGAGCACGCCGCGCGGACTGAATCCGGGAGAAACATTTTGCAGGCGGGCGAAACTCCGAATGAGAAGTCCGGCGCCGATCAGCAGGACGACTGAGAGCGCTAATTCTGAAACAACCAGCAGCCGCCGCAGATTATTGCCGTGTCCCCAAACTGCGCTGGTTCCCGCCGAGCCGCGACTTGCATCTTTCAGAGTTGAATTCAGGTCGACCCTCGAAACGCGCAGCGCCGGGACGAGTCCGAAGAGAATTCCCGAGAAGACCGAGAGCAGCAGAGTAAAGAGGAGCACACGTCCGTCGATCGAGACGTCTTGCAGTCGCGGAATGCTTTTTGTACCCAAGATGTGCATCCAGCGCACGGTGACAAGGCTGATGAAAATACCCAGAGCGCCGCCGCTGAGCGAAATCAGCAGGCTCTCGGTCAATAGCTGACGCGCGATGTGCCAGCGGGTGGCACCGAGGGCTGTCCGAACGGCAATTTCCTGCTGGCGCGCTACGGCTCGCGACAACATCAGGTTCGCGACGTTGGCGCATGCGATCAACAATACGAAACTCACTGACCCGAGCAGCACCCACAGAGATCGGCGCACGTTGCCGACAACCTGTTCAAGAAGAGGAACGATGCTGAAGGTCAGTCCGCCATTGGGCGGATAATTTTCCGGAAATTGGCGACGCAGGCGGGCCGTGATGGTATCCATCTCGGCCTGGGCTTGCTGCAGGGAGACGCCCGGCTTCAGCTTTCCGATGATGTTGTAGTCTTCGCGGTCGCGCACCTGCGCCGCCTCGGTTGGAGCGAGGGGCAAGGGCAGAAAGAGGTCGGCCCGCTGGGTTCCGTCGAGCAGCGGTACAACCTCCTGCGGCAAGGAAAAATTCTGCGGAAGGACGCCGACGATTTCGTATGTTTGTCCATTAATAATGACCGGCGTCCCGAGGACGTGCCGATCGCGGCCGAAACGTCGCGCCCACATTCCGTCGGTCAGGATGGCGGTGGACGTGTGTCCGGGCAGATCTTCGTCGGGCGTCAGCAAGCGGCCCAGTGCCGGATGAGCACCCAGCATGGGAAGAAGATTCGACGAGATGCGTACGGCGCCGACTCGTTCCGGATCACCCTTGCCGGTCAAGTTGTAGTTACCGCCGATCGCGATTGCGACCTGCTCAAAGCCGTGGTGGCTTGTCTTGATGTCGAAATACTGGGCCGTGGAAAACCAATCCTGGGTGATGCCGAGGCCCGGCGAACGATTCCACAGGATGACCAGCCGGTCTGGATCGTCGTACGGTAGAGGACGGAACAGCAGGGCGTTCGCAACACTGAAAATGGAGGTGTTCGCCCCGATGCCGATCGCCAGTGACAATACTGCGGCGAGCGTAAACCAGGGGCTCTTGGCGAACGAGCGAAGGGCGAATCGAATGTCCTGCATCCAGGTGTTCATTGGATGGTCATGCTAGCATGCGACTCCTACATCAGACGTGCGAGGTGCGGTTTGGTTTCTTGACGAGCATGGGCAGGCGGGGTTCATCCAACTGGGAAATTTATCCGCTGCCCGCTCCCTAGGGACGAGAATGATGTGTTGACCGTTGGCCGACCATGCGACCCTACCAGAAGGCTAGCAGCACTTGGCGGATCAGCAGGCCCCCGGCGAGGGAGACGGCGATGCTGGCCAGGGTGCCGAGCAGGAAATATTCGGCCCAATCGCGGTTTTCGAGATCGCGGGAGCGGATCAAGCTTTTGGCGGCCATAAGGAACGCGAGGGCGGCATAGCTTCCTTGGGTGACAATCGCCAGCAGGAGAAGGCGTTCGAGGTTGCCAATCCAGCGTCCACGATTGAATTCGACGGTGTCCACTCTCTTTTCGACGACGATGAGGTCGGAACGCGGAACGACACTGGTGTTTTTGGGAAGCTGGAGCGAAGGAAGAGCTCCACATTTGTTGAGGATACCGCGTACGACGTAGGTCCCTCCGCGAATGTTGAAGATGACGATGGCGGCGATGAGACAGAGAGCGGAAGTCGTCGACTCAGGAAAGGGAAGAGCGATCCAGAAGCGATGCGCGACGAGATGCCAACGGACAATGCAGGCAACGATCAGAATCACGACGAATGTAGAAGCGCCGATCTCGAGTTCTGCTCCGTAGTCGGGGGCGACCCACCAGCGGCGGGCAATTGGAAGAAGTAGAGACGCGGTGCCAAGGCACAAAGCCAAGACTAAGGATTCAATGTTGACACCAGCGATCAGAAAAGTGATCAGCGCCATCGCCAGGCTTCGGACGAGCAGAAGCACGCTCCAGAATTTCGGGACGGGCTGGTTGTCGGCGGCGAGGCGGTTCATCAGCCGTACGGGATCGGATACAACGGCGTAGTTGACTAGGCTCCAAAACAAGAGCAACTCGGAAATGAGCAGCAACGTACCGGGCGAGTTGGCGGAGAGCGCGGCGAACGTCATTTGTGGAGAGGAGCTCCGAAAGAGATTTCCGAGAGGAGTGCGCGCCATCCCTGTTCGCCTTCACGATAGGCTTCCCATCCGGCGGCGGCTGCATAGAGAGAGACCGCTTGTCTGGAAATGCCGAGTTGGTTCGCGATGGCGGTTTGGGTCAGCGATTGACGTAGCAACTCGATGACTCTGCGCTGCTGCGGCTTCAAGCGGGCGCGGTGATACTGCAGGAGACGGGCGAATCCGTTGAAGGCAGAGTCATCGGTTGCGCCGAATCCGGAGAAGACGCCACCTAGGAGTTTTTCCTTTTTGGAAATGTCGATCGCGTTGCGGGCGTGGTGCAGGGCGGGTCCATCGATATTAATTGCGTTCTTACCGATCGGGGTGTCGATGGTGCCAAAGCCGACGCCGACGCGGAGTTGACGCATATCAAACTTATAATGCATGTCCCAGAGGAGATCGGGAAGGGCGCGGGCGTCGGAAAGTAACCCCTGAAATTCGTCGCCCAGGGTGACCACGAAACGGGCGACGAGGGCGCTCTTATGTCGCTGGTTGAGTCCGGTGATGAACTCGGAGAAGCTCAACTGGACTTCGGGACGCCGGGCACGCGACAATTCCCGCGATTTCACCATGTCGGCAATTACGGCGATACAAGGAGCGTCCCGGAGGTTGGGTGACGACGTCATGGTTGGGAGTGGCAGGGTCAGGTTATCTTGGGACTCTCAAGTTGTCAATATAAATATATTGCTAACTAATAAAACAATAATTAAATATTGCTATTCAAGTAAGCAATAGCTACGTATTGACCGTGTCAAACTGGGAGTTCGAGAGGAGAAATGAAGGGGATACGGCTTCCGGCGGCGGTTCTGCTCGATAACGTGCGCAGCATGTACAACGTGGGGGCATTCTTTCGCGCGGCCGATGGGGTAGGACTACAGAAGCTGTGCCTGTGCGGGATTACGGCGCATCCGCCGAAGAAGGCGATTTCGAAGACGGCGCTGGGCGCTGAAGAAACCGTGGCGTGGGAGCATGACTGGGACGCCCTCCACATGGCGGAAGGGCTGCGCAGCAGTGGATTTCAAATCGCCGCGATCGAGACCCGTCCGGAGGCCGTGGATTTGTTTGAGTGGCGACCCAGCTTTCCGGTCTGCGTGATGTTTGGACATGAAGTAGATGGGCTGCGTCCGGAGTTGCTGGCGATGGCGGATGCGCATGTGCGCATTCCGATGCTGGGAAAGAAGAAGTCGCTGAACGTGGCGACCGCGGGGGGAGTGGTGCTGTATGAGCTGCTGCGGAAGTGGCGCGGCATGGAGTGCGTCTGAGCTCAACCACAGGCCTTCTGCGCATTGCGTGCCAGCTCGTTCCGACATCGTAAGTGCAGGAAAAACCTCGGTCTGACTGGATCCGTACCAATGAGGGATCTCTTTAGGTTTCCAATCAACCAACCGAACGAAGCAAGACGTCATCCAAGGTTGCGCTCACCCAGGGGGAGCCGAGCCGATGAGGACGCCGCCTTCTATCTCTTGCGTAGCTCTAAGTGCCCTTTGCAGCTTCCTTGCTGGCTGCCAGGGGCTGGTGGCGCCTTCGTCTATTCCTTCCTCTACTTCGTATCAGCTTACGGTCAGTGCCCCGGCAGGCGAGGGCAAGATAAGCAGCAGCCCGGCAGGAATCAGTTGTCCGGGCACGTGCAGCGCCACCTTCCCTCAAAATACGAAGGTTGCGCTGACCGAGAGTCCCGGAACCAACTATTATTTTGGCGGCTGGAGCGGTGCTTGTTCTGGTATGGCGGCCTGTAGTGTGACGATGACCGCAGCGGAAAGCGTATCGGCTGCGTTTACTCCGGGCGAAGCATTGACCGTGACTACGTCGGGGAGCGGTACCGGCACGGTGACCAGCAGCCCAACAGGAATCAGTTGTCCGGGCACGTGCAGCGCCAGCTTTGCTCCGAATACGAAGGTTACGCTGACTGAAACTGCGGGAGCCGCCAACTATTTTGCAGGGTGGAGCGGCGCATGTACGGGTACATCGACATGTAGTCTGACCATGACGTCTGCTGAAAATGTCAGTGCCGCGTTTACCAGCGGGGATGCACTGACTGTAACTATGGCAGGGAGCGGTACTGGAACGGTGACCAGCAGCCCCGCGGGAATCAATTGCACGACCGGGTCAGCAACGGGGTGTACCGCGGCGTTCCAACCGAATACTGCAGTGACACTGAGCGAAAGCACGACTGCGCCCAGCATTTTTTCTGGCTGGTCGGGCGCTTGCACGGGCAGCGGCGGATGCACTGTCACATTGAGCGCCCCGACGAATGCTGTAACTGCGACATTCGCCCGCGGCGGTACGCTGCAAAGTCTGAATCACATCATTTTCTTTGCGCAGGAAAATCGGTCGTTCGACAGCTATTTCGGATATATGCAGCAGTACTGGGCGAAGAATGGAATCCCAAATCAGCCGTTTAATGGCCTTCCACAGTTCACGCCCCCCGCTAACCCTGTGCTGGCTCCAACCAATCCCGCTTGCGATCCCTCGAATCCCGACGGCCCTACCATATGCGTTCCGGATCCCAACGTTCCGCCGGTCCCTTCGTTCCATATGCAATCGATCTGCACCGAGGAACTGAGCCCGTTCTGGAATGAGGCGCATGGGGATTGGAATGATGATTTCGCTTATCCGTCGACGATCAACTGGATGGGCAACGGTTTCGTAGAATCTGGCGCGAACGATGCCCGGCAATATCCGAACATTTATCCGCCGGTAAATGACATCAATGGCTACCGGACGATGGGGTATTTCACGGACGCGGATCTGAATTATTACTATTTCATGGCCAGCAGCTTCGCGACGTCAGACAGTTGGTTCTCTCCGATCATGAGTCGCACACAACTCAACCGTGCGTATGTCCTGGCCGGGACCTCCGATGGGTACGCTTATCCTCCGGGCAGTAACAGCAACGACAACGCTCCTTTCCCAAGCCCAACCATTTTCCAGTCGTTGCAGACCGCTGGAATCACATGGCGAGTCTATGTGGACCCGGAAGGCACGACCTGCGCCAACGACACCGGCAGCGCGCTCAATCAATGCCTCGCGAATATTTCGTACGTGAACATGTTCACTTTTGAATCGCAAGTGCAAAGCACGCCGTCTCTGTACCAGAATTTTGTTCCGGTATCGCAGTTCGCCACCGATGCGCAGAATGGCACATTGGCGCAGGTATCTTTGATTGAGCCGGCATCCAATGCCGGACTCGACGAGCATCCTTCCGATTCCGATGCTTATCCCGAGAATATCCAGCAGGGAGCGCAGTTTGCTGCCGGATTGATCAACACGCTGATGACCAGCCCAAGTTGGAAAGATTCAGCGATGATCTTTACCTACGATGAAGCTGGAGGGTTCTTCGATCACGTGCAGCCTCAGCCGGTACCGGTGCCGAATCCCAATTCGGATCAATATCCGATCGATCTGCAGCCGGGTGACATGTGCGACGGCGCCAATCAGGTTACCGGCGTTTGCAGCTTTGGAATGACGGGCTATCGCGTGCCGCTGATCGTGATTTCTCCTTTTGCGAAGAAGAATTTTGTTTCGCACGTCGTTCGAGATAGCACGGCATGGCTCAACCTGGTCGAAGAGCGGTTCAATGTTCCTGCGCTTACTGCGCGGGACGCTTATTGGTCTGGAACGACGCCTGTCGCGACCATGGACGAATTCTTCGACTTCGTGAACGTGCCTTGGGCGACGCCACCCAGCCCGCCGACCCAAAATACAAACGGAACCTGCAGTCTGGCCGCGCCAACGCCGTAGGCAAGCCTTGATGTCCCCGAGAACGGCAGAAGTCACTAGAGCGTAAAACTGGTTTGGGAACCCACGGCGCAAGCCGCGCGCGCAGCAATGGGTAGAGAACCGCGTCGCGTGATGCGCATGATTTCGAAACGATCGATGGGATAATGACTCTCGTGAGAACTCTGCGCGCGGTAGGGATTTTTCTTTTTCTGTTCTCTGTTTCGTATTGCCTCGCCACGACCCGGCACTACTACATCGCCGCTGAGGACGTGACCTGGAACTATGCTCCCAGCGGCATCAATCTGCTCAATGCGTTGCCCATACGACAACCGTGGCTCAAGCTGGAGTGGCAGAAAACCCGATTCATCGAATACACCGACGACACTTTTAGCGCGAAGAAGCCGCAACCAGATTGGCTGGGGATTCTTGGACCGGTGATTCGCGCGGAAGTTGGTGACGAGATTGTCGTCGAATTTCTCAACCGTTCCCGCCTCGCCCACGACATGCATCCTCACGGCTTGCGCTACGACAAAGACAACGAAGGTTCCGTCTATCTTCCTTTCGGCAAAGGTGACCGGATCGCGCCCGGACGCCGCTTTACCTATCACTGGTTCGCCAACGCCGCGAGTGGCCCTGGACCGGGCCAGCCGAGTTCAATCGTCTGGTGGTACCACGCGCATGTGGATCCCGCCATGGAGATTAATGCCGGGCTGCTGGGGCCGATCATTGTTACTGCCAAGGGCAAAGCGAGGCCCGACGGATCCCCCAAGGATGTGGAGCGCGAATTTGTAACCTCGTTCATGATCTTTGACGAAATGGGAGGCAAACCCGCCGGGCAGTTCTACTCCATTAACGGATATATTTTTGGCAATCTTCCAGGCTTGTACATTAAGCAGGGCGACAAGGTGCGCTGGTATCTGCTGGGCATGGGAAACGAGATCGACCTGCATACGCCCCACTGGCATGGAGAAACCGTGACGGACGAAGGCCGCCACACGGATGTGATCGAACTTCTCCCAGGGAGCATGAAGACGGTGGACATGCTCGCCGACAATCCCGGGACCTGGATGTTCCATTGCCATGTTGACGATCACATGGAAGCGGGAATGATGGCGGTCTTCACGATCTACCCGCCGGCAACGCGATCGTGTCCCATCAGCTTCGTCGATGGTCGCTTCTGGAACACTCTGGAACAGTTTTCCTTAACGGTTAAGAACGAGACCCGGAAACCAATCGAAAGCCTGAATCTCAGCTCGGAAATGTTCTTGGCTCCTCAGGATTTACTCCGCGCGTTCAACGGGAACTGGCATTCGAACGATTCGATCCCGCCCGGAGAACAGCGGGTTTTGCAGAAGCCTGGTATTCCAGCCGCGAGCGCCCAGAAAGTCCTGGGCTGGGTATTGTTCCCGACTTTCGTGAAATACCAGGACGGAAGCACTTGGGAAGCGCAAAATACTGGCGAGTGTTTCCGTGTCTTTTGGAGAGATCCTCAGCATCCCGATCAGCCGGCCCTCCCGCCGCTGCAGTTCGAAATAAATTCCGATTGAAGCGATTCGAGAGAATAGATGGGCGGCGCGGATCACTCAAGGACCTCGCCCCGTCTTTACGCTCCACAGGCGCCCGTGATATTCTCATAACTGTCATAAGGACAATCGATTAAAGACAGGAGTGCACCAGTTTAGTGTTAGCCAGAGAGCAAAAGAAATCCCTCATTGACCAGTACGGCACGCATGCGAGCGACACAGGAAGCCCTGAAGTGCAGATCGCTCTGCTCAGCGAACGCATTGGCCAGTTGACGGAGCACTTCAAGACGCACCAGAAAGACCACGGCTCGCGCCGCGGACTTCTCATGCTGGTCAGCAAGCGGCGTAGCTTGCTGGACTACCTCAAGAAATACGATTCCGAGCGGTATAAGGCTGTGATCGGGAAGCTCGGCATCCGCAAGTAGACATTGAAGGTTTCAGAGTTTCAATGTTTCAAGGGTTCAAAGTTACGACCTTGAACTCTGAGACCCTAATCCATGAAAACTTGCCTTTTCTGATGAGCCGTCTCTGGTGAGACGGTCAGCATAGAGGAACTCTCCAGACGTGCGTTTTCCAAGCGCAACAGACCCCTTCGCTAGTGTTGAAGGTGAACTGTCCCTTCTCGACATCGGGGAAATTCCCCACTCTAACGCCGCACAAAAGGCGTCGTTAGAATGGGGCTCCCATATCCTTACTCATGGCTCAATGCTCACTGCTCAAAGCTCTCCGAAGGACATTCAATGAAACCAGAACCTACGACAGTTACCGTCAGTCTTGCCGGCGGCAAGACCATCTCTTTTGAAACAGGAAAATTAGCCAAACAGGCTCACGGGTCCGCCGTTGTGCGGCTCGGAGAAAATGTTGTGCTGGCCACCGCTGTGGCCAATGCCGACCCCCGCGAGGGCGTCGATTTCTTCCCCCTCACCGTGGATTACCGCGAGTACACCTATGCCGGAGGCCGCTTCCCCGGAGGCTTCATCAAGCGCGAAGGGCGCATGAGTGAGAAGGAAGTACTGACGAGCCGGCAGATCGATCGGCCGATTCGTCCGATGTTTGCCGAAGGGTTCAAGTGCGAGACGCAGGTTATTGCGTTTGTGCTCTCGGCCGACAGCGAAAACGATCCGGATGTCTGCGGCATTAATGGCGCGTCGGCGGCCTTGCATGTGTCGGATATTCCGTTTCTCGGGCCGATCGGCGCAGTGCGCGTCGGGCTGATCAATGGACAGTTCATCGTGAATCCGACGTATAACGAGATGCGCGAGAGCCTGCTGAACATCATGGTCGTCGGGACGGCCGAAGGCATTGTGATGATCGAGTCGGGCGCGAAAGAAGTGAAGGAAGAGACGGTTGTTGACGCGATCGAGTTTGGGCATACCGAGATCAAGAAGATTTGCGCGGCGATCAATGACCTCCGCAACAGGGCCGGGAAGCCGAAGCGGGTGGTTGAGCCTCCGCAGTTCGATCAGGCATATTACGACCAACTAAAGAAAAAGGTTGGCGCAGAGCTGACTGATGCGCTCGATACGAAGAAGCATCCGAAGCTGGAGAGCTACGGGCTGGTTGACGCGATCAAGAAGCGGCTGGATGGGGAACTGCCTGAGGACGATGAGGACGCGAAGAAAAAACTTGATCACTATTACGAGACGTTGCGCGAGCGGATTTTCCGCGAGCAGGTGATCAAGCAGAAGAGGCGTCCGGATGCGCGGGCGTTCGATGAGGTCCGCGAAATCTGGATCGAAGTTGGAGTGCTGCCACGGACGCACGGCAGCGCGATCTTTACGCGCGGCGAAACCCAGGCGCTGGTCACGACCACACTCGGCACCAGCGACGACATGCAGCGACTGGAAGGTTTCGAGGGCGAAGCCAAAAAGCGCTTCTTGCTCCATTACAACTTCCCACCGTTTTCCGTGGGCGAAGTTGCGTTTCTGCGTGGAGCGGGACGTCGAGAAATCGGTCACGGAGCGCTGGCGGAGCGGTCGGTTTCGGCCGTGCTTCCGTCGGAAGAGAAGTGGCCTTATGCCATGCGCGTGGTTTCCGACATTCTGGAGTCGAATGGATCGTCGTCGATGGCGACGGTCTGTGGAGCGTCGCTCGCGCTGATGGATGCAGGTGTTCCGCTGAAGGCTCCGGTAGCCGGTGTGGCGATGGGATTGGTAAAGGAGGGCGATGATTATGCCATCCTGACCGACATCGCAGGCGCGGAAGATCACTATGGCGACATGGACTTCAAAGTCGCCGGAACACGTGAAGGTATTACCGCGCTGCAGATGGACATTAAGGTTGCGGGGATCACCGCGAGCATCATGCGCGAGGCGATGGCTCAGGCACAGCGCGGACGCATGCACATCCTCGGGAAGATGGAGGAAGTGATTTCCGAGCACCGCGCGAAGATTTCCGATTACGCGCCGCGCTTCTACACTGTGCAGATCCCGACGGACAAGATTCGCGATCTGATTGGGCCGGGTGGAAAGATGATCCGGTCGATCGTCGAGCAGACGGGAGTCAAGATCGATGTGGAAGACTCCGGTCTGGTGAAGGTGGCGTCGAGCGATCAGGCGTCGGCCCAGAAGGCGCTGCAGATTATCGGCGACATCACCGCGACGGCCGAGGTAGGGAAGACTTATCTCGGGAAAGTCACGCGGCTGGCAGATTTCGGAGCGTTTGTCGAGATCATTCCGGGCACGGAAGGTCTGCTGCATATCAGCGAAGTGGCGGAACATCGGATTGCCGATGTCCGCGACGAACTGAAGGAAGGCGACCAGGTGCTGGTGAAAGTGCTGGCGGTGGAAGGCAACCGCATCCGGCTCTCGCGCAAGGCGATTCTGAAGGAGCAGCGCGCGAAGATGGCCGCGCAGGGCGGCGGAGGAGTCGAGGGTGGTGTCGCGCCGGTGCCCGAGAGCGAACCCGCACCGGGTGGCACGCTGGTGATTGAGGGCGGCGGCGATTTTCCAGATGAACCCGCCGATGAGCCGAACTTCAATCGTGAAGGTGCTCCACATGGCGGCGGCGACCGTCCGCACGGCGGCGACCGCGGAGGGGATCGGGGAGGAGATCGTGGCGGGCGCGGCGGACGTCCGGGTGGTGGCGGACGTGGACGTGGTGGCCGCGGTGGACGAGGGGGCGGTGGTGGACGCCACGGCGGCGGACACGGCGGGCATGGTGGCGGCGGGCGGCACTAAGAGCTTGCGCCACGGATCTGCGCGGATTTTCACGGATCAGAAAAAAAGGCTGCGACTTCGGTTGCGGCCTTTTTTTATTTTGGTGAGCGATGGGCCAGATTTGGGGCTGCTTAGAGATTGGCGTAGTCCAGGGCTGACCTTTGCTCAGCGGTCATTTATGGGCGTAGCGAGGAATCTAGCCACCGCAGCTGTTCCAGGGGTAGGGATGCTTCGACTCCGCCGGAGTTCCGCTTCGCTGCACTCCGGCTGCGCTCAGCATGACATTGGTTTGGGTGCGTTCCGAAAGTCGCTATGGCCCGATTGGCAGGAAGGGTTAGCGCGGGACGATTCGAAGCGCTGCACAGCGAATTCCGAAAGCCTTCTCAAAGCCACGCTCCCCTGCATGAGTGACACGCACTGCGCGAGTTCCTCGAACGCGAGCCAGCCAATTCCTCTGCATAAAACAGGAAAGCAGGGCGGCGCCGACGGCACCTCCGATGTGGTGATGGCGTTCCGTCCAGTCGAGACACGGGTGAGCGAACGAGCGTCTTAGTTTGGAGAGCGCGTCGAAGTCGAGATCCAGAGTTCGCAGGAAGCGCTTTCCTTTTGCGGTGACGTGAAACGCGTCGTCGCGGCGGAGAAAAGCACCCTGACGCAGGAGTTCATTTCTTACGGCGATCGCGAGAACGCCAGCGAGATGGTCATAGCATGTGCGTGCGAAGCGTATCTCGGGCAACGCGGGAGTTGCCGGATCATGAGCCAATGCTCCGAGTGCCTCGATTGCTGCGGCCACATCACGGTTTTTCAGACGAAACAGCCGTTGCCGCCCACTGCGTTGCGAGGTGATCAGGCCGCCCGATCGAAGCTTAGAGAGGTGAGAACTCGCGGTCTGGGGAGACACGTCAGCTGCAGTTGCGAGTTCGGAAGCGGAATGCGCATCGCCATCGAGCAGGATCGTGAGCATCCGAATGCGTCCCGCTTCCCCGATCAGAGAGGCAATGCGGACGATTGAGTGTGCATTCATAGTTCGATGTACATTTAAACATAGATGCAGACTGTGGAGCTAATCTTTCTTTGCAGGGAACACACTTAATGCGGAGAAAAGCAATGAATGTTGTAGGAAGAATTGCAATGATCTTGCTCGTTGCTACGGCAGTGGCGCAGCAGTCGAGCCAGTCAGAGCCGGAACGAGCCATCGTTGGTTATGTACGCGACAGCGGATGCGTGCATCGGTTTCATGAGGTGGTAAAGCCTCTGCCCAACGGATGCGTGGAAGCCTGTGTGCGCGCTGGGTCACCATTGGTCGTGTTGACCAAGAACGAGCAGGTCTACCATCCGATTTCCGCTGAAATGCCGGATGTGGATGTTCGCCAGAAGTTACTGCCGTATGTCGGTAAGCTTGTGAAAATTACTGGCCACATCTACAGCCGGGGTGGTTCCAATGCGATCTCGTTGGAGCAGATCGAGGTAGTCAAGGATGAGCCGGCAGAATAATGCGAAGCAAACCGCTTGGCCACGGATTCGCACGGATTTCCACGGATTATCATGCGCAAGAACGGCAAAGAGCTGCGATCTGAAATCGCGGCTCTTTTTTCTAGAGATTAATTTCCCTGGGCAACCCCGGACGAGGGCGTCTGGGTTCCACGAACGAACTTCCCATGTCTCGCAAAGTCGGCGAGACATGGAGCATCCCAATTCGGTGCTGGGGTCTGATGTTCCCACGCTACTTTCCAAATACCACTTGTACCAACGGCAGGTCTTCGCGGAGGAAGCCTGTGGCATGGGCATACGTTACGTATTGCGTTTGGCCGTTGCCTTGGGCGAATTCGACGTGGGCTTGGCCTGTGTAGTTGACCGAACCTTTGTACGGCGTCTCGCCTTTGAAAAGGAGCGTTGGGGCTGACCACGGGCCCCATGGGGTCGACGACACGATGTAATACATATCGTTGTTCAGGGCCGGGTTGTAGATGTTCATGTATTCGCCGAGGTAGGGGTTGTAGAAGACCTGGTTGGCGGCGGCTCCTCCCTGGAAAATGATGGCTGCGTCGCTTGGATTAGTGCTCCAGGTGTTGTTGCCGGCGTAGTAGGTCCATTGGCTGAGGTCCAGTGCATTGGCCAGCGGGACTTGCGCCACCATGCAGTTCTCAACCAGGAAGCCGCCGACACATCCGTAGGAGTAAAGGATGTCGTTGACCACCAGGGCTCCCGAATTATAGGGCTGGGCTTTCCCTTGCCACATCAACGTTGGATATTTGGTGCCAGGGCTTTCAATCGGACGAGTGATGCCTTTGCCGGGTGTGTAGACGGCAATGCCGGTTCCGACGGTGTCCCAGCCGGTCATGCCTTTCACACCTCGGAATAGTTCGTAGTAATAGAAGAGAACACGGTTGCGCGCCGGATCGTTGATGACCGGGCCGTCCCACATGGCGAACTCTGCGCCGCAAGGCTGCGCGGTGCAGTGGTTGTTGTCGTGTTCATAGTTGAACTTACTCTCCCAGGGAAGATACGGAAGGAATTCCGCGGGCGCGCCGGTGCTGTCCAGCAAATCGTGATTCAGGTTGATGCCTTGGGAGGCGTCGAGATTGGTCGTCCAGGAAAGGGAATTGTCATCCCAAAAATTGCCGAGCACTCCGGGCACAGACATTGGAGTATCGCCGAAGGTCCACACCGACTTGCCGTTGACCAGGGCGCTGAAGGTGCCGTCGCGGCCGTAGATGACAGGATTCTGCGTGACAGTGCCGAGAGTCGTTACGGAAATCACTTTCGGGATCGGAGGGATGGACTGGGCCTGGACGTTGGGCTGAGGGGCGAATAGTAAGAGAAAGGCGGTAAGGATAAGAGTTCCGCCGAAGCGAAGATTGACGCGGGTCACTGGGAAGTCTCCTCAAGGGGTCTAAAGCAGGGGAGAGACGAGGCTAGCACACCTGCGCTGATCGCAGTAGCGGAAGAAAGACTCACAAACACGGGAGAAACGTGATTTGCACACTCGAGGAATCCTAGCCTGCCGGTTCACTGGCGGGTAACGGTTTCAAGATGCCATCTCGCGGCTGAGGACATCTTGCGGCGCGGAAAAACGTAGTCATCCTGGTGGCGCCGTTTTTTGGCGCCGGAGGACCCATGCAACTCGCCCTCCAGCGCCCGTGCAGACCGGGATTGCATAGGTCCTCCGGCCTGCAAAAAGCGCAGGCCATCAGGATGACAACGTTTTTCCGCGCCGCACGACTGCCGAGGGCGGCTGCCCTGACGCGAGACCGTCGCCAGCAGTCTCATGACGTTCGTCATCTTGGTATGCACCCGGCAAATTGGTAAAAGACAATTGACCGTTTTCGTGCACTTGCGGCGTGCACTCTGCATTACTACAACCTTTTTGAATAAGGAGTTCCATGCATCAGCGAATAGCCTGCTGGATATTTGTGTTGCTTTGTGCCGGTCAGAGCCTGCTCCACGGCCAGGATTTCAAAGTGTTGGACCGGGACGTACAGATCCACGGATTTGCCTCTCAGGGTTTCGTCCATACCAGCGATAACAACTGGTTGACGATGTACACGAGTCATTTTGGAAGCGGTGAATTCACTGAGTTCGGCGCGAATGCATCGATGCAGGTGACCGATCAATTCCGCATTGGCGCACAGATTTACGATCGGAATCTTGGCGGCATCGGAACGTGGCATCCGGCGCTCGATTGGGCGTATGCGCAGTACAAGTGGAAGCCATGGCTGGGAATTCGGGCAGGACGAGTGAAGACCGTGGTGGGTCTGTACAACGACACCCAAGACCTCGACTTCCTGCATACGTTTGCGCTGATGCCGCAGAGCATCTACCCCATCGACATTCGCGATACCAGCATCGCTCATGATGGAGGCGACATCTTCGGATCGATCCCGCTTGGCGGGAAACGCGGGACGCTTTCCTACACGGCATGGGGCGGAAATCGCGACTATAGCCAGTACGGCGGGGTTGCATATCTCATCCGCAGCGACGGACTTAATTTCAACAGCGTTGGTGGATTGCAGTACGGCGGTGACCTGCGCTGGAACACGCCGTTGAAGGGCCTGCTTGTCGGCGTATCCCGGATGAACGTAGACAACACCCTCAACTACTCCTTGAATGAGCCGGGGATTGGAACAATTCTGCTTCAATCGAAAGACAACGCCGATTGGACGAATCAGTACTACGGACAATACACGTGGGGAAAACTGCTCGTCGACGCCGAATACCGTCGTAGTTGGGACGACGCCGGAACAACGGGCATCTCTCGATTCCAGGAGGATTCGCGCGGCTGGTATTTCGCAGGGTCATACCAGATCCTGAAGCGGGTGCGGGTGGGCAGCTACTACTCGCACTATTTCATCAACTTCCCGATGGGAGGCGTTGAGCAGGCAGGAACGGGCCACGACTACGACAAGGTCGTAAGCGGGCGCGTCGACATTAATCGATATGTGAATCTCAAGATCGAAGGCCACTTCATGGACGGCTACGGGCTTCCTGGTGCCACTCCGAACGGATTCTACTTTGCGAACAATCCCCAGGGCCTGAAGCCCAATACCAACGCTCTCGTGGTTAAGGGCGGCTTCAACTTCTAAGCGAGGATCATCAATGAGAAACGCCACAAAGCATCTACGAACATTTATCGCGGCGAGCTTCCTGATGACGCCTCTTGCGGCGCTCGCGGGCTCCGGCGTAAAGGTCATCGCCAACCCCAGCGTAAAAGCTGATGCCATCACTGCCGAGGAACTGAAGAACGTCTTCCTGGAGGAGAAGAGTTCACTGCACGATGGTTCTCACGTAGAACCAGTTCTCGCACGCAGCGGCTCCGCTCACGAAGCTTTCATTCGAGAGTACCTGGGCAAGTCTGATTCCGACCTGCAGACCTTCTATCGCACGCTGGTCTTTACAGGAAGAGGATCGATGCCCAAGGAGGTCAGCTCCGACAGTGAAATTGCCGCGTACGTTGCCAAAACGCGTGGTGCGATTGGCTACGTGAGCCCGGAGACCAGCACCGAAGGTGTGAAGACGCTGGCCGTTCTGGGAATGGAGAATGACGGGGGCCGGAGACTGATTACTCGAGTCGAGCCGGTTTATCCCAGTGAACTGCACAGCAACCACATCGGCGGAACCGTACGCCTGAGAATCACCATTGCGCCGAATGGCAGCGTTGAATCGGCGGAGTTGCTCGGAGGAAATCCCATTCTTGGAGAATCCGCGGCAGCTGCTGTGAAGAAGTGGGTTTACGCGGCGGGACCTTCGAGAACGAAGTCCGAGATTGTCGTGCCGTTTGATCCCAGTCGCTAAGCGTCCGACAATCAGAGTTCCTTTGAATGGCGGTTGAAAGCTTTCCGTTCTTGAGGGTTGCAAGACTTCTTTCGGAACGAACAAGCTTTCAGCTGCCTTCTTGGCTTAAGCCCGCCGTATTTCCGAATCGCCACGGGAAGAGTTTTCTTACTGGTGTGCAGGAAATGCGCCCTGACTCACGACTTCCGAGCATTGCCTTCCTCAATTGATCTACAGTTTTCTAGGTATCCAGCCAAGAAACTTTCCGGAAATGTAGTGCAGCAATCTTCCGAGAGATGGGATAAGTCTCGCCGTTTCAATGGAGCGGATTTCGCGCGTCACTGTGCCCGGCTTCCGTGGCAGAGTGCTTGCTACATTTCCGCGAAGAGCCGCATGGCTCCTGGAGGATTTGTGAAAAAGATGCAGACGCTTTCGTTTCTCGCCACCCTGGCGATCGCCATTGGAATGATCTCCTGGGGTAGCGCGGCCCACGCACAAGATACAACGCCCTCGACGCCGGATCGCCAGGCGCAGCAGCCGACTTCGACGCCGGACGCGACACCATCGCAGCAGCAGCCTTCACAGCAACAGCCTCCGGATGCGCAGCAGCCGCCGGATACGAGCGCTCCGCCGCAATCGGGAGCGCAGAGACCGTCTGATTCCGCGGCTGCGGGAACTGATACCCAGACTTTCTCTGGAACGGTCGCGAAGCAAGGCGACAAATATGTGCTGAAGGATGACTCGGGTCATGTCTACGACATCGACCATCAGGATGAAGTGAAGAAATTCGATGGCAAGCGCGTTCGCGTACAGGGCACTCTCGATCCGACCGGTAACAAGATCATGGTGAAGTAGGCAAGGTTTTCCTGGGCGAGCACAGCAAGTGAGCGAACAAAAAGGCACAGAGAGTCGACCGCTCCGACCCTCTGTGCTTTTTTTGTCAAGAATCAGCTACTGACTGTACAAGACCCCGAGCACGGCGGTCAGTTTTTCGAACCGCGGGTCACCCTTGAGACTCCCGAAGGCTTTGCTCTGGGTCGCGTTGATGAGCATTTCATCGTGCACCTGTACGCAGTCGGTCAGGTACCTGAGGGCTTCGTCCTTGTTGCCAAGGAGAGACTCCGTCTCGGCGACAGAATAAGGCGATAGCTTTCCTTCCTGGTACAACTTCATTTGCGCCTGGAGTTGCGTCTCCAGCAGCCCGCGCTCACCTCCAGCGGCAAATCCGCGGGCGGCTGCGTCTGCCACGATGGTTTTCCCCGAATTGTGGGTAAGTAGCGCTTCTTTCTTCAGCTCTTCGAGGTAGCGCCGGTAGTCGCGGTTTTCCAGATACGCCTGGGCCAGATAACGATGCGGCGATACAAAATCAGGATCGGTGGCCTCCATCTGCGTCAACAACTGCATCGCCTCTTGGTGATGTCCGGCGGCCCAGAGAAGTATGCCCTTGTCGGCGAGAATGGACGACGAGTTTGGATCCAGCTTGCGCGCAGTTTCGATCTCCGCGATTGCCTGCGATTGCCGGCCCGTCATAGATAGAAAAGTTGCATACCAGTGATGGACTTTGGCGTTGTTGCGGTCGAGTTCAAGGGCGCGGCGAAATTCACGATCGGCATCGCGCGCATCCCACATTCCCCAGAACGTTGCGAACGCCAACGAAGCATGCGCTTCGGCCGACTGCGGATCCAGTTCGACCGCTTTCCTCGCCGCCGAAAACGCATTGCCGTACGCCTCGTTCGCCGGCATCGTCGAAAATTCGCGCATCAGGTTGTAGCAGTCTGCCAGGCCTACATAGGCGTCGGCATAGCGCGGATCCTGGAAAATCGCTTGCGTGAATGCTTCCAGCGCCTGATTCAAACTCTCGGGAGTTCGCTTGTTCCAGTAGTAACGGCCTTTGAGGTACAAATCCTCGGCTTCACGACTCGGCGCAACGCGCGCAGGGACAGCTGTCGGAGAAGGTGGTTTCGTTCCCGCGCTGGCCTTGCGAAATCCGGGGCGCAGAATCCATACGACGAACAAAAGAGCCAGGAAGGGCAGGACAAACACTAATCTGCGCCAAGAACCAGCGTCAGCCGCCGGTACCGGGGCTTGATGGTTCAGAGCTCCTTCCGCAGGCAGATCTGTTGCCTGCACTGTAGGCCTCGAATCTGGAAGATGGATCGGTCCGATCCACCGGTAGCCGCGCCGCTCGATGGTTTCAATGAAGACAGGATTCTCGGCCGAATCGCGAAGAGCATCGCGCAGACGCATCATCGCGCTGCTGATGCCCTGCTCGAAATCGACGAAGACGTCCGGAGGCCAGAGGGCCTTACGGAACTGGTCGCGGGTCACGACTTCCCCTGGACGCGACAGCAACAGCGCCAGTGCGCGAAATGGCAGGTCCTGCAGACGAACTTTGGCGCCATTCCGCCGCAGCTCACCTGCGGCGAGATCCGCCTCGTAGACTCCGAAACGAATCACACTCGCATTTACTTGTGACGAACCCATAACCAAAAGGAATTAACCGCCTTCCGAGATTATCAGCCGACCTTTCGCGATGGAAATGGCACTTTTCACCCGGCAAATGGCACGTTCGAGCTTCGAAGTCCCCCTTTTGGCTAGGCAATGAGATCCTGTAACTCTCTAGCAACGAAAGGTTTGTTTAGCCATCCAGATTCCAGCTGCACACCACACCCCTTTCATTGACTGATGAACCCGACGCGAGTGAAAGTCGGGACAGCAAGGTGGATCCCAGAGCAGTTCGACGAGTTTCACCGTGAGCTAGCCGGGTGCGGTCATGGCTCGTGCAACTTTGCCAATGCGAAGGCGTGGGCCGTGCCGGCTTTTGAATTTGCCGCAGGTTGTCTCATGACTCGCGGTGACGGAGCGCATTTCGGGGAAATGCGCTCCGGTTTCTGATGGGCCGGAAGGGAACCCCCTTTTATCGGTAACGTCGAAGCCGACAGAGAAAAATCCCCACTTCTCGCGCAGAAAGCGCGCGAGAAGTGGGGCACCCATTCAGTCTGAGACCTTTTAAGTTTCCGCGCTGACTACGACTTTGTGCAGGCTCCGGCAACGCCGCCTACGATTCCACCGATGACTCCGCCGATGATGGCACCGCCGGCACCACCGATAGCTCCGCCGATAATGCCACCGGCCACAATGCCGCCGACTAGACCGATGTCGCCATTCGATTTTGACGCGGCAAGCTTTCCAGCAGGGGGAGCTCCACCAAGATCGGAAGCCAGCGCACCGGAGGCGACGCTGGCAATCGCAAGGGCCATGGGACTCGAGTCTTCGTCGACCAGGAGCGCGTCGTACACACCGCGTACGGTCGCGTATGCGGTTTGTATATCGATCTTGCCGCGTTGGGCCGCAAACACGGCTTCGCAGATTTCCGATACTGAGTTGAATTCCGGCGCTGTGAGTTGGCCTTGTGCGCGGAGCTTCTCGAGCCCGTACTTTGCGACGCTCAGAGGGTTGTCTTTGTGGGCGGCGAGGAGCCTGGAGACTTCTTTCGTCACAGCGACGTGAAGATCTCCGGCAGCGATTGCCATGGTGCGCTCGTGCGCGCGGCTCAGCGTGAGTTCAGCGTCTGATTTTTTGAGGCTCTCTGGGAATGCCAGAAGCATTCCAGGTTCGGACGCTTTCTTGGCGGTAGCAAGATTCTTGGCAGGCATGGTTGTACTCCTTGAAGTAAAAAAGTGGATTGCAGCGAAGAGACCTGCGATTGTGTGGCGGGAGTTACAGCCGCTCAACGTGATCACATCTCTGTCGAGTTAGTAGTGAGCCAGAACTGCCATTCGTTTCATTGCAACGAGAAAACTGTTCTCGCGGAGGAACGGTCCAGAAACCAAAATCCCACCCTTGCAGAGGTTGCAAGGGTGGGAGAGTCCCGCAAAAGGCAGGTATTCCTGGCAGGTGGGATCCCACAGCGTTTCAGGCAGCGGTCCGCAAGTGGGTCAGGACGGGCAATTCCGTGCAAATGGTCGATCCTTCGAACTTGAAGCAATATTGGTGGACGCGGTATTCGCGGTCGTCACCGTCGCGCTCCAGTCGGAACTGTGGCCCCTTGGAGGAGTCAACTTCTTTTTCGCGCTCCGTAACGCCGACACCGAGCTTCGCGAACTGAGTCTTCAATTCCTCGAAGGTGAACGTTTCCTGCCGGGTGCCATTCACGTATTGGGCGAGGGCGGCGATGGCTTGCGCTGCGATAATTTCGGGTGCCGGATCGCCTCCGTGGATCGCGAGCCAAAGAGCAATGATCCAGGCGGCATCGAGTTCGTGAGCAAGATAGATTGGGCGCATGAGTGAAACCTCCAATCGGATAGTGCGCGAGAGGGCAGAAACGTTACAGAGGTTCTAACCCGAAGCTCGAACTTGTTTAGGGCGAGAGAATTTGGGAGGATTTTGCGGTCGGGAGAAAGCGTGAAAAACAATAACGCGAAACATTGGATCGAGATCCTGCAGCTGGAGCCGCATCCGGAGGGCGGATATTTCCGGCAGACGTATCGGTCGGACTTGATGATCGCGCGCGAAGCATTGCCGCCGGGATTCGCCCGGGCACGGGCGGCTTCGACGGCGATTTACTTTTTGCTCCAGGGTGAGAACTTCTCGGCATTTCACCGGCTGCGATCGGATGAGGTGTGGCACTTCTATGCCGGGAGTCCGTTAGTGGTGGAGGTGATTGAGCCGGAAGGTTCGCGGTCAACAATCTTGCTCGGTGATGATTCGGATGCCGGTCAGACGTTCCAGGCTGTCGTGCGCGCGGGTTGCTGGTTCGCGTCGCACGTAGCGGATTGGAAGAGCTGGGCGCTGGTGGGATGCACGGTTGCTCCGGGATTTGATTTTGAAGATTTCGAGATGGGGAAGCGGGAGGAATTGGTGACGCAGTTTCCGCAGCATCGCGAGATGATTGAGAAGTTGACGCGCGGATAGGGAACTCAGTGGTTCAGTTCTGGCGAAAAAAGCGCTTGAATATCGGGTGTAGACTTACGGCGCTGGGCGGATTCGCAGATTGTCCGCATCGGAGAGAGCCATGACGAGATGGATGGAAGTGCTGGGCCAGGATCTCCGTTATGCCGTTCGTAGATTGCGTAAGAGCCCAGGGTTCAGTCTAGTTGCTGTTCTTACACTGGCGATCGGAATTGGGGCCACAACTGCGGTTTTCAGCGTTATCAACGGAGTACTTCTGCGTCCGCTTCCGTACTCCGATGCGGACAGGCTCATCTCCATCTCCAATGTCGACCGGAAAGAGCCGCGGTGGTCGCAGTCGGTTTCGAGCACAGACGTGGCCCACTGGCGGGCGGACAACGATGTATTTGAAGCACTAGAGTTCATCTCACATCCCGATTTTGTGGCCATGTCGAGCGCGGGATGGGGCGAACGCGTTGCCGCGCAGCACGTGAGTGCGCGGCTGTTACCGTTGCTCGGGGTCAAATCGTTCCTCGGTAGTATTCCTCCGGCCGACCTCGTTGAAAAGCCGGGCTTCGCGGGTGTCTTGATCAGTTACGAATTCTGGAAGCGCCATTTCGGAGGCGATCCCCACGTGCTCGGCCAGAAGATGTTTATTGACACGTTTTCAGCACAGATTGTGGGCGTCCTTGAACCCGGTTTTGATCTGTTTGGTTGGGGGACTCCGGAGGTTTACATCGTCCATGGGGAAGGGAATCCAGGCGTTTCCGGCGTCGACGATGTCCGATGGTTTACCTCGATCGGGAAACTGAAACGAGGCGTTTCCGTTAAGCAGGCCCAGGCGGCCATGGACGTAACGGCAGGACATTTAGCACAGGCTTTTCCGGAAGCGTACAAAGACCTGGGCGTAAGGATCGAGCCTCTGCAGAAGCACCTATTCGGCTGGTCGGCTGACATCTACTATGTGCTCTTTGGTGCCGTGGGATTAGTCTTGCTGATTGCGTGTGCCAACGTCGCCAACTTGCTACTGGTTCGGGGAGATGCACGCAGGAAAGAAATTGGAGTCCGGGTTGCGCTTGGAGCGAATCAAAGAAGCTTAATCCGGCAAATACTTGCAGAGAGTTTGTTGCTTTCTCTCGCCGGAGGAGGCGCCGGGCTGGTTTTGTCTTTTCTAGGCCTCAGAGTTTTCAACGTGTGGGCTCCGTTTTGGCTTCCCAAGGCTACAGGCATCTTTGTGGATGGGCGGGTCTTGCTGTTCACTCTTGCTACATGCGTGACCACCGGTATTGCCTTCGGGATAGTTCCTGCCTATCGCGCCGTGAAGAGTAATGCCAACGAATGCCTGCGAGAATCAGGACGCAGCACGGCGACGGTTTCACGTCATCGCACGAGGAATACCCTGGTCGTAACGGAGATCGCACTGGCATTTGTGTTGCTGATCTGCGCTGGCCTGATGATCAACACTGTGATACGTGTCCTGCGGACGACACCGGGCTTCAACCCGGAGCATCTGCTAACCGCGGAAGTTCGGCTGACCGGAGAAAAGTATATGGACTCATCGACGGAGGACGCTACCGGGCTGAATTCTATCCTTCCGCCTGTGGATCAGTTCTGCCGTCAAGCCCTGGAGCGCACGCGAAACATACCGGGGGTGGAAGAGGTAGCCCTGGTCGACTGGCTCCCGCTTCTCGAGACAGCAGGCCCCGCGTTTCCTGGCTTCACAATTGCGGGACAGAATATATCGACCGATTCGGAGAAACCCAACGTTTTGAGGCAGTCGATCAGTGCTAATTATTTTGGACTCATGGGCGTTCCGGTGCTGCGTGGGCGCGGCGTCACAGAGCAGGACACGCAGACTAATGCCTGGGTAGCTGTGATCAACGAGGCTATGGCGCGACAGTTTTGGAAAAACGAAGACCCAATTGGGAGAACTATTCAGTTCGACGATTCTCCACAGGAAAAGCCCCGACTAATCGTTGGTGTTGTCGGAGATGTAAAGCAGTTTGTGCTGACTGAACCGGCGAGACCCGAGGTCTACGTTTCTTACGAACAATTACCGGCACGCATCAAGGGCCTCTGGACGGAGACGCGGATCCACAAGAGTCTGATTGTGCGTACACATTCGGCACCGAAGTCGGTGATGCAGAGCATGCGCCGGACGCTCTCGGAGCTTGCTCCGGAGTCGGCCGTCTTTGGAATCACGATGGTGAACCAGACGGTCTCGCAGTCGGCAGGTCAGTGGCGCTTTTTGTGCCAGATCCTGGAACTTGTTGCGGCGATCGCAATGATTCTGGCCGTGATCGGAATTTATGGAGTGATTTCGTACTCCGTCGGCGAACGTACTCATGAACTCGGCCTGCGGATGGCGTTGGGAGCACAGCGCGGGCAGGTCGTTGGATTGGTCTTACGGCAGGCGATGGTGCTTGCGTTGATCGGTGTTGGGATTGGCTTAGCCGGTTCGTTCGCTGCAACTCCGTTGCTTGCTGACTTTCTCTATGGGATCAAGCCTCACGATGTAATGACCCTGAGTTTGGTCTCGTTGCTCCTCGTGGCGGTCACATTTGTCGCCAGCTATATTCCCGCCCGCCACGCGACGAAAATCGATCCCATGCGAACGCTGAGACACGAGTAGAGTTGACGTCTCTGCTAGTAGAGAACTTTAGTCCTACGAGTTTTTCGTGTTCCGCGTCGGAGAAAGCCATGACGAGATGGATTGAGGTGCTGGGCCAAGATCTCCGTTATGCCGTTCGTAGGTTGCGAAAGAGCCCAGGGTTCACCCTGGTGGCTGTTCTTACACTGGCCCTGGGAATCGGCGCCACCACGGCGGTTTTCAGCGTTATCAACCAACTCCTTCTCCGTCCGCTTCCTTATCCTGATCAGGATCGGCTGGTGGCTCTATCCAATGTGTTTGCGAAAAATCCAGAGCGGAACGGGCCGGTCTCGGCCACCGATGTTGCGGCCTGGAGAGCCGACAACCAGGTGTTCGAACAGCTCGAGTTCATCTCCGGGCCTGACATCGTTGCCATGTCGGGCGCGGGATCAGGCGAACGCGTTGGCGTGCAACACCTGAGCGCGCAGTTGCTGCCGTTGCTTGGGATCAAGGCGTTTATGGGAACTCTTCCGACCGACGACGCCGCCGAAAAACAGGGCTCACCAGGTCTGTTGATCAGTTATGAGTTCTGGAAGCGGCATTACGGCGGCGATCCCAAGGTGCTCGGTCAGAGTATTTTTGTCGATACATTCTCTGGGCCAATTATCGCTGTGTTGCAACCTGGATTTAACCTGTTCGGGACCTGGTCCCCCGAGGTTTTTCTAATCGAAGCAATGGGAAAAGCCTCGGACGCAGGTACCGACGATGTGCGATGGCTGGTTAGCGTCGGGAAGCTGAAGAGAGGTGTTTCGCTCCAGCAGGCGCAAGCGGCGATGGACGTGACCGCACGGCACTTGGCACAGGCTTTCCCCGGAGAATACAAGGATGTGGGTGCCAGAGTCCAACCATTGCAGGAACGTCTGTTCGGCGACTGGCGAGACATTTACTACACACTCTTCGGGGCCGTGGCATTGGTCTTACTCATTGCCTGCGCGAACGTTGCCAAGTTGCTGCTGGTTCGAGGAGACGGACGGCGAAGAGAAATTGGTGTTCGAGTCGCCTTGGGGGCAAGCCAAGGTAGCGTAGTCCGCCAGATACTGACGGAGAGCGTTCTTCTTTCAGTGATCGGAGGAGTAGCGGGGCTGGTTTTATCGGTTTTAGGCGTCAGGCTTTTTAACCTGTGGGCTCCGGTTTGGTATCCGCGAGCGACGGGTGTCCTTGCAGATGTCCGGGTATTGCTGTTCATCTTCAGCACGTGCGTCACAACTGGCATAGCATTCGGACTGATCCCGGCTTACCGGGCAGTGAGGAATGATGCCAATGAGAGTCTTAAAGAGGGAGGCCGTAGTACAGCGACTGTTTCCCGCCATCGCGCGAGAAACATTCTGATAGTCGCGGAGATTGCTCTGGCACTTGTGCTGCTGATTTGCGCGGGACTGATGATCAACACGGTCACGCGCATCTTGCGGACGAACCCAGGATTCAACCCGGAGCATCTTCTGACCGCGGAAGTCCGGTTGACCGGGGACAAATACATGGACGCGAATCAAATATATGGTCCCAACCTGAACCTGATTCGTCCGCCAGTAGGAGAGTTCTGCCGGCAAGTGCTGGAGCGTGTTCGAAACATCCCGGGCGTTGAAGACGTGGCGTTAGTTGACTGGCTCCCGCTCCTGCAAACGGCGCAGTACGCATCGCCCGGTTTTACGATCACAGGCCAGAGTATCTCGACGGTTGCTGAAAAGCCCAGCGTTTTCAGGCTGGGGGTCAGTTCCGACTATTTTCGACTCATGGGAATTCCGGTTTTGCGTGGACGAGGCGTCACTGAACAGGACACGGAGAGCAACGCGTGGGTGGTCGTGATCAACGACGCCATGGCACGACGGTTCTGGCCGAACCAAGATCCCATCGGGCGAACCATTAAGTTCGACGACTCGCCCGATGAAAAGCCACGACAGATCGTGGGCATTGTAGGAAATGTGAAGCAGTTTTGGCTGACTGAACCGGTGGACCCCGAGGCTTACGTTTCTTATCAGCAGTTGTCGGCACGGACCTACCCGGGCTGGACAGAAGCGCGAGTTCATAAGAGCCTGATTATCCGCAGGCACGGTGCTTCGACGACATTGATGGAGCAGGTGCGCCGCACGATTTCACAACTTGCACCGGAGTCGGCTGTCTTCGGGATCTCGATGGTCGATCAAGCTGTGACACAGTCGGCGAGTCCGTGGCGCTTTGTCTGCCAGTTGCTGAAGTTATTTGCGGGGATCGCACTGCTGCTCGCTGTGATTGGAATTTATGGAGTGATTTCGTACTCCGTCGCCGAACGTACTCATGAGCTCGGTCTGCGGATGGCGTTGGGTGCGCAGCGGGGGCAAGTGGTGGGGTTAGTGTTGCGGCAGGCGATGGTGCTTGCCTTGATCGGTGTTGGGATTGGGCTAGCCGGTTCGTTCGCTGCAACCCCTCTGCTGGCTGATTTTCTCTATGGGGTCAAAGCCCACGATGTACTGACTCTAGGTTTGGTCTCATTCCTTTTCATCGCGGTTACTTTTCTTGCAAGTTACGTTCCTGCCCGCCACGTGACCAGGATCGATCCTATGCGGACTCTTCGACATGAGTAGATGACGTGAAGCCGCTTGGACACGAACTCTGGAGTCCTCACGAGTGGGTGCGTATTTAAACGAGCCTCAGGAGTCTGCGTCGTATCGTTTCTTTCGCTCCTTCGGAGCTTGGGGTCTTCCGGCTTGCCACCCACACCTTGCGGTGTGGGCTGTAATCTTTCGCCGCTTTGCGGCTGGGTTCTCGCACAGAATCCATCCCTTTTGCCGGCTCAATATAGCTATGACACGACTCTCGGAGACCAGAACTTCAATCGTTTCCAGGAAAGTTGAATAAGAGCAGTTGACTGCGCCAAGGGCGGAGTCACTGGTGCCAAAAACTTGTCTCGCGCTCCAGCTATTTGCAATTCTGATGTGGGATCAGATTCGGCAAGCTAAGGCCGACTTCCTATT
>Ga0070734_10001603_pt1 | contig 31887 bp, 36 predicted proteins | sample Coa_R1_8_FD_66444 | JGI IMG/M metagenome (GOLD analysis project Ga0070734, IMG submission 66444) | Surface soil microbial communities from Centralia Pennsylvania, which are recovering from an underground coalmine fire - Coalmine... | ecosystem: Environmental > Terrestrial > Soil > Unclassified ... | reverse complement strand
AACCGCTTCATCATCATCGACGAGGCGCAGAACCTGACGCCCAAGCAGATGAAGGCCCTGGTGACCCGCGCAGGTCCGGGCACCAAGATGGTGTGTCTGGGGAACATCGCCCAGATCGACACCCCCTATCTGACGGAGACCACGACCGGTCTTACCTATGTCGTCAACCGCTTTCAGGGCTGGAGTCACTCTGGACATATCACGCTCGTGCGCGGGGAGCGCTCCCGTCTGGCAGACTACGCATCCGAGGTCCTCTGATCCCCCTCCCCCGCCCCGGTCGTCGAGGGACCGTACGAGCGAACTTTAGGGGCCACTCGCACTCCAACGGAGCTTATGGAGGCCCAATGAGGCGCTTGCGGACATCGACCCTCCTCGCGGCTGCCGGCGCGTACTTCGCGACCCTCACCTTTGCGTGGGCTGCGGATGTCAGCGCGACGAATCAGGACCTGCCCGATCTCGGCAGCCCCGCGACCGCTGCCGTCTCGCTCGAGGAGGAGTATCAGGTCGGTCTGGCGTGGACGCGCCAGATGCGCGCGCAGGGCGTGGTCATCGAGGACCCGGAGGTCAGCGACTACATCCAGTCGATCGGGCACAGCCTCTCGAGCCATGCCGAGGAAGGTCAACACCAGTTCAACTACATGGTGGTGCGCGACCCGGTGATCAACGCCTTCGCCATGCCGGGCGGCTTCATCGCCATCAACTCCGGGCTCATTCTCGCGACACGCAGCGAGAACGAGCTGGCCGGTGTGATGGCGCACGAGACCGCGCACGTCACGCAGCGCCATCTGGTGCGCGGCCTGATCGATCAGTCGCATTCCGGACTCGCCTCCACCGCCGCCATGCTCGCGGCCATCATCCTCGGAGCCACCGCCAGCCGGGGCAATCCCAATGCCATGGAGGCGGGAGTCCTCGCGGCGCAGAGTGCCGCCATCCAGCACCAGATCAATTACACCCGCTCCCAGGAGTTCGAAGCCGACCGGGTCGGTATCACGACGATGGCGAGCGCGGGCTACGATCCGCTCGCAATGGCGAGCTTCTTCGAGGCGCTCGAGCGCAACAGCCCCGCTCCGGACCGTGTGCGGCAGATCGAGTTCCTCATCGATCACCCGCTCTCCGCCGAGCGCGTCGCCGAGGCGCGCAATCGCGCCGCTCAGATCGGGCGCATCTATCACACCGATTCGCTCAGCTATGAGCTGATTCGCGAGCGTCTGCGCTCGCTCACCGAGAATCCCGTCACGGTGCGTCAGTACTACACGAATCTGCTCAAGAACGGCGGCGGGACGAGCATCGAGGAGCGCTATGGCAAGGCCGTCGCGGAGATCGCGGCGAAGGATCCCGCGAGCGCGATCCCGGAGCTGCAGGCGCTCATCAAGGAGAACGGTCGGGTGACGCAGTTCTACGGAGCCCTGGGTCAGGCCTACCTCGCCAACAACCAGATCAAGGAATCCCAGGCGCTTCTCGAGCAGGCCTCCGCGCTCTTCCCGCGCAATGTGCCGATCACGATCCGGCTTGCCGATACGCTCATGCACGCCGGCGACAACCGGCGGGCGCAGATGATCCTCGACGATCTGTTCAATCAGGTCGAGCCCACGCCCAATCAGGCGAAGCTCATCGCCAGAGCCGCCAGCGCCGCCGGCAACGTGGCGGACTCCTACTATTACATGGCGGACTTCTACCTGATGAACGGCGATCTCAACATGGCCTTCAACCAGCTGCAGCTCGCCCTGGGTCTGCCCGATCTCAATGCGATCCAGCGTGCGCGCATCAGTGCGATGCTCGAGGATGTGCGAGCCGCCCTGCCGAAAAACCGCAAAACCACGGTGGCCGACGACAACGGCGGCAACGGCCGTCACTGATATGATGCCCGGATCTGCGACCGGCACGGGCGCAGGCGCATGGGTGCGACAGGGAGAAAGCAAGCGACATGTCGATTCGTTGGCTGGCGCGCGGCGTGTGCGTGCTCACTTTTGCGATGACCCTGGGCGCGTGCGTCACACTGCCCGCAAACGCGCCCCGCTCCAAGCAGGATCCGTGGGAATCCTGGAATCGCGGGGTCTACCGCTTTAACGACAGCCTGGATCGGCACATCGCGAAACCCGTGGCGAAGGGCTACGTGAAGGTCGTGCCGCATCCGATCCGCACCGGCGTCAGCAATTTCTTTGCGAATCTGAAGACGACGACGGTCATGGTCAACGATGCGCTGCAGGGCAAGTTCAAGAAAGCGGCGAACGATCTTGGGCGTCTGGTGCTGAACACGACCGTGGGCCTCGGTGGGATTCTCGATCCCGCCACACCCGCAGGGCTCGACAAGAACGACAACGATTTCGGTCTTACCCTCGGCGTGTGGGGGCTGCATCCCGGTCCGTTCGTCGAGTTGCCGATCCTGGGCCCCTCCGATGTGCGCGACACGTTCGGCAGGGTGGTCGACACCTACACGGACCCGCGCCAGTACGTCAAGAACACCACCGTGCGCTACGTATCCTACGTGCCGTATTACATCGACCGGCGCGCCGCACTGCTGCCGCTCGATGAGACGTTGCGCAACGCGTTCGATCCCTATGCGGTGATCCGCGATGCCTATCTGGCGAACCGCGCCTTCCTCACAGGCCACGGCGCGACGAACGAGGAGGAGCCGCTTCTCGATCCGGATGCCGGGATGAACGAGAGCTCGCCGCACTCGAGCCCGGCACCGGGAGGCGCGGGACCGATGGCGGCCCCTTCGGCGCCGCAGCCCGGGGCGCCGCCCCCAGAGTCTTCACAGGCACCGGCACCCGCGCAGACGCCGCCCGCGAAGGGATCACCCCCCACCGAGCCCCCCGAGGAGCCGCCGCTTTAGACTGGAGCGCTCGAGCGCGAACTCAGGCTCTAGCGGCGTCCGTGGGCGAAGCCAGCGCCGTGAAAGCCTGCTCCGCCGTGATACCCATAACCGCCGCGGTAACCATAGCCGCCGTGAAACCCATAACCGCCGCGGTAACCATAGCCGCCGTGAAACCCATAACCGCCGCGGTAACCATAGCCGCCGTGAAAGCCATAACCGCCGCGATAGCCGAACCCGACGCTCAGTCCGGGGTAGTACCACGGATAGCCGTAGACCCAGGGTCGCGGATAGAGCACAGGCGCGGTGACGACGACGCCCGGTGCGGGGACGCCGACGACGACCTCGGCGCGTGCGGGCGAGCTCGAGGCAGCAGCCAAACCTGCGATGGCGGCGGCGAGCGTGAGGGCAAGGGGTTTGCGCATCGGGGTTCTCCTGAAGGCACGGAAACGAGCCATACAGTGAGGAAAACGGCCCGCTGCGAACGCGGTTGACTCGTCAGGGCTGATGCTCCAGCAGCAGTGGCTCCACATCGCTCAAGCGCGCAAGCTGCAGGAGCGGCGCGGGGACATGCTCATAGGTGAGCTCATGGCTCGCCGCACGCGCGATGCTCACCCACTCGATGAGCAGCGCCAGGCCGGCACCGTCGGAGCGGGTGACGCCGACGAGATCGAAGACCTTCGCCTGTCCTGCAACGATTGCCTGCTCGCCGAGCGGCAGCAGGGAAGTCACGGTGGCGAAGCCCAGGGTGCCTTCCACGCGGGCGCGGCCTGCGCCGTCGAGCGTGAGGGAGGCCGTACCGTGCGTCGCGCGGCTCACGATCCACCGGTGGGCGCGTGCGGGACACCCTCTTTCTCCAGCCGATCGATCACCTCGTCCAGCCCCTTCTGCTGGATTTCCGCACCGAAGTCGGTGCGGAAGCTCTTCACGTACGAGATTCCCTCGATCACGACGTCCCAGGCCTTCCAGCCGCAGTCGGTCTTGTGCAGCCGGAACTCGACGGGCACACGCTCGCCCGAGGATTTCTTGACCTCGGTGCGCACCGTCGCCTGGTCGGTCGAGTCACCGCGGTAGGGCATGATCGCGAACTTGTCGGCGGTGAAGTTGAGGAGCGCGTTTCCGTAGTTGCGCAGCAGCGAATGATAGAAGGCGTCCACGAAGCGCTTGCGCTGCTCCGCAGTCGCAGTGCGCCACGACGCGCCGAGCACCAGCCGGGCCGCGTATTCACTGTCGAAACGGGGCAGCAGCACATTGGCCACGAGCGCATCGAGCTTGGCCGGGTCCTTGGCGTAAACAGGACGGTTCGCATCGAGCTCCGCCAGCATACGCTTCGCCGAGTCCTCGACGATCTCTTGCGGCCCCAGACTGCAGTTGGCGGCTGCACCGCCGGCCGGCGCCGCGCCAGCCGCGGGGCTCGTCTGCGCCAGAGCGAAGCCGCTCGCCAGGGAACCGGTGATGCAGGCTGCCAGAAGCAGCGCCGCGCGACCCGTGCACATCGAATCATCTCTCATTTCGGTTTCTCCGGCGCCGCTGCGGCACCCGTCTTGCCCTGATCCTGGTTCCCGGACGCGCTGGAGTTCTTGGTGTATTGCGCGAGCATCTGACCGATCAGGTTCTCGAGCACCAGCGCCGACTGGGTGAAATCGATTTGACCATGATCCTTGAGAAAAGTGTCGGATCCGCCCGCCGTGATCCCGATGAACTTGCCCCCGAGCAGTCCCTGGGTGTAGATGCTCGCATCACTGTCGACGGGAATCTCGTTGTACTTCTCATTGATTCGCATGAGCACGACGGCCTTGTATTCCTTCAGATCCAGGTCGATGTGCGCGACGCGGCCGATCTCGACCCCCGCCATCGACACCGGCGCACCGACCTTGAGATCGCCGATGTTGTCGAACTTGGCCGTCACGTCGTAGTGCGGCGGGCTCGCAAAGTGCAGACCTCGACTCGTCGTCTGCGTCGTCAGAAACGCGAGCGCCAGAAAACCCAGCAGAACGAACGAGCCGGTGCCCAGATTCAACACGCTCGACTTAGGCATGCAGCTCACCCCTCATAGGAACGCGGACGTCAATAGGTAATCGAGAAACAGCACGATCACCGCCGAGGTGACCACGGTCCGGGTGGTGGCGCGACCGATGCCTTCGGCGGTCGGCACCGCATAATAGCCCTCGTACACCGCAATCAAGCTGCAGGCCACGCCGAAGATGCAGCTCTTGACGATGCCCTCGGTGATGTCGCGGCCCTGGACACCGGCGCGCATCTGTGACCAGAAGCTTCCGGAATCGACACCCATGATCTGCACGCCGACGAGCTGCGCACCGTAGATTCCGATCACGCTGAAGATCGCGGCGAGCAGCGGCATCGAGAGCACGCCGCCGATGAAGCGCGGCACCACGACCCGCTGCACGGGATCGACCGCCATCATCTCCATGGCGGAGAGCTGATCCGTAGCGCCCATGAGACCGAGCTCCGAGGCGAGCGCGGTGCCGGCCCGACCCGCAAACAGCAGGCCCGTCACCACCGGCCCGAGCTCCTTCACGAGCCCGATGGCCGCCGCGACACCGAGCGCCTCCGCGGAACCGAACCGCTGCAACAACTGAAATCCCTGCAATCCGAGCACCATGCCGACGAACAGGCCCGACAGCATGATGATGACGATCGACTGTGTGCCGGAGTTGAAGATCTGCTGCACGATCAGCCCGAAGCGCGGCAGCGCGCGTGGGACGAGGGCGATGAGGCGCACCAGAAACCAGCTCATGGCCCCGAGCTTGGCGAGCGTTTGCGCGAGGCCCATCCGCAGCTCACTCAGCAGGGTCATGGCGCTTCGCGCTCGAGCAGCTCGTGGAAGTAATCCGGCGCCGGGTAGTGGAACGGCACCGGGCCGTCGGCGAGACCACCGACGAACTGGCGCACGATGTCCGATGAATTGCTCTTGAGCTCGGCCGGTGTGCCTTGCGCCACCACCTTGCCGCCCGACAGCAGCAGCATGTCATCGGCGACCGTGGACATCTCCTTCACGTCGTGCGAGACGACGATGCTGGTGAGACCCAGTGCATCGTTCATGCGGCGGATCAGTCGCAGGATCATGCCCAGGGAGATCGGGTCGAGACCTGCGAGCGGCTCATCGTAGATCAGGATCTCAGGATCCATGACGATCGCGCGTGCCAGGGCGACGCGACGCGCCATCCCGCCCGAAAGCTCCTGCGGCATGAGCGAGGCGGCGCCGCGCAACCCGACCGCCTGCAGCTTCATGAGCACCAGCATGCGAATCAGCCGCTCCGGCAGATCCGTGTGCTCGCGCAGCGGGAAAGCGACGTTCTCGAACACCGAGAGGTCCGTGAGCAGCGCACCGCTCTGGAAGAGCATCCCCATCCGGCGGCGCAGGGCGTACAGGGAGTCACCGCGCAGCGTGCGAACATCCTCCCCATCGACGCGGATGGTGCCGGAGTCGGCCCGCACCTGCCCCGTGATCAGCCGCAGCAGCGTCGTCTTGCCGGTGCCGCTCGGTCCGAGGATCGTGGTGACCCGCCCCGGGGCGATATCCAAGTCAAGACCCGCGAAGATCGGCCTGCCGCTCGCGGCATAGTGCAGGTTGCGGATCTCGACGATGGAGGTTGAGGCTGTCAATGTGTTTTCGGCGAGGGTCCCACGCCCTGGGTGGCACGGGACCGGGCGTCAACGGGCTCAGGCCGCAGCCGATTCCATCGAGCTCTTGTACTGACCACCGGCCGCAAGTCCATTGAGTTTCGCACGCGTGAACAGCTCCTTCTGACCGCCCGGCAAGCCGCTGCTTTGTCCGCCCCAGGCCCGCAGCGCGGTGTCCTGGAGCGCGCGGCCGTAGCTGAACGTCAAGGCCCAGGGCAGCGGCCCCAGGGCATTCATGAGACTCAGGTGCAGCGTTGCCTGGGTGGGGCTCTGTCCGCCCGAGAGGAAAGCGATGCCGGGCACCGCGGCCGGCACGTGCCGCTTGAGCGTGCGCACGGTGGCCTCCGCCACTTGCTCGGGAGATGCCTGCTGCGGGCACTTCTTGCCCGCAATGACCATGTTCGGCTTGAGGATCATGCCCTCGAGATGGATGTGGGCTGCGTGCAGATGGTCGAACACGCTCTGCAGCACGTGGTTGGTCACCACCTCGCAGCGCTCGATCGGGTGATCGCCATCCATCAGGACCTCGGGCTCGACGATCGGCGTAATGCCCGCCTCCTGACACAGCGCCGCATAGCGTGCGAGCGCGGCCGCGTTGGCATCGATGGCGTAGGGCGTCGGCATGTGCGCACCGATATCGATGACCGCGCGCCATTTAGCGAAGCGGGCCCCGAGCTGATAGTAGGCGGCGAGGCGCTCGCGCAGCCCGTCGAGTCCCTCGGTGATGGTCTCGCCGGGGAATCCGGCCAGCGGCTTCGCACCGGTATCGACCTTGATGCCCGGAATCATGCCGTGATCGGCGAGGTATTTCGGGAAGGGCACGCCCTCCTTGGTTTTCTGCCGGATCGTCTCATCGTAGAGAATCACACCGCTGATGAATTCGCCCGCCCCGGGTGTCGTGAACAGCATCTCGCGGTAGGCGCGACGGTTCTCCTCGTTCGACTCGAGCTTGATGCTTGCAAAGCGCTTGGCAATCGTGCCCGTGCTCTCGTCGGCAGCGAGAATGCCACGGTGCTTCGCGACCAAGGCGCGGGCGGTGGTGGCCAGCTCTGCGGTGTTCATGCGTGCTCTCTCGATTCTTTCCGGTTGTATCGGGGCGACAAGAATAAACAAAACCGCAAGCCTCCGCGACCGCGCCACCGCGCGATCGTGCAGGCCCGGAACAAGCGCTGGCATGCGAAACTAAATAGGACTAAAATGGTCCCACTTGAAACGCCCCCTGTAGGGGCCGGGTTTTCAAATGCTGCGCATGGGCAAATTGACCGACTATGCCACGGTGGTACTGGCCAGCCTGGCACACGAGCCGGCGCGTCATCGCGCCGCGGCAGAGCTGGCAGATCGTACCCGACTCTCGCGTCCGACGGTGAGTAAAGTGCTGAAGGGCCTGCAGCGCGCAGGCCTCGTCATCTCCTCGCGCGGTGCGCAGGGCGGTTATCGGCTGGCGCGCGAGCCCGAGCTGATCACCGCCGCGCAGATCCTCGATGTATTCGAGGGACCCATCGCGATCACCGAGTGCAGCAGCGCCTCGAGCCAGTGCGGCATCGAGCGGCAGTGTCGCGTCGGCAGCGCCTGGCAACGTGTCAACGCGGCCATCCGGCGCGCGCTCGAGGACGTCACCTTGCGCGAGCTGGCCGGGCTCGATGCCGCCGCTCCGCGTCACTTCAACCTGTCTCTGGAATTTCGCCGGCCGGCGCCCTAGCCGCCGCGCCGCCCAACGTCAACGGAAGCCCATCGTGGTAAGCAAGTCGCAAGATCTCGAATCCCTCGTCGGCCGGCGCTATCAGCACGGCTTCATCACCGACATCGACTCGGACCATCTGCCCCCCGGACTCGATGAGGAGGTCGTGCGGGCGATCTCCCTGAAGAAGGGCGAGCCGGCGTTCCTGCTCGAGTGGCGCCTGCAGGCGTATCGTCACTGGCGCACGATGCAGGAGCCGCGCTGGGCGCACGTCGCATACAAGCCGATCGACTACCAGGACATCTCGTATTATTCGGCGCCTCGCACACCGAAGAACGCCCCGAAGAGCCTCGAGGAGGTGGACCCGAAGCTGCTCGCAACCTACGCAAAGCTCGGCATCCCGCTGCACGAGCGTGCGCGTCTCGCGGGGGTTGCGGTCGATGCGGTGTTCGACAGCGTCTCGGTCGCGACCACCTTCAAGGACAAGCTCGCCAAGGCGGGCGTCATCTTCTGCTCCTTCTCCGACGCGGTGCGCCACCACCCCGAGTTGATCGAGCGCCATCTCGGCACCGTGGTGCCGGCGGGCGATAATTTCTTCGCGGCGCTGAATTCTGCGGTGTTCTCCGACGGCTCATTCGTGTACGTGCCGAAAGGCGTGCGCTGCCCGATGGAGCTGTCGACTTATTTCCGCATCAATGCAGCCAAGACCGGGCAGTTCGAGCGCACCCTGATCATCGCCGATGAGGGCGCCTCGGTGAGCTACCTGGAGGGTTGCACCGCCCCGATGCGCGACGAGAACCAGCTGCATGCGGCGGTCGTCGAGCTGATCGCTCTCGACGATGCGAGCATCAAGTACTCGACCGTCCAGAACTGGTATCCGGGCGACGAGAACGGCATCGGCGGCATCTACAACTTCGTGACCAAGCGCGGCGAATGCCGCGGGCGAAACGCGAAGATTTCCTGGACGCAGGTCGAGACGGGCTCGGCCATCACCTGGAAGTATCCGAGCTGCGTGCTGAAGGGCGAGAGCTCGATCGGCGAGTTCTACTCCGTGGCCGTCGCCAACCACCATCAGCAGGCGGACACGGGCACGAAGATGATCCACATCGGCCGCAACACGCGCAGCACCATCGTCTCGAAGGGCATCTCCGCGGGTCAGGCGGTCAATTCCTACCGCGGGCTCGTGAAGATTCTGCCGAGCGCCGAGGGGGCGCGCAATTTCACCCAGTGCGATTCGCTCCTCATGGGGCCAAAGTGCTCCGCGAACACCTTTCCGTACATGGAGGTGAAGAATCCGACTGCGACGGTCGAGCACGAGGCGAGCACCTCGAAAATCGGCGAGGATCAGCTGTTCTACTGCCTGCAACGCGGCATCTCGCAGGAGGATGCCGTCAACATGATCGTGAGCGGCTTCTGCAAGGCTGTGTTCAAGGAGCTGCCGATGGAGTTCGCGGTGGAGGCTCAGAATCTCTTGAGCGTCAGTCTGGAAGGAGCGGTGGGTTGAACGTGGACAAGACGCTGTTGAAGATCGATCGATTGGGCGCGCGCGTTGGCGGCAAGCAGATTCTCGACGGCCTCGACCTCGAGATCGGCGCCGGCGAGGTGCACGCCATCATGGGGCCCAACGGCTCCGGCAAGAGCACGCTCGCGCAGGTGCTCGCCGGCCGTGAGGATTACGAGGTGACCAGCGGTTCGGTGACGTTCCAGGGCCGGGATCTGCTCGCGATGGCGCCCGAGGAGCGCGCCCGCGCCGGGCTCTTCCTCGGCTTTCAGTATCCAGTCGAGATCCCCGGGGTGAACAACGTCTATCTGCTCAAGGCGGCCCTCAATTCGAAGCGCAAGGCGGCCGGCGAGCCCGAGGTCGACGCGTACGAGTTCCTCGCCCTCGTCAAGCAGAAGATGAAGCTCATGCAGATCAGCGAGAGCTTTCTCACGCGCGGAGTGAACGAGGGATTCTCGGGCGGCGAAAAGAAGCGCAACGAGATCCTGCAGATGCTCGTGCTCGAGCCGACACTGGCGATCCTCGATGAGACCGATTCCGGTCTCGACATCGATGCGCTCAAGATCGTCTCCGAGGGCGTCAACAGCCTGAAGGACGCGCGCCGCTCGGTCGTTCTGGTGACCCACTATCAGCGGCTGCTCAACTACATCGTGCCCGACCGCGTGCACGTGCTCTCGCGCGGGCGCATCGTCAAGTCCGGCGATGCGTCGCTCGCGCTCGAGCTCGAGCGGCGCGGTTATGACTGGGTGGCGGGCGAGAAGGCCGCATGAGCGTCGCGCAGCGCACTTCGGCCGGAGCGCAGCGCTCCGCGGCCCTGCGCTCCTTCGAGGCGCAGTGGCTCGCGCGCGAGCCCGACGCGATCCTGCCGCTGCGCGAGCAGGCGATGGAACGGATGCTGCGTCTGGGACTGCCCGGCGCACGGGACGAGAGCTGGCGCTACACCCCGCTGCGGCAGCTCGGCGCCCGCAGCTTCGTCGATGCGCCCCCCGCCACCGACGAGACGATCGCGCCGAGCGCCTCGCTGAGCCTTCTCGGCGTCTCCGAGCGCGTCGCCACCGTGCTCATGGTCAACGGGCATCCGGTGCTCCCGGGCGCCATCGATCTGACGATCGACGGCACCGACATCTCGAGCCTCAAGTCGCTCGCGCGCACCGATCCCGGGCTGCTCACTCGTTTTCTCGCGCCGCTCTCCGACGCGGAAGAGAGCCGCTTCGACCTGCTCAACACGGCGCTGTTCGTCGATGGGCTGTACGTCAGGGTGAAGGCGCGCTGCGCGACGCCGATCGTCATCCTGCATCTCGCGACGGCCGATCGTGCGGATACGGTCTCCTATCCGCGGGTCATCATCGAGGTCGCGCCCGGCGCTCATGCGACGCTCATCGAGCATCATGTCCGTCAGGGAGCCTACACGCCGTTCTGCAACTCCTCGAGCCACCTCGCATTGCGCCGCGGAGCGGCGCTCGATCATTATCGCGTGTTCGCGACCGATGCCGAATCGACGCATGTCGACTCGCTCACGGTCGGCCAGGAGCGCGACAGCGTCTGCCGTCAGTTCACCATCGTGCTCGGCGGCGGACTGGTGCGCGCAACGCTCGATGCACGGCTGAGCGAGCCGAACGCGAGCCTGGAGAACTCCTCGCTCCTCGTCGGCCACGAGCAGCGCCACGTCGATTGCGTGAACGTCGTGCATCATGCGGCGGCCGACACCCGCAGCCGGCAGACCGCCCGCTCGATCGCGAGCGGCGAGAGTCGCGTGATCTTCAACAGCAAGGTCGTGGTCGATGCAGGCGCGGTGCACGCCGAGTCGCAGCAGTCCTGTCGCGGGCTGCTGCTCTCGCCGACGGCCGAGATCGATTCGCGGCCACAGCTCGAGATCCACGCCGACGAGGTGAAATGCGCGCATGGCGCCAGCACCGGCCGGCTCGATGCCGACATGCTCTTCTACCTGCTGGCCCGCGGCCTCGATCGCGAGACCGCGCAGAGCCTGCTGATCTATGCCTTCCTCGGCGAGGTGCTCGTGGCGATGACCGTACCGACCGCTCGCGCGGCGATCGAGACCGCCTTGATCACCCAGCTCCCCAACCCGGATCTTTTCAGGTCGATGCGATGAATCACGCCGTCCTCTCCGATGCCCTCTTCTCCTTCGACGTGGCCCGCGTGCGTCGGGACTTTCCCGTGCTCGAGCGCATGGTGCACGCCAGGCCGCTTGCGTACCTCGACAACGGCGCCTCGGCGCAGCGCCCCGCCGCCGTCATCGAGGCGGTCGACGACTACGAGCGGCGGCATCACGCCAACATTCACCGCGGCGTGCACACCCTCAGCCAGGAGGCCACGGCGCTCTACGAGGGCGCCCGCGACACGGTGATGCGCTTCATCAATGCCGCCTCGCGCCATGAGATCGTTTTCGTGCGCGGCACGACCGAGGCCATCAATCTGGTGGCGCAGAGCTACGGCCGGCCGCGCCTCGAGCCGGGTGACGAGATCCTCATCACCTTCCTCGAGCACCATGCCAACATCGTGCCCTGGCAGATTCTCTGCGAGCAGACCGGCGCGGTGCTGAAGGTGGCACCGATGGATGCGCACGGCGAGGTGCATCCGGAGAGCGTCGAGGCGCTCATGGGTCCCCGCACCCGGTTGCTCGCCTGCGCACACGTTGCGAACGCCCTCGGCACGGTGCTGCCCGTGCGTCGCCTCGTGGCCGCGGCGCGCGCACGCGGGATCGTGACGCTGATCGACGGCGCCCAGGCGGTGCCGCACATGCCCGTCGACGTGCGCGAGATCGATTGTGACTTCTACGCCTTCTCCGGCCACAAGCTCTTCGCGCCCACCGGCATCGGCGTGCTCTACGGGCGCGAGTCGCTGCTCGAGCGCATGCCGCCGTGGCAGGGCGGCGGGGACATGATCCTGCGGGTGAGCTTCGAGCGCACCACCTACAATGCCCTGCCCTACAAGTTCGAGGCGGGCACACCCAACATCTCGGGCGCGATTGGACTCGGCGCCGCGATCGACTACCTGCTGGGACTCGATCTTGCCGGAGCACGCCGTCACGAGCATGCGCTTCTCGAGCACGCGACGCGCGTGCTCAGCCGGATCGAGGACCTGCGGATCATCGGCACGGCCCGCGACAAGGCGAGCCTCGTGTCCTTCGTCGTGGGCTCGGTTCATGCGCACGACCTCGGCACCATCCTCGATGAGGACGGGATTGCGGTGCGCACCGGGCATCATTGCGCGATGCCCGTGATGGACTTCTTCAAGATCCCGGCGACCGCGCGCGCATCCTTCGCCTTCTACAACACCTTCGAGGAGATCGACCGCCTCGGGGCCGCCATCGAGCGTGCGCGGGCGATGTTCCGCTGAGGCCGCCATGGAACTCAACGACCTGTACCGCGACGTGATCCTCGACCACAATCGCAAGCCGCGCAATTTCGGACCGCTCGAGCAAGCCGACGCCACGGTCGAGGGATTCAACCCTCTGTGCGGCGATCGGCTCACGTTGCGCCTGCGCCTCGAGGGAGATCGCATCGGCGAGATTCGTTTCGAGGGTCAGGGCTGCGCGATCTCGACGGCATCGGCCTCCCTCATGACGGAGGCGGTGAAGGGAAAGACCCGCACCGAGGCGCTGGAGGTGTTCGACCACGTCCACCGATTACTGACCGAGGACGATGCCGACGCGCAGGGGCTCGGCAAGCTCGCTGCGCTCTCGGGTGTGCGGGAGTATCCGGCCCGCGTCAAGTGCGCAAGTCTCTGCTGGCACACCCTCGCAACGGCGCTCAAGCCGGGTGGTCCCGAGCCCGCGCCCGTCTCGACCGAGTAGGCTCCGGCGATGCGATCCTACGACAACGAGCCGATCGTCGTGCAGCGCGAGGTGAAGGCCGTGGCGATTCCAGCGGGGGTCGAGGTGAACCTCAAGCTCGGCTCCGTCGGTTACATCACCCAGGCGCTCGGCGGCAGCTTCACGGTGTACATCGACGGCAACCTGTTCCGCATCCCCGGACAGGACGCCGATGCGATCGGCAAGACGGCCTCCAGACCACCCGAAGTTCCCGAAGGCGCCTCGGACGATGACATCCGGAATGTGATCTGGCAGCAGCTGCGCACCTGCTATGACCCCGAGATCCCGGTCAACATCGTCGACCTCGGGCTCATCTACGACTGCGACATCGTCAAGAATGACGACGGCACGCGCAACGTCGAGATCCGCATGACGCTCACCGCGCCCGGATGCGGCATGGGCGAGATCCTCGTGCAGGACGTGCGTGACAAGGTCGAGCTCGTGCCGACGGTCGCGCGAGCCCACGTCGAGCTCACCTTCGATCCACCGTGGAATCCCGGCATGATGTCCGACGAGGCACGCCTGCAGACCGGGATGATGTGACTCGATGCGGTGGGTTGATGCAGGACCGCTCGAGTCTTTCCACGAGGGGGAGGCCCGCTCGATCGCGGTGGGACGGCGCATGGTTGCCCTGGTGCGCAGCGGCGAGCAGTATTACGCCATCGAGGACGTCTGTACGCACGATGGCGCCGAGCTCACCGGGGGCGCCGTCGAGGGAACGGAGATCATCTGCCCGCGCCACGGTGCGCGCTTCTGCCTGCGCACGGGCGAGGCGCTGACGCCGCCCGCCTACGAGCCGGTGCGCGTCTTCGCGACCAAGATCGAAGGAGGCCACCTGTGGGTTCGCGCCGAGTGACGCTGCTGCGTCATGGTCAAGCAGAGCCGATCGATGCCTGCAAGGAGGATTTCGAGCGCGCTCTGACGCGCCGCGGGACCATCGAGGCCGAGCAGATCGCGGCACGCATCGTGCACCGCCGCCTCGTCCCCGATCTGATTCTCGTCAGCCCGGCCGAGCGGGCCTGGAGCACGGCCCAGATCGTCGCGGACGCCTGCGAGCTCGAGGCGACCCAGCTGCTGGGCGAGCGTGAGCTCTACCTCGCGACGCCCGAGACGACGTGGCGGCTGCTCGCCGGCCGCGCCGATGCGGTGCGCCATATCCTGATCTGCGGGCACAACCCGGGACTCAGTCAGCTCGCGAGCCGCTTCGGACCGAAGCCGGTGCGCCGCATGTTGCCGACCGGCGGCCTCGCGACCGCGCTGTTTCACGGCTCGAGCTGGTCGACTCTTCAGCCCGAGACCGCCGCCAGTTGCGAGCTCGACGATCCCGAGAGCGCCAGCGACTGGACCTAGCGCCCCGCCGCGGCCCTGATCGCGGCCCTAGCCCTGATCACGGTGCAGCTTCACGAGACGGCGCCGATCGCGCTTGTCGGGTCGGCTGTCGGGTCGCGGTCTCGAGATCTGCGCGAGTCGTTGCTGCTCGCGTACGCGTGCGCGGCGCTCGGCACTCGAGGCGGTCTCGCGATAGTGAGATTGCGCCTCGGCGGCGGGCCCGCGGCGCTTCGGCAGTGCGAGGATCTCGAACTCGGCGACCACGCCCTCGAGCGCGAGACTCAGGTGATCGCCGATGCGCACGCGGTGCGCGGGCTTCACCCGCTCGGCATTGAGGTGCACCTTGCCGCCCTGGATCGCGGCCGTTGCCAGTGAGCGCGATTTGTAGAAGCGCGCCTGCCAGAGCCACTTGTCGAGACGCTGCGCGTCCTCGCTCACCGGTGAAACTTCCCCCGCATGCGGGCGCTATAATGCCGGGCATTGTAAGTACAAAGCGGGAATTGCGTGCAGCAGGAATTCCGTGAGCTTCTGATTCGCGAGGCACAGGCGCTCGATGCGGCCGGGCTCACCAAGCGCGAGCGCATCCTCGGCTCGGCGCAGGGCGCGGAAGTGCAGCTCACCGACGGGCGCACGCTCATCAACCTGTGCGCCAACAACTATCTCGGTCTCGCGAACCATCCCGCGGTGATCAAGGTGGCGCACGAGGCCCTCGACCGGTTCGGCTACGGCGTCGCATCGGTGCGCTTCATCTGCGGCACGCAAAGCGTGCACCGGGCCCTCGAGGAGCGGCTCTCCGGCTTTCTCGGCACCGAGGACACGATCCTCTATTCCTCGTGCTTCGACGCCAACGGCGGCCTCTTCGAGACGCTGCTCGATGACCGCGACGCCGTCATCAGCGATGCGCTCAATCACGCGAGCATCATCGACGGCATCCGCCTGTGCAAGGCGCGCCGGCTGCGCTACGCGAACAACGACATGAACGAGCTCGAGCACGCGCTCAGGGAATCCCAGGGCGCCCGCGCGCGCCTCATTGCGACCGACGGGGTCTTCTCGATGGATGGCTCGATCGCGCGGCTCAAGGAGATCTGCGACCTCGCCGAGCGCTACGGCGCCATGGTCATGGTCGACGACTCGCATGCCACGGGCTTCATCGGCGAGCGCGGCCGCGGCACGCACGAGCTGTGCGGCGTCATGGAGCGTGTCGACATTCTCACCGGCACCCTGGGCAAGGCCCTGGGCGGCGCGAGCGGCGGCTACGTCTCCTCGAAGCGCGAGGTCGTTGCGTGGCTGCGCCAGCGCTCGCGTCCCTACCTGTTTTCGAACAGCATCCCGCCGCCGGTGGCGGCCGGCACGCTCAAGGTGCTCGAGCTTCTCGAGGGCTCGACCGCGCTGCGCAACACCCTTGCGGACAACGCGCGTTATTTTCGCGAGCAGCTGACGCGCCTCGGTTACGAACTGTTGCCCGGCGAGCATCCGATCATACCCGTCATGCTCGGCGATGCGCCGCGTGCCGTCGCGCTCGCCGAGCGGCTGCAGGCCGCCGGTGTGTACGTGGTCGCCTTCTCCTTTCCCGTCGTGCCCCACGGCAAGGCGCGCATCCGCACGCAGATGAGCGCGGCGCACTCGATGCGCCAGCTGAACGAGGTCGTGAACGCGTTCGCCACCGCCGGGCGTGAGCTCGGCATCATCCCATGAGGAACTCATGAAAGCGCTGGTCAAGGCTCGTGCCGAGCCGGGAATCTGGATGCAGGATGTTCCGGAGCCGAGCGTCGGTCATAACGACGTGCTCATCAAGGTGCATCGCTCGGCGATCTGCGGCACCGACATGCACATCTTCAACTGGGACGCCTGGGCGCGCAAAACCATCCCCGTGCCGATGGCGATCGGCCACGAGTATTCCGGCGAGATCGTCGACATGGGCGGTGAGGTGCGGGGGCTGGCGATTGGTGATCGCGTTTCCGGAGAGGGCCACCTCACCTGCGGTCATTGCCGCAATTGCCGGGCGGGCCGCCGCCACCTGTGCCGCAATACCCAGGGGGTCGGGGTGAATCGCGCCGGCGCATTCGCGCAATATCTGTCGATTCCCGCCTCGAACGTCTTCAAGCTGCCGGGCGCGATCGACGATGAGATCGCCTCGATCCTGGATCCGTTCGGAAATGCCACGCATACCGCGCTCGCCTTCAACGTGGTCGGCGAGGACGTGCTCATCACCGGCGCGGGCCCGATCGGCATCATGGCGGTGGCCATCGCGCGCCACTGCGGCGCGCGCCACGTCGTCATCACCGACGTGAACGACTACCGGCTCGATCTTGCGCGCGTGATGGGCGCCTCCAAGGCGCTCAACGTCGCGCGCGAATCGCTCGATCAGGCGATGCGTGAGCTCGGCATGGAGGAAGGATTCGACGTCGGTTTCGAGATGTCGGGCAACCCCGCCGCATTGCGCGAGATGCTGCGCACGATGAACCACGGCGGCAGCATCTCGTTGCTCGGCATTCCACCCGAGGAGACCGCGATCGACTGGAATCAGGTGATTTTCAAGGGCCTCGTCATCAAGGGCATCTACGGGCGCGAGATGTTCGAGACCTGGTACAAGATGGCGGCGATGCTGCAAAGCGGGCTCGACGTGCGCCCGGTGATCACGCACCGCTTCGGCATCGGCGATTACTTGCAGGGTTTCGAGGTGATGAACTCCGGCAAATCCGGCAAGGTGATCCTCGACTGGGTGGCGCTGTAAGGGCGCCCAAGCGGCGCGGAATCCAACGCGCTCGTGTGCGCCGGCGAGAATGCTCCGGGAGGAGCCGCCTCCTCCCGGAGCGCCGATCTCACTTCAGCATCAGGTTGCGGATGACCTGGGTGCCGAGAATCTCGCGAATGCTCTCGCGCTCGGCCGTGGCCTTGTCGGCCGCATCGCGCGTCGCAAAGATCTTGCGTGCCAGCGGCTCGACCTTGTCATCGAGACCGTCGAGCGCCGCATAGTTCTTGTAGGTGACGACCAGATACAGATCGGGATCGTGCGGTGAGCGCGGCATCACCTCGTACACCGCGTAATCGACGATGATGCCGGCCTTCTTCTCGTCGTCCATCAGCGATTTGTACTTGGTATCGAGCCATTTCATGTACGCATTGAACATGCCGGGCTTGGTGCGCACGGACGCCACGGTCGACACTGCGCCTTCCGTGAAGGGTCGAGGCTCCTGCGCAAGCGCCAGCGTCGACACGAAGGTGAGCGCGGCCGCGGCCGCCAACAGCTTGGTATTCATCGGACTCCCCAGTTCTTAGGATCGGATTGAGTTTTGCTTGGTGATCGGATCCCGTTTGGGGGATCCGCCCGCAGTCTACTCCCTCCCGCCGCACGGCGCCTCGGCCGGGCGCGGTATGATGCGCGCATGAGCGTCGCAACCCTCGACCTGGATGTGCTGCTGAAGCGCCACCGCCCGGGCCATGCCTTGCCCCGCGAGCTCTATACGGAGCCGGCGCTGTTCGAGCGGGATCTCGAGCGGATGCTGCTGCGACACTGGTTCTGCGCCGGACACGTCTCGAGCATTGCGCGCCCGGGCGACTATCGGGTCGTCGACCTGGGGCCCGAGTCGCTGATCATCGTGCGCAATGCGCACGGCGAGGTGCGCTCGCTCCTCAACGTTTGCCGCCATCGCGGCTCGCGCATCTGTACCGAGCAGCACGGACAGGCCAGCGCCGGGCGGCTGACCTGTCCCTATCACGCCTGGAGCTACGATCTCGACGGCCGGCTGCGCGCGGCCGCGGAGATGCCCGAGCCGTTCGATCGCGAGCGGGTCGCGCTGCGCTCGCTTCCGGTGCGCGTCGTGGCAGGGCTCGTGTTCACGACCTTCGCGGCGCAGCCGCTCGATTTCAGCCGCGCACAAAGCGCCCTCGAGGCCAGCGCCGGGGTGCACGGCTGGGCGCACGCACGGGTCGCCGCGCGGCGGGTCTACGCCATCAAGGCCAACTGGAAGCTCGCCATCGAGAACTACATGGAGTGCTATCACTGCAGACCGGCACACGTCGAGTTCAGCAGACGCCACGTCTATGCGCGCCCCGCGAAGCAGAGCGCGCGCGCCGAGGAGGCCGGCCGCCGGCGCGCGGCCGCGCTCGGCATCCGGATCGAGGATCTCGATGAATACGGTCTCGCCGCGCCCGCGGGCAGCGAATCGGTGTCGGTCTTTCGCAGCGCCCTCTCCGACGGGGTCGCGAGCGCAACGCCGGACGGGGCGCCGATCGCGCGCCTGATGGGGGCGTTCAGCGCGCACGACGGCAATTCGACCTATTTCGACATCGGCCCGGTGAGCGATTTTCTCGCCTACGCCGATCACGGCGTCATCTATCGCTTCGTTCCGCGCCGGGTGGATTACACCGAGATGGAAGTGATCTGGCTGGTGCACGAGGAGGCAGTCGAGGGGCGCGACTACGATGCCGCGCGGCTCACCTGGCTATGGGAGCTCACCAGCGCCGAGGACAAGCGCATCGTCGAGCTCAATCAGGCCGGTGTGAGCTCGCGATACTTCGAGCCGGGCCCCTACTCGCTGCAGGAGTCCTACGCCCGCCGCTTCACCGAATGGTATCTGAGCGAGTTGGGAGGGCCAGACCCTTGAGCGCTGCGCTCGCGGGCTGGCGGCACCAGCAGTAAGCGTAGAGGCCGCGCGGGTCATTGAGCGCCGCGATCGAGCGCGTCTCGGAGAGCATCGGGTCGAGCACGCGCTCGAGCGGACTTTCGGTGGGCACGAGACCGGCCGCCGCGGCAATCCGCACGATCTGCGAGCGCAGCTGCATCAGCAACTGCTGGCGCAACGAGAGCTCGGGCTCGATGTACTCCACCTGATAGTCGCTGCCGAGCTCGGCGAGCTTCGCCGCCGCCTCGGTCGCGTCCGCGAGGCCGCCCAGGTGATCGACGAGACCGATGCGCTGGGCATCGACGCCGGCCCAGACCCGCCCCTGGGCGATCTTATCGACGTCCTCGACGCTCTTCTTGCGTCCATCCGCCACGCGACGCAGAAACTCCGCGTAGGCATGGTCGACCGAGCTCTGCAGGATCTGCCGCGCGGGCGCATCGAGCGTACGCTCGAGCCGGCTCTGTCCCGCGAGCGGTGAGGTGCCCAATCCATCGACGTGCACGCCGAGCTTCTCGAGCGTGTGCTGGAAGGTCGGTATCACCGAGAACACGCCGATCGAGCCCGTGATCGTCGTCGGGCTCGCATAGATCTGGTTGGCCGCCGCGGAGATGTAGTAGCCGCCGGAGGCCGCATAGGTGCTCATGGACACGACCACGGGCTTGCCCGCCTTGCGCAGCGCCTGCACCTCGCGCAGGATCTGCTCGGCAGCGAACATGCTGCCGCCGGGACTGTCGACGCGCAGCACCACCGCTTTCACCCCGCGGTCGTAGCGCGCCTGACGCAGCAGATCCGAGGTGCTCTCCCCGCCGACCGAGCCGGGCGGCTGGCGCCCGTCGAGAATGTCGCCGGCTGCGACCACGATGCCGACGCGGCTGTCCGACTTCATGTGCAGCGCGCGCTTGCTGCGCACGTTCTGCAGGTACGCGTCGAGACCGACCGAGTTGAAGGAATGCGAGTCCGCATCCTCGCCGACCAGGCTCTTCAGATCATCCGCGAGCTGTCGCTTGCTCTTCAGCGCCGTGACCAGGCCGCGCTGCAGGGCGAGCTTGGCGGCATCGCCGCCGACGGCGGCGAGCGCCGAGGGGGCATCGGCGATGTATTCGTTCAAGGCGTTGCCCGCCAGCGAGCGCGCGTGCGTCACGTCCTGGGCATAGGCATTCCACAGCGCTCCCAGCCACACCTGGGTCTCCTCACGCTCGCTCGGCGCCATGTCGGTGCGCGAGAACTGATCGGTGTAGCTCTTGAAGGTGCCGGCGCGAAACACGTTCACATCGACGCCGAGCCGGTCGATGGCGTCCTTGAAGAACAGCCGGTAGTAGCTGAAGCCGTCGACGAACACGAGGCCGAGCGGGTCGAGGTACACCTCGCCCGCCTGCGCGGCGAGATAGTACTGGGTCTGATCCAGCGAATCGGCGCTCGCCACCACACGCTTGCCGGAGGCCCTGAAGTCGCGCAGCGCCGCGCCCACCTCCTGCAGCTTCGAGAGCCCGGAAGGGCTCAGGTTGCCGAGGTCGAGCACGATCAGCTTGATGCGGCTGTCGGTCTTGGCGGCCTGGATGGCATCGATCACGTCGCGCAGCAAGGTCTCCGGTGCCGGACCGCCCGACGCCTGGCCGATCGCGCGTCGCAACGGGGCGCTCGAGAGCTGCTCGACCAGCTCGCCCTCCGGAGCGAGCACCAGGGCCGCGGAGCGCGGCACGCTCGGGACCGAGGTATGCAGCGCCGCCAGCAGAAAGCCGAAGATCACGAGCAGCACCAGCAGGTGCAGCGTCTTGCGGATGCCGTCGAGGATCCGCCACACGAGACCGAAGAAGCTCGCCCTGGCCGAGGTCATACGCTCAACATCCTTTCATGCCCCGGCAACCGCCGCCGCAGGCCCCCTGCTCACCCCGATGGGCCTACACCTTCTCGTCGATGCGCGCCGCCTTCCCCGACAGATCGCGCAGGTAATACAGCTTCGCCCGGCGAACCGCGCCGCGCCGCTTGACGCTCACCTCGCTGATCGAGGGACTGTAGGTCTGGAAGACGCGCTCCACGCCCTCGCCGTGCGAGATCTTGCGCACCGTGAAGGAGGAGTTGAGGCCGCGATTCTTCTTGGCGATCACCACGCCCTCATAGGCCTGCACGCGCTCGCGATCGCCTTCGACCACCTTGACCTGCACCACGACGGTATCGCCTGGATTGAAGTCCGGCACCTTGCGGCTCGCCCGCTCCGCGTTCAGCTCTCGAATGATCTTGTTCATCGCTCTCTCCTCCACCCTCGGATCGTCAGTCGTTGCACGGCGTCGGCGAGCCTTCGCCCGCCGTGCGCTTGAATTCATCGAGCAGCCCGCGCTCCTCGCTCGACAGCCCGCGCCGCTCGATGAGCTCCGGCCGGCGCTGCCAGGTGCGCCCGAGCGCCTGCTTGAGGCGCCAGCGGCGAATCGCCGCGTGATCGCCCGAGGCGAGCACGGCGGGCACCTCGAGCCCCTCGGCGCAGGCCGGCCGCGTGTAGTGCGGCCAATCGAGCAGCCCGTCGCTGAAGGACTCGCACTCGGCCGACTCCTCGCTCCCGAGGGTGCCCGGCAGCAGCCGTGCGATCGCATCGATCACCACGAGCGCCGGCAGCTCCCCGCCGGTCAGCACATAATCCCCGATCGACCACGGCTCGTCGATCTGCGTCTCCACGAAGCGCTCATCGACCCCCTCGTAGCGGCCGGCCACCAGGATGAGCCCCGGCCACTCACGGGCGCGGCGCGCCGTGCGCTGATCGAAGGGAACACCGTCCGCCCCCAGATACACCCGCCGGCTGCCCGCCGGCACCAGAGCCTGGGCGGCGCGCACCGCATCGCGCAGCGGCCCGAGCTTGAGCACCATGCCCGGGCCTCCGCCATAAGGCCGATCGTCGACCGTTCGATGCACGTCGCTCGTGAAAGCGCGTGGATCGACCGTGTGCACCTCGAGCACCCCGCGCTCGATCGCGCGGCCCACCACCCCGTGCCGCAACACCTCGTGCAGCATCTGCGGGAAGAGCGACACGATCGCGATGCGCATGGGCCTCCGAAGCTCCCCTCAACTCGTCTCGTCCCAGTCGACCACCACGCGCCGTGCCGTGAGATCGACGCTGCGCAGATACTGCGGCACCGCCGGCACCCAGTACTCGCGCGCACCACGCACCACCATGCAGGCGTGCGCCGGCGTCTCGATGAAATACTCGAGCGTGCCGAGCCTCGTGCCTGCAACGCTCAGCACCTCGCAGCCGAGCAGGTCCGCCCGGTAGTACTCGCGGGGCGCCGTCCGCGGCAGCCGTTCCCGCTCGATGCCGATCGAGGCGCCGCGAAGCACCTCGGCGGCATTTCGGTCTTCAACACCCTGAAGCTTGACGGTCAACTGTCCGCCGCTCCGCCCCGCCGCCTCGAGCTCGTACGTGCGCCATTCACCGGCCACCCACAGCTTGAGTGCGCCGTGCTCGAGGAGCGACTCCGCCGGCTCTGTGAATGAGCGCACCTTCACCCAGCCCCGCACGCCGAACGGCGCGCCGACCACACCGAGCTCGATAAGCGCAGGGGCTGGCTCGCTCATCGCGCCTCGGCCGTCCTCAACGGGCGGCGGCAGAGAGCGGCTAGGCCGCCTGCTTGCGGTAACTGGTCAGCAGGTGCTTGACCCGTTCCGACAGATGCGCGCCTTCCTTCATCCAGTGCTCGATGCGCGCGACATCCAGGCGCAGCTTGGTCTCGCCCCCGCGCGCGACCGGATTGAAGATGCCCACGCTCTCCAGGCTGGTGCCCCCCTGCCGCTTGCGGCTGTCGGTCACCACCACGTGATAAAAGGGCGTCTTCTTACCGCCGCGTCGCGTCAAACGGATCGTCACCATAGTGAATACCTGATCAATGCCCAGCCGCGCATTGTAATGAATCGAAAGGACGCAGGGCAACAGCGAATGCGGGTGCCCGCGCACGGCCGCCGGAGATCCGGAGCGCCGAACCGGCTTACCGGGGGCCGAATCCGGGCGGCAGCCGCCCGCCCATGCCGCGCATCATGTTCTTGAGCATGCCGCCCTTGGTGAGCTTCTTCATCGCCTTTTGCATGTGGTCGAACTGCTTCAGCAGCCGATTGACCTCCGGCAGCGGCACACCGGCGCCTGAGGCGATGCGCCGCTTGCGCGAGCCGTCGATGAGGTCCGGGCGGCGCCGCTCGCGCGGCGTCATCGAGTCGATGATGCCGATCTGGCGCTTGAGCGTCTTCGGGTCGACCGTACCGGCCGCCGCGGCGGCATTCGCTTGCATCTGTGCCGGGAGCTTGTCGAGGAGGGCCTCGAGCCCTCCCATGTTCCTCAGCTGAGCGAGCTGATCGCGCAGGTCCGACAGATCGAATGCCTTGCCCTTGCTGATCTTGCGGGCGAGCTTCTCGGCCTTCTCCCGATCGACCTGCTCCTGCACCTGCTCGACCAGGGAGAGCACATCGCCCATGCCGAGGATGCGCGAGGCGATACGCTCGGGTTGAAAGAGCTCGAGCGCCTCGGTCTTCTCGCCGGTGCCGATGAAGAGGATCGGCTTGCCGGTGACCTGCCGCACCGAGAGCGCGGCGCCACCGCGCGCATCGCCGTCCGCCTTGGTGAGGATCACGCCGGTGAGCGACAGGGCCTCGTTGAAAGCCCGCGCGGCATTGACGGCATCCTGGCCGGCCATGCTGTCGACGACGAACAGCCGCTCGTGCGGGTGCACCTCGCGCTCGAGCGTTTGCACCTCCTGCATCATCTCGGCATCGACGTGCAGCCGTCCGGCGGTGTCGAGCAGCAGCACGTCGTAGGCCTGCAGCATGGCCTGGTTGAGCGCACGGCGCGCAATTGCGACCGGCTCCTCGCTCGCCTCGGAGCGCGAGAACCCGGCACCCACCTGCGTCGCGAGCGTCTCGAGCTGCAGGATGGCCGCCGGTCGATACACATCGGTGCTGACGAGGAGCACCTTCTTTTTCTGCTTCTCGATCAGCCAGCGGGCGAGCTTGCCCGCGGTCGTGGTCTTGCCGGCGCCCTGCAATCCGGCGAGCAGCACGACGACCGGGCGCTGCGCGCGCAGATCGAGTCCGCTGCTCGCCTCGCCCATCAGCCGCACGAGCTCCTCGTGCACCACCTTGATGAAGGCCTGCCCCGGAGTGAGGCTCTTGGCGACCTCGACGCCGATCGCGCGCTCGCGAATGGCCTCGGTGAAACTCTTGACCACGGGCAGCGCCACGTCGGCGTCGAGCAGCGCGAGGCGCACCTGCCGCACGGTGTCGGCGATGTTGTCCTCGCTCAGATAGCCGCGACCGGTCAGCGCCTTGAGCGCATCGGCAAGACCCGAAGTCAGTCGATCGAACATGGGAGGCGATTATACCGGCTGCGCGCGCACCGAGCGGCGGCCCGGCCGCGACCGGGCCGCGCGCTAGGCGGCCCTTGCGCCCGTGTGTCATCATGGCCACAGCCGTGACTCAGCCGCTCGTGCTCGCCATCACCCTGTTCGTGCTCTACGCCGGCGCCGCCTGGGTGATGCTCCGAAGCGTGAGCCGCCCGCGGCTCGATGCGCTCGCCTGGGCCGTCACGCTGCTCGCCCTCATCGCGCACAGCGATGCGCTCGTGCACCTGCTGCGCAGCGTCGGGCCCTTCTCCATCGGTCTTCTCGAGGCGATCTCGATGCTCGCCTGGACGCTGGGGGTGCTCGCGGCGCTCATCGCGATCGAGCGACGGAACCGCGCACTCGCCGCCATCCTCCTGGCCGTCGCGTCGGTCGGAGCGGCCCTGACGCGCCCCGGACGCACCTTCGCCGAGGAAAGCTCGCCGGGCTGGGAGCTGACCGCGCATATCCTGCTGTCGATGGGCGCGGCGGCGCTCCTGTTTGCGGCGGCCGTCACCGCCCTGCTGCTCCTGTTCATGCACCGCCGCCTGCGCAGCCGGCGCATCGCCGATCTGCCGAGCGAGCTGCCCCCCCTCGATGCGCTCGAGACGGTGATGTTTCGCCTGATCGGCGGCGGCTTCGTGCTCCTCACCCTCGCCCTGCTCACCGGCTTCGTCTTCGTCACCAATTTGTTCACGCAGCATCTGCTGCACAAGACGGTGCTGTCCTGCGTCGCCTGGGTGCTGTTCGGCGTGCTGCTGCTCGGGCGGCTGCGCTACGGCTGGCGTGGCCGCTCCGCCGTGTCATGGACGCTCGCGGGCTTCGGTTTTCTGGTCCTTGCCTACTTCGGCTCCAAATTTGTTCTCGAGTATCTGCTCGGGCGACACTGGGGATAAGCCGAGACCCGCACGGACTCACGGTAGAGGCGCATGGAACGTCTTCCTCTCGGGCTGTTGCTGAGCGCGCTCGCGCTGCTGCTGATCCTTGCCGCATTCTTCGCCGGCAGCGAGACCGCGCTGATGCGCCTCAATCGGTACCGTCTGCGCCACCGCGCCGAGGCAGGCGTGCGCGGCGCCCGTCTCGCCGAGGCGCTGCTCGCGAAACCCGACCGGCTCATCGGCCTGATCCTGCTCCTGAGCACGGTGGTGAATGTGGTGACGCCGACGCTCGTCGGGCTCATCGCCTTCAGGCTGGGCGGCGACTTTCTGGTCGCCGCCGGCGTCATCGCCCTCACCTTCGTCATGCTGATCCTGTGCGAAGTCGCGCCGAAGACCTACGGGGCGCTGCATCCGGAGCGGCTCGCGCTCATCTCCTCCTACGTTTACACGCCGCTCCTGTGGGTGCTCTACCCCTTCGTCTGGGCCACCAATCTGCTGGCCAACGGCGTCCTGCGCCTGTTCGGCACCTCGCCCCAGACCGCCTCGCATGCGCTCTCGAGCGAGGAGCTGCGCACCGTCCTCGCCGAGGCGGGGGCCATGATCCCGCAGCGTCACCAGCAGATGCTCATGAGCATCCTCGACCTCGAGAAGGCGACGGTCGAGGACATCATGGTGCCGCGCACCGAGATCGTCGGCATCGACATCGAGGACGACTGGGAGGACATCGTCGAGCAGTTGCGCCAGGGTCAGCACACGCGCATTCCCGTGTTCGAGGGGGACATCGATCACATCATCGGCGTGCTGCACATGAAGCGCATCGTGCACGAGCTCATGCGCGGACGCCTCAATCGCGAGCGGCTCATCGAGGTGGCGAGCGCACGGGATGCCTACTTCGTGCCGTCGGGCACGGTCCTCAATACGCAGCTGCTCAACTTTCAAAGGGACCGGCGCCGCATGGCGTTCGTGGTCGATGAGTACGGTGACATCCTCGGCCTCGTGACCCTCGAGGACCTCCTCGAGGAGATCGTCGGAGACTTCACCACCGATCCCGTCAGCACCGCGCACAAGGACGTGCATCGCGATGCGGACGGCAGCTTCGTCGCCAATGCCGCCACCACCATCCGTGCGCTCAATCGCTCGATGCGCTGGAATCTGCCGACCGACGGACCGAAGACGCTCAACGGCCTGATCGTCGAGTTCCTCGAAACCATTCCCGAGCCGGGCACCACGCTCAAGCTCGCCGACTACATGCTCGAGGTGATGCAGACCGGCGATAATGCCATCAAGACGGTGCGCATCCGGCCTCCCGCGCCTCCCTAGGAGTACCCCCGTGAGCTTCGTAGAGCGCTGTACCCTCGCCGGCCGTCACGCGACCCTCGTGCCCCTGTCGCGCGCGCACGAGGCGGATTTGATCGAGGCGGTGCGCGATGGCGAGCTCTGGACCCTCTGGTACACGACGGTGCCGGCTCCGGAGAGTGTCGGGGCGGAGATCGAGCGGCGTCTTGCGCTCGAGCAGGCGGGCTCCATGCTGCCTTTCGCCGTCATCGAGAACTCGAGTGGCCAGGCCGTCGGCATGACCACCTACATGCACATCGAGCCCGAGCACCGGCGCCTCGAGATCGGCTCGACCTGGTACCGCAGGCGCGTGCAGCGCTCCGCCCTCAACAGCGAGTGCAAGCTGATGCTGCTCGAGCACGCCTTCGAGCGGCTCGCCTGCATCGCGGTCGAGCTGCGCACGCATTTTCACAACCGCCAGAGCCGGGCGGGCATCGAGCGGCTGGGAGCCCGTCTCGATGGGATCTTGCGACAACATATGATCGGCGCCCACGGCATCCTGCGCGACACCTGCGTCTACAGCATCCTCGATCACGAGTGGCCCGCCGTGAAGGCGAATCTCGTGCATCAGCTCAACAAGCCGCGCGATGCGACTTAGGGCCCCCGCACCACCTGGCCGCCCTTCATCACGAAGCTCACGTGCTCGAGCACGCCGATGTCGGCGAGCGGGTCGCCGGGCACCGCGATGATGTCGGCGTAGAAGCCGGGCGCGAGCTCGCCGATCGCGCCCTCCCAGCCGAGGAGCCGCGCGCCGTTGATGAGGTCCGACTGCAGCACCTTGAGCGGGCTCATGCCATACCTCACCATGAGCACGAGCTCGCGCGCCTGCGTGCCGTGCGGAAACGGTCCGACGTCCGAGCCGACGGCGAATGGGATGCCGAAGGTGATCTGGTGCTTGAACTCGCGGATCTTGTACTCGAGCTCGGGATCGCGCTCGGGATCGCGGCGGTCCGTGCCCGCAGGACCGTGGGTGGCGAAGTATTCGTAGGCGGCAAAGGTCGGCACCGCCGGAATGTTCTTCGCCTTCATCAGGCGCATGGTCTCATCGCTCAGCTGCGTCGCATGGTCGATCGAGGCGACTCCGGCCTCGGCCGCGAAGTGCGTGCCGGGCTCGCCCATCGCGTGGACCGCAACGCGCTCGCCGAGGCGCGCCGCCTCCTCGACCGCGCTCTTGAGCTCGGCGGCGGTGTACTGGTAGGGCGTCCTGAGCACCCCGTCGCGCATCGTGTCGGCACCGGTCTCGTAGATCTTGACGAAATCGGCACCCTCCTTGTGCTGCTGGCGGATCACCTCGACCAGCTGCTGCGCGCCGTTCGCATAGGTCGCATTCGAGAGCACGTGCTGCGCGGGGTTGAAGCGGTTCGCATCCTCGTGCCCGCCGAGGATGTCGATCGCGTTGCCGCTGATGCGCAGGCGCGGCCCGAGGATGAGCCCGCGATCGATGGCATCACGCACCGCCGTGTCCGCCGAGCCCGCCCCCTCGGTCCCCATGTCGCGCTCGGCGGTGAAGCCGGCGAGCAGATCGTCACGCGCCGCGAGGGTCGCGAGAATCGTGCGCTCGGGCACCGACTCCTCGACGGTCTGCAGATCCTCCGCGCCGGGATGCAGGAAGAGGTGCACGTGCGCATCGATGAGACCGGGCAAGAGCGTGGCGCTGCCGAGCTCGAGGACCCGCGCTCCTGCGGGATGCTCGACCGTGCGCCCGACGGCGACGATGCGCTCGCCGCGGATCAGGATCTCTCCGGGCGAGAGGGTCGACCCGGTCGCCACCTGCAGCACATGAGCCGCACGCAGCACCACGGGCACCGCAGCAGCGAGGTCCGCACGAGCGGGAGCCTCGCCCGTGCGCTGCGCGGCGGGCGGCTCTCCGGATGGCTGCGCGGAGGGCTGCGCGCGCACGGAGAGCGCGAGGACGAGACCGCTCAACAGGATCGGCGCGAGGCGAAGCATGGATTTCACAGGGTGCGGTAGCAGAGCGCCGCCCCTTCGGAGGAGCAAGCGACGATTCCGATGTGCTGGGCCAAGCGTGCGTCCCCCTGAGCGCGTTGAGGCTCATCGCGTCGAGGCTCATTGTAGCGCGCCCGGCGGCATCCTCTTGTTGTAAGACATCACTTACCGTAAGCTAACGCTTACTCATCCACCGGGTTCCTCATGAACGCAGCGCTGGCTCTTCGTTTGGGTGCCGTGATCGAGCTCCTCCTCGGTCTCGGCCACGGGATCGGCTATCCGTGGGAACCGGCTGCTCCCCCGGCCAGCCCCGAGCTGCTCGGCGCAGTGCGGACGTTGCACTTCGATGTCCTCGGCGTGTCACGCAGCTACTTCGATTTCCATGTGGGGTTTGGCTGGATGCTGGAGGCGTATCTGCTCGCCCATGCGATTCTCTTCTGGCAGCTCGGCGCCCTGGCATCGCATGAGCGCGCGGCGATGCGCGCGATCGTCGGGGTACTGCTCCTCGAGAGTCTGGCGCTCACCGTGCTCGCGGCCGTGTTTCTCTTCTGGATCCCGACCCTCATGTCGGGCCTCATTGCGACCTGCCTGGCGATCGCCTGGATACGGCTTGGCCGTCCGCGGGTCGCGCAATCCCTCCCCGCATCCTAGGAGCGTCGAGCAGGTCTCGAAGCGTTTGACCCCGCCGGCGGAGCTCGTCCGTTTCAATGGATCGAGATCCACGACGGGAGTTCGACATGCAACATAAGATCATCGGGGCGCTGTGCCTCACTCTGCTCGCGAGCGTACGGGCGCAAGCCGTCGGCCGGATGGCCGACGTCACGCTCATCGACCGCGACAGCGGCGCCGTGCTCACACCCTACTACTATCGGGGCGAGTACTGGGTGGCCGGCACGCCCGGAGCCCGCTATGCCATTCACATTCGCAATCGGGGCGGCGAGCGGCTTCTCGCCGTGACCTCGGTCGACGGGCTGAATGTGCTCACCGGCGCGCAAGCCGGTTTCGATCAGGCGGGCTACGTCTTTCGTCCCGCCGAGGAGTACGAGATCACCGGCTGGCGCAAGAGCGACGCGGAGATCGCGGCGTTCACGTTCACCGATCCTTCGGGCTCCTACGCCGCGCGCACGGGCCGACCGGCGAACATCGGCGTCATCGGCGTGGCACTGTTTCGCGAGCGCGCCTACGAGCCGCCGCTCATCGGCGGCGTAAGCCCGCCGCCCAGGGCTCTCGCCCAGAACGAGCAGGCCCAGAATGCGCCGCCTGCGGCCGCGGGAAACACGTTGGGCGAGCGGCGTGCGGCGCCCTCCCTGGATGCTTCGCGCGAGTCGCTCGCGCAGCTCGCGCCCCCGCGGCTCCCGCTGAGCCCCTCGCTCGGCACCGGCCACGGCGAGCGCGAATATTCCTACGTGAGCCACACGGAGTTCACCCGCCTCACGGCCTCGCCCGAGGAGATCATCCGCATTCGCTACGACCGGCTCGACAATCTCATCGCGATGGGCATCGTGCGGCGGCCGCGCCCGGTGCTGCCCGAGCTCAATCCCTTTCCCGGATCGCAACCCGCGTACGTGCCCGATCCGCCCGGATAAGCGGGATTCGATCGCCGGGCTTGGCGATAATGCGCGGATGAGCGAGAGCGACTCGGAGGCAAGCGATGCGACCCTGCTCAGCCGCTATGCGGCGGGTGAGGTCGCCGCCTTCGAGTCGCTCTACCGACGCCATGAGCTGCGCCTGTGGCGCTATCTCGAGCGGCACCTGGGCGAGCGCGCGCTCGCGGAGGAGCTGATGCAGGAAGTCTGGTTCACGGTCGCGCGCGAGGCCGGGCGCTATCGTCCGACCGCCCGGTTCACGACCTGGCTGTTCACGCTCGCCCATCATCGCCTGATCGATGCAGTCCGGGCGCGCCGCCCGCACGTGAGCCTCGATGCGCTCGAGGAAGATCGCGCGTGGCTGCCGCAGCTCGCCACCGAGCCCGCGGCGGGTCCGCTCGCCGCGGCCGTCGCGAGGGACCGCGCCCAGGCGCTGCGTCGCGCACTCGGCCAGCTGCCGCTCGAGCAACGCGATGCGTTCCTGCTGCACCTCGAGGGCGAGCTGGCGGTCGAGGAGGTCGCCTCCGTCACGGGGTGCAACGCGGAGACGGCAAAGAGCCGGCTGCGCTATGCGCGGACGAAGCTGCGCGAGCTGCTCAAGGAGCACGCATGAAAGACGCGCCGCCGGATCGGGACGACGAGGACATCGACGGAGAGTACCGGCGCGCCTCCTCGCTCGACGCGAGCCGCCCCAGCGAGCGCGTGCGCAGCGCCGTGCTCGCGCACGCCGCACGCCTCGCTCATGAGCGCAGCACGGCGGCGCGCGGTCGCGCCGGCGCGTCTCGTGAGGGACGCCGGACCCGCTTCTGGCTCACTCGCGGCTGGACACCGCTCGTGAGCTCGCTCGCCGTGGCGGGTCTCGCCGCGCTCCTCATCACGCCGCACTATCTGCCGCTCGCCCCGCGCAAGGAGGCGGCCACGGCGATGCGCCAGGGCCCCGCCCGCGCCCCGCGCCTCGAGGCACCGCCGGCCCCATCGCCGCCGCCCCCCGCGGCGCTCGCGCAGGCGCCTGCGCAAGAGCCCGCGGAATCGCCGGCGGTGCCCGCGGAGTCGCCGGCGGCGCCCACGCCCTTCCCGGAGCGTCGCAGCGCGCGCAGCGTGACGCGGCCCGAGCGGCCGGAGTCCTGGCCGCAGGTCGCTCAAGCGCCGCGCGCCTATGCGCCTCCCGGGCCCTCGGTCGCGCCAGGCGACTCGAGCGCGAGCGATCGCGCCGCAGCCGCTCCGGAAACCTCGAGCAACCTCGCCGCGGCGGCCCCGCCCGCGCCAGCCCGCAGCGACGTCGCCGCTCAGGCGAGCGCCGCTCGCGAGGGCGCCGTCGCAGGGGCCGCACGGAGCGCCGCGCGGAGCGCCTCGGGTGGGTTGCAGACG
>Ga0070734_10001602_pt1 | contig 31902 bp, 21 predicted proteins | sample Coa_R1_8_FD_66444 | JGI IMG/M metagenome (GOLD analysis project Ga0070734, IMG submission 66444) | Surface soil microbial communities from Centralia Pennsylvania, which are recovering from an underground coalmine fire - Coalmine... | ecosystem: Environmental > Terrestrial > Soil > Unclassified ... | reverse complement strand
GTGAAATGGAAGTTTGGGCGCTTGAAGCTTATGGTGCATCGAATATTCTACAGGAATTATTGACTTTGAAGTCGGATGATATCATCGGTCGTGCGAAAACATATGAAGCGATTGTGAAAGGTGATAATATCCCAAGGGCAGGAATACCTGAATCATTCAATGTGCTTGTACATGAATTAAGAGGATTAGGATTAGATTTAAAATTTGATTAGTATTACAGTAGCTAACGAATGAAGAATAATCTAAGCCGTCTCAAATCTGAGGCGGCTTTTTTGTTTGATAAATTTTAAATACAGGTTATGCATTGCCGTTGGAATGCAATGGACGAATATTTTAGATTGTCATGATAACTTTAGTTCAACGTTTCTTCCGGTTTTCACTGCCTCATAAATTGCATCAATAATTTTTAAATCTTTTATTGCTTCTTCTCCGTCAACAGGAACAACAGGTTGTTTGCCATCAAAAATTAATGCCGCCATTTCATCCATCTGAACAGTTTGGTGAGTTTTGTGAGGTTGTGTCAGTTGTCCTTTATGTGTTCTGCCCATAATAGGCCCGTAATTTGTTGAAGGCTGCATTTCTGCAAAACCTTTTTCACCGTCTAAGAAAAAACGATCAAGCTCATTCATGTTGTAAGTAGAAAGACATGACGCAACTGCGCCACTCGGAAAACCAAGTTGAAATTGAATGGTTTCATCAACGCCATCTTTAAATTTTACTGGATCTGTTTTTGTTTCTTGTGCACTAACCCAAACTGGATCTTCGCCAGTCATATACCTTGCGCCATTGATAGAATAAATTCCGATATCCATCATCGCGCCGCCACCGGATAGTTCTTTTTTCAATCGCCACTGTGTAGGATCACCGATTTGAAAACCGCTTAATCCCTGAAAGAAAAGTATTTTTCCAAACTCACCGCTTTTGCGCATGCGTATGACTTCGAGTGTCTTCGGTTCAAAGTGCATGCGATAGCCAACCAGTAATTTTACATTTGCTTTTTTACATGCATCAATCATTTCCTGTCCGTCTCTTGCATTGATCGACATTGGTTTTTCGCAGATTACATTTTTGCCAGCTTTTGCAACGCGTATCACTTCATCTTTGTGCAATGCATTTGGCGTGATGACATACACAGCATCGATATCAGGGTTGTTTTTTATGTTATCGAAATTTTCATAGTTGTAGCAATTTTTTTCAGGGATATTAAATCTGGTTTGCCAGTCTTTGATTTTAGAAGGAGTGCCGCTGATAACACCGACAAGTTTTGCGCGCTTGCAATCTTGCATTGCTTCTGCAACACGAGTACCATAACCACCTAATCCCATAATCGCCACTCGCAATGTTTGCCCTTGATCAGAATTATTTGCATTGCAGCCCTTTGCTTTTGTCAGGCTATATGCAGATAAAAAAGGCATTGCAATAAAAGGCGCTGTCAATTTTTGCAGGAAGTCACGGCGTGTGTTCATAGCAAAAAAATTAAATTGAATTAAGAAAAGATAGAGTGAAACTAAATATATGCAAAATTCTTTGCGCAGCAATTGACATTCTGTCGACGTGAATCAGCTGAAAACAGATATTTAAGCCTACATTAAAAATTATTTCAAAAGAAATCGTTTTAAAGAATTATAATCAACATTAATCCTGATACTATTTTTCTGTTTGTTCAATATTGATTTTATTGAATCAGGAACCGGCACTTGCTGATGAATGATTGGCTCGACCACATCATAAAATTTAACAGGATGAGCTGTTTCAAGAATAATACCACTGGCTTCTGAAGGGAAGTTTTGGATACTCTCGAAATATTTTTGTAATGCCGAATATCCAACTGCTCCATGAGGATCAAGTAAATAATTTTTTCCCGCATATACATCACTGATAGCTTTCTTTGTTTCATCATCAGAAATACTATAGCTACTTATTACGTTTTTTAGCGAATTAAATTCTTGATGAAATAATTCAAGTATGCGAACGAAATTGCTTGGGTTGCCAACATCCATGGCATTGGATAAAGTGGCAACTGCTTTTTTCGGTTGATAGTTCCCATTAGTAAGATATTCTGGAACAATATTGTTGGCGTTGCATGCTGCAATGAAATGTTTTGCCGGCAACCCGGAAAGATGGGCTAATAACCCAGCACAGATATTCCCAAAATTTCCACTCGGCACACAAAATATTGGCGGATTATTTTTATCGGTCCATTGCTGATATGCGAACAGATAATAAAATTGTTGCGGAAGCCAGCGTGCTACATTAATAGAGTTCGCTGATGTCAGGAATAATTCTTTGTTCAATGTTTCATCAGCAAATGCCTGCTTCACCATTTGCTGGCAATCATCGAATGTTCCGTTCACTTCGAGAGCGGAAATATTTTTTCCGAGAGTGGTTAATTGCAATTCCTGAACGCTACTTACTTTACCGGAAGGGTAGAGTATGACAACACTCACTCCATCGACGTTATAAAAACCATTTGCAACAGCGCCGCCGGTATCGCCAGATGTTGCTACCAAAACAGTAACATGTTTATCATTGTCTTTTACAAAATGCCCAAGGCATCTGCTCATGAACCTGGCGCCAACATCTTTGAACGCAAGAGTTGGTCCGTGAAATAATTCGAGAGCAAAAATATTATCATCAATTTTTACTAATGGGAAATCAAAATTGATTGTTTCTGAAATGATTTTTTTTAATTCAGTTTCAGGAATTTCATTTCCGATATAAGGTTGAATTGTTTTGAATGCAATCTCTTCTTTTGAATAACTGTTGATATGCTCAAAAAAACTTTTTGGCAAAACAGGAATTGATTCCGGGAAATATAATCCTTTGTCCGGCGCTTGCCCTTTAATGGTAGCTTCTTTGAAACTTGCTTTCGGAGAATTATGATTGAGACTATAATAAAACATAAGAGATTTTAATTTTATTGCGCATAAATACACATAGATATTTGTATTCACCATTCACCATTCACTATTCTCACTCCTTCATTATTAATCGTCGTAACATAAGTGTGATGCGGTAGTCCAATCTTTGTATAAATATCCTGCATTATTTTTTCCACTTCTTTCGCTGTCTTTTCATTCTTGCTCATCATGAAAATAGATGGACCGGAACCTGAAATGCCACCACCTAAAGCGCCTGCATCTTTGCATTTTTTTTTCACTTCATCAAAACCGGGGATCAGCATGCTTCTCACAGGTTCAATAATCACATCTTCGAGAGAACGACCGATAAGTTCATAATCGTTCTTCATAAAGCCAGCGACCAGCCCTCCAATATTTCCCCATTGCCTGATGGCATCTTTCAGCAATACTTCTTTGCGCAAAATTTGCCTTGCATCAGACGTGCGCACTTCAATTTGCGGATGAACAACAGTGATGAGCATTTGCGGCGCAGGAATGGAAACAATATCCAAAGGGAAAATAGAACGGATTAAAGTAACGCCTCCATAAATACATGGTGCGATATTGTCCGCATGCTTCACACCTGACGCAACTTTTTCGCCGAACATCGCAAAGCGAACCATGTCTTCTTTTGAAAAAATATTTCCCAGCAAATGATTGGCAGCAACTACCGCTCCTGCCGCACTTGCTGCACTGGAGCCAATCCCACTTCCTGGTTTGATATGTTTTTCAATGGTAACGTCAAAGCCTATCTGCAAATCAGTTTCTGCTAATATTTCAAGCAGCGGTGCACCTGCTGTGTTCAGCGCAGGGTCTGACGGAAGTTGATAGCCATCTGCGCTATGAATAATTACTTTTTTTTCATCCAATAATTTCACGTGCATCACATCGCAGGGTTCTTGCAGGCACAAGCCCAGCACGTCAAACCCACATACGAGATTTGCGATGGTTGCCGGTGAATATATTTTTACTTCTTTCATTCTTGGACGAATTAACGCGAATTAGAGCAAATTGACACCAATTAAGCAATCCTTAATTGCTAAACCCTTGCTGCTCTGATAATATCTGCAAATACGCCTGATGCTGTTACCTCTGCGCCAGCGCCAGCGCCTTTCACTACCAATGGTTGTTCCGGATAACGCTCAGTATAAAACAATACTACATTATCTTTCCCGTACAGATGATAAAAATCGGATTGTGTTCCTACATGTTGTAACCCGACTTTCGCTTTTCCATTTTCATAGCTGGCAACAAATTTTAATTTCTTGCCAGTGCTTGACGCCTCTTCATATAATTTTTTGAAATGCGTTTCCTCTTTTGACATCGCAATATAGAAATCTTCCACAGTTCCTTTCATGCAGGATTCCGGCATGAAAGAATTATTGGTAATATCTGTCATCTCCAATTTTTCTCCTGCTTCTCTTGCTAATATCATAATCTTTCTCATCACATCAGTCCCGCTCAAATCTAATCTTGGGTCGGGCTCGGTATAGCCTTCATCCTGCGCTTGCTTCACGATTTCTGAAAAGCTTTTTTTGCCATCATAATTATTGAATACAAAATTCAGCGTTCCGCTTAACACAGCTTGTATTTTATTAATCTTGTCGCCGCTTCTTAATAAATCATTCAGTGTTCCGATAACCGGCAAGCCTGCGCCAACATTTGTTTCGAATAAAAACAAGCAATTGAATTCGGTGGCGAGTTTTTTTAATTTTTTATAATAATCATAAGAAGAAGATGCTGCTACTTTGTTGCATGCGACAACTGAAATGCTTTTTTCCAACAATTGCCCATAGCATTTGGCAACTTCATCATTTGCTGTGACATCTGCAAACAAAGCATTGCGAAGATTTTTTGAACGGATAATATCAATAAATTTGTCAAGCTCCATCTTTTCTCCTTTTTCCAATAATTCTTTCCAATTCTCCAGATTGATTCCTTCATCATCAAAAAGCATTTTTTTGCTGTTAGCAATACCAATAACGTTAACCTGTAACCGTAAATGTTCTTCCAGATATTTTTCCTGTTGCCTTAATTGAGCGAGAAACTTACTGCCGACATTTCCGACACCGGCAATAAAAACGTTGAGCTGTTTGTAAGTAGTCTCGAAAAATTCTTCATGCAGGATGTTGATGGCTTTTTTTACATCTGTTGTTGCAATCACCGCGGAAATATTTCTTTCAGAAGAGCCTTGCGCAATAGCCCGAACGTTCACTCCATTCCTTCCTAAAGCACCAAACATTTTTCCACTCACGCCCGGATGGCTTTTCATATTATCTCCAACAAGTGCGATGATTGCTAATCCTTGTTCAATAATAAGTGGCTCAACTTTTTCTGTTTTTATTTCATGGTCGAATGCTCTGTCGACAACTTCTTTTGCTTTTTGAATATTTGCTTCATCAACTGCGACACAAATGGAATGTTCTGACGAACCTTGTGTGATAAGAATGACATTTATTTTTTCATTCGACAATGCTTCAAACAATCTTTTTGAAAAACCCGGAATGCCGACCATTCCGCCGCCTTCAAGGCTGAGCAATGCAATTTTATTAATGCTTGAAATGCCGCGGATATTATTTCCATTTTTTGCAACTACAGTTTCAATCACAGTGCCTGCATCTTGTGGTGCGAAAGTGTTTTTTATCCAAACCGGAATTCCTTTGCTCATCACGGGCTGAATGGTTGGTGGATAAATCACCTTTGCACCAAAGTGAGAAAGTTCCATCGCCTCCTGATAAGAAATATGGTGAATGACTTTTGCATTTGGCACAATTCTCGGGTCAGCAGTCATCATTCCTGAAACATCAGTCCAGATTTCGACAGTGCTTGCGTCAACAGCAGCACCGAGAATGGCGGCAGTATAATCAGAACCACCTCTGCCTAATGTTGTAGTGACACCAGCATTGTTGCTGGCAATAAAACCCGGAACGATAAATAAATTTTTATCAGTAGATGAAATGAAATCTTTTATTTTTTTGTTGGTTGCATCAAAATCAACAGCAGCAAAACTGTAATTTGAATCTGTTGCAATCAGTTCACGTGCATCTTTCCAGACATTTTCAATGCCAAGCATTTTCAACCGCTCGGAAATAATTTGTGTTGATAGCAATTCGCCATAGCTCACAATTTTATCTTTTGTTCTGTCAGACAATTCTTCCAATAGAAAAACGCCGTTGCAAATGTCTTCAATTTCGTTGCAACGTTTTTTCACCATGCTCAGCACGCTGCTTTGGTTTGTTAGCGGGATTAATGATTTCACGGTTTCAAGATGTCGCTGTTCTACAATCTGCAATTGTTGTTTGTATGATTCATCACCAGACGCAGCGAGCTTTCCGCTTTGCAATAAGATATCCGTGACACCACCAAGTGCAGATGCAACAACTATTGTTCTTTCTTTTTTAATCGCTTCCTGTATAATTGAAATTGTTTTGCTGATATTTTCTGCATTTGCTACTGAAGTTCCGCCGAATTTTAAAACCTGCATGTCGTTTATTTTGAAATTGAAATGTGATAGATGGAATAAAGATTTCCTTTTTTGAAACAGCTTGTGAAAGCCCGTGGTTGATATGAAAATGTATAATCCGCTTTCAGCGGATTGTTGTGGTAATAATAATCGTGCCTGTCACAAAGCTTGCTGCAATTGCGCCGGAGATGGAAATATGTTGTAATTGCTGAGCCATTTTGAATATGTGGCGAAGATAATGAATGAAATGAAGAAATTAAATATAAGCGATATTTTTTAGTAAAAATGAAGTATTTTCAGTCTTTCGTTTAACGATTGCCATTTTGCTGTAAGAATCATTGAAGGATTTTAAATGTGTTTTTATGAGCTATCAGTCATCGCAAGGTTTACAGCAGTTCAAATATCAGGTAGGCATCAAGTTCCAACTGTATAATAGTTTGTTCACGTCGCTGCCTTTTCATCGCATTGAAAGGACAGGGATTTTATTGTCGCTGCTCCTCACATATTGTGAAGATGCTTACAAAAGAAAAGAAAGCCCTGAAAAAATCATCAGTGATTTTTTTGACAAGCACACAAACAACACGAATGAACGTGAGCGTGCTGATATTTTATTTCGCTTTGTTCAATATGTGGAAAGACAAATCGTACTTTTCGATGCATTGGAAGATGCAGCATTCAAAGATGTGAATGATATGAATGGTCCCGGAACTTTGAAACAACTCGCGTCGCAGATAATAGAATCGAACAAAGCAGATGAACTTACTGAAAAGCTAAAAGATTATTCGGTGAACATGGTGCTCACGGCGCATCCGACACAATTTTATCCGGGAGCTGTGCTCGGCATTATCAATGATTTGTCGAGGGCTGTTGTTGAAAATAATGCGAATCAGATTAATACTTACATGCAGCAGCTTGGCAAAACGCCATTCTTAAAAAAGCAAAAACCAACTCCGTATGATGAAGCAATTAGTTTGATTTGGTACCTCGAAAATGTTTTCTATCCTGCATCGGGAAGGATTCTTTCTTTTTTGAAAGACCAGTTTCCGGATGCTGTGAATCCCAAAAACCCAATCATCAAAATGGGTTTCTGGCCCGGGGGCGACAGAGATGGAAATCCATTTGTTACTTCTGCGATTACATTAAAAGTTGCTGAAGCACTTCGCGGCGGAATTATCAAATGTTATTATCTGGATGTGCGCAGATTAAAACGCAGACTCACTTTCAAAGGAGTGGATACTATCATTGCAAATTTAGAAACAAAACTTTATGACAACCTTTTTCTGCCGGAACAAAAAGGTGGCTTGACAAAAGATGAAATTCTTTCTCCATTAAAAAAGGTGAGAGAAATATTGATTTACGAGCACAACAATTTATTCCTTAACCTGGTTGATAATCTCATCAGCAAAGTAGAGATATTCAGCCTGCATTTTGCAACGCTTGATATCAGACAGGACAGTTCTGTTCACTCAAAAGTGTTTAACGCAATTGCTGAAAAACAAAATTTGCTTCCTGAGAATTATAGTGAGCTAAGCAATAAGGAAAAAATAAAGTTATTATCAGAAATTAACGGAAAGGCACAACCGGAATTGTATGAAGATGCATTGATTAAAGATACATTGGAGTCTGTTTCTGCTGTTAAGCAAATTCAGGAAATGAGCGGAGAAGAAGGATGTAACAGATATATTATCAGTCATAGTTTTAGCGCTGTGAATATATTTGAAGTATATGCGCTATTTCTGCTAAATGGCTGGAAGAAAAATGAATTGAAAGTTGATATAGTTCCGCTGTTTGAAACAGTAGAAGATTTGCAGAATGCAGCAGATGTGATGAAAGAATTATACACCAACAAAGTTTATAAATCGCATTTGAAGCTTCGTGGCAACAAGCAAACGATTATGCTTGGCTTTAGTGATGGGACAAAAGACGGCGGCTACCTGATGGCGAACTGGAGCATTTATAAAGCAAAAGAAGAATTGACAAAAGTTTCCCGCGAATATGAGATTGATGTGGTGTTTTTCGATGGTCGCGGAGGGCCGCCGGCAAGAGGTGGTGGAAAAACACATAAGTTCTATGCATCGATGGGAAAAAATATTGAGAACAAAGAAATTCAGTTAACGATTCAAGGGCAAACAGTCAGCTCTAATTTCGGAACAATCGATTCTGCGCAGTATAATATTGAGCAATTGATTCATGCAGGAATTTCCAATGAGCTTTTTTCTTCGAAAGAAATTACGCTTCAACAGCATGAAGAAGAATTGCTGGAGCAGCTTGCTAATGAAGGTTACAAAGCATATTCAGCATTAAAAAATCATCCATACTTTTTAAAATATCTTGATGACCTTAGCCCGCTTCGTTTTTATAGTGAAACAAATATTGCAAGCCGTCCATCAAAACGGAATAGTTCTCCAAGATTAGAGTTCACTGATTTGCGGGCAATTCCCTATGTAGGAGCGTGGAGCCAGCTCAAGCAGAATGTAACGGGTTATTATGGTGTTGGCTCTGCATTGCAGGCACTTGATAAGAAAAAGAAATGGAGCGAAGTGAAACATTTGTATGAGAACTCTCTTTTCTTCAAGACACTTATTGATAACTGCGAAATGGCAATGAGAAAATGTTTTTTCCCGTTGACTGAACATTTTTCCAAGCATCCGGTGTACGGCGAAATATGGACGATGATTTATGATGAATTCGATCTCACAAAAAAATATCTTTTCAAATTAACAGGCAATCATGAGCTGATGGAAGATTATCCCGTTGAGCAAATGTCGATTCAAATGCGCGAAAGAATTGTGCTGCCGCTTAGCACACTTCAGCAATATGCGATTACAAAATTCCGGCAGCTCGAAAAAAATAACGATACTAAAAGCCCTTTAAGAGAAGTATATGAAAAGCTGATTATCCGCAGCTCCTTCGGCATTATTAATGCAGCGAGAAACTCTGCATAGAATGATTGGTTAAGTTTGATGCCATCGAAATAAATAGTTTTAAACCAAGCCTTATTTGATAATGAAAGTCATTTGCCTTATCGTTTTGCAGTTGCTGTTTTGCGAGCAGGTTTTATTTTCTCAAAAGATAAATATATCTGGCAAAATTGTGGATGAAATATCCAAACAAGAACTTCCCAAGGCAACTATAAAGATTAATAACCAAATATTTCTTGCAGATAACAAAGGATTATTTTCCATTTGGATTGAAAGAGATTTAATGGAAAAATATGGGTTGTCGGTTTCTTATGTCGGATATGAAAGCAAAACGATAAAAATTGCAGACCCTGATATTTTCCTGATGATAAAGTTAAATGCCGTTGATAACAAACTTGCCCCTGTTGTTGTATCAACCGGAGCAAGAAATATTATTGAGCGGGCAATCGATAGTATCCCTACTAATTATCCTTCCGGTAGGTCTAATATTCTTGGATTTCAGCAAACTTTGGAATCGATCAATGATGTTGATTTTTTTTCAAGGAACGACGCATACATAAAACTTTTTGTGCCGCCGTATGAGGATGGGCTCAATTACATCCAAACTCAGATTTTACAGAACAGATCTTTTGTAACAAGAAAAACTCCGGATAATAAATCCCAAGATGAACATTGGGGAGGTGTTTATGATGCACCAAGCGAAGGTGATTTTGTTTATAACAGAAAATTGTTTTTAAACAAAATGGGGATCAAAAATTATATTTTTTTGTTGAGGGGCGTTATTGAACATGAAAATGAGAAAGTATATGCCATCGATTTTTTTACGAAGGGCAGCATGCCTGGTTTTGATGGAACAGTTTTTATTGAAACTTCAAGCTATGCTTTTGTCGGAATAACTTATTATTTTAATCAGTTAGAAAGAGAAGTGACAGAAAAAAATATCGGTTACGAAGATTTTTTTACCATCATTCAAAGCAATTTTCAGAACATAAATCATAAATGGTATTTTAAGAATTTTCATGGTGAGCAACATGCTGTAAAAACAAAATTGTTTGGCAGTACATATTTAAGAAAGGCTATTATTGATTTTGTAACAATCTCTATCGACACTGTCGATGTGACTCAAATACCTGAAGATGACAGAGTGTTAAGAAATGCGAAGGTGACCGATTTCAAAAAATATGTTGTAGAAAGCGAGTGGCAGCCGATAGATAGCCTTATGCAAAAAGAAGAATTCAAAAAGTATATTACTAACTCTCTATCTCTTCAGGCAAAATAAATTCATGTATAAAAGTTTTTTCGTTTTCCGTAAACTGAGAGCGTTTTTTTTCGTTTATATTGTCAGGATTGTTTAGCTTATGATGGCTAAAACCGTCTTATCTTTTCCATTTGTTGCTACCCTGCCATTATTAACGGCTTGTAAAATTTCTACAAATGAAAAAACTCCTGCTTTTATTTTCAAGTGGATTTTTGTTTTTTTCTCAATTACAGTCACAAACAGTTTCTCTCACGCCTTATGTTTCTGGCTTCACTAATCCTATCGATATAAAAAACTGTGGCGATGACAGATTGTTTGTTGCAGAAAGAAATGGAAGGATAAGAGTTGTCAATGGAGATGGAACGCTCAGGCCGACTCCTTTTCTTGATATCATTTCAAAAGTTTCCGGTCTTGATGGTGAAGAGGGCTTTCTCGGAATTTGTTTCAGCCCGAATTATAAAGCTGATGGGAAATTTTATGTCAGCTATACCGCATATTCTGATGCGCAACTAATAAGTGTGATTGAACAATATCAGGTTAGCCAAACTGATTCAAACATTGCCGATATTTCATCAGGCATAAGGATCATTACTGTCAATCAACCTTATACCAATCATAAGGGTGGAAATATTATGTTTGGGCGAGATGGCTATTTGTATATTTTTTGGGGCGATGGTGGCAGTGGGGGAGATCCTTTTGGCAATGGGCAGAACAAAACTGTTCTGCTTGCAAAAATTCTTCGCATTGATGTTTCTAATGTTTCGGTCGCAGAACCTTATGCTATTCCACCAACTAATCCTTTTGCTGATTCATCAGGAAATATCAGAAAAGAAATTTGGGCTTATGGATTAAGGAACCCGTTTCGTGCATCATTCGATCCGGTAACAAACGATTTATGGATTGGCGATGTTGGCCAGAATGCATATGAAGAAATTGATCTTGAACTTGCCGGTGATAAAGGAGGCCACAATTATGGATGGAACAGAATGGAAGGATTTTCATGCTATTCTCCTGCTGTTAATTGTGATTCCACAGGCATGACTCCTCCGATTTATGATTACCCTCATCCGGAAGGTTATTGCGTTATTGGAGGTCATGTATATCGCAGCGTCCAATCAAGAAAATTATGGGGAACCTATATTTTCGCTGATTATGTTTTACAGTGGATTGATGGGTTCAAACAAATAAATGGGAAAATCATTGATTCGGTAGTTCGTATGGTTAACGATGGAAGCGGTGGCGGCCCGATCAGTTTTGGTGTTGACAAATATTATGATCAGTACATGTGCCGGAATGGAAATAGCACAATATTTAAATTAAATGATGCAGATCCAAACCCATTCCCAAAAGCTTATTTGAGCGCAAGTAAATTAAGCGACACAAATTATATTCTGAAAGCATTTGAGGGAAGAAATATTTCTTATCAGTGGCTGTATGAAGACCAAGCAATTTCAGGTGCAACATTGCCTTCGTTCAATGCGACGGCGCAAGGAGTTTATAAGCTCGTAGTGACAAACTCAATAGGGAACAAAGACACATCTGATCCTTTTATTATCTCATTATCTCAAGTTGTGATTGAAAATTTTAGTGCAGCCCGAATTGATAATAAAAAAGTGCTTTTAACATGGGAAACTCTTTCCGAACAGAATAGTAGCGGTTTTGAACTACAAAGGAAATTTGATATAGACACAGGATTCAAAGATGTGTCATTTGTTGCTTCACTTGAGCCCAGTGGAAGTTCACTAACGCCAATTCATTATTCATATACTGACACCCCTGTTTATAAAGGAGCGATGCAATACCGGTTGAAGCAAGTAAATCAAAATGGTAGTTTCAGTTATTCCGGAATTGTCAATATCAGCGCGATTAGTTTGAAATTAGATTTTGTTATAAGCCCTAACCCTGCCGTCAACGCCGTTTATTTTTCAACAAACAATACTGACGACTATCAATATGAACTTTTTGACATGAACGGGCGAAAATTATTTCAAAATAGTTTCACCGGAAATACGTGGAGCTTCAAAACAGGATTTGCGCAAAGCGGTATTTATTATTTGAAATTGCGTTCTGTTAAGTCAGGCGAATCTGTTGTAAAAAAATTGATTTTGATGCACAAATAAATACTTCAGAAAAATATTTTCAACTTTTTTTATTTTTTTTCAAAAAAAATTTTCTGGAATATTTTTCATTTCCTCATTAAGTCTTAATTCAATTTTCTTTTTTTTCTAAAGCAAAATCAAAAATTTTTACTCAAATGATTTAGTAAAAAAGCAAGTACGACCTAAAAAATATATTATATTTTTTTATAATTAATCAAGGCACTTTGAAAGCCAATACCAGCCTTTGTTTTATTGATTTTTTTCATTCAGCTTTGCATCATTAATCATTCATTTTTCAAATTTTAAAGAATACTTTTTATGTTAAAGCTAGCTCCGTTATTTCTGATTTTGACAATTGTTTTAGCGATCTACTCTGTGTCTGCAACAGCAGTTATGCCAAAAATATTTTTGTTCTCGTCAGCAATGGTTCTTTTCATTTCTTTATTAGGAAGAAAAAGGACTGCATAGTTCGAATTCGTTAATCAAATCAAAAGATTAAAAAAGCGTTGTGCACTTTTGCACAACGCTTTTGTTTTTTATACAATTAAATTTTAGGAAGTGAATTGAGGAAGTTTTTCTCCATGTCCTTTTGCCGGAGCAATTGCCGGAGCTTCGTATTCATCCTGTTCAGGATAAGCTGAAGTTCCATGTTCCCATGCATCAAGACCACCTACACCAACTTCGCCCGGGCCTTCAACGCGCAAATTCCATGGATGTGGTAATTGTCTGATAAGCCACATCATCGCAAATGCAACAACAAATGTTGCAATTGTAATAGTTGCGCTACCGATTAGCTGTGCCTTTAATACACTTGTGCCTCCACCATAAAATAAGCCTGCTACAGGGCTGGAATTATCAGCGCCTGCTGCGCCTGATGCCCCAAATTTTCCTGATGCAAAAAAACCTAAAGAAATAGTACCCCATATTCCACAAAATCCGTGAACTGGAACTGCGCCGATCGGGTCGTCTATTCGTAAGTATTCCAATAAGTATAAACCATATACTACAACTACACCTGCAATAAGGCCTAAGCAAATTGCTCCAGCAGGATCAACCCAATAACAAGGACAAGTTATAGCCACGAGACCTGCAAGAAAGCCATTTGTTGTAAGACCCAGATCAAACTTGCCTTTCGTAGGGCCTGTCCATAATCCTACTAACATTGCAGCCATACCTCCTCCACAAGCGGCAAGGGTAGTATTCGTAGCAACACGGCCAATACCTTGTGCGTCCATTCCAGACAAAGTGCTTCCGGGATTGAAGCCATACCATCCAAACCAAAGAATGAAACCGCCAACTGCAGCAATAGTAAGGTTGTGCGGAGCCATTGGTCCTCCACCATCTCGTTTGAATATTCTTCCAAGCCTAGGCCCCAAAACCATCGCCCCTGCTAACGAAACCATGCCACCAATCGTGTGAACTACAGTAGAACCTGCAAAATCACGGAATGGCTGACCGAGAGAAGCGAAGAAATTGCCGGTGCTGCCCATGACAGCTAACCAGCCATCAGGGCCCCATGCCCAATGCCCGATGATTGGGTAAATAAATCCGGTTACACCTATGCTATAAAGAATATCTCCACGGAAACCAGTGCGCCCAATCATGGCACCAGAAGTAACGGTTGAGCAGGTATCTGCAAAAGCAAACTGAAAAATCCAGTGCGCAATTACAGGAACTCCTGTTGTCAGGTAAGAGCCACTTGCTAATCCGCCATCAGAGTCGGCGCCCGATAAGAAAAACCAATGGTATCCAATAAAGCCATTGCCATGGCTGAACATAAATGCATATCCAAAAGCCCAGAACAAGAGGCCGCAAAGACAGGTATCGAAAATACATTCCATTAAAACATTGACAGTTTCTTTAGCGCGTGCAAAACCTGCTTCAAGCATTACGAAGCCAGGCTGCATGCCGAACACAAGAAATGCCGCGACTAATGTCCACACTGTGTTAATGGAATTCATCATTGATGTTTCATGAGCAGTGTAAGCCGGAGCTGTTTGAGCATGAGCAGGAGTGCCTCCTAAAATTGCCGGCAAAAAACCCATTGCAAGCAAAACAAGAAACAAGCCTATAAGTTTCCCTCCGAACATACTTAGCCAAAAGCGCCATTTTTCTGCCCTGGTCATTTTGATTGGAGGCGAAATTTGTCCGTTGTTTCGTACAGTGATTAATTTTGTTAAAAGCATAGTGTTGAATTTTTGGTTTTAAAAATCGAGTTCCTGCAAAAAATTAAAAATGATATACTACAGCCAGTAATCCGCTGACGGTTGATTTTGTTGTCGTGCCATCTGATTTATAAAAGAAATCTTTAGACCCGTTGTCAAGCCTCAATTCAGGGATGATGGTAAGATTGCTTCCAACATGAAACAATCCTGAAAGTGTTAAATCAAAAACATTCAGCCCTGGAGTTTCGTCGGGGTTTGTGTCAAAATCATTCGGATTTATCTTTATTCCATTTTTATCAAAGAAATATTCGCCTCTTAATGTCAATCCAAAAGTTGATGTTGGATCGAAATTCAAATACGCCGCAACACCGCCCCAGCTTGCGCTTTTATCAAGCAAGGATGATTTTACAGTTTGAAGAGTGCCATTCAGGCCAACTCCGAATTTACTGCTGATGGTGGCATTCACCACCAGGTCAAATTGGTTCAGGCTTTTATACAGATAATAGGCCGGAGCAATCATTGTATCCTGGCTAACCCCACCATAACCCTGATAATTCAAAAATGCTTTCAATTTCCCATCTTTCGTGCCCGTGCTGAATTGAGCAATAAAAACTTTTGTGGAAGCGCTTGTAGTGGAAAAATCCGTAGGATTAGCAATTCCAACCATGAATGCAGTAGTAGGACTTAGTGTAACATCTGCTTTCAGGCCCGTATGAAAAAATGGCCCAAATGAAAACATATAGTCCATGCTGTAGTTCCTGTTAGAAAATGCGTCGAGCACTTCATAACCAATATGCGTTCCCCATTTTCCCAATGTGAATTTGATAGCAGATGTTGCCTGGTAGCTGGCGTACAATTGCTTCACAGCAAATAGCGTAGGATGTGCGGCATCATTGTAAGAAAATTCTTCAGCCCTTCTGCCAAAACCCAGATCAACAGTTGCACTTACCTTGCCAAAGCTGTGATCAGCTCTTAATGAAGCCATTCCAAGCTCAAATGAGCTTTGTGAATTCGTAAAGCTGGTGTAGTTGTTGTTGCCCGTTTTTGGGTTGGAGAAATTGAACCTGTAATATGCATCCACTGAGCCGGTAATAGTTACTGGTGGTGGGGTTTTTGCCGGTGAGTCTGCCGCTGGTTTCGTGGCAACAGAATCGATTTTTTTTGCGGCAGAATCAGTTTGTGCGATTGCACTGGTAAATAATGCCATTGCCATAAATGGTAGAAGCGTTTTTCTTAGCATTGCGTTTTGGTTTTGATTAAGAATTAGAGAAAAGGATTTTTTACTAAGTAATTTCTTTTTGGCAAATCGTGAGATGCCCCTTTTCTATAATCTATTGGTTCTCTAAATCATTCTTTATATGGCAATTGTCAGCAGAATCAAAAGGTAAGAAATAATAAATATAAATTAATTTATATGTTATATTTAATGCTAAAATAATGATTTTTTTTTAATTTGATAGTATAATTATTAACATATTATTTATTTTAATGTAAATAATTCTTTTGTGTTTTATTTACAGATTATTCATTCAATCTGTGGTATTATTAGATAAAATGAAAAAGCCATTCCGAACAGAATGGCTTATAAATAAGTGAAGTTTATTATCAAGAGATCTCAATCAGGCTCTCATCTCTTGCTTCCAACAAGGAAAATGAAACCAGGTATTCATCCACTTTTTTAGCGCATTCTCTTCCTTCGCTGATTGCCCAAACTACCAGAGATTGCCCGCGGCGCATGTCGCCTGCTGTGAATATTTTAGATATGTTTGTTTGATAGTCTTTTTCAGTAGCTCTGACATTGCCTCTGCTGTCAAGCTCAATTTCCAATTCATTGATAAATCCTTCGTGCTGTGGATGTACAAAACCCATTGCTAATAAAGCAAGCTCGCATGGAATTTCTTTTTCACTGCCCGGAACTTCAACAAATTGAGCCGGTTTCCCATCTTCAGTAAATTTCCATTCGAGCCTGACAGTTTTCAGCGCTTTCAAATTTCCATTTCCATCTCCAATAAATTCCTTGGTGGCTACAGCCCAATCTCTGTCACAGCCTTCATCGTGTGAAGAAGATGTTTTTAAAACCATCGGATATGTGGGCCAGGGCATATGAGTCGTTCTCGTTTCGGGCGGCTTTGGCAACAATTCAAATTGTGTTATGGATGTTGCTTTGTGCCTGTTTGAAGTTCCTACACAATCACTTCCAGTGTCACCGCCGCCAATCACCACAACATTTTTTCCTGTAGCGAAAATGTCTTCTTCGTTAACTTTTTTATTGCTTACCCTTTTGTTCTGCTGTTTCAAAAACTCCATTGCAAAATGGACGCCTTTTAAATTTCTTCCAGCGATATTCAAATCCCGCGGAATGGTTGAGCCGCCTGCCAAAACAATCGCATGAAATTCTCTGAGCAAATCATTAATACCGATATTTACTCCAACATTAGCATTGCATTTGAAAATCACGCCTTCTTCTTCCATCAATTTTATTCTTCTATCGATAATCCATTTTTCCAATTTGAAATCGGGAATGCCATAACGCAACAAACCACCGGGCGCATCATCTCTTTCAAACACAGTTACCAAATGACCTGCATAATTCAACTGCGCAGCAGCAGCCAATCCCGCTGGACCAGAACCAACAACAGCAATTTTTTTCCCGGTTCTTATATTTGGTTTTTTTGCTTTTACAAAACCTTTTTCAAAGGCGATTTCGATAATATGCTTTTCAATTTCTTCAATCGTGATTGCCGGTTGATTAATGCCTAACACGCAACTGCTTTCGCATGGTGCTGGGCAAATTCTTCCTGTGAACTCGGGAAAATTATTTGTGGACGATAATATTTCGTAAGCCTCGAGCCATTGCTTGCGGTACACTGCATCGTTAAATTCCGGAATCACGTTTCCCAACGGGCATCCGTGATGGCAAAAAGGAATGCCGCAGTTCATGCAACGTGCAGCCTGTTGGTTCAGTTTTTCAGGTGCATATAATTGCACGAACTCATTGTAATCATTTCTCCGCTCGCTCACAGGACGCTTGCCCGGAAGCTCTCTTGTAAATTCTAAAAAACCTGTTGGCTTACCCATGTTGACATTTACGATTTACGATGTTGGATGTACGATGTTTGTGACTCGAACATCATTATTAATTCCTAATTACTAAATATTAATTTGTTTTCACACCAACTTTCTTTTGCTGCAATACTTTCTTATAATCTCTCGGGAATACTTTCACAAAATTCTTCAACTGATTTTCAAAATCATCCAGCACAAATTTTGCAACGGTACTTGCGGTGTAAGCATAATGCCTTTGAATCATGTCTTTCAGCTCACTTGTATCTTCTTCGTCAACTTTGTCAAGGTCTACCATTTCTTGATTGCATAAAGAAGCGAATTGCGCATTCACATCATACACATAAGCAATACCTCCACTCATGCCTGCTGCAAAATTTCTTCCGGTATCGCCAAGAATCACCACTCTTCCGCCGGTCATGTATTCGCAGCCGTGGTCGCCAACGCCTTCTACTACTGCTTTTGCGCCGGAGTTGCGGACGCAAAAACGCTCTCCGGCTTTTCCGCGAATGAATGCTTCTCCGCTTGTTGCTCCATAAAAAGCAACATTGCCGATGATGATATTTTCTTCCGGAACAAATCCTGCATCCGGTGATGGATAAATGATTAATCTTGCCCCGGATAATCCTTTTCCGAAATAATCATTCGCATCCCCTTCAAGTTCTAACGTTACGCCTTTTGTATTAAACGCTGCAAAACTTTGTCCTGCGGTTCCTGTCAATTTAAAATGAATTGTGTCTTCCGGCAATCCTTTCGACTGATATTTTTTTGAAATTTCATTCGACAGAATTGTACCGATTGTCCTGTCTGTATTTTTTACATTGAATGATGCAAAAACTTTTTGCTGATTTTCCAACGCAGGTTTTGCAGCTTCCAATAATTTCCAATCAAGCACATCTGACAAACCATGGTCTTGTTCTTCTTGTTTATATAAACCTGTGTATAATGACGTTGGCTCTTTATATAGGATAGGAGAGAGGTCAAGCTTGCTGTATTTCCAATGTTTAATTCCTTCTCTCATTTCCAAACAATCAACCTGACCAACCATTTCTTCAATTGTTCTAAAGCCAAGCTCAGCCATTATTTCACGCAGTTCCTGTGTGAGGAATTTGAAAAGATTTACGACATAATCTGCATTGCCCGAAAATCTTTTTCTCAATTCAGGGTCTTGCGTGGCAACACCAACCGGACAAGTATTCAAATGACATTTGCGCATCATAATGCAACCTTCAGTCACTAATGCTGCAGTTGCAACGCCCCATTCTTCAGCGCCCAACAAAGTCGCAACGGCAATATCTCTTCCTGTTTTTAATTGTCCATCTGTTTGCAGAACAACCCTGCTGCGCAATTTATTTTTTACTAGTGTCTGATGAGATTCTGCTAAACCCAACTCCCACGGCAATCCGGCATGTTTGATAGAGCTGATGGGTGATGCGCCTGTGCCACCGTCAAATCCCGAAACCAATATCACATCTGATTTTGCTTTTGCAACACCGGCGGCAATTGTTCCAACGCCTGCTTTTGAAACAAGCTTCACGCTGATTCGTGCTGCGCGATTTGAATTTTTTAAATCAAAAATCAATTGCGCCAAATCTTCTATCGAATAAATATCATGATGTGGTGGTGGAGAAATCAAACCGACTCCCGGCGTAGCATGACGAACTTTTCCTATCCAATCATCCACTTTATGTCCGGGTAATTGTCCGCCTTCACCAGGTTTTGCGCCTTGAGCCATTTTAATTTGAAGCTCTTGCGCCATTGTTAGGTAATAACTCGTAACACCAAAACGCGCAGAAGCAACTTGCTTAATAGCAGAATTCATTGAATCTCCATTTTGCAAATGCTCATAACGCAATTCATCTTCACCACCTTCACCGGTATTACTTTTCCCACCAAGACGATTCATTGCGATAGCAAGTGTAGAATGTGCTTCATGTGAAATAGAGCCGAAGCTCATTGCTCCGGTTGCAAAACGTTTGTAAATATTTTCTGCTGGTTCTACTTCATCAATCGAAATCGGATTTCGGTTATGCTTAAACGTGAAAAGGCTTCTTAGTGTCGCAGCTTTTTCGCCTTGTTCATTAATAAGCTTTGAATATTTTTTGAAAGTATGATAATCATTTGTTCTGGTTGAATATTGCAACAAGTGGATGGTTTGCGGGTTGAACAAATGGAATTCACCTTTGCGTTTCCATTGATAAATGCCGCCAACGGTTAACCTATCAACCGGAATATCTTTTTTGCTAAAAGCATAGTAATGTTTTGCAAGCGCTTCTTTTGCAATTTCATCTAATCCCATTCCTTCAATGCGAGATGTAGCTCCGGTAAAATATCTTTCGACAACAGATTTATTCAAACCAATAATTTCAAATATCTGTGCACCCTGATAAGATTGCAAAGTAGAAATTCCCATTTTAGAGAATACTTTCAGCAATCCTTCATTCACTGCTTTGATATAATTTTTCTTGAGATATTCTGCATCCAATTCTGTTTCTAATTTTCCACTCAACTTCATATCACGAATAGTAGAAAGAGCGAGATATGGATTGATAGCTGTTGCGCCGAATGCAATCAAACATGCAAAGTGATGAACTTCCCAGATATCGCCTGCTTCAACAATAATGCCCACCTGACCACGATAACCTTTTCTGATTAGATGATGATGAACGGCTGCTGTAGCAAGTAAAGATGGAATTGAAACGTGGTCGCTATCGATGGCTCGGTCGGTTAATATCAAAACTTCAAATCCATCTTCCACTGCATCTACTGCATAACGGCAAAGCCTATCCAATCCATCTTCCAATGAATCTTTTTTTCCGTCAGCACGGAAATATGTCTGCAAAGTTTTCGCCTGAAAAATCCCGGTATCAATACTCCTGATTTTTTCCAGTTCATGATTCGAAAGCACCGGATGTTTCAATGCGATGCTATGACATGCGAGAGAATCTTCCACTAATAAATTTCCATTATTGCCTGCGAAAGTTGTGAGAGACATTACCAATCTCTCACGAATCGGGTCAATAGGTGGATTGGTAACCTGTGCAAATAATTGTTTGAAATAACTGCTGAGGTGCTGCGGTTGGTCGCTCAATACAGCAAGTGGAACATCGCTGCCCATTGAACCAATTGGTTCTTTTCCATCGAGCGCCATCGGAGCAATAATCGTTTCCAAATCTTCTGTTGAATAACCAAATGCTTTTTGATATTTGAAAATCTGGTCGTGCTCGAGATGCGTGAACATTACACGTGGCTCTGGCAATTCTTCCAAACGGATTTTATATTTATTCAGCCATTCTTCATACGGCTTTTGCGAACAAACATTTTTCTTCAGCTCATCATCGCTGATAATTCTTCCTTGTTCTAAATCTACCACGAACATTTTTCCCGGTTGCAATCTCCCTTTTTCTTTAATCAATTTTGGGTCAACAGGAAGAGCGCCGGTTTCGGAAGCCATAATCACCCTGTCATCTACGGTTACGCAATACCGTGAGGGTCGCAATCCATTTCTATCTAAAGTTGCCCCGATTATTTTTCCATCGGTAAAAGAAATAGAAGCAGGTCCGTCCCATGGCTCCATGAATGCTGCATGAAATTCATAGAATGCTTTTTTTACAGGGTCCATTTGCTCGTTGCCATCCCACGCTTCAGGAATCAGCATCATCATCACGTGTGGCAAACTTCTTCCGCAAAGCGTCAGCAGTTCAATCATATTATCAAGACATGCGGAATCCGATTGTCCATCCGTCACAATCGGCAACAACATTTCCATTTCTTCATCAGAAAAATATGGAGATGTAAAACCTTTCTCACTTGTGCGAAGCCAGTTTAAATTTCCTTGCAGTGTATTTATTTCTCCGTTGTGTGCGATATAACGAAAAGGTTGTGCCAATTTCCAGGAAGGAAAAGTGTTCGTTGCAAAACGAGAATGAATCAATCCGAATGCAGAAACCACTCTCTTGTTGCTGAGGTCAGGAAAATAATGGCGCACTTGCGTGCTCGTCAACTGACCTTTATACACAACTGTTTTATAAGAAAGTGATGCGAAATAAAAACCAATCGCATCTTTTTTTACAGTGCTATTGATTAAATGAGTTGAGTAATTTCTTAGCACAAAAAGCTTGCGCTCGAAATCATCAGGATTATTAATGTAATCAGGGCAAGCGATAAAAACCTGTTCAATCTCCGGTTCAACAGATAATGCTGTAGGTCCGATTCCATCGGGATTTACCGGCACTTTTCTATAGCCTAAAATTTCCAACCCTAATTTTTCTGAAGAGCGATTGAAAATATCACGGCATTCTTCTTTCAGTCTAATTTCTCTCGGAAAAAAAATCATGCCTACGCCATACTTTCCATAAGACGGCAAATGAATCCCGAGCTTCACACATTCATCAAAGAAAAATTCATGGGGCGTTTGAATCATAATGCCCGCGCCATCGCCGGTATTGTTCTCGCAACCGCAAGCGCCACGGTGTTCCATATTTTCCAAAATAGTCAGCGCATCCGAAACTATCTGATGAGATTTGTTGCTTTTGATGTTGGCAACAAAACCGATGCCACACGAGTCACGCTCAAATTCGGGGGAGTAGAGTCCGTTTCCTGCCATATTCATCGTTTTATTGAATATTATTTAAAATATATAGCTATCGTTGAGATTTTTTTAAAAATATAGCAAGCGAGCAAAATGAAATTACGAAAAAATTACGAAAAACAGCGTTTTTATGCAATCCTAATTTTCCACAAAATTGGTAGGATTTATTAAGAGGTTGGTTTTGTTTTTTGATACAGGCAGTTGTAATTCTATTCATCATCATTGCAGCTTGTCCGCCGTGGCGGATCGCAATCCTTTCATCTGTAGTGCTATTATTAAGCTTCGGCATCCTCAGCTAATTCGTCAATAAATTTCGACTGTCATCTTCCCCCATAGTTGATCGTCTGATCAACAACAAATAACTCGAAGCCTTTTTAAACAACATACCCAAACATATTATCATCCTTCTTCAGCTCTGTAAAATTAATATTGAGCTTTTCCAGGTTCTTCATCAATGCTTCATAATCCTGTTTCGATTTTAACTCTATGCCGACAAGTGCAGGCCCGGTTTCTTTGTTATGCTTTTGCATATATTCAAATCTCGTGATGTCGTCATTTGGTCCGAGCACATGGTTCACAAATTCTTTTAATGCCCCGGGTCTCTGTGCAAACCGGATTAAGAAATAATGTTTCAGTCCTTCATATTGTAGCGATCGCTCTTTTATTTCCTGCATGCGGTCGATGTCATTATTGCTTCCGCTCACAATGCATACCACATTTTTCCCTTTTATTTCTTTTGCATAATTATCTAATGACGCAATAGACATGGCTCCGGCAGGCTCCACAACAATTGCATCTTCATTATATAATTTCAAAATGGTTGAACAGATTTTTCCTTCCGGAACAAGATGTAAATCATCTAACACTTCTTTACAAATCGAAAAGGTAATATCACCAGTCCGTTTCACAGAAGCACCATCAACGAACCGTTCAATGCTATCTAACGTTATGGGGTAACCGATTTTAAAAGCTTCATACATCGAAGGAGCACCTTCGGGTTCTAATCCAATAATTTTTGTTTTAGGAGAGTAAGTTTTAAAATAAGAACCAACTCCTGAAGCCAATCCGCCGCCGCCGACAGGAACAAATAAATAATCAATATCAGATTGCTGTTCTAAAATTTCCAACCCAACAGTTGCTTGACCTTCAATAATCCTGTAATCATCAAATGGCGGAATAAAAGTCATTCTATTTTCTTCAGTAAATTTTTTTGCAGCAACAGCACAGTCATCAAAGGTGTCACCAATCAATCTTATTTCAACATTATCTTCACCAAACATTTTTGTCTGGTTCACTTTTTGATTCGGAGTAATCACCGGCATGAACACAACGCCTTTTACTCCCAATTTTTTACATGAATAAGCAAAGCCCTGCGCGTGATTACCGGCACTTGCGCAAACCACGCCTTTTTGCAATTGCTCAGAAGGCAGGCTGCTCATCATATTATAAGCGCCACGTAATTTATACGAACGCACAATCTGCAAATCTTCTCTTTTCAGATACACGTTGGCGTTATACCTTGCTGATAAATTCCGGTTCAATTGAAGCGGTGTTCTCACGACCACTTTGTTCACTCGCTCATTTGCTTTTTTATAATCGAACTGATATGTTGCTTTTTCGATGATGTTCATATTCTATACGTTTTCAATAATTGCTTAGTGCGTCTATTGCTTTTTGATATTTATTCAATAATGCAGGAGCTCTGTCAACGGCCCACGCATGATAGTTGTCTCTTACAAGAATCAATGTTGTTCTAAGATTTTCGGGCTTGCGTGACTCCCATGATAAAAGTACTTTTCCAATATCTTCTTCAGATTTTGTAATACGGTTCTGGTTAGCATAAATATCAGTCAACAGACTATAAGTGTTCAAATCAATTTTTGAAAAAACATTATTTTGTTTTGCTACTTGCCATGCAACATCATTCAAGTCGCGCCTTAACACTCCTTGTGGCGCAATTGTTGTTGTCAGATGTATCTCGCTGTTATTAATAAATTGTTGTGCATATGAAGAGTTATGCAATGCGGAATCAATATTTTTTAACACTTGTAAATGATATTTGTATTGCTCTTCCTCCGCTTGTTTGTTGCTAATAATCTCTTCACGCAATTGACGAACCACCTCTCGTGTCTGCTGGTTCTCATGAATTTTTGTAAACACTTCTGTCAATATCAATGCCAGCGAAACGCTGAATATAATCAGCAACGATTCGCCGAGATATTCTTTCCAATCTCTGACTGCTACTACATGTGCGATATCATGTTTCTTATCCGACATTGATTTTTATTTTAAGACCTGTCAGATTTTTAAAACCTGACAGGTCTTGGAAATGGAAGTTTATTTCTGATTTTCCGGTCTCAAGCTTCTTACCGTTTTTCCAGCCTGCCACATTTCACTTTCGCGCAGTTCTTTTAATTCTGCATCTAATTTTTCACGATAATCTGTTTGTGAATTTGAATCGATAGAACGTTGTGATTCTTTTCCTGCAGCAACACTTTCATATAATTCTGTGAACACAGGGGATGTTGCATCGCGGAATTTTTTCCACCAGTCAAGAGCACCACGTTGCGCGGTGGTTGAGCAATTCGCGTACATCCAATCCATCCCATTTTCTGCAACGAGCGGCATTAGTGATTGCGTGAGCTCTTCAACAGTTTCATTGAACGCTTCAGAAGGTGAATGACCTTTTTTGCGGAGCACATCATATTGTGCTGCAAAAATTCCTTGTATCGCTCCCATCAATGTTCCGCGTTCGCCTGTTAAATCGCTGTACACTTCTTTCTTGAAATTTGTTTCAAACAAATAACCGCTGCCAACTGCAATTCCTAGAGCTGTTACTCTTTCTTTTGCTTTGCCTGTTGCATCCTGAAAAATAGCGTAAGAACTATTTAGTCCGCGTCCTTGCAAAAACATTCTGCGCAATGATGTGCCACTTCCTTTTGGTGCAACGAGAAACACATCCACATCTTTCGGCGGAACAATTCCTGTTTGTTCATTGAACGTGATTCCGAAACCGTGAGAAAAATATAATGCTTTGCCGGCAGTTAAATGTTTTTTTACAGTTGGCCACAATGCAATCTGTGCAGCATCGCTGAGCAAATAGCATATAATTGTTCCGCGTTTTAGCGCTTCTTCAATTTCAAACAAGGTTTCGCCAGGAACGAAACCATCGCGCACTGCCTTGTCCCATGTCTTCGAATCTTTGCGCTGTCCGACAATCACATTAATACCATTGTCTTTCTGGTTAAGCGCTTGTCCGGGCCCCTGCACACCATAACCAATCACAGCGATTGTTTCATTTTTTAAAACTTCCTGTGCTTTGCTGAGCGGGAACTCTTCGCGGGTGATTACATTTTCTTCCACTCCGCCGAAATTTAATTTTGCCATGTTAGATTTTGATTTACGATTTTAGATTTTGTGATGTACGATTTCTTCTGCGCGTACTTCATTATTAATTTTTAACTCTTAATTACTAATTGATTTCTTTTTTGTCAATCAGCATTCGTTCTCTCTTCATCATCCTTGCGTCGCACTCTTGTACTGTTGGATTTCTATTCAGCGCTTCACTTGTGGCAACGGATACCTGTTTTAATTTTCTCCTGCATGAATGCCGGAGCTAGTCAATGTGTTCATGGTAGTTTGCCTTTCGAGCATTATCCCATAAATCCCGATAATCTTTCAAAATCCCAGTTCAGACTTTGTTCTCATTAAACGTCAATCGATTACCGAACGGGTCAATCACTTCCATGCACCACGCGTTGTAAAATGTTTCTTCCAATCCCGGCTTATTATATTTATATTTTTTATTAATTAGTTCTTTGTGATATTTTTTCAATCCTGTGCATTCAATATACACTCTTGAGCCAGGTGTTGCATCACCATGATGTTCGCTTAAATGTATCGTCATCCCATCTTTTGAAACCTGCACATAAGTCGGCGCATTTTCTTCAAACACGTGTCCCCAGTCAATCGTGAAACCAAGCCAATCAATATAAAACTCAACTGCTTTATTGTAGTCGAAGATTCTGAGTATTGGTATCGTTTTTTTGATTTCCACAATTATTCTTTTTCCATAAACATCCAGCGATGACCTTCAATATCTGCACAGCGATATCTTTTCCCCGGGAAGCCATTTTCAATATCAGATAATATTTCTGCGCCTTTGTTCTTTGCTTTTTCAAAATGATTATCAACGTTGCTTACATAAACCAACAAACCATTGACAATCCATGGAACCGAAAGCCATTTATTTGTTTGTGCACAATGCGCTCGGTGTTTATTGAAGCTTTCATAATCAACCGAAGGCGTTGCGATCATGATGATATCATCGCCAATTTTTAATTCTGCATGCGTCAAACGACCATTTTCAATCATCCGCATTTCCATATTCTCTTCAAATCCAAAAGTATCTTTTAGCCATTCTAATGAATCAACTCCATTTTCGTATGATAGCATTGGTATTATTCTTTGCATGACTGAATTTCTTACCTGTATGAATTACATCGTGAACACTTCGTCCTGTTGATTCAAAAACTCATTCTCAATCACATTTGCTCCAGGTTCAACTGATTCAAACTCTTTTAATTTTTCGTGAAAGCCATTGCTTTCTTTAATAATTGCAACTCTTGCACTGCGAACAAATTCAATCAGCCTGTAAGGCTCAAGTGCTTTTATCAATCCTTCGATTTCTTCACGATGTCCCGAAGTTTCGAAAACAATATAATCTGTTCTGATAGCGACTGCTCTTGCGCCATATTCACGCAGCAAGCGTTCCACTTTCACTTTTTCTGCAATCACTTCTGTCGGCACTTTGTATAAAGCCAATTCCTGCCAAACGATTTCTTCATTGGTGTTATAATAAGCTTTCAATACTTCCACTTGTTTTTCAATCTGGCGGCAAAGTTTTCTTACCACATCTTCTGTTTCATTAATCACAATCGTGAAGCGATGAACACTGTCAACTTCTGAAGGCGAAGTATTCAGGCTCTCGATATTTATTTTTCTTCTCGAAAAAATAATGGCAATACGGTTCAGTAAACCAATCTGGTTTTCTGTGTAAACCGTTATCGTAAATTCCTGCTTTTGCATAAGTGCTATTTTAATCTGCTAAATATGATTAATAATTTTTTGTTGCGATGATAATTCCTGTTGACCAGTTCAATTTTGTCAATGTCAAATCTTTTCTGTTTTCTAATTTATTGATGAAATCTTCAACACGTTCCGCATGCCCATCTGGCCAGTTAGGTTGGGGAAGCATATCATCAATAATGTAAAAGCCGCCGATTTTTAGTAATGCAATTGTTTCATCAAACAAATCATATTTCCCCGGCATTGCATCTGCGAAAATCAAATCAAATTTTTCTCCATTGTAATTTTTAAGCCATTCGTAACCATCAGCTAAAACAAAATCAATTCTGTTGTCTTGCAATTGTTGTTTTGCGATATCAAGCAATACTTCATTGTTTTCAATTGTTGTAAGGTGAGCGTCGTCATTCAATCCTTGCAACATCCATGAAGTAGCTAATCCACTGCCTGTTCCTAATTCTAAAATCCTTCCTGATTTTTTTGAAGTAACCAAAGTTTTTAACAAACTACCTGTCTGTAAATCAGAAGCCATATTGAATGACAGTTTTTTTGTCTCCAATGCGATGGTTTCATATTGAACAGGTATATCTGAAAAAACATTGTCTTGCATAAATGATTTATCGATTCTGTTTATTTCAATTTTGTTTAATAGCAACAACTCTCAATCTTTTATAATCTGCGTACCATTTTCCATTCCTGTAATTCGTTGCTTTTAATGAATCCTGAATTTCATCTAACAACTTCTCAGCAATTTTTTCATCTATATTTTTGAAGAAAGAGCTGCAGAACATTTTAATCCAGTCTTTGATTCCGTTATCAGTGTCTTGCAATTCAGTTTCTCTGTCATAGTGTGAAGCATAAGTCACACGAAAACATTTCGCTTCTAACAATGAAGTGTATTCGCTGAGCGATGGAAAGTACCAGATATTGATATTAGCTTTTTCTGCTGCTCCGAATTTTGCTAATGCATGTTTAACCGCATGTAATATGCTTTGCACATTTCCTTTGCCGCCCATTTCAATCACTAATCTTCCATTGGGCTTTAAGTTCTCATACATACAATCAATTGCTTTTTCTTTTTCCAGAACCCAGTGCAAAACAGCGTTGGAAAAAATAGCATCGAATTTTTCATCGAAATGAAAATCAGTTGCAGATAACACTTTGAAATCAATATTTGGATATTCGCTTTCTGCTTTAGCAATCATTTCTCGCGAGCTATCAATCCCAATTGTTTCAGCACCTGAATTTGCAATAAGGTTTGTAAGATAACCCGTTCCACAACCAACATCTAAAATCCTTTCTCCTGATTTTGGTGCAAGCAATTCAATAAGCTCTTCTCCATATTTGAATACAAATGAATGTTTGTCATCATACAGATTTGCGTTCCACTTAGTATTTATAGTTGCTGTACTCATTAGTTTTATTTCAATCTGATTTCCGCAACACTGCAACCTTGCGGCACCATTGGAAATACATTGTTTTCTTTTCCAACCTGTACTTCCAATAAATAAGAGCCTTTATGATTTAGCATTGCTGACAATGCGTCTTTCAGATTTTCTCTTTTTGAAACACTTTGTCCTTCGATATGATATGCTTTTGCAAGCATTACAAAATCAGGGCTCGTGATATTCACAAATGAATATCTTTTATCGTGGAATAATTGCTGCCACTGGCGAACCATTCCGAGAAAATGATTATTGAGGATAATAATTTTTACATCGACTTCGCTTTGCATGATGGTGCCGAGTTCCTGCAATGTCATTTGAAAACCACCGTCGCCAATTATTGCAACAACTGTTCTTTCTTGTGCGCCAAATTTTGCTCCGATAGCTGCAGGCAATGCAAATCCCATCGTTCCTAATCCGCCACTCGTTACATTGCTTTTTGATTGATTATATTTTGCATATCGGCAAGCTACCATTTGGTGCTGACCGACATCAGTTACAATCACTGCTTCACCTTTTGTCAGCTCGTTCAGCAATTTTATTACTTCACCCATGGTGAGCACTTCGCTCGTTGGATTTAATTCAGGAATGATGCATTGTTCTTCTTCTTCATTTTCAAAATCCCTGAATCGTTGCAGCCATTTTGTATGCGTTTTTTGTTGAACGAGTTCAGTGAGCATTGGTAATGTTTCTTTGCAATCGCCCCAAACAGGAACAGTTGATTTTACATTCTTGTCAATTTCTGCTGGGTCAATATCAAGATGAATCACTTTTGCTTGTTTCGCATATTTGTCAAGTCTTCCCGTAACACGGTCATCGAATCGCATACCTATCGCGATTAAGACATCACATTCATTTGTCAGAACATTTGGCCCATAATTCCCATGCATGCCTAACATCCCGACACCGAGCGGGTGGTCGGTCGGAATGGCGCTCATTCCCATAATCGTCCATGCTGCAGGAATTCCTGACTTCTCAATGAATTTTTTAAATTCTTTTTCTGCTTTGCCGAGAATGACACCCTGCCCAAAAATTACAAATGGTTTTTCTGCAGCATTGATTAATTGCGCAGCTTGTTCTATATATTTTTTTCTGACTATCGGTTTAGGGCGATAGCTGCGGATATGCGTACAAGTTATATATCCGCTGTAATCGAATTTTTGAAGCTGTGCGTTTTTTGTGATATCAATTAACACCGGACCTGGTCTTCCGCTTTTTGCTATATAAAATGCCTTTGCAAGAACTGAAGGAATTTCAGTTGCATCAGTAACCTGATAATTCCATTTGGTAACGGGAGTAGTAATATTGATGACATCAGTTTCCTGAAAAGCATCAGTGCCGAGCAGATGAGCAAACACTTGTCCGGTGACACAAACAACGGGAGTGCTGTCAATCATCGCATCAGCTAATCCTGTAACCAGATTGGTTGCGCCGGGCCCACTGGTTGCAAACACGACGCCGACATTTCCTGATGTTCTTGCAAAACCTTGTGCTGCATGAATAGCACCTTGTTCATGCCTGACGAGAATATGATGCAACTGTTTTTGATAATCATACAATGCATCATAAATCGGCATGATTGCACCACCTGGATAACCGAAAATTGTTGACACATTTTCAGCAATGCATGCTTTCAACACAGCTTCGCTGCCGCTGATGTTTTCAATCTTTTTTGCAGAAGCTTTTGTTTTTTCTGCTGTCAATTCGAGTGTGCTCATAACCCTTGTATTAATAATAAATTATTTTTTGAAACCTATTCTTTCTCTTTCTTCCCATTTCTTTTGCCCTGCTTTTTCATCTAACAAATTTTCTAATGCATCATATATCTGATTTAACTGAACATCATGTTCGCCTAATCTTTCCTTTAGTTCTTTCAATTGTTCTTTTATATCGCTTTGTTGCAATAATATTTTTCTTACCTCAACGAACGCTCTCATGATAGCGATGTTCATATTGATTGCTTTGTCGCTATTCAAAATTCCACTGAGCATGGCTACACCTTGTTCTGTAAAGACGTACGGAAGATATCTTGTGCCACCTCTTTTTGAGGTTTCATTTTGCAACCTCAAAGAATCTGCAGGCTTTAAGGTTTCAATTTGAAACCTCAATCCATCCCATTCTTCCTTGAAAGCTGAAACATAAAATCTCCGGGAAACCTTTTCAGGTTTCTTTTTACCGCAAGATTTAATGACTTTGTCTCGATTTCGTACAAAGCAGCCAAATCCCGGTCAAGCATCACACGTTCGCCGCGCAATTCATAAATCCTGTTTTGTATGCTCTTAATAACTTGCAATTTTTACGAATAAGTTTTTTAAAATTTATTTAATTATCTCTTCAATCCAAATAATCTCCCCAAATCCAGGTTCAGACAATTAATCTTCGTCCGTCACACATCCTTCGCTTGCTGTTTTTACATTACGTGCATATTTATACAAAATGCCTTTTGTCGCTTTTAGTGCAGGTTTTTTCCAGGCTGCTCTGCGCTTTGCAATTTCTTCTTCGCTTACTTTTAAAACAAGCTTATTATTGATGGCATCGATTTCAATAATATCATTGTCCTGAACCAATCCAATCAATCCGCCTTCATGTGCTTCAGGCGTAATATGACCTACAACAAAACCATGTGTGCCTCCGCTGAATCTTCCATCTGTAATCAACGCAACAGATTTTCCCAAACCTGCCCCGATAATCATACCTGTCGGCTTCAACATTTCAGGCATTCCTGGCGCACCTTTCGGTCCTACATTTCTTATCACCACCACATCACCTGCATGAACACGTTTGCTTTGCAAACCTTCCAGCAAATGCGCTTCGCCATCAAACACTCTTGCAGTTCCTTCAAAACGCTCGCCCTCTTTGCCGCTTATTTTTGCAACGCTTCCACCTTCTGCAAGGTTGCCGTACAATATTTG
>Ga0070734_10001601_pt1 | contig 31909 bp, 33 predicted proteins | sample Coa_R1_8_FD_66444 | JGI IMG/M metagenome (GOLD analysis project Ga0070734, IMG submission 66444) | Surface soil microbial communities from Centralia Pennsylvania, which are recovering from an underground coalmine fire - Coalmine... | ecosystem: Environmental > Terrestrial > Soil > Unclassified ... | reverse complement strand
CCCAGCGAGACCAGTTCCACTCCGACGTCCTTTGCGGTTTGCGAGTGGACGTAAGGATCGGTGGCGATGATTCGCATTTCAAACGCGGCGGCGCGTTTCACCACTTCTCGCCCGATGCTACCGAGTCCGACGATGCCCAGCGTTTTGCCGCGCAACTCGGTGCCCATGAACTTGCGCTTTTCCCATTTGCCGGATTTGGTGGATGCGCTGGCGCGCGGAATGGAGCGGGCGAGCGAAAGCATCAACGCAATGGTGTGTTCGGCGACCGAGACGGCATTGCCACCGGGCGTGTTCATGACCAGAACGCCGGCGGCGGTGGCGGCGGGGAGTTCGATGTTATCCACGCCCACGCCAGCACGTCCGATGACGCGCAGTTTGGGCGCTGCCTTCAGCACATCGCCATCCACCATTACGGAGCTGCGGACGATCAAGGCGTCCGCCTTGGCCAAGTGCTGCGCGTATTCTTTGGGAGTAGACACCACGACATCCCACCCAGGTTGCTGCTGTAGCAGCTTCACGGCTGCACTATCCAGCGGTTCCGCAATGAGAATGAGCATGGCGAGGTGATTAGACTGCGGCGGTTTCTTTCGCCAGCGCGGCTTCGGCGTAGGCATTTTGCACGGCTGCGACGCCGGTTCCGAACTTCACCGGAACTCCGTTGGCTGCCAGGATGATTTCGAGTTCCGCAATCACGGCAAACAGGTCCGGGAAATCGAAATACCCGAGGTGCGCGACGCGGAAAAGCTGGCCTTGCATGGATCCTTGGCCGTTGGCGATGACGGAGCCGAAGCGTTTGCGGAAATCCTTGACGATGACGCCCGAATCCATACCGTTCGGCGATTTGATGGCAGTGACAGCAGCGCCGGGTGAATGAGGCGCGAAGAGTTCCAGGCCGAGCGCGGTGGCTGCGGCGCGCGTGGCCTGCGCGAGCATCTGCGCGTTGGCTACAAGCTTATCCATGCCGATGGATTTGACGTATTTCAGCGCTTCGCCGAGCGCAAGGACGATCGAGACGGCGGGCGTCCAACTGGATTCGCCATTAGCCGCGTTCTTCTTTTCCTTCTTGAGATTGAAGTAGTAGCGCGGGTTCTTGGCTGTTTCGGTGAATGCCCAAGCTTTTGGACTGACCGAAAGGAACGCCATGCCGGGCGGGATCATGAACGCTTTTTGCGATCCCCCGATTACGATGTCGAGGCCCCATCCGTCGATATCGAGCGGCATGGTGCCGAGTCCGGTGATGGCGTCGACGACGAAGATCGCGCCGGTTTTCTTGATCGCTTCACCCATGGCTTTAACGTCGTGCGCCGCGCCGGTGGAGCTTTCCGAGGCTTGCACGAAAACACCGCGGGTGTTCGGCTCGGCTTTCAGTGCATCGATGACGCGCTGCGCACTGACGGCGCTTCCGTAAGGCTCTTCGAGAACCGTGGCGTTGAGTGCGTAGGCTTTTGCGATTTCGGCCCAGCGCTCGCCAAATTTTCCGGCCGTGCAGACGATCACCTTGTCGCCCGGCGAAAAACAGTTCGCCACCGAGGCTTCCATGGCGCCGGTGCCGGAGGAGACCAGCGCGAGAACATCGTTCGCAGTGCCCATGACTTCTTTGAGATCCGCGAGAACGGCGCGGTAGACTTTGCGGAAGTCTTCGGTGCGGTGATGTATGTCCGATCCCATCATCGCGTGCAGCGCCTGGGGCAGCAACGGGGTGGGACCAGGTGTCAGTAAGCGTTGTTTCTTGATATACATGAGAGGATTACCACAAGGATACCAAACACAAATGGCTTTACTCGATCGGATTCAAAGCGACATGGTGGCGGCAATGAAGGCCAAAGATGAGGCGCGGCTGGGGGCGATCCGTTTGATCAAGACTGCGCTCAAGAAGCACGAAGTGGACTCGATGAAGCCGCTAGACGAGGCGACCGAGCTGCAGGTTCTGAGCACAATCATCAAGCAGAGGCGCGAGGCGGCGGACATGTTTCGCAAGGGCGGCCGGGAGGAGCTGGCTGCAAAGGAAGAGGCGGAGTTAAAGCTGGTGGAAGGCTACATGCCGGCTGCGCCGTCGGAGGAAGAGATCGAGGCTGCAATCAAGGCTGCGCTGGCCGAGACGGGCGCGACGGCCGCGAAGCAGATGGGCCTGGTGATGAAGGCGGCACAGGCGAAGCTGGCGGGCAAGCGGGTAGATGGGAAGGCGTTGAGTGAGAAAGTGCGGGCGAAGTTGAGTTAGGTGGACGGCATCACTGATGCGAACTCGAGATCAACGTCTAGAAAAAGCGGCCGAGCGGCTCGCCGTCATATTGGACGACCACTTCGCGAAAATCAAGCTTTCGGAACGGGAAGCCAAGTGGCGCACAATGTGTGATGCTATCGCGAAGATCGAAACGCGCGTGAAATCCGCGAACCGAGTCCCCGCATCACGGTGAGCCGCTAATGGCGGATCTGAACCTTTGGAAGAAGCGGCTTGGCCAAGTTCCAGAATCGGTGTGGGAGCAGATCGAACTGGAGACGCTGGTGTTGGCGGATAACGACCTGACCGAGGTTTCCGAACGGATCGGCGGGCTGCGGAAGTTGCGGATGCTCGATTTGGGGCATAACCAGTTGACCACCGTTCCGGCGTCGATTGGGAATCTCGAAAGCCTTACCGATTTTCTTTATCTGCACGACAATCGGCTCGCGTCGCTGCCCGCATCGTTGGCGCAGCTCACAAAATTGCGGTATCTGAATCTAAGCGAGAATGCCTTTGCCGAACTGCCGGAATGCGTTTGCGGGATGGCGGGTTTGATCGAACTGCGGGCGTCCGATAATGAACTTTCGGCGCTGCCGGATTCGATCGGCCGCCTAGAGAATCTGCGCGAATTTCATTTGCGGAACAATCGGCTGACCACTTTGCCGGAGGCGATCGGCGAGTTGCGAGAACTTCGGCAAATCGATCTCCGAGGAAATCCGTTGATGCATTTGCCCGAAACTATCGCCAGGCTGCCCAAGCTAGACAAGCTCGATCTGCGCTGGGTGCCGGCGCTTACCGCGCCCGATTGGATAGGCGTATTGGAGGCGAGGGGCTGCATAGTCTATCGCTAGCCTGAAACCAAAGCTTTCCCTAGCTGTCAAACTTCTCAGGAGAGTAACCTTGAAGAAACTTTTGCTAACCGCGGTAATGGGGATTGGATTGGGAATCGGATCGGCATCGGCTGAAGAAGTTGTCGTAAGAGTCGGGCCGCCGCGAGCTGTGGTGGAGCATCGAGTGGTGAGACCGAGCCGAAGGCACGTTTGGATTGCCGGGTATCATCGCTGGGACGGCAACGCATATGTATGGGTGCCGGGCCGTTGGGAACTGCCGCCGCGCGAGCATGCAGTGTGGGTGGCTCCGCGCTGGCGGCATCGGCACGACGGTTGGGTATTTGTGGAAGGGCGCTGGCGCTAACAGTGGCGCCGGGAAATGGTAGCGTGATGGGATGCGAATGCTCATGCACGTCCAATTCCCGATGGAACCTTTCAACACCTACGTCAAAGACGGTTCCGCTGGACAGAAAATTAAGAAGATCATGGAAGCGATCCGGCCGGAAGTTGCTTACTTCACCGAACAGCACGGCCAGCGCGGCGCCACGTTGGCGATCGACATGAAAGACTCGTCCGAGATTCCGAAATTCGCCGAGCCGTTCTTCCTCACGTTCAATGCCCTGGTGGAGTTTCGCGTGGCGATGACGCCGGAAGATCTCGGCCGCGCGAATCTGGAAGAGCACGGCAAGAAGTGGGCCTAGCTCGCCCAGTTGCCCTGACCATCGCCGGGTCGGACCCAAGCGGCGGGGCAGGCATTCAGGCGGATCTCAAAACATTTCATCAGTTCGGCGTGTATGGCGAGGCCGCGGTTACGCTTGTGACCGTGCAGAACACTACGGGGGTCAGCCGGGTAGAGTGCCTGGCCGCGGACTTGGTAACGGATCAGATTCGAGCGGCGATTTCCGATATTCCGCCGGGGGCGGCGAAGACTGGAGCGTTAGGGAATCGGGCAATTATCCATGCTGTCGCCGAGTTGGCTGGGGAGTTTGGATTTCCGCTGGTGGTGGATCCGGTGATGGTGAGCAAGCATGGCGCGGCGCTGTTACGGGAAGACGCCGTGGAAACGTTGAAGACTCGCTTGTTGCCGCGCGCCTTTCTTGCGACGCCGAATTTGGAAGAGGCGGCGCTCTTGGCTGGGATGGTTGTGAATGACGTTTCATCCATGCGAGAGGCAGCGCAGAGGATCCGGGACCTAGGTGCGCAGGCGATTTTGGTGAAGGGCGGACATTTGAAGGGCGACGCCGTCGACGTGCTGCTTTACCGGGATGAATGGACCGAATTTGTTGCGCCACGCATTGATACCCGGCACACGCACGGCACGGGTTGCACCTATTCGGCAGCGATTGCGGCGTCACTGGCGCGCGGCGACGACCTTCCGACGGCGATCCAGCTAGCAAAGCGGTACATCACGGAAGCGATTCGAACGAATCCTGGATTAGGAGTTGGGTCAGGGCCGGTGAATCATCACGCGTGAGAAAACGTTACTCGAACTCCGGCGGCGCGTCCGGCTTTGCCGCATCAGGCTGGGCAGCGTCCGGCTTCGGAACATCGGGTTTCCCGGCTTCCTGCTTGGGCGCGTCCGGAAGAATGAACGATGTCTCGCCCGGACGCACCAGCTTGAGCTTCTTGCGAATCTCGAGTTCCTGCGCCGAGGAGTTCTCTTCGAGCTTCTTGATGCGATCGCGCCGGTATTGATTCTCGCGCTGCAGGTTGGCGTTGTTTTCCTCGAGCTCCCGGATCTCGCGCCATTTTCCGCGCAGCGCAGGAATGCCTTGCGGGCCACGCAGCACCAGATAACCGTAGACGCCGATCAATCCCACCACCAGGAGAAAGACCGTGCGGCGAACAGCGTTTTTCATTTCGTGCGGTGTGAGTCCTTACATTTGTTTATAATCCTCTTTTGTCAAAAGATCCAGTGGGAAAGCCGGAAAAATTGAAATGACCGACAAGATTGTGGTGTTCAGCGCGTGCGCTTCAGTGGAAGAAGCGGCGCGGATCGCGCGCGGATTGGTGGAGAAGCGTCTGGCTGCGTGCGTGAACGTGATCTCCGGCGTGCGCAGCATTTATCGCTGGCAGGGTGCTGTGGAAGATGAAGCGGAAGTGGTGCTGGTGATCAAATCAAGCCGAGGGTTGTTCAACCAACTGCGCATCGAGCTGGAGCGCATGCATTCCTACGAAGTGCCGGAAGCCATCGCCATCCCGATCGTGGAAGGCTCGGAACCTTATCTTGCCTGGATGGATCGCGAACTAGCCGCCGGGCAGGATGCATGACCGGGCAGCCAACGCACGCCCGCTACTGGGTGATCTTTTACGCCGTTACGCTGGCGATTCTTTCGTACATCAATCGCGTGGCGATTTCACAAGCCGCGCCCGAGATCACGCGCGATCTGCACTTCAGCGATGTCCAGATGGGGAGAATTTTCGGCGCGTTCGCCTTGTCCTATGCGCTGTTCGAAATTCCGAGCGGATGGTTGGGGGATTGGATTGGTCCGCGCAAAGTGCTGCTGCGGATCGTGTTGTGGTGGTCGGCATTCACCGCCATCACGGGCGCGATGTGGAATTTCGCGTCGCTGTGGATCGCGCGATTCCTTTTCGGCGCCGGCGAGGCGGGCGGATTTCCGAATCTCACCAAAGCGTTCACCACATGGCTTCCGAAGCGCGAACATGTACGGGCGCAGGGAATCATGTGGACCTTCGCGCGTTGGGGCGGAGCGTTTACACCGGTTCTGGTGGTGTGGGTGCTGCGCTTTGTGAACTGGCGCTGGGCGTTCGTGATTTTTGGCGGATTGGGCGTGGTGTGGGCGACGTTTTTCTACCGCTGGTATCGGGATAATCCTAGAGATCATCCAAGCGTGAATGCCGCGGAGCTGGCGTTGCTCGAAGGGTCGGACCGTTTGGCGGCCGGCCACGCGAAGGTTCCGTGGGGCAAGATCCTGCGGACGCCATCCATTTGGCTCCTGTGGCTGCAGTACTTCGTTTCGTCGTTCTCCTGGTATTTCAACATCACGTGGCTGCCGACGTATCTACAGCAACACTGGAAGCTGGCGCCGGCCGTGGCTGCGCGGTATGCGATTCTGCCGCTGTTCTTTGGGGGCATCGGGGCGCTTTTCTGCGGATCGATCTCGGCCGCTTTCGCAAGGCGCGTTGGATTGGGGCGCAGCCGGCGGATACTCGCGACCTGCGGATTTGTGGGCGCGGCGTGCTTTCTCGCGCTGTCGATTCAGTTTCACGATCCGCGATGGGCGATGCTCTCGATGGGCATGGCAAGCTTCTGCAATGACCTGGCGATGCCGCCATCGTGGGCCGCCTGCATGGATATCGGCGGTAAGTATGCCGGAACCGTTTCCGGATCGATGAACATGATGGGGAATTTGGCTGGCTACGTGTCGCCGGTGGTGGGTGGATATATTTTGACCGCGACCGGGCGGGACTGGAACGTCTTCCTCTACGTGCTGGCGGCGGTGTATTTGGGCGGGGTGGCGATCTGGCCGTTTATCGATCCGGAGACGCCGATTGAGTGATTTTTCGGCCACGGATAAACACGGATAAGAGCATAATGGGGAGAGGCCAAATCCGTGCAGGTCACTATTGAATTGCCGAGTGAAGTGGCAGAACAGCTCCAACAAAAGTGGGGAGACGTTTCCCGGCATATCTTGGAGACCATTGCCGTCGAAGCCTACTGTTCTGGACAATTGACGACGTCACAAGTGCGCGACATGCTTGGATACGCCACGCCGATGGAGTTGGATGCTCTTCTTGCACGCGCGAGTGTTTATCGCAACCTGAACGACGATGAACTGGGTGAAGAGTTCCAAGCAAGCCGCCGAGCGAGCAACCAAAAGTCACAGAAGCAGTAGATGGTTGTCGCGGACACCTCGTGTGTCAACTACGCAATCCTGATTGACGAAATAGAGATCTTTCGGCTGCTCTACGGCGCGGTTGCAATCCCGACCGCAGTGTTTGCAGACTTAGCAATGACAAGGCGCCGGAGAAGGTTAGAACCTGGGTCGCTAAAATGCCGGACTGGTTTGAAGTCCATTCCGTGCCACCGGTGCTCGATGATCGCTTAAACCACCTTGGTGCAGGTGAACGAGAGGCCATCGTGCTCGCTGAGTTGTTGGGAACCGTCTTAGTTATGGACGAGCTGGATGGGTGGTTGGAAGCGCGGCGTCGAGAATTGCCGGTAACTGGATTGATTGGCGCGTTGCTCGATGCTGGGGAACGTGGACTGCTGGAGATACCGGAAACGTTCAAGAAGCTGCAAGAAACAACATTTCGCCTTTCACCTACGCTTGTGAAGCGATTGTTGGGCCGCCGATGAACGCCGAGAGAACGTTTTATCCGTGTCTATCGGTGTGCATCCGTGGCTAAATAATCACCCTCCCGCCTTCGGCAACTGCAGCAGGTATTTGCAAATCGCATCCATCTCGGGCGGCGTGAATTTATAGGGCGGCATCATGCTGCCCGGGGACATGCTTCTGGGATCGACAAAATGTTTTTCGAGCCAGGTGCGGTCGCGATGGGCACCGATGTTGTCGAGCGGCGGGCCTACCTTTTTCCCAACGCCTTGAATCTGATGGCAGGCGTCGCAATGCTTGGTTTGGTAGAGTGTCGCGCCTTGCACGGCGAAATCCGGGGCGGCAAGGAGCCCTTGCTCGTTTTGCGGAGTCAGCTTCAAGACGAATGCGGACAAGGCGTTCAGTCCTGCATCGTCGAGCTGCACGGGCGGCATGGAACTGCCGGGAACCACTTGAGCTGGATTCTTGAAGTGGGGGATCATCCAGGCCGCATCGCGATGCGCTGGAATCATTTTTGTGAGATCGGGTCCGATGCCCGTTTTTCCAGCGCCCGGGTGACAGGCTTTGCAGTTCTGGCTGCGGAAATATCCCAGGCCTTGCAGTTCATTGGGCGAGAGCGTTTGCCACGCTTGCAAACTTTCAGCGCCGGGAGCGGTTTCGTCGGCTTCGGTAGTTTTCGGCGTCGTCATGATGGCGGCGGTGGTGAGTCCGGTCCAGGCGATGAGGGCCAATCCAGCAAATGCGAACGCGAAAGTGCGTTTTCCGAGGCGTACCAATGGGCCGCGATCGATGAACGGGATCAGAAACAGCGTCAAGACGGCAACGCCGGGTAGAACCACGCTGCCGATGGCCTCGAGCGGGCCTTTAAAGAATTTCAGCGTCTGAAACAGGAACAGGAAATACCATTCCGGACGCGGGATGAAGTTCGTATCGGTGGGATCGGCCAAGCGTCCGAGCGGAACGTGCGCGAACACGGCCATCAGGAACAGGATGATGAACGCGAATGCCACTCCGACCGTGTCTTTGAATACTTGCTCCGGGAAAAACTTGCGGCGCGGCTTGTCATCTCCGACGGCGGGCGTGACGCCGTGTTTCCGGACCAGAAAAATATGGATGCCGATCAGGATCATGGTCAGCGGCGGCAGCAGCACGGTGTGCAGCGCGTAAAAACGTGAGAACGTCACATTGCCAACGCTGCCTTCGCCGCCGAGCAGACGAGTGAGGTATTGGCCGGCGATGGGCGCTTGTCCGGCGATCTGCGTGGTCACGACGGTTCCCCAATAGGCGCGATTGTCCCAGGGCAGAAGATAGCCGGTTAATCCGAAAGCGAGCGTGACCAGCAACAGTACAACGCCCATCATCCATGTGGCTTCGCGCGGCTTTTTGTATGCGCCGTAGAGAAACACCTGCAGCATGTGCAGCACCACGATGATCAGCATCATGCTGGCGCCCCAGTGATGCAGGCCGCGAATCAGGCTGCCGCCCGTCAGCTCCGTCATGATGTACTTCACGCTGTTGTAGGCTTCGCCAGGAGTGGGCGCGTAGTTGAACGCGAGGAGTCCGCCAGTAAATACCTGAATGATGAAAAAGAACACGGCCATGCTACCGATCACTTGATGCCAGCCGCTGGATGCAGGAATGTCCTCATAGAGGAAATTCTTGATCGCGGTCTCGATGCCGGTGCGATTCTCCAGCCATTCGACGATGTTCTTATACATGCGGCTCCATGGGGCCGATCTGGAGACGGCTGCCATCCACTTTCACTTCGTAGCGATCCAGGGGACGCGGCGCGGGACCGGAGAGCACTTTGCCATCGATAGAGAATGCCGACGTGTGGCAGGGGCAGATAAAGGTGTGGCTGGGATCGTCCCAATGATAGGCGCATCCGAGATGCGTGCACTGCGGGGCGAAGGCCACCACGTCGCTGTCCGATTTCTTCAGGACCCAGGCCGTGGCTTTCTCGCTGGTGACTTTCCAACCGTCGACGCGCGTGCGCTGGAAGGAAATTTCTTCGGGCTTGCCGGTGGGAAGCGCCGTGAGATCGGCCGCATCCACCCACTGACCTTCTTTTCGAACCTTCGGCGGGAAGAGCAGATAGACGGCGGCCGGAGCAGCCAGCGCTGCGCCGATGGCGGTCATGATTCCGTAAATAAATTTGATGTAGAAAGAGCGCCGTGTCGGAGAAAGATCGTCGGCCACTTCGTGCGATGAATGTTGGTCTGCCATTTTTTGTTCTTACTGTAGCGTCAACCCCCCAGAGGGTCAAGGCTAACGTTCTAATAAGGCTAACCTTTTCACAAGTCTCGCGTCTAGGAGCTAGGCTTGCTGAGGCTCACATGGAAGGACTCCTTCAAGACATCCGTTATTCCTGGCGGACGCTTTGGAAATCTCCCGGATTTACACTTGTGGCGCTCGTGACCTTGGCGCTCGGCATCGGAGCGAATTCGAGCATCTTTAGCGTGATTAATGCCGCGCTGCTGAAATCGCTGCCTTTTCCCAAGCCGGATCAATTGGTGCTGCTCTTCGAGCGCGCCGTGGTGAAAGAGGGCGGGGGTCCGGGCCCCGTGTCGCTCGCGAATTTCTTGGATTGGCAGGCGCAGAGCCACAGCTTCGCCGCGATGGCAGCGGAGCGGGAGAATCAGTTCAATTTGGGCGGCAATGAGCGCGGACTTTTGCCGGAACGCGTGGAGGGCGCGATCTGTTCATGGAGCATGTTTTCCGCGCTCGGTGTGCAACCAATGCTCGGGCGAGCGTTCACACGCGAAGAGGACAAGCATAGCGCGAAAGCTGTGGCGGTGATCAGCTACGGATTATGGCAGCGCCGCTTTGGCGGAACGCCCGATGTGCTCACGAAGCAGATCCGCTTGGACAGCGAAAATTACGACATCGTGGGTGTGATGCCGGTGGGGTTCGCTTATCCCGAGCGCAAGATCGAAGTTTGGGCGCCGGTGCAGCACGTGCTGGATCCGGAAACCATTACAAGCCGCGGCAGCCATCAGTTTTACGTGGTCGCTCGCGTGCGTGACGGAATCAGCCGGGCACAGGCATTGGCGGAAATCGACGCGGTGGCGAATCAGGTGTATCGGGCGCATCCGGGACAACTGATCGGGCGCGGCGCCGCGCTTCGACCGTTGTCCGAAGAGGGAACGCGCGATAGCAAAAGCTCGTTGCTGGTGTTGTTCGGCGCGGTGGGATGCCTGCTGCTGATCGCGTGCGTGAATATCGCGAACCTTTTGCTGGCGCGCGGATCGGAACGGCGGCGCGAGATGTCGATCCGGGCGGCTTTGGGAGCGGGACGGTCGCGGCTGCAACGGCAATTGCTGACCGAGAGCGTTTTGCTGTCGCTGCTGGGCGCGGTTGTCGGCCTGGGCTTCGCTTCAGCGTTGACCGCGCTTTTGGCGACGCGCGCGCCGGTGCTTCTGAATCGCAGCGATATCGATACGACGGCGCCGATCGGTTTGGATTTTTGGGTGTTTCTGTTCACGGCTGGGGTCGCGCTTTTGACCGGACTCGCAACCGGTCTAGTTCCGGCTTGGCAGGCAGCGCGTGCCGACTTGACGGTGGGACTGAAAGAAAGCGGGAGATCGAACACCGCGAATCGATCGCAACGGCGCTTCCGCAGTTCGCTCGTCGTCGTGGAAGTGGCGCTCTCGGTAATTCTACTGGTGTCGGCCGGACTTCTGCTGCGCAGCTTCGGCGAGTTGCGGCGGGTGAATCCGGGCGTGCAGGTGGATCGCGTTCTGACTATGGGGTTATCGTTGCCTGACGCGCGCTATTCGAATCGCGAGCAGATGGCCGGCTTTGAACGGCGCTTGATCGGCAATTTGCAGGGACTGCCGGGAGTTCGCTCGGCCGGAATTGTCACGTGCTTACCGGTGGGCGGTTACTGCGGCGATCGGATCTTCAAGATGGAAGGAAGGCCCGATCCTCCGGGAGAATTTCGTTATGCGCTGAGCCGCGCGGCGAGTCCGGACTATTTCGCGGCGGCCGGAATTCCGCTGCTGCGCGGCCGCGCGTTCGACGATCGCGATGGCATGGGGTTCGACGAAAAGCATTTGCATGAGAGCGCGCTTGTCATCAGCCAATCGATGGCGAAGAAGTATTGGCCCAATCAAGACGCGATCGGTCAGCGAATTCGTTTCAGCGAAGAAGGCGACCCCTGGTATCGCGTGGTGGGAATCGTGGGCGATGTTCGAATCAGCCTGGATCGCGAGCCGCTGCCGAGCATGTATCTTCCGATGCCCGATAGCGTGCAGCCGTTCTTCTACGCTGTGATCCATGCTTCGGCCGGGGATCCTGCAGCGCTTGCGCCAGCGGTGCGCCAAGTATTGGGCGGGTTGGATCCGGATATTCCGGCTTTCGATATCCGAACCATGTCGGGTGTGCTGGATGAATCTGCCGCGCGCCACAAGTTCACGGCGTTTCTGCTGGGAATGTTCGCGAGTTTGGCCGTGGTTTTGGCCGCCGTCGGACTCTACGGCGTACTCTCGTATGCGGTGGCACAGCGGACGCCGGAAATCGGAATTCGCATGGCGTTGGGCGCGGCGCATTCGCAGGTGCAGCGGTTGATTTTGCTGGAGGGGTTGCGGCCTGCAGCAGCGGGCGTGATTTTGGGCGTCGTGGGCGCTGCGTGGGCGACACAGTTTTTGCGGAGCCTGTTGTTTGGGATCGGCGCCGATGATCCTTCCACATTCTTGGCGGTGCCTATCGTTCTGTTCGGCGTAGCGCTGGCGGCATGCGCGATTCCGGCATGGCGTGCGACGCGGGTGGATCCGGCGACGGCGCTACGAAGTGAGTAGCTAGTCCGAACGCAGCGCTTGCATCGGATCAACGCGCATGGCGCGGCGCGCCGGGATCCAGGAAGCGGCGAGGATCACGAGCAACAGAAGAATCGCGATCGAGGCGAATGCGATTGGATCGGCCGCGCTGATTCCGGCGAGCCGCTGGCTGACGAGAAGATTGAATCCGAGTCCAGCGGGGGCGCCGACGGCAATTCCGGCGAGTCCGAGAAGCGCGCCTTGCTTGAGGACGAGCGCGGCGATCGAGCTGCCGTTCGCACCGAGCGCCATACGAATCCCGAGATCGCGCGTGCGTTGGGCAACCGACTGCGCGATTACTGCGTAAAGTCCGACTGCTGCTAAAAGCAGAGCCATCGCGCTAAACGCGCCGATCCAAGTGGCGGCCATGCGCTGCTGCCATAACGATGCGGCGGAGTGTTCGGGACCGGTTTCTGGCGCGTAAAGCGCGATCTGCTTGTCTATGGCGGCGACGGCCTGGTGGATCGGGCTGAAGCCGGTTGCGGTGCGGACTACCACCCGCATGCGGCCATCGTATTCTTGCGAAATCGGAACGTAAAGAAGTGGCGGCGCATCGCTGGTGAGCGCGAGATGGCGGACGTCACCGGCCACGCCGACCACTTCGAAAGGCGGACGCCTCGGACCGTTCCAGGATGGATACGCGATCCACTGTCCGATTGGGTTTTCACCTGGCCACATTTTTTCGGCGAGGCTGCGGCTGACAATGACGACGCCGGGCGCGCCGGCGCGGTCGCGATCTGTAAAATCGCGGCCTTTGAGAAGCGGGATGCGCAACGTTTGGAAATAGTTCGGTGCGATGTGGTTGATGTTGACGCGCAGCCCGAGCTCGAATTCGCGGCCTTGCAGGATTTCGGGAGGCGGCTCCTGGCCGGGATGGAAAATCGAAACGGCGCCGGGCCATTCGGTGGGCGGAACGGACGATGCGAGGGTGGCGGAAAGCACGCCGGGCGTCGCGGTGAGGCGCGTGAGAAGGGAGCGGTAAAACGCTTGGCCACGGTCCTCGGAGTATCGTTCGAGACTCAGGTCGAGCGAAGCCATCGCCACATTATTCGCGTCGAAGCCGGGATTCCCGGTGACAATCCGGTGTAGGCCTCGCAGCAAGACTCCGGCGCCGCTCAGGAGCACCAGCGAGAGCGCGACTTGTCCCGCGACCAATGTCGATCGGAGCCGCGTGCCGCGAAATCCGGAGCCAGGAAGGCCGCTTTTGAGCGCATCCGTGAGGTCAACTTTTAGGGACTGGATGGCGGGAAGAAGCGCGACGACGAGGCCGGTGATCAACGTTGCAAGCAGAGTAAAAAGAAGGACGGTTCGATTGATCCCCGCGTTCGCGCGACCGATGAGTGACGGAGCGTTACTGTTCGCTTGAATGGCCCAGACCGCGAGTAGCACACCAAGCGAGCCGGCGAGGAGCGCAAGAATGCAGCCTTCGGCGAGAAGTTGCGACACGATGCGCTTCCGGGGCGCACCGGTGGCAAGCCGGATGGCGATCTCGCGCGTTCGGTTCAGGGCGCGCAACAGCAGCATTCCAGCCGCATTGGCGCAGGCGATGGCGAGCAGCAGCGCTACGGCACCCGCAAGCAGTGCAAGAAGGCCGCAGATTTCGGCTCGATCGTCGGGGTACATGCCCACGCCGGCTGCCGCGACTGCGGTTCGCTTGCCGTTGGTGACAGGATAAGCGCGCGCTAAACCGGAGGCGACGGTCGCGATTTCCGCGTTCGCTTGACGCAGTTCGACGCCCGGCTTCAGGCGTCCGAAGAGAGACAACCATCCGGCGCTGCGGTTTTCGAAAATATCGGCCGAGAGATGCGATTGCATCCGCGGCAGTGTTCGGAGCGGAACCCAAAGCTCGAAGGGAAGAGAAAGTTCGGTGCCGTGGAATCCCTGTTCGGTGACGCCGGCGATGGTGAAGGGGTAGCCGTTGAGTTGGATTTTCGCGCCGATCGCGTTGGGGTTTCCGCCGAACTTTCTTTGCCACAGCGCATAGCCGAGCACGGCGGCGGAATCGTCATCTTCGGCGAGTAAGCGGCCGGCGGCTGGGCGCACGCGCAGTACATCGAAGTAGTTCGGTGTGACCAGGTCGCCGATCACGCGCTCGGGCGATCCGGCGTTGAAGCTGAGCGCCACGGCGGAGTGCGCGGCGAGTCCCGAGAGCGATTGGATGCGGTTGCTGTAATCGCGGTAATCCGGGTAGCCCAGATTGTCGAACGTTTGGCCGTTCTGCACGCGATAGAGCGAGACGAGGCGGCTGGGGTCGTGGATGCCGGGCAGCGGGCGCAGCAGGAGCGCGCTCACGATGCTGAAGACGGTGGTATTCGCGGCGATGCCCAGCGCCAGCGTGAGCACGACGATGGCGGTGAAGCCCGGCCTTCTCAATAACGTTCGTAACGTGTAGCGTAGATCGAGCATGTCCGTTGGGAAGACGAGCGCGGAGGCGAACTGTTAACCGTCCGTTAGGATGAAATTGTGAAGAAGCTGGTGCAGGTGATGTGGATCCCGGTTTTATTGACCGCGATTTACACCGGCTGGGTGCTTTGGCAGCGCCACGCTTCTCAAAATGCCCCCGCGAAGGCAGCGGCTGTGGATCCGCTGGCGAAATATGGCGAGCAGGTGAAGATTGTGCAGTTTTATTCCGGGAACGGTTCGATCGCGCGCGGAGAAAAGACGCAGATTTGCTACGGCGTGGTGAACGCGAAGCTGTTGCGTCTGGATCCGCCGGTGGAGAAGGTGTGGCCGTCGTTGAGCCATTGCTTCGATGTCGCGCCCGAGCGCACGACTCACTACACATTGACCGCGGAAGGCGCTGATCACAAGCCGATATCCGCGGAGCTCGATATCACCGTTCGATAAGTCGCAGATTGGAGAAAGGGCGCTCGCGGTATCGCTCCCTTGCGGTCGCGGTTCGGTAGCGGCGTCACGGCCTCCTCTTGTCTAACTAGGAGAGAGGCGCTATACTCCTAGTTAGGCTAGGAGACTCCATGGGAAAGACCGCAGACCTTCTTCCGGGCACGCTGGACATGCTGATCCTCAAGGCGGTTTCTTTGAAACCCTTGCACGGTTACGGCGTATTACTCCGCATCCAACAGATTTCGGGCCAAGCGCTAGAGATTCCGCAAGGGTCGCTGTATCCCGCGCTGTACCGGCTGGAGCATCAGGATCTGATCGCGGCCGAGTGGGGACAAACCGAGAATAATCGCAAGGCGAAGTACTACACGCTGACTGCCGCGGGACGCCGGCGGCTGCGCGAAGAGACCGCCGGATGGAATCGCCTCGCCACCGCGATCGCGTCGGCGCTGAATACGACGCCCGAGGAGGTGTGACATGTGGAAGCGGCTACGCAAACGGTTTCGCCCGATCACATCCCGAAGCGCGTTCGAAGACGGAATGTCCGAAGAGATGCGCTTCCACATGGAGCAGTTCGCCGAGGACCTGGTGGCGCGCGGCGTATCGCGCGAAGAAGCCGCGCGGCTGGCTCGCATCGAGTTCGGCAGCTTGCAGAACACAAAAAGCGATTGCCGCGAAGCGCGCGGCGTGCAATTGTTCGATGAACTCGCGCGCGAATTGCGCTACGCGGCGCGATCGCTACGCAAGACTCCCGGATTCACCATCACCGCCCTGCTCACGTTAGGCATTTGCCTGGCCGCGAATCTCACCATTTTCGCCGTGATGGACTCCATCCTGCTGCGCTCGCTTCCGTTTCCCGAAGCCAATCGGCTGGTGACCATGTACAACAGCTATCCGAAGGCGGGCGTGGATCGCGATGGTTCTTCCGTCACCAACTACTACGAGCGGCGCGGGAAGATTCTGGCGTTCGCATCGCTCTCGCTCTATCACTTCGGCAGCTCCATTGTGGGTGATGCCGGCTCCACCGAGCGGACGCCGATTACCGCCGTTTCCCCGGAATTTTTCACGACGCTCGGCGTAGGGCCTCGCCTGGGGCGCGCGTTCACCGAAGCCGAGACCACTTATCAAACCAACAATGTCGTAATCCTGACCGACGGCTTTTGGCGCGATCGCTTTCGCGCGGATCCGAACGCGATCGGGCAGCAAATCCGGATGGACGGCGTTCCGAGAACTGTTGTCGGGATCTTACCGGCAGGCTTTCGGTTCCTTTCTTCCGAAAGCCGGATTTACGTGCCGTTTGCATCGAGCCCGGCGGATCGCGCGCCTTCGGAACGCCACTCCGGCGGAAATTCCAAACAGTTGATCGCGCGGCTAGCGCCCGGCGCTACCGTCGAGCAGGCGCAATCGGAAATCGACGCGCAAAATGCCGCGCTACCCACGGAAGAACGCGTAGCGACGATGGCCCGGGATGCCGGATTTCGAACGGTTATGGTTGGGTTGCATTCCGATCATGTAGCAAGCATCCGGCCAACATTGTTGCTGCTGCAGGCTGGTGCGCTCGCGCTGTTGCTGATCGGCTGCATCAATCTGGTGAACCTGCTGCTCATCCGCGCCACTGGACGGGGCAAAGAAATCGCGGTGCGGCAGGCTTTGGGAGCGGATCGCCGGCACGTGGTGAGTGAAGTGATGGTGGAAACTACACTGCTCAACTTCGGCGGCGGATTGCTTGGGCTCGCGCTGGGCGCTGCGGGGATCCGTCTCCTCACAAGGCTGGGAGTGGACCGGTTGCCGCTGGGAGCAGGCGTAGCTATCGATGGGCGATTGGCTGCGGTCGCGCTGGTGGGCGCGATCGCGCTCGGCATTCTGCTGGCATTACCCATCGCGTGGTTCCATCTTCGGGACCATGTGGCGGAAGGGCTACAAATGGAAAGCCGCAGCGGAACCAGCGGGCGGCTCCCGCAACGTTTGCGGCACGCGTTCATCGTGGGACAGATCGCCTTGGCTCTCACGCTGCTAACCGGCGCCGGATTGCTCGGCTTGAGCCTGGAACGCGCCGCTCGGATGTCGCCCGGCTTCCGGCCGGATCACGTCCTCACTGGACGAGTCTCGCTTACGTACAAAAAATATCCAAACGTTCCGGCGGCCATCCGGTTTGTGGAAGCGGTGACGGCGGAATTGCAGCATCAGCCGGGCGTGGTGGCGGCGGGTGTGGTGACGAATGTGCCGCTCAGCGGAAACAGCGGCAAGAGCGCGGCGACGGTGAAGGGCTATGTAGTACGGCCGGGCGAATCCTTGCACGGGATTTATTCGTACAGCGTGGGCGGCGATTATTTCCAGGCGCTGGGGTTCTCGCTGCGCGAAGGCCGATTCCTCACAGCCGCCGATTCGCGCCGCCCGCAGCGGGTCTGCGTGGTGGACGACGATTTCGCCCGCTATTACTGGCCCAATTCCAGCGCGCTTGGGCAACAGCTATTCATGGGCGGCGAGGCGCAGGAGGATTCGCAGGCCTTCACGGTGGTCGGCGTAGTGGGCGCGGTGAAGCAGGCCGGGCTGACGGACGAAGCGGCGCAAGGCGCGGTCTATTATCCCTACGGCTACCGCCCGGACGGCGACATGTTTCTCGCGGTGCGTACTAACCTAACTCCGGAATCGATGACATCGATGATGCGATCCGCAGTCGCGCACGTGGATCCCGAGTTGCCGCTGAGCGACATCCGATCCATGGACACGCGCATCGCGGATAGTTTGATCGGCCGCCGTTCTCCGGCGCTGCTGGCCGGGATTTTTTCGGCGATCGCGCTGCTGCTCACGGCGATCGGAACGTATGGCGTGTTGAGCTACGCAGTGTCGGAGCGGCGGCGGGAAATCGGCATCCGGATGGCGCTGGGTGCACGGCCGCAGCAAATCCGCCGTCAGTTTCTCATGCTGGCGTTGCGGCTGCTGGCTATTGGGACGGTGCTTGGAACACTCGGTGGATGGTTGACGGGTCAGGCAATGCGATCTTTACTCTTCCATGTACCCGCGCTTCAGATGGCGATACTAGCGGCCGCAATCGGCGTCATTGGCTTGGTGTCAGTTGTGGCGTGTTTGGTTCCGTCGCAGCGAGCAGCGAAGATCTCCCCAATGGCGGTGCTACGCGCATAACCAGAAACGAGAAACGTTTTTTACAACGCGCCTTCGCCGCGATCGTCGTTGCGAATCCGGATCGCCTCGGCTACGTCATAGATAAACACCTTGCCGTCGCCAATCTTGCCGGTGCGCGCGCTCGCGACCACTGTTCGGATTACTTCGTCGGCGCGGCCATCCGGAACGACCAGTTCCACCTTCACCTTGGGCAGCAGATCCACCTGGTACTCCATGCCCCGGTAGATTTCCTTGTGGCCCTTCTGACGCCCGTGCCCGCGAACTTCCGTGATGGTCATGCCGTCGACGCCGATGGCCTTCAGAGCCTCTTTGACGTCTTCCAGTTTGTGCGGCTGGATGATAGCTTCAATTTTTTTCATGGCTGATTTTGTCGGGGGCTACGTTTCGAGATTATATCCTTCTTCGCCGTGCATGCTGACATCGAGACCTTCGAGTTCATCCTCGGGTGAGACGCGCACGCCGAAGATTGCGTCGCAAATTTTCAGGATGATCAAAGTTCCGGCGATGGCCAGCACCCAGGAGATGACAACACCGATGGCCTGGTTGAACACCTGACCCCCGTTGCCGTCTACCATGCCGAGAGGCAGGACCTTACCGGCGGCGTCCTTCAATCCGTCGTTCACCGCGCTGGTGGCGAAGACGCCGGTGAGCAGCGCGCCGAGCGTTCCCCCCGCGCCGTGCACGCCGAATGCGTCCAGCGTGTCGTCGTAGCCGAACTTGCTTTTTATCGCCGTCACCATGAAGAAGCAAACGATACCGGCAGCGGCGCCGATGAGCATCGCGGGGAACGGCTTCACGAATCCAGATGCGGGCGTGACGGCGACGAGTCCAGCGACCGCGCCCGAGATGGCGCCGAGCATGCTGGGCTTGCCGTTCTTGACCCATTCAGCGAACATCCAGGCGAGCGCAGCGGCGGCTGTCGCGAAGTGCGTCGCGATGAAAGCGCTGGTGGCGAGTGCATTGGCGGCCAGCGCGCTGCCGGCGTTGAATCCGAACCATCCGACCCAGAGCAAACACGCGCCGATCACACTGAGAACAAGACTATGCGGCTTCATCGGCTCCGACAGATAGCCGCGCCGCTTGCCGAGGTAGAGCGCGCAGACCAGCGCCGAGACTCCGGAGCTGATGTGGACCACGGTTCCACCCGCGAAGTCAAAGCAAGGGATTTTTCCTCCGGAGAAGGCGTTCAGCAATCCGCCTTTGCCCCAGACCATGTGCGCGAGCGGCAGGTAGACGATCACGAGCCAAAGCACGGTGAAGAGCAGCATCGCGCTGAATTTCATGCGTTCGGCGAAAGCGCCTGAGATGAGCGCCGGCGTGATGACGGCGAACATGAGCTGATAAATCATGAACGTCTGCTGCGGAATGGTTGCGGCGTAATCGGCGTTGGGCGCGCCGCCGACGCCGTTGAGGAACAAGTAACGAAGGTCGCCGATGAACGCGTTGCCTTCGCCGAAAGCCAGGCTATAGCCGAAGATGGCCCAGATGACGCTGACTACGGCCATCAGGGCGAAGCTATGCATCATGGTGCCGAGGACGTTCTTGCGCCGGACCAGTCCGCCATAGAAAAGCGCAAGGCCCGGGCCAGTCATCATCAAGACCAGCGCGGCGCTCACCAGCATCCAGGCGTTGTCGCCGGCGCTTTGCGCCGACTTGACGGCGGACTCGAGATTGGCCAGACGAGTTTCGGTGGATGGAGGCGCGGCCTGTGCCAGGGCGAGGGCGGGGGCAAGCAACGCCACCCAGATTCGATAAGGCATAGTCCATGATCCACTACGGAACGGGGGCAGGATATCGGAAAGTTTGATCGGGGGGATAGAAATTTCTATTGGGGGACGGGTTCGGAAGCATCAGTTTCAAGGGCAGCGGGCGTGGTCTCGACCTTCATCGACGCCGGACGCTTCCACTTCATCCCGCCGCTAAACTCCAGGCCGACCAGAAATTTGGTGCCCTTCTTGATGCAGGTCCGCACCGAGCCTGAACCCACCAGCGCGATTTTGTCGGCGCGTAACCGGATGTAAGAACGCTCCGGGAGCGCTTCCGGTACCTGAATTCGGATGCCGGACTCGCAAATGTCGATGGAGCGCGCGGTGGCGAACCGCTCGTGCCCCAGCCGGTCCGTCCACATCACGTCGACGGGAACGGCTACTTCAATTCTTGCTTGACGCCGCATTGCGATCTTATATATCGGCAAAAACATCCACGGTCTTCAGTGGGGCTATACTCTTCATAATCAAGGCGAACGTGCAACTTCCGCACCGGATTGGAAAGTACGATTTGCTAGAGAGCCTGGGTGGTTCCACGGCGCAGGTCTATCGCGCGAAGGATTGCCATCTGGGGCGCACTGTGGCGTTCAAAATCCTCTCGGACGCGGCGCTGGCCGATCGTGAAACCAAGGCGCGTTTCCTCAGCGAAGCTCGGCTCACCGGCAGCTTGACGCACGAAAACGTGATCGCGTTTTACGATTACGGCGAAGTGGAGGGCCGGCCGTACCTCGTAATGGAGTTTCTCGCCGGCGAAAGCCTCAGCGCGCAGATCCGCGAAGGGCGCACTGGCGATCTGCGCACGAAGCTGGAAATAGCGCACCAACTTGCCAGCGCGCTGCGCTATGTTCATTCGAAGGGCATCATCCATCGCGATGTGAAACCGGACAACATCCGCGTGGACGCCACTGGCCGCGTGAAGCTGGTGGATTTCGGAATCGCCAAAGCGGAAGATCTTTCGCTCACCGGCGCCGGTTTCACGGTCGGCACGCCCTATTACATGGCGCCCGAACAGATCCGCGGCGCAAAACCAACTCAGCTGGTGGACGTCTACTCTTTTGGCGTGGTGCTGTTCGAGCTGCTCAGCGGAATCCGCCCGTTTGAGGCAAAAGCCGTGGACGACATCTTCGAAATCATTCTGCATCAGCCGTTGGACATGGGGCCGGTCGAGCGTCTCAACGCGCCGCCGCGGCTTGTGGAGTTGATTCGCGGGTTGACGGACAAAGATCCGGCACGGCGTCCGCAGAATTTCGGGGAAGTGATTCGAAAGATCGATTTGATCGCGGTGTAGGAAATGCAACCATTCGAAGCCGCAGTGCAGGCAGTGATCGGCGGCGATCTTGCGAAGCTGGAATCGCTGCTCAAGGGCGATGCGGAATTGGTTCGGGCTCGATCGTCGAGCAAGCATCATGCGACGCTTCTCCACTACATCGCGGCGAACGGCGTGGAGGGCGAGCTACAAAAATCCCCGAAGAATGCCGTGGACGTAGCGGAGATGCTGCTGCGAGCTGGCGCCGAGGTGGACGCGCTGGCGGATATGTACGACGGACAGTATCCGGCATTGAGCATGCTGGTATCGAGCACGCCTCCGGCCGAAGCCGGTGTTCAAATTCCATTGGCGGAAACGCTGCTGAATCATGGCGCGGATCTGGAAGGCGCCGGGGCAGGCAAATGGCGATCGCCGCTGATGACCGCGCTCGCGTTTGGATTTTCGGCGACTGCGGAAATGCTGGCTCGCCGCGGAGCGCCGGTGGACAACGTCGCAGCGGCGGCTGGACTAGGGCAACGGGAAAAGGTGGAAAACCTGCTGCCCGCGTCCGATGCCCTCAGCCGCCATCGCGCAATGGCATTGGCCGCGCAGCATGGCCGCAAGGAGATTGTGGCGCTGCTGCTGGATGCCGGCGAGGATCCCAATCGCTACAATCCCGACGGAAATCATTCGCACTCGACGCCGCTGCACCAAGCCGCGCTGGCAGGCCATTTGGACGTGGTGCGGCTGCTGGTGGAAAGCGGCGCTAGGTTAGATATTCGCGATACCGGCTATGAATCCACTCCGCTCGGCTGGGCAGAGCATGTGGGCCAGACTGAAATCGCGGATTACCTGCGAGCAAGAGGGACCAATCCCGAGCCCCTAGTCCCCAACCCCTAGTCCCGCCTTTGATAGACTCGGTGGTTTAGAGGAGTTCCCATGTCCGAAAATTCGAATCCCACCCGCCGCGATGTTGTGAAGGCCGCCGGCGTGGCTACTGCCGCCGTCGCAGCCATCGGTCTTGAAAGCGCGCCCGCGATTTTGAAGGTGCATGCTGCCCCGGATCAAATGAAGTACGGCGTCATCGGCCTCGGTGGACGCGGCAGCTATCTTCTCAAGCATCTGGCCAAAGTGGACAATGGCCGATGCGCCGCCGTCTGCGATCTGGATGACGCGAAGATGGACAAAGCGTCCGGCATCATTGGAACGAGTCCCGCCAAGTACAAAGATTATCGCGAGCTGCTGGCGGACAAAAATGTGGAAGCCGTGATCATCGCGGTCCCGCTGTTCGAGCACTTCCAGGTAACAAAAGATACACTCGCGGCGGGCAAACACACCTTCTGCGAAAAGAGCCTGGTGTTTAAACCGGAAGAAGTGCACGCTCTGCGCGCATTGGTTCCGCAGTATCCGAAGCAGGTGCTGCAAGTAGGACTGCAGCGCCGTTACAGCAAGTTTTATCAGACCGCGAAAGAGCTGGTGGACAAAGGCGCGCTGGGCGATGTCACGCATATCCACGCGCTATGGCATCGGAATCCTGGCTGGGTGATGAATGGGTTCAACTGGCGGTTGTATCGCGAATACTCAGGCGGCTTGGCGGCGGAACTGGCGTCGCATCAAGTGGACGTCGCGGATTGGATCTTCGGCTCGTCGCCCGAATTTGTGATCGGCGTGGGCGGGTTGGATACATGGAAGGACGGCCGCGATGTATTCGACAACATCCAGCTCATTTACCAATATCCCAAGGGCCGCAAACTTACTTACAGCTCGATTTCCACGAACCACCACTTACCGATTTTGAATAACACGCGCCCGGAATTCGGCGAAGTAATCATGGGTACCGCGGGGACGCTCGAACTTACCGTGGGCGATGGCGAATCGACGATGCCGACCGCGATGTGGTATCGAGAACCGGAAAAAGTCACGGCGCACAAGGCGGACGGAAAGGCTCCGGCCACATCGGCGGGAGCTAGTTATGCGTTGGGCGGATCCACCAAAGGCTTGCCGCTCGCGATGGCAACCGACCAACTGGTTGTCGGGCCGAACGACTCGTTCCTCGAACGAGAAAAGAAGCACGCGCAGCGCTGGCTCTATGGAAAAGGCATCATGGCGGATGACGAAGATCGCAATCCGGTGGAAACGCAGTTGGAGGCCTTCTTCAACGATTGCCACAACGGCGGACATCCCAAGGCAGATCTCGAAGTCGGATTGCGGGATTCCACGGCGGTGATTCTTTCGAATCTCTGCATGGATCAGGAGCGCCGCGTCTACTTCAACGAAATCGACAAGCTCGGCACCGACGTCAGCCCGCAACAGATGGCGGCGAATCTGGCGGCTTCGCAGGCGAGTTACAGTAAGTCACTCGCGGCCAAGAAAAAGGTTTCGTAAGTGGGCTGGTCGACGTTTCGCAATCGCCACGTTGCTCAAATAGAAAATGACGGCATCCGGGTAACTGTCACCGCGGAAGGCGGACACATCGCCGAAATACTGCACAAACAGAGTGGCGTAAATCCGCTGTGGGTCCCGCCCTGGCCTTCCATTGAGCCCTCCACTTACAGCCTGGAAAAGAATCCCGAGTACGGCAACGATGCCGAGAGTAAGTTGCTCTCCGGGATCATGGGCCACAACCTGTGCCTGGACCTTTTCGGCGGACCATCCGAGGAGGAAGCGGCCGCCGGGATGACAGTGCATGGTGAAGCGTCCATCGCGCGCTACAAGATTTCGTTTACCGACCGCGAAATGAATACAAGCTGCGAGCTGCCGGCCGCGCAACTCAAGTTCGAACGGCACATCAGGTTGGATGGGCAATTGGTTTTGCTTTCCGAAACCGTCGAGAACGTCTCGATTCTCGATCGGCCGATCGCCTGGACGGAGCATGTTACGCTGGGCCCGCCGTTTCTCGAAAAAGGAGTGACGCAGTTCCGCGCTCCGGGAACCAAAGGCCACACAGTGGCGAGCAAATCGGATTTCGAGTGGCCAACCGCTCTCCGCAAGGGTGAAAAAGACGATCTGCGATTGTATACGAACGCGGCCGAATCCGGAACGTTCGACAGCGTATTGATGGATCCACATCGCGATCGCGCCTACTTTTTCGCCTATCATCCGAAGACGAAAGTTCTGCTGGGCTACATTTGGAAGCGCGCTGATTTTCCGTGGCTCGGGCTGTGGACGGAAAACTACGAGCGCAAGCTGCCGCCCTGGAGCGGCCGCACACTCACGCGCGGCATGGAGTTCGGCGCATCGCCGGTGGCGGAGAGCCGCCGAAAGATGATTGAGCGGAACACGCTGTTCGGCGTCCCGGCCTATCGCTGGATTCCGGCGAAATCGAAGCTGCACGCCGAATATTGCGCCTTCGTCACGGTCGCGGATTCAATCCCAAACAGTCTGGAAGAACTCAAGATCCACATTCCCGCCTGACACGATCACGCCGGTCTTCCCGAGGCCTTTCGGCAGTTTGTGATCGAACAAGGCGGCGGCCGCGACCGCGCCGCTCGGCTCGACTAACATTTTCATGCGCGTGAGCAGGAAGCGCATGGTATCGCGGATTTCTTTATCGCTCACCAGGATCACTTCTTCGACATGCTTTTGCATGATTGCGAATGTCAGCTCGCCAGGTTTGGTCGCGCGCAAACCATCGGCGATGGTGAGCGGCATGGGAATCTCGATGCGTTCGCGCGCGCGAAAGGAGAGATACGTGTCGTTCGCGTCCGCCGGCTCAACACCGAAAATCCGGATGTTCGGGCGCAGGGCTTTCGCGGCGATGGCGCAGCCGGACATCAAGCCTCCGCCCCCGATGCAGACCACGAGAGTGTCGAGATCCGGAACTTCTTCTAGTAACTCAAGCGCGGCGGTTCCTTGCCCGGCGATGATCCAGGGATGATCGTACGGTGGAACGAGCGTAGCACCGGTTTCTTCCGCGATCTTTCTACCGATGGTCTCGCGGCTTCCGAGCATCCGGTCGTAAGTGACCACCTTCGCGCCATATCCACGCGTCGCTTCCAGTTTCGATTTTGGCGCATCGGCCGGCATCACGATGGTGGCCGGAATATCCACGGAAGCCGCCGCGATTGCGACCGCTTGCGCGTGATTGCCGGATGAGTAACTCACCACGCCGCGCGGCAAATCGTCTTTGGGTATGGAATAGACGAAGTTGGACGCACCACGAATTTTGAAGGCTCCGCCCCGCTGGAAATTTTCACACTTGAAGAACGTAGGACCGCCCGCAAGAGTGTTGAAGGTTCGAGAAGTAAGCACCGGCGTCCGCCGCGCAATACTCTTGATCCGCTCCGCGGCGCCCCGTATGTCGTCAATCGAAATATCCGTGTTCATCCGTGTGAATCCGTGGCTAAAACAACGACGGTATCAACCGCATCGCGCCCGGCCGGAAGCTTCAACAATGTGGCGCCATCCACCTGCTTGACCTCGACACTCTGCCCGCTCCCGAGCATCGCGGCACTGCGGATGTGCGTCAGCTTCGGCAGCGCCAGTACCTCATCACTCCAATCCAGAATGTGTACGTAGATTTTGCCGGATTTTTGCGTCGTCACGCCCCAGGATCGCGGCGTGATGGGTCCGCCGCGCGTGTCGTAAATGGATTCGCCGTTCTTGCGCAGCCACTCGCCAATTTCGTGCAGCGTCTTGGCGAACTCCGGCTGAATTTTTCCGGTCGGCATGGGTCCCACATTCAGCAGGAAGTTCGCATTGTTGCCCGCGGCCTTCACCAGATACTGAATCAACTGCGGTGTGGTCTTGAAGTGTTTGTCACCGCTGTTGTAGCCCCAGGCGTCGTTCATGGTCTCGCAGGTTTCGAGAGGAAGCGCCCCGATTTCGGATTTGCCGCTAAATCCGGTGGTGTTTTTTCCCGGAAGATCCTTCTCGAACATCTGGAAATCTTCGCCGTCAAAGGGTTTCAGATGATGATTGCTGCCAACGAGCGCCGCCGGCTGCAGGCTGTGAATCAATCCGTAGGTTTTTGCCAGCCGCCAATCGGCATCCGGACGATCCCACATGCCGTCGAACCAAATGCCGGCAATCTCGCCGTAGTTGGTCAGCAATTCGCGAAGCTGGTTGTCCATGTAGTCGAGATATTTGTTGAAATCGCCCTGTTCGGGCCGCCCGGCGGTGGTGCCCGTGTGTCCACGCGGATAGTAATCGGTGTTGTGCCAATCGAGCTGCGAATGGTACAGGAACAGCTTCATACCCTGCCGGTGACACTCGTCGGCGAGCATCTTGATCACGTCTTTCTTGTAAGGCGTGCGATCGACGATGTCCCAATCGCGTTGCTTGGTGCCCCACATCGCAAACCCGTCGTGATGTTTACTGGTGATGGTGATGTACTTCATGCCGGCGTCTTTGGCCATCGCCACCCACTCCGCCGGATTGAACTCCGCCGGATTAAATTGCGCCGGGAGTTTTTCATATTCGACGATCGGGATCTTCTCATTGTTCATCACCCATTCGCCGCGCCCGAGCACGCTGTAGACGCCCCAATGGATGAAAAGCCCGAACTTGTGATCCTGGAACCACTGGCGCGCTTTGAGATTTTCAGGTGTCGGTTGGTAATTCTGCGCCATGGCGGCGGTGCCTAACAACATCAGCAAAAATTGTTTCATATCAGTAACCAGCTTTTTTATCCACGAGATTTCGGAGAGGTTGCCCATTGCGGAAACGCTCCAAATTATCCAGGAAAACGCGCATCGCCAGGTCGGGCCAACCGACGGTGTGGTCGGCTGAGTGCGGCGAGAGCAGAACGTTTTGGAGATTGAAGAAGGGATGGCCCGGCGGAAGCGGCTCTTCGTCGAAAACGTCGAGCACGGCGCCCCGGATTTGTTTGGCTTGTAGCGCCGCGATCAGCGCCGTTTCCACGATCACCGGCCCCCGGCCGATGTTGATGATCACCGCCGTTGGCTTCATCGCGGCGAATTCCGCTGCGCCAATCATACCGCGCGTTTCGGCGGTCAGCGGAGTAGTCACCAGTACGAAATCGCAGATGGCTAACATTTCACGCAGTTGATTGGGCGAATAGGTACGTTGTAATTCGGGATCTTGATCCGCTGCGCGGCGGCGAACCGCCACGATCTTCATCCCGAAGGCGCGTGCGAGACGGGCCGATTCGCGGCCGATATCGCCATATCCCACAATGCCGAGCGTTTGGCCGCGCAGCATCTCGATATCGAACTGCTTCCACTCGCCGGCCTCCTGGTTTCGAACCAGTTGCCGCAGATCTTTCGCGAAAAACAGCATGGAAGCCAGCGCAAATTCGCCGAGCGAATCCGTGAACGCGCCTTTCCCGTTGGTCAATGGGACCGGGCTATCCACGAGTTCCGGGAACAGCATCTTCTCAACGCCGGCCGACATGGAGTGAGCCCAGCGAAGGTTTTTCGCCACCGGAAAAATGGTACGAAACAGATCGCCTTCCGCATTTCCGATGAAGATCACATCCGCGGTGGGCGCATGGTGTTTTGCGAACTCCAGATCGTTGCCAGTCTGAATGTCGACGGATTCGCGAAGCGGATCAAGCAGCCGAAGTTGCTCGGCGGCGGGATTCAGAAGTACCAGAAGCTTGAGACGAGCCATCCAAAGAAGGAAGATAACACGTCGGCGCCATCCCTAAGCCCCAGCCGCAAGGGACAACTGCGCTCCCTCGTGCCGCAAGAGCCACTGCTTGCGCTCCAATCCACCGCCGTAGCCAGTCAACGATGTCGATCCAACCACACGATGGCACGGCACGATCAACGACACCGGATTCACCGCGTTCGCATGTCCCACCGCGCGCGACGCTTGTGGATTTCCCAAGATGCGCGCCAGCTCGCCATACGTTCGCGTTTCACCCGCGCGGATTTTGCGTAGCTCCTTCCAGACTTTTTGCTGGAACGGAGCGCCGCCAAGCGTCACCGGAACTGAATCGAGCGAATCCACGTCGCCGGCAAAATATCGCTTGAGAATCGGTTTCAGCCGGTGCGGATCGCTGCCCTGGCGAAGTTCGAACGATCCCCAGCGCCGCTCGAAGATCGGTCCCCAGCGCTTTTCGTAGCCTTCGAAGCCGAGCCCGCAGATTCCCTCCGCGATCGACGCAAAAACAACTTTACCGATGGGCGATTCAAACTCATCGTAATCGAGCAGCATCAATTTACTCCTTTTAGGGATTCCCACAGATACATCGCAGCGTAGGAGCGCCAGGGCCGCCAGGCTTCGGCCGATTCCGCCAACTTCCGCTGCGACGTCATTCCCGCAGCTTTGAGCAAACCGAGATCGGACGCAGGAAATGCATCCGGATCGCCGAGCGCGCGCATCGCGATGTAATTCGCGGTCCACGGACCCACTCCCGGAAGCTCGCACATGCGTCCGATCATCTCTTCGCTCGAAACCGCGCCGTCGAACCGGATTTTGCCCTCGGCGACGCCTCGCGCGAATCCTCGGATCGACTCGGCGCGCGCTTTTGGAATGCCAATCACCGTTAGATTCGCGTCGGCCAGCACCTGAGCCTTGGGCGGTCCAAAACGTTCCACCAACCTTCCGGTGAGCGTGGTGGCGCCCTTTACCGTAACTTGTTGGCCGAGCATTGCGCGCACGGCAAGCTCGAACCCGTCCCAGCATCCGGGAACCCGCAGCCCGGGATGTTGCTTGACGACGTTCTTCAACGCGCGCGATTTTCCCAAGTGCGCCCCGATCTCAAATGTGTTTGCACGCAGATCGAAGAGCGACCGGATTTGATCCGCGATGCCGCGCAGATTCTTCATGCTATCGGGCGTGATGCGCGCCACCAGCCAATTTTTCTCTGCGCACTGCGTGATTTCGACGCCGGCGCGGCGATAGGAATCCGCGCTCACCTGTTCGAGAGCAGGTACCGCACGCGGCGCGATGAATTCGAGCAACGCGTTCCAATCGTAGGGCGGACGATAGTGCAGCTTCAGTTCGACGGTCCCGGCCGGGGCGTCCGGCGGTGCCAGTCTGCGCAACTCTTTCGGATTCCGCCGATATGCATTGCGCAGAGCTTCGTTGAACCTGCGCAGACTCGAGAATCCGGCGGCGAACGCGATTTGCGAGAACGGCAGATTCGTCTCTGTGATTAACCGTTTCGCAAACAACACGCGCCGCGTTTGCGCCACGACGACGGGCGGAACGCCAACATGCTCTAAAAAGAGCCGTCGCAAATGACGATCGGTGAGACCCAGGCGCTCCGCCAAATCTTCGGTCGAACCTTGATCGAGCGCGCCGTCCTCAATCAGCCGCAACGCCCGGCTGACCGTAGTGGATGTCCCCGCCCACACCGGAACGTCGGGCGAAACTTCCGGACGGCAGCGTAAGCACGGACGGTAGCCTGCCGCGAGCGCTGCGGCGGCGTTCGGATAATATTCCACATTGCGACGTAGAGGAGGCCGTGCCGGACAAATGGGCCGGCAGAAGATGCGCGTTGACTTCACCGCCGTGAAGAACAATCCATCGAAGCGGGCGTCCCTGGCGCATCCCGCGCGATAACAAGCGTCCGCGTCCATGAGCTGAGTATGGCGCATCTCATCGAATCAGACCAGCGGTTTTCGGACATGGATATCGGCCCACTTCTCCAGGTAGACCAATTGCTTCACTACATGAGTGACCATGATATAATGACCATAGTCATGAGCTTCATCATCGCGGCTGGTCAATTCAAAGCAAAATGCCTCCGGCTTCTGGACGAAGTTCAGCGGCAGCGTTCGGAGATTGTGATCACCAAACGGGGCAAGCCTGTAGCGAAGCTGGTCCCGGTAGCCGGCAATCCCCCAGGTTTCATCGGCAGTATGAAAGGAACTATGGAAATCTTGGGCGATATCGTGTCTCCCATCGACGTTCGCTGGAATGCCGATGAATGAAGATCTCCTGCTGCTGGATACCCACATCTGGCTGTGGGCGCAACTTGGGCTAGTCGACAACATTTCGCGTGCTGCCTTGGCCGCGATTCGGCGGGCCGAATCCGCAGGTCGCCTTCGTGTTTCGATTATCTCTCTTTGGGAGCTTGGCATGCTCACGCAGTGTGGCCGAATCTCACTTCCGCAGGATGTTAGGACATGGGTACGGGACGCGCTTACGAAACCAGGAATCTCGCTGGCGCCTCTGACACCTGAAATAGCGCTGGAAAGTAGCCATCTTCCTGGTATTTTGCACGGCGATCCTGCCGACCGAATCCTAGCGGCAACGGCAAGGAATTTGCGGGCTACCCTGCTCACCAAAGACCAGCAGTTGCTCGAGTACTCGCGCCAGCATCACCTGCGCGCGTTGTCCGCTTAACCAAGGATCAAAGATCAGTGATCAAAACCATCATCTTCGACCTCGGCAACGTCATTATTCCGTTTGATTTCAAGCGCGCGTACTCCAGGCTTCAGCCGCTGTGCGATTATCCGGCTAGCGAAATTCCGGCGCGGATGCGCGGAACCGATCTCATCTCGCGCTTTGAAAGCGGCAAGATCCCGGCGCGGCAGTTTGTTCAGGAATTTTCCGCACTGCTCGAGCTTCGCATCAACTACGAAGAATTCTGCGATCTTTGGACCAGCATTTTTTTGCCCGAGCCGCTAATTCAGGATTCGCTGCTCGCGAATCTGAGCGATCGCTATCCGTTGATGATTCTGTCGAACACCAATCCGATTCATTTCGAAATGATCAAGTCGCACTATCCGCTAATGCGGCATTTCCGCGAATGCGTGTTGTCCTACGAAGTCGGCGCGTTAAAGCCGCATCTGGAAATTTACGGGAAGGCCGTTGAACGTGCCGGATGCCGAGCGGCAGAATGCTTCTTTACCGACGATCTGGCGCCGAATGTGGAGGCGGCGCGCAAGCTCGGCATGGACGCAGTGCAGTTTCAATCTGCAGGACAGCTAGAGGATCAGCTCAAGACTCGTGGCCTGCTTTGACGTGTCGCGCACGCACTCTGCGTGCCGCTTTCCCACTCATGGGAACGCCTTCAAAGTAGTTCCTCCCCATGTGGTGTTCGCATGAGTGCGAACACGGCACGTTGAGAACGTGCGCTACGAGCCTTTGCGCCAGGCCTGTTCCAGTTTTTCGGCGAACATGGAATTAGGCTGAGGCGCGAGCTTTGGAGCAGGGTGCACCACCGGCATAATCGGTGCAGGCGGAGGCGGGACCGCCGGCTCGATTGGCGCTGCATCCGGCGGGGGCGCGGCCCGCTGAGCAACTACGCGCTCTTCCAGATACTTCTCTTTCTTCAAAATCGAGCGGTCCAGCGACGCGTTGTACGCCGTCCATTCGCCATCCACCAACCGGTCCTTGGCCACCAAAGCGCGCATGCATTCCATCTTGGAATCCAGGTTATCCAGATGATGGAGCAGCAACGCTTCAGGAAACTGCGGCAACTTGGGCGATCCAAATTCCAATTCGCCATGATGGCTAAGGATCATGTGTTCCACCAGCACGCGCAGCTTGGGCGGAAAATCGGGAAGGCGCTGCAGCTTCTCATGCAGGAAACGCAGGCCGATCGCGATATGGCCCACCAACTGTCCTTCGCTCGTGTATCCGAAACCGCGATCGTAGGTCAGCTCCGCGACTTTGCCGACATCATGCAGAATTACACCAGTCAGAAGCAGGTCGAGATCGATGTATTTGTAATGCGAAGCGAGCATGCGCGCCAGATTGCAGAGCGAGAGTACATGCTCGATCAGTCCGCCCAAAAACGCATGATGTACTTGCTTCGCAGCCGGCGCCGTGCGATACATGCGCGCTAGCGGTTCGTCGGACATGAAAGTTTCGAGCAATCCGCGCAGA
>Ga0070734_10001600_pt1 | contig 31921 bp, 33 predicted proteins | sample Coa_R1_8_FD_66444 | JGI IMG/M metagenome (GOLD analysis project Ga0070734, IMG submission 66444) | Surface soil microbial communities from Centralia Pennsylvania, which are recovering from an underground coalmine fire - Coalmine... | ecosystem: Environmental > Terrestrial > Soil > Unclassified ... | reverse complement strand
AACGTCGAAAAACGGGTAGGCGAACCAGGGAGTCTGCCTGAGGAAGAGCGCGTAGTCGTCTGCCACGCTCAAGGCGAATTCGTCTTCAGGGGTGCGCGTCGGCCCGCGCATCCACGCTGTCAAGGCCCCGATGGTGTTCTCATAAAGACCCTTTGCCGCCATCTCGGCCGTGAAGCTCGGGCCGATGATATAGAGCATGGCATTGTAATCGAGCGTGACCTCACCGTGCTGCGGAGCGACGCGCTTGACCGCACACAGCGAAGTCCAAAAGCTGCGGATGCCGTCAAGGTATCGGAAGTCCGATTCGCTCCCGCGTCGCGCCACAGCGGCAAAATCATCATAGGCGTAGACGATGGACCACTCGGGGTAAGTGATATAGCTGTCCACTTCTTCGCGAGTTTCCTCCGGCGACAGGACGGTGTGCCACGTTGGATCGTTGGCCGGGCCATCGCCAGCGTCCCCCCGGCAGACGGTCTCGGTCACACCAACCATCGCGCCGGTGGCAACAGCCACGATGGTTACGGCTGCAAGGCCGCCCAGCATGCACCTGGTCAACAGGGACCGGGAGCGTGTCATCAGGCAATACGGCCCGACGTGAATCCAGTCAGTGCAGCAGTGCCGCCCAGCACAAGATGCGGCAGGCTCGTCAGAAACTTGAACCAGAGCGGCACGTCGAGGACACCATAGATTAGCACGCCGAGATCAAGGTAGCCCGATCCAATCGCAAGCCCCATCAGCCCATCAAGAAAATACAACGTGCCGAACATGCGCAGGAAAAATATCGTGGCCGAGCGCGAGACGCAGGCGGCGGAAAATGCCCACAACGCAGAAACCGTGTGCAAGAGATTTTGATAGGCATTCAGCTTGAACAATCCGAACGTCCGGCCCGAGGCGTCGGTGAGGCCGGGCACGACTCCGCTCACGGCCGCGATCGCGAGCGCAACCCCCAGCGCCGTGGCGACGGCTCTTGCCGTGCCAAGCTTCATCCCGCTCACGCTATCTGTCGACATAGGTGTCCCACATCAGGTTGCGGAATAGCAGCCGAGGATCGTAGTGCTTTTTTTGTGCGACGAATTCATCGAAGCGCGGATAGGCCGCGCGGATCTGGTCGCGGCGCGCGTGCAAGCGATAGGGGAGATAGAACGTGCCGCCAAGATCGACGACACGGTCGATCAGGGCCTCGGTCATCGCGAGCATCCTGCCTTCGCCTTCCGGCGTCACATTCTGCGAGAATGACATGACGGCAGCGATGCGGCGTTCGCGGGCATAGGCCAGTACGCTCTGCGAATCCGGTTTGACGTATCGAAGCGTCACATTGAGGAATTCCAGCCCCGATGAGGGGATGATCTGCTGGCACGCACGAACGAACTCGGGAAAGCGCTCAGGCGCAACGAAATACTCGTGAAGAATATCGGTGCGCGACCTGTTTCGGTCGGCCAGATTGGCGACCGGCTCGTTCATCAAGCTGTTACGGGTGGCAGCGCTCGATTCAATCGGGCCAACTTTGGTTTCGGCGAACCAGCGTGCGCGTTTGGCTACTTCCGATCCAATCTGCGCGCGGTAGATTTCTCTGGAGAGAGTGGTCAGCGATCCTTTACTGGTCGCCGGCGGCAAGCCTTCCGGCGGCGTGGGCAGAGGCCTGAAGGAGCAGAGCAGCGCCTCTTCAAAGAAGCCGTGGCTGGCCACCGACATGCGGCCGTAAGCCATCTGCACGCGCTCGTCATCGACAGCCGCCAGAAAGCGCGGCGCAAAATCGCGGCTCGGCATCTTCTCGAAAGTCGGTTTGAGAAGAACATTCGGCACCATCGTGGCTTCGATGTCCAAAACCACGCCGAATAAGCCGTAGCCGCCCATTGCCAAGTTAAACAGTTCGGAATTTTCCTCGGGAGAGCACGCAAGAATGCTGCCATCCGCCATCATCAGCCGGACCGCTCTGACCGTGCTGCCGAAAGGGCCGTAAGGCACAGGCCAGCCGTGGGCATTGACGCAGAACGTGCTGCCGACTCCGAAATCGTTGTTCGACTGCATCACAGCCGGCGAAAACCCGGCCTTGTCCAGCGTCGCGATCACATCGCGCCAAGTGGTGCCAGTCGATGCGCGAAATGTCATGCGGGCGGAATCGATCTCGCAGGACCGGCCGGTGACCGTGATCGCGGTGCCGTCACGAGGAATGCTTTGACCTCCCATCGAGTGTCGCGCGACAGCGACTGCAAAGGGACGTCTGGCTGCCGCGGCCGCTTTCAGCTCCGTACGCAGCCCGGCGATGAAGTCTGCTTCGGAGTCCGAGCGCATCGTGAGATGAACCGCGACCGGCGTCGGGTTGAGACGGCTCGCGTCGTTGACAATGGCCCGCTGCTGCGCGGTCCCGAACGAAGGAGCGGCTGAAGCCGCGATCAGCGCACCGGCGCCTTTGAGCACGCCGCGCCGGGATAACCTGACGGTTCGCGAATCGTTGAGCATGCGGCCGATAATGCAGGGGTAAGCCGAAATCGCAATATAGGTTGGACTTAAAGCCCGAGGACCGCCTCAGCCCAATGCCGGATCAGCCGCCCAAGTTGACGGGCGGCGCATTCGGGTCGATCGGCTCAAGCCAGCGCCGTTTTTAGTCTCGACATAGGTATCGCCTCCTCGACTAACCCAACGCGTACGGTGCCACGTCCGTTGTCAGAAATCCGGATGGTCCGCCTTGGGCAGACCGATCCACTCATCCTTGTAATGTTCCTCCGGGTTGTCGGCGCAGACCGATTCCTGCCATTGGGAGGTCAGGCGCCGGTAAGTGACGCGGGCGGTCAAAGGCGCGGTAAACACCTTCGGATCCTCCATCGTCACTTCGAGCTGCAGCCCCTTCAGATTTGTATCGGGATGATAACCCGCGACCCGCTGTCCACCGCCTACAGTGCCCTCGCTGGTCTCGTATTTGTCGATCTGCGCGGCGGCCAAGGTGCCCTCGATCAGCCGATAGCGTTCGACCACGTGCATCGCATCGCTTTGCGGCGTGCCAAAGCGGTCAACCGACGTGAAGGCGTCGGTCTTGATCCCCACGGTATCGATGACCAGGGTGTCGCCTTCCCAATGGCCGACCGAATCGCCCATGGGCGACGGCACCAGATTCGTCGGATGTGTGCCGTTCATACGAATGTGCCGAACGTTCATGTTCTGATCGTAGAGAATGGTGATATTGCCGTTCGCGGCCGGCAGCATCGCAAACCCAAGCTGCATCGCAAAGGTGAAAGGCGGCGCAATCGCCCGGCACTGGTCCTGCGCGTTCGGAAAGCCCTTTCCGGCGATGGCAAGCTCCCCCTTCTGCTTCACGACGGCGGCGGCTTCGGGCGTGAGAATCGGATTGCGATAATCGCCGACCAGTCGGCCGGCGTTCGCCTTTCCGTTGGGAAGCCGGCTCAAATTTCGCAATGGTTGCGGACCCGACGGCATTCCTTCGAAATTGAACGCGTTCTTGCCCCACCGAACCTCCATCATGCCCACGCCGTCAGCGGCCAGCGCCGGCAAGGTGAGCATCACGGCCGTGAAGGTGCTGAACAATAGAGCTTGGCGTTTCATCTCCTATCTCCCTCTGGTGCGCTTTTCTCAATCTTGCTGCCGGCCCGCGTGTGCCGATTTTGGATAACTTATCGCCGTTTGGGTTCGCATGGAAACCGGGATCAGTCAGATGGCCGGTGTTCGCTGCGCTGGGCGTCCGCAATGGCGAAAGCTGCGGTCCGCTGCGTCTGCTTTCACGGCGAGTTTCGAAGTGGTAACCGAGCGGCGCATGCCGAACGCGATTACTTCCCGTATGACTCCTAGCTGTTGAAATATGCGCGGGAGGCGCACGAAATGGCACGGCGCCCAAGAGCGGCAGGGAAAAACCACCGCTGCTGTTGCTCCTTGTCGCACCTACGATTGATCGCGGGTGGTTCGGCATCAGCCAGTAGCTAGCGCGCGGTGATCCGCTCGACCTCGCCGATCTCGTCCGCTGTCAGCTGCCAGCCCAGTGCGCCCGCGTTTTGACGCACCTGCTGGGAGGTCGTCGCGCCGGCGATGACGCTCGCCACATAGGGCCGGGTCAATAGCCAGCCAAAGGCGAGCTCGAGCATCGTGCGACCGCGCTGCGCGCAGAATGTTGCGAGCCGCTCGACCACCTCGAGGTTCTGCTCGTTCGCGAATCGCGCAGAAAGGCGGGGGTCGGACAGCCGTGTGCCGGTCGGTATTGGCTGGCCCTTGCGGTATTTACCGGTCAGCAATCCGCTTGCCAGCGGGAAATAGGGGACGAGCGCGAGCCCGAAGCGCTCGATGAGCGGTACGAGGTCTGTTTCGATCTTCCGGGACAGCAGATTGTATTCATCCTGTGCAGCCACGAACGGATTAAGCTTCTTTGTCCGTGCAAGCTCCATCGCGTCGGCGAGCTGCGGGCCGGGCAGATTGGAACAGCCCGCGTAACGGATTTTACCCTGCCGCACCAGCTCATCGAGCGCGCCCAGCGTCTCCTCGATCGGCGTCGCCGGATCGGGGCGATGCAAGTAATAGAGATCGATCCAGTCGGTCTTGAGCCGCTTCAGGCTCGCCTCGACAGCCGATAGAACATAGCTGCGCTTGCCGCCGCTAAGGCGCCCTTCAGGGGCCATCGGCAGACCGAATTTCGTGGCGAGGATCAAATCTTTGCGGCGGCTGCCCAAGGTCGCGCCGAGCAACGTCTCGGAGCCGCCGCGGTCGCCATAGACATCGGCAGTGTCGATGAAGTTGATGCCGGCTTCGATCGCGGCGTCAACAACCGCCCGGGTCCCGTCGAGATCAAGCCGCCGCCCGAAATTATTGCACCCCAGGCCCAGCGCCGAAACCGCAAGACCCGTATTGCCGAAGGCGCGCTTGATCATGGGCCTCTCCGAGCATGTCGATTGCCATAATCTCTGAGTACATGCGGGCGAGGGCAAGGCGCTAGCGTCTTATCCGCCTTCCACCGTCGGGGCTATCCCTGACACCGCGGCCATCGGTGCCCTTGCCGCAAGGACGTGACGCCCCGAAGCCGCTCACGAACGCAGTCGATGCACGCGATTTGCCGTGACCGCGCGCTATCGATTGGCGATTCTCACGGGCGTTCGATCGGAGAGCAAGAGGTGACCGTCGGTGACAACCGTCTCGCCGCCCGACAGGCCGGATCGGATGACCGCTTCGTCGGCGGTTGACCCTGTTACTTCAACCGGCCTGACCAGGGCCATCCCGTCTTCAACGACGTAAACATAGGTGCCATCTTGACTGACCTGAACAGCGGTGGTCGGAACCACAACGGCGTCCTCTAGCTTGAGCGTCACCCGCGCCGTTACGATAGCCCCGGGCCAAAGCAGCTCATCCTCGTTGGGCATTGTCGCCCGGACCGTGGCCAAGCCCGTCGTGGGGTCGATCGCGTTCTCGATCATGGAGATTTCGCCGCGGGACGACGAGACCTCCTGCTCAACCGCCGCCTCCACGCTCGCCGTGCCATCGACCATTGCGCCACGAATGCCCGGGAGATCCTGCTGTGCAACCGTGAACGTGACATAGATCGGTTGCATCTGGTTGATCGTGGCAATCGGAACAGGGTCGGCAGCGTGTACGATATTGCCGACTTTCACGTTCGCCTGGCTGATCCGGCCGCTTATCGGCGCCCGAATTTCGCAATAGCTCAACTGGACCCGCAATGACTCGATTGCCGCCTCGTCGGCGCGGATCGCAGCGCGAAATGTGTCGGACTGTGTTTTCGCATTGTCGAGGTTGAGTTGCGGTGTCGCGCCCCTTTGCACCAGTTCGGAATATCGGCGGACGTCCCGCTCAGAGCCGTCAAGCTGCGCCTTGTCCCGGGCCAGCGTCGCCTCGGCCTGCCGCAGCTGCGCCGCCAACGCCCGGGTGTCCAGCGTGATCAACAGATCGCCCTTCTTCACCTCCGAACCGTCGGTGAAATGGACGCCCACGATCTCATCGTCGATGCGCGGCTTGATTGCGACACTGGCGAATGGCGTCACGTTGCCAAGCGACTCGACTGAGATCGGGGCTTTCTTCTTGGTCGCCACTTCGGTTGCGACCTGGACCCGCCGCTGGGTGCTCGTGGTTGGCTGGGATGACGGCGCGGACGTCTCGCGATGCCCGAGTACTTCAAACGCAACCGCGCCACTGGAAATAACGATCGCGGCGAGCCACCAGAATTTGGACATGCGCTCTCGATCCGGGCTTTGCGCCCGGCTCCTTGCGATGTCGCCCCGCTCTTACGATTGCTCTCGCGGCTACTTGCTTTTGAAAATATTATGAGTGATCACAATCGTGAAATTAAGCGTAGTACAAACCATTTTCAGCGACAAGAATATTTATATTTATTGTTCGTATATATAAAATATATGTAACGAGAATATATACCACTGTCATAAATCACAGGAGTGTCGAGGTGTGGCGGGAGCGACTGGATCTCCCGCTGATCGCCATTTGTTACGCCAAATGGCTCTGGTCGCTCCGCCGGAGTGCTCAACGGCGTCGCAACGACTGCTTCGGCACGGAGGCTATTGTGTCGGCTGCTGCTGGGTCTTGATGGCGCTTTTGTTCGTAGGCGGGGTGATGAACGTGCTTTGGATTGCGCTTTTGGCGCTGCTTGTCCTCCTGGAGAAACTTGCCTCAGTCGAACGATGGATCGCGCGGGCTGCCGGCGTGGCATGCGTGGCGGCAGGCGCTTGGATGCTGGTGTCCGTGCCGCAGTGATGGGCCACCTGCGTGCTGTTCAGTTCGATGTGCCATCAGCAACGCCGCCAATGTAGCTCGACCTCACCGTCCCACCATTGCTTCTCGTCCGCGCCGACGAGGTGAGCGAATAGCAGCGCTCTGCAGCTGCGACTGCACTGGCTTCACGAAGAGCCGAGCCGAATCTGAACGCGCTCATGGTGGATCATGCAGTGCCCCTCAGCACCGTTGCCACAATAATCGCTTCTCGGTTCTTGCCGAATGCCGACGGCGTCCAGCCACGCTCCACGACAAGCTGACGCCAGGCGTCGATATGGGTGAGGGACCAGCAAACATCCGCGGCACGCTTCGGCCTCCAGCCGCGCGCCAGATAGCCAGCCTGGTCGAGTTGCCTCAGCAACGTTTCGTAGCCGGCGTGCAGAGCGCGTACCATGCGATCGTTGAAAACTTCTGCCGCTTCCGAATCGGTCACGGCCGCTGCCGAGAGGAGAACGCCGACCGGATAAATCTCCGGCAGGTGCAGGAGCCACGCGCCGACGTAGGACAGGAAGTCCTTCGGACTTTTGGCGCCGCGCTCGAAGATCGTGCGCATGCGCCGTGCGTGTGCACTCTGGGCATCGGCGCGACGCGCCATCGCGACCAGCAAACCCACACGGCTGCCGAAGCCGAGATAGATCGATTGGCGGGTTACGCCCGCCGCGGACGCGATGTCGACAACGCTTACGTCGACGCGCCCACGCTCCACTATGAGCCTCCACGCGGCCGCCAAGACCGCCTCGCGGGTTGATGGCGTGAGCGGCTGCATTTTCATTTTACACCTGTAAAGCCAGATGGTACTTTACGCATGTAAACGCATCGTGGAGGCAAATCCATGGACTTGTTCGTTGTTGCGCCGCACGTTCTGGTCGGTGGCCTAGCCCTGGCGTTCTACGGGCGTACCGCGTTGGCCGCAAAGGGTAGCCGTCCCCACAGGCGCTGGGGCCGCTTCTATCTCGTGATCCTGTTTCCGCTGCTTGCGAGCGTCGTGCCGATCAGTCTGCATCCGAGCGGCGGCGACCCGGCGAGAATCGTGCAAATTCTCTATCTTGGGCTGGTGCTGGGTACGGCCGGTTGGACCGCATGGCGGGCCGTCCGCGACCGCAGTTCGCCGGAGCGTTTCCGTGGCCCTGTGTTTCGGACGCTCGCGGTCGCGATGGCGGCCGGCGGTACTGCCTTGATGGCCATCGGGATTGTGAAGGGCAATGTGCTCACGGTCGGCTTCGCGGTGATCGGCATCGTCTACGGCGGAGCGATGCTGGGTGAACTCGGACGCCCGGCGACGCCGGATTGGTGGCTAAACTGGCACCTCAATGGCGTCGCATTGTTGTTTGCCGCCACCCATGCTTCCTTTGTCGGGTTGCTTATGCGCTCCGCGGTGCCGGATCATGCCGGCGAGTCAATGCACGCATTGACCCAGCTCGGCACCATTGCTTTTGCGTATGGCCTGCGGCAGTGGCTCGGTCGCCGCTACGGCTACCTTTCCGAGCGGGAACCCACCGCGCCGATCGGCGGCAGCGAGGGTCACCCGCCCGACACGCGGGCACTCTCGCCGCTATCGGCAGCCGGTTCTTCCGGATAGTGTTATTGCCTCGCTTTCGATCGGAATGTGATGCGCCTTGGCCGCTGCGCCAATTGAACAGAGGAGTAAAATGGCGTGATGCCTTCGATGATCGCGATGGCCGACATGCGGCTACTTGCTTTGGAAAATATTATGAATGGTCACGATCATGAAATTAAGCATAGTACAAACCATTTTTAGCGACAATAATATTTATATTTACTGTTCGTACCTATAAAATATATGTAACGAGAATATATCTCACTGTCATAAATGACAGGAGTGTCGAGGTATGGCGGGAGCGTCTGGATCTCCCGCCGATCGCCATTGTTGCGCCAGATGGCTCTGGTCGCTCCGCCGGAGTGCTCAACGGCATCGCAACGACTGCAAGCGGCCTGCGTGACGCCACCTACGGAACGTATTTGTCCTCCGGAGCGAGCATGGAGATCGACACGTAGCCGACGCCGGTTCCTTGCTTGCCCACCAGCACCCACTCCCACCCCTTTACCTTGGCGATTACCTCAACCTTTTCTCCGCGTTTCAATTCCCCCGTAACATTGGTTCCATAGAAGGCATGGTCGCTGAAGATGTTTGTGCCGTTGGCAACAATGTAACTGTTCACTGGCGGCGTCTCGTAACCAGGCGCCTTCACAACCCCTGACGCGAGTTTCAAACTATCCGCCGGGATATCGGCGGCCGCTGCTGAGTTGTTTGCGAGCAACACAAACGAGATCGCGCCGACCGCGGTCTTGATTGCACCGAGCCGAGGCAAATGACGAGAGTCGATTTTCATCTTGGTTTCCTCCTCTTGTTAGTGGTGAATCCGCCTGCGTCTCTGGCGCGCGCCACCGCGCGGCGCCCGCCAGAAGGACAGGTCCCGATGCGTGAAAGCAAAAATTGAAATGCGCCGCGTCGGCCGCGGCGGGCGCGACCGCCTGTCGGACTCAGTCCGCAGTCGGCCGCCCCGCCAAGCAGAGAGATCTGGAAGGCCCCCAACGCGTCGCGAGTACCGCCTCAGGCCGCCTTTTTGTGTTCGATCGTGCGTGTATCGCTGTTGATGGCGATACGCCTCACATTCCGCCGCGCCTCGGCGGATTTCGGCAGAACGACCGTCAGCAGACCGTTCTTGAACGTCGCGGTGACGTGGTCGAAATCCACGTCGTTGAACTCGATGCGCCGCTCAAACCGTCCGTAGGAGCGCTCTCTGGACCATCGGCCTGTGTCTTCGGTTTCGGCCTTTCTCTCGCCTTTGATGAGGAGAACGCCGTTGCTCAGCTCGACCGACACGTCCTTTTCGTCGACGCCGGGCAGTTCGACGTGAACTTTGAATTCACCATCGGTTTCGCTCAGGTCGACATGCGGCCAGCCACCCCACGCCCAGCCATCGCGCCACGGGCGCTCAAGCCAGCGATCAGCGCCGGACCATGCCGTGTCAAAGCTGTGGAAGACGTCGTCAAACAGACGGTTCATCTCGCGATGCAATGCGAAGAACGGATCTTCGACGCGCCGGGTGGCAACGTCGCGACTGCGGGTCCACGGTATGAGATCTCGAAATGCCATGGTGACTCTCCTTCACGTGCTGAGTTGATTGGACACAAGTGCTGCCCTCAGGCAGCCCGCTGCCGCCCTCAGGCGGCCCGCCGCGTTTCAATCTTGAGGCCGTCATTGCTGGTATTGATCGCGATCTTCCGCGGCTTCATTGCCTCGGGGATTTCGCGGGCAAGCTCAATCTTGAGCAAACCGTCCGCGAAAGACGCGCTCTTGACCTCAACGTAATCGGCGAGATTGAACACACGACGGAACGGTCGTGCCGAGATGCCCTGATAAAGATACTGATGGTCGGCCTTCTCGGTCTTGCGTCCCTCGATGGTGAGCACGTTCTGCTCGGCCGTGACCGTGATGTTCTCAGGCGTGAACCCGGCCAATGCCAATGAGACCACGTATTGGTCGTCACCGACACGTTCGATGTTGTAGGGGGGATAATGATCCTCCCCGCCCCACTGCGTGGAGGCATTGAGGAGGTCGAAGACGCGATCGAACCCAACGCTCGACCGCCACAGCAAGTTTGGATCGAAGGGTCTCATAGCCACATCCTCCGTTGAGCAACATGGATACGAGAGCGTCGGACACCCTGTCCGGCGCCCGTCGCCAGACCCACTGGGGGCGTCTGGCACCGCGCGGTCTGCGCGGCGACAAAACAGTTAGAAAGCCTTCTTGACTTTTCAAGAGGGCGCCGTTTGCTCAAAAAATACGAGTATTCTCAGCAAGATACGACAACGGGCAAAAAAATTTGACGCAGCCCTGGCACTCGCGCCTTGACAGTGCCAAATCGCGAACCAAATCGATGTTCGCTATTTCAGCGATCGAGTCCTCTTCTCATTTCGTCTCTTCCAAAACCCGGGTGCGATCATGGTCACAACCGTCATCGTTCCTTTCGGCAGCGCATTGGCCGGGCGGTATCCGGCAGGCACACATACAAACAGACGCAGGGAGGCGTGACATGCGGGCGTTCGGCAGCGCCGATCGTTACGTGATCGCGCGCGAGAACAACGTTGTGGTGGTGGATTTCCGCAGACCGGATCCGCCAGCTCCCCATTTTCCGGGCGCCGGCGCGCTACGGAGCAACGAGACGGCAGAGTCCGATTTCAGCGGCTCGCTTGGCCCGGATTACCGGCCGCAGCAGCGATTTCTGTAAATGAGGCGCCGGAGGGAGGGGACCCGTGCTCGCTCAAGCTGCCAAACAGCGTATCGCCCGCATATTCCACTCGCCCGCGGCCTTGGCGCGCCCTGAGGGTGCAGTCGGCGTAATGGCGCGAAGACTGGGCGCTACGAGACACTCAGTTTGATCCCGTTCAACCTCGAACACGAAAGGAGGAAACTATGCCGAGCAAATCCGTTCTGATCTCTTTAGTCGCGGTCGCCACAGCGAGTCTTCTCCCGGTGGCCGCTCCTGCTGACGAGCCCGCGCCGAATCTCGCCGGCAACTACCGGTGTGAACCGCTGCCGACGCCGTGCCAGTCGGGCCAGACATTCACGGTTACCCAGACCGGCAATCAGATCGAATTCAAGAGCGATACGGGGTTTGTGGGGCACGCCAGGCTGACGAGCCGGATTTCGCTCAGCGGCGAGCCAACCTGGAATGCGCTTGGCGTGATCACCGCTGACAACCGGATTCAGTGGTCGAATGGCACGCAGTGGCGAAAGATCTGAGCGATGGAGTCGTCCATGCATCGACGCAGCATCTTCCGTTTGTGCGGATTGGCGGTCTCGGGACTGCTGGTCTCGGGGCTTGTCGCGGTGGGCAGCAAGGCCGGCGCGCAGACGGCGCAGAAGTCCGCAAAAGATCTCATTCCGGGGACCTGGACATTGCTGATCGCTGACAATGTCCGGGGCGATGGCACCCAGGTGCCCGGGTTCGGTCCGCTTCCGAAAGGTACCGCCAAATTCAGTGCCGACGGGCATTACGTGCTGGAGGTGACGCCCAGCACCGACGGCCACGCGTCGCTCAGCTACTCCGGCAGCTACACGCTGGATGATGCCGGCAAGACCCTCACGTTGCGAGTCGAAGACAGTTCGCTCCCGAATTGGCGGGGGACCACACAGACCGGAACGATAAAGTTCGTCAACGCCGATCACCTGGGCTGGACCAGCCCGGTGCCATTCGCCGCATCCGCGGATTTCACCGGCTCAGAGCTGATATGGGCGCGCGCAAAATAAGACACAGTGAGTGAAACGCAGACCCCGGAATTAGAACGCGTTCGGATCGGGTCGATCACATCCGATCCAGAACGCGTTCTATGAAAGCCAAGCGCAGGTGATCTGTTCTTACGGATCCCTGACGACCGACGTATCGATGTCCACAAGCGTGGTGACATTGTCCTGCGTTGCCGGATCAGGACCTTTTCCCTCCGCGAAGGCGCGCTCGGCTTCGCGCGCCGCCCGCATCATCGCCGGGAAGGCGTAGTTTCCCTCAACGCAGCGCGGCTCGTAGTAAATCCGGTTTTCCTGCTCGCTCTGCCTGGTGAATTCCTGCTTCACGGTCCACGGCCGCGTCCACACGGTCGGGTCTTCGATTGTAATCTCATATGCGAGGGTATTCGGGCCGGTCCGCGTCCAGCGCTCGACGAGGTGCAGATTCTCGCGGGAGCCTTGAAAATCGGTCTTCGGACTGAAGTTTGTGACGTCAATGACGAGCGTATCGCCTTCCCAGTGGCCGCGCGAGTCGCCATACCACTGGCGAATGCCGGCCGGCAGGTGCGGTCGGCCGTCCATCACGATGTTGCGCTGCCAGCCTTCCCCCTGGCCCACGTCGTAAAAAATCGAGATGCCTCCCGGGGTCTGGACGATTCGGCGGAAGCTGCCGCCGAACGCGGTCCCGAATTCGGGCAGCCCAAGAGTGAGGCAACGGTCCGCCAATGCGCCGTCCTCTGGGCCGTCGTAGCGGTTGATGCGGCCGAAGTTGCCGGCAAGGTAGCGAGGAGGCGGCTCTGCGCGCCGCTGCGAAGGTATCGGATCGTATTTGCCGCCCCGACACTGCGGCGCGCCGCTCTTGCATGTTTCGGTCGCCTGCAACAGCGCGAGACGAAAAGCCCGATCAGCCGCCGCCGCCTTCTGAGCCTCTGCTGTAAGCGGCGGAATTCGGCCGTCAGGCGGATCCACAATGCGCGATGTGCGCGCCCCGGTGCGCTTGGTGGATAAGAACACTGCAAGATTATAGGCGCCCGCGAGTTCGCGGTCGGTCGCCCGCCGGTCAAGCAGCGCCGATCGCTGCTGATCCAATTCCGCCCGCTGTGCCGGGGTGAAGAATTCCTGGTTCGCATACCGGGCCGGACGCTGCAGGGGCGTATCAAATTCGTCCGTCCAAATCCCTTGCAGGTCCGGTTCACTCCAGGGCGTTTTCAGCGCTGGGGCCGGCGCCACGGCGGAGCTTGCGGGAGCCTGCGCGGCCATCGGGTTGATCGATGCCCAGATGGCGGCACTGGCCGCCGCGATGGCCACCATTGTCGTCGAGCCTGACAATCTCTCGCGCATGGTGGCCTCCCTTGCCCTGCAGGTCCCTGACTGCGAATCCCCTCTAAACAGAGGCGGGCCGATGCGCGCGCAGGAACGAACGTATCTGGCGCACCGCCAATGGTATCCGCTCCTTGGGCTCTTTCCATGGGAACATGCTGACTTCGGCATTCGGCGCGAGCATCGCGGCCTCCATGGCGACCGCGTAGGGGTGCGCCGGGATGTCGTCGGGCAGAATCAGCACGGGCGTCTGGCAGTTGCGCACGAAATCGCGCGTCACGGTGAAAACGAAATCGGGGTTGGTGCGGTACATCCTGGTCAGGAACTTGTCGACCGTCTCCATTGTGATGTCGGGCCGATGCTTGACCAGTTCCGGGCCCCAGGTCTTCATGTTGCCTTCGTAGAAAAGGTCGCGCATTTCTGGACGCGACCCGCTGGGCTGCGCCAGCACGGCTGCGACGACGCGGTCAGGGGCCCGCTTCAGGAGGTTCCAGACGAAGGGGCCACCGATGCAGAAGCCCATCACCATGAACTTGTCGATCCCCAAGTGATCCATCAGGCCGATATGATCATCGGTATAGGAATCCCACGGCCGGTCGATCTCGAGCGGGCCGCTGGATTGTCCGCCATTGGCATTGCGCAGGTCCGCCGCAATGCAGCGGTACTCGCCCTTGAGCTCTGCGATCGCATCAAACGGGCCGCGCGCCAGGCCTGCGATGGTCGAGTTCAGTCCGCCGCCGGCGATGAGCAGCAGCGGGAAGCCGGAGCCGTGCTCCTCGAAGTGAATGCGGACGTTACCCTTCTCGTAGAAGCGGCCGCCTTGTTGCTGAGCGAACACCTGCGGCGCCGCGGCCACTGCCGTCGCGGCGGCGCCGGTTTTGAGAATGGTGCGTCTGATCGAGTCCATGGTCGTCCTCCCTGGTCATTGTCATGGCCGGTACGCCGCGAAACGCGAAAAGCGCGGTTCCGCTGACGGATTGCTCACGCTCAGCAACGCAGTCTAGTGGATCGATCTCGCAAAACCAATCAGACCGGGCAGACAAAATTGAACGCCCGGCTCGCTTTTACGGCACCGCCTCGCCGGCACGGAAAGCCTTGGCGAAATTCTCAAGCTCGGGGACCGCGAGGTCGGAGACCGCCCAGTAGGCGAGGGGGCCGTCGGTCCATTCCACGATGTTGTACCCCTCGATGGCGTGGGGCGACGCACTCGCGCGAGATGACAGCGGAAGTGCCGTCAGGCTGATGACGTGGAGACGCGCGCGGTACACCAAGGTCGGAACCGGCGTGAGGCCGATCACGTCGATCCGGCCGCCCACCAGCGGGAAGCCTTGGGCCGTGAGATCGACCACCCGTGGCGACTCGGGCAGCTTGCCATTGAACCAAGGCTTGACGGTGTGGCGGTCGGATGATGTGACCTCCACCGGTTGGCTCGCCATCAAGGCGCGCATGTGGCTTGCAACCAGAAGCTCTGCAACCGGCTCACGGCCGCCGGGCCCGATCGCCACCAGCGTGGCGATGCTCCCGGCCGCGAACGCGGCCACGACGGATGCTGCCATCGAAGCCCATCCGCCGCGCCAATTGACGGCAAACGGCTGTGGCCGCGCCAGCGCAGCGACGCGTCGGCGCAGCGCAGGGCTCGCGGTTTCGCGCGGCAGGCGCTCGCGCATGGCGCCGCGCAGGGCCTCGATGCGGGCGCGTTCATTGGCAAGCGCACGATCCTCCGCAAGCCGCCGCTCAAGCTCTAGCACATGCGCCGGATCGAGTTCGCCATCGATATAGGCGTTGAGCAGCAGCCGGTCGTTCTCGGTCATGGTCACTTCTCGACTCCCAACGTCTCGATCACCCGGCGGCGGGCGCGGGCCAGACGCGACATCACGGTTCCAATCGGCACGCCGGTGATCGTCGCGATCTCCCGATAGTCGAGGCCCTGCACGTCCCGCAGCACCAACGTCTCGCGGAACAGCGCCGGCAAGCTCGCGATGGCGGCTTCGAGCTTCGCCTCATCGGCGCGGGCGATCAATGCCGCCTCGGGGTTGTCGCCTGCAGCGGCATCGTCGGCCAACTGCATGCGCTCGATCGCTTCCAGATCGTCGACGTGGATGACCGTGGCCGAGCGATTCTTGCGCAGCCAGTCATACGCGGTGTTGCGCACGATGGTGAGCACCCAGGCGCGGCCATTGCCGCCGGAAAATCCATCTATGCCGCGGAACGCGCGAAGGCAGGCCTCCTGCACCACGTCCTCGGCGTCGGCGCGATTTCCCGTGACCCACCGCGCCAAGCCGTAGGCATCGTCGAGGTGAGGTATCACCACATTGGCAAACCGTGTTCTGTTATCCCCCCGGTCCACGGCATCTCCTGATCGGCATCGATTCCGGCCCGAGATACCATGGGTTTGGGAAATAATCTCACTTACGGTGCTGGCGCCGAATGCCATCTGGACGGGTTTGACGGTTAGCGGTCCATCGGGAGTGTTTCACCCCATAAAGACCGCTTTGGGCAGGCCATTATTCCCGGGCGGTGGACTATTTTACGGCCCTCATCCCGCCGCTGCGATCCGGCTTTCCGCCGGAGCGGCATCGATGAATCCGCCGGATTGGCGGCGCCACAGCGCCGCATAGTGGCCGCCGGCGCGTAGCAGTTCGTCGTGCGTGCCTTGCTCGACGATGTGGCCGCGATCGAGGATGACGAGCCGGTCCATGCGGGCGATGGTGGAGAGCCGGTGCGCGATCGCGATCACGGTCTTGCCGGCCATCAGGGTGTCGAGGCTCGCCTGGATCGCGCCTTCGACCTCGCTGTCGAGCGCCGAAGTCGCCTCGTCCAGCACGAGGATGGGGGCGTTCTTCAGGATCACCCGCGCGATCGCAATGCGCTGGCGCTGGCCGCCGGAAAGCTTCACGCCGCGCTCGCCCACCTGCGAGTCGTAGCCGCGCCGTCCGCGCCAATCCTCCAGGTCCGCGATAAATTCGTCCGCATGGGCGAGCCGCGCTGCGGTAATGATTTCGGCCTCGCTCGCGTCCGGACGGCCGTAGCGAATGTTCTCGCGGATCGACCGGTGCAACAACGAAGTATCCTGGGTCACCACCGAAATCTGCGCCCGCAGGCTTTCCTGCGTGGCGACCGCAATGTCCTGTCCGTCAATGAGGATGCGGCCGTCCTCGAGGTCGAAGAAGCGCAGCAACAGGTTGACGAGCGTCGACTTTCCGGCGCCGGAACGCCCGACCAGGCCGATCCGCTCGCCGGGCTTGACGGTCAGCGTCAATCCGTCGATCAGCCCGTTCTCGCGGCCATAGCCGAACCGCACGTCCTCGAACTTGATCTCGCCGCGCGTCACCTTCAGTTCCCTGGCGCCGGGGCGGTCTGCGAGCCCAATCGGCCGCGCAATCGTCATCATGCCTTCCTGCACGACGCCGATATTCTCGAAGATCTCCGTCACCCGCAGCGCCACCCATCCGGCGATGCTGATGATCTGCCACGACAGCGGCAGCGCCATCGCGACGGTTCCGACTCCGACCTTGCCGTGCACCCAGAGCGCAATCGCGATCGCGCCGGTGCCGGTGACCAGCATGGCGTTAAGCGTCGTCAGGCTGAAGCTGAACAGGGTGTTGAGTCGCAGCGAGGCGTAGAACAGGCCGGTGTGTTCCTCGATGGCGTCACGCACATAGGCGTCTTCGCGACGCGCGCGTGCGAACAGCTTCACGGTGAGAATGTTGGTGTAGGTATCGACGATGCGCCCGGTGAGCATCGAGCGCGCCTCGGAGACCCGCTTGGAGCGATCACGCATGCGCGGCACGAAGGCGCGCAGCAGCAAAAGGTAGCTCGCAAACCACACGGAGATCGGCAGCGCGAGCCAGGCGTCGGCGGAAGCCAGCAGGAACAGCGCGCTCGAGCCATAAACCAGGATGTACCACACGCCGGTAATGAGGGCGACGAGCGACTCGCGCACCGCCGGGCCGGTCTGGAGCACGCGCGTGGCGATGCGGCCGGCGAAATCGTTCTGAAAGAACGCCCATGACTGCCGCGCTACGTGCCAGTGGTTCTGCCACCGGATCATGTTGGAGACGTTGGCGGAGATTGCCTGGTTGGCGACGAGATTCTGCCCGGTCAGCGCCAGCGGCCGCATCAGCAGCAGCACCGCCGCCATGCCGAGCAGGATGTGCCACGATTCCTGCCACAATCGGGCCGGATCGCTTGACGTCACCAGGCTCACGACCCGGCCCATGAACACCGGGATCATCGAATCGAGGGCCGCGACCATGAAGCCCACGGCGAATAGCGCGATGAACAAGCCCTTGGCCTGCCGGGCGAAATGCCAATAGAACGCAATCAGCCCGGCCGGCGGTTCGGGCCGCGCCGGGTGTCGTGTGGGATCGAGAGCCTTTTCGAACAGGCGAAACATCGGCGTTCACGGCGAAAAAAGCTCACCCCGGCGCGCCGCAGCGGCCATGGCGAGCGATCATTTTCATCGGTGGATGGCGAGATGTACACCGGCATCTTGGCGGTGGCAAGGCGCCACACACGTGCGGGCGCCGACGGCCGCGTTAACAATGCCGGCGAAAGGCAAGTGCCAAGCCCCCCGCTCTTCTCTTTTCGAACTTCGGCGTTTTGAATAGGATGTCTTTCAATCCAGGTTCAATCCTGAGGAGCAGCCGTGGCGTTAAGCCCGCAACCGCCAGCACCATTTTCTTTTGAGCCGCCTCCGGCCGAACCCGTGCCCGTATGGGGCTTGTGGGCCGGGATGGTCGCCGTGGGTTTGGCAATCCTCACCGTGCTCGACGTGATCTTTAAGGCGGTTGCGGCGCGATGGCGAGGAATCCTGCTGGCGCATATTTTCTTCCTCACCCTTTGGCTTGCCATCCAGGTGTTCTTTTTCGCCACCGGCGCCCACTGGTGTTTCCCCGCCGCAGACGGAGGATGGATCGCCGGGCTATCGAAATATTTCCCGCAGATCGCCCGCTGCCTGCCGGCGGGCACTACCGCTGCGACGGTAACCCCCTCTCCACAAAAGGGCTCACCACCGTCGTCCCCCGGTTCGCACGCGTTTTCGTTCAATGCACCGGTCACGAACTGCTGGCGTGACCGTTCGCTCGACGGCAATTGCTTCGGGCGCGCCGAGCACCATCGAAAGGCGCCGCCGCACCGTGCGCGTCCCCCGGAGCCGTGCGGATTTCCGTGCCGTCGTCCTTACGGTTGTTGCGCGGACGATATTTGAGAGCGATCGGCTAGTCGCACACCTGGACGCGCGGGCGCACCCACATGCCTCTGAAGCTGTCCCACACGGGCTCGCCGGCGGTGTAGTAGCACGATGGCGTCGGCACGACGTAGGCTGGCGGAGGCGGCGCGTAGGCGGGCGGCGGGTAATAGTAGGCGGGCGGAGGCGGCGCGGGCCGCACCGCGGAGCCGATCAGCGCTCCGGCCGCGAGACCACCGAGAATCCCCGCCGCGACCTGGCCATTTTCGGCGCGCGCTTGGATCGGCGCGCCTATCATTGCCACGACCAACCCGATTGCCCCGATGGTTCTCATGATGTCCCTCGAATTGTGGATTGGCCGTAACTCTACGTCAAACTCTGTGAATGAACGGTAAAAGTCGACGCGCCGGTTCATTCCGACCGCCCTCAAACATGCGTCGGCGTCGTGGCCGGGCTGGTCCCGGCTACCCCGATCGTCCTGGCTCTGCGCCCAAATTGCCGGTCGCCAACACAAGCCCGGCGACGACACCCGAGGAGTTTCACGGTGCTCGAAATATCGCGCTAGCCATGCACATGCGGCGAAATGCGTCCAAGCACGGCGACGATCCCCAATATCAAAAGACCTAATGCGACCTCGAGTAGGCTGTTGCGCTCAAGTCGCCACATCGCGCGCCTGCGATCGCGATCGCTCGACAATTGCGGCGTCAGGCGCTGGCGGTTGACGGCTGCGAGGGCGAGCATCGCGGCGAACAGGCCGATTTTCGCCAGCAGAAGACGATCGTAATTCGCATCGAGCGAGGGCACGAACGTTCCCAACATCTCGTATGTATTGACAGTGCCGGTTACCAGAATAACCGCGACGCTGATGATTCCCAGGATCGAGAACCGCCGCGTCGCCTGATACGCGACGACGGCAGATGCGGGATCGCCGGCGCGGCGCGCGTGGCCGAGCAGAATCGCGAGTGGCCACAGCGCGCCAAGCCACGCGCCCGCTGCAACGAGATGCAGCGCGTCGCTGGCGAGATGAATCGTGCCATCGAATCCTTCCGTGGCCGCGGCATGTCCGGCCCAGGCGAGGCTCGCCACCAGGCCGGCTGCCAGTATCGCGCACACCACTGCGGTGGCGGACGCGAGACCGGGAACGCGCTTCGGGATCCATAGAAGCACCGCAAGCAGCAGTGCGATGGCGAGGCGCGCCATCCAGTCGTCGCCGAACTGCGTCTGCGTCAGGACGGTCCACGCGAAACCTTGCGACACCGCATCGGCAATCGGCAAGTCGCCGATTTCGGCCGTCAGGAATACGAGCCAGGCCGCGCCCGACAGCACCGCGACGGCGAGCGCCACCCACACAATCCGCGTCAAGCGAAGGCTCAGGCCATCTTCAAGCGGATCGCCGGCCTTCCCCCGGAACGCCGGCGCTGCAACCAGATAACGGAACCAGATGGTCCCTGCCAGCAACAGCGTCGAAGCCAAATGGAACGCACGCGCGATGTCGAGTGGCTGGTTCAATGGATGACCTCACGGATTGACGTGGAACGTGAAACTGCCTTCCGTGGTATGAGTATCGACCGACAATACGTGCCATTTCACCGTGTAGGCTCCGGCCGGCAGCGCTTTCACGGGTACGCGAAGCAGCTTGCGGTCGCTGGGATCGACTGCGGCTCTGCCGGCCTCCATCCGCGCTCCCGCAGAATTGAGCACCTCGATGGTACTGAACGCGCCCTCGAGGTTCTGCGTGAACCACAACGATACCATGCGCGGCGAGCTTTTCACCGTGTTGCCGACGCGCGGGTCGGCATGATCCAGGAACGCGTGCGCATGCGCTGCGTCTACGCCAAGCGAAAGCCATAGCGGTAACGCCTGCAGGGCAGATAAAGCGAAGCGTGCCCATCGCTGCCCCGCTCCTATCCTTCCCTGCAAGCGAGGGAGGATATTAATCGCGTCCTTCCCCCGCTTGCGGGGGAGGGTAGGGAGCGGGTAGTTGGCGGATTTCGTCAGAGCATCCAGATTGCGCATATTCAACCTCAGAACGGTTTTGCCGGCGTGACAGGGCCGCCGAAAATCGGCTTGCCGATCGTCGTGGGGAACAGGTCGTCGAGATAGAAGTGCAATTGCACCAGCGCGCCGACATTGCGTCCGCTGTCGCGGTTGATCGGAATGATCGCCTCAAGCCCGACCTGGTAGTAGTTTCCGACCCAGATCACGCCGGGATTGAGGGTGCCCGTCGTTTTCAATCCGGTGCCGGCGAAATTCGCCGCCGGCGTCTGAAACGAAGCCTCGACGATCGGAATCAGCCGGTTCACGAATTCCGGCAGCGCGAAGTCATACACTGCGGATTTGAGATACGGCATGCTGTATTGCAGCGACAGGCCCCAATTGAGGAATTGCGGGTTAAGCTCGACATCGGTGCTGAGCTGGCCGCTGTCAGGATCGATGCTCGCCGTGACCGTGCGGCGGGCACTGCCGGGAATCGAATAGCCGATGACGCCGGTCAGCGCGACAGGGCGCGCCCACCAGATCGTATCTGGCAGATCGCCGAAGCCTTTGCCGAAATAGAAGGTCGGCGTGTAGGTGCTGAACGTGTCGGCGCCGATGCCCGAGGCGCCACTGCCGCCCCATTCGACCGAAAGCCCGACCGACATGATGATTTCATGCACCGGGTCCTTGTAGAATCGGTACTTGATCGTCGTTTCCAGATTCTGGAATCCGCTGGCACCGGCTCCGGTCGGTCCGCCCGGCGCATAGAGATGCGTCCAGGCCGGCGCCACGGAGATCGCAAACGCCTCCGTGATTCGCCGGGAGTATTCGCCGGAAAAATCGAGTTCCTTCACGGGCGGCTCATCGCCGCTCTTCGTCATCGAGATGGTGGGCACCGCCAGTTCATCGTTCACGCCGGGATCATCGATGGCGAGCGTGGCGGGAAAGAAGCGGTTGCCGGCGATTTCATGTGCCGTGGCGCCCGACAGTGGTGCCACCGCGAAGACAAGCGCCGGCCCAGGGGTGAAAATGGAAAACAGACGACTGCGCCAAATGGCCTTGGCGCCCGGCGGGGCCGGGCCAAGAGAACAATCAGACATTGGGGTTTGCTCCGAGAACTTGGACGTCGAGGGGGGCGGCGCGGAATGGCCGCTACGTCTCAAGTGCGATGCGGAGGTCCTCGGGGCAGTTTGCCGGGATGAACCGGCCAGGGCACCAAATCTTGCTCACTCGCTTCTGCAGGTACGCCGGCGCGATACACCACGATCGTGGCCGACGGTGGCGCGGTGGGCAGCACGGCGGGCCCGGCCGCGAGCGTGCAGAACGCACAGTGGGTGGAATCATCGGCCTGTCCGGCGGGCGCTGGATCGGGCGTCGCCGCCCGCGCATCGGTCGCACAGCGTTCGCCGACCAAACCGGCCGCGGCATGTGCGACCCATTCGGCTCCAAGAACGCCGGACAGCAGCGCATTGATGATCAGCGCATAGGCAACGAGGCAGCCGACAAGGCCACGCCACAACGGCTTACGGATTGCAGGATTGCGCTGCATGGATCGCACCGACAGCGAACGTAGCGCGCCGGCGGTTTTGGCACAACCGGAACCTGTTTCGAAGTGATCTTGCCGACAGTCCTTATCAGCCGTCGGCTTTGCGGCGGAACATCAGCATCGCCTCGACGCGATTGCGCACCTTGGATTTCCGCATGATGCTCGTCATGTGATGCTTTACGGTCCGCTCGGTGAGCTGGAGCCGATTTGCAATCTCCTTGTTCGTCATGCCGCGCGACACCAGGGCGAGAATCTCCTCCTCGCGGGCGGTCAAATCATTCGCGGGCTTGCTGGCGGCTTCGTCCGTCCGCTTGCCCATCTGGATGAGGAGCCGCGCCGCAAGTCCGGGCGCCACATAGGATGCGCCCTTGAATACGGCGCGCACCGTCTCGACCACTTCAGCGCCGCTGCTTCCTTTGAGGATATACCCGCGCGCTCCGGCCTGCAGTGCCGAGGCGACATCGTGTTCACTTTCGGACGCCGTGAGCATGACGGCTCGCACGCTTGGATACGCCCGCGCAATGTTCGCAGCCGCTTCGATACCGCCCCCCGGCAGGCTGATATCGAGCAGCATGATATCGGGACGAGACTCACCCGCAACCCTGAGCGCGTCGTCGGCGGTTGCACCCTCTGCAACGACTTCGATTCCATCGACGCAGGTGAGAGTTTGCACGGCCCCCTCACGAAACATCGGATGGTCGTCGATGACGGCGATGCGGATCGCGTCAGACATCTAAATCTCCACTGCTGGAAAAATGATCAAAGTAGCCGCTTTGTGGGTGCGAAGCCCCCGCGCACTCACGGGCAACACGTGATACGGTGCCTAAAGGGAGATGTCCGCACTGCTTCGTACGGTCCCGCCCGTCCCCCAGGCGCAGGGCCGGCACCGCGCCGACACCTGCCGCTGCGAGCGTTCGATTGATACTGACGATGCCCCCCGCCAAGCGGCGATCCGGTTTGCGGTGTCCTGAACTTGCTTTCCGTTCTTGCACTCCACGGTCATTACCGGCACTCCTTGCCCCTTATCGTCTTTACGCCTCTTCTTTTTGCCAAAAGCGCCCCGCAATTGAACATAGAAAAATCTTATGTCAGCCCGATGTCAAGCAAGCTTGAGCTTGACAGGGCCTTCATCTTGGAAATTTCACTATACAGACGCCAATTGGCCATATTAATGCACATAAATTTGCCATATATGTGAGCCCGACCCCGCCCGACTTTGCCACAATATTTCTCGACCGGTTGCATGCGCCTGTAACGGCCTGCAAAGCAAAGATCGCGCCAACACGACAGGTTTAAAACGGCGCCCCATTTATCGCCGCGAGATATCGTCCTCCTAGTTGCTGCGTGCACGGCCTATCCGAAATACCGGCGTCATCGAAACGCCGTCTGGTTGCCGCAGACTGCACGCGATACAAACGAACGCCGAATCGACAACGCATGGTCTCGGGGGATCGCCATGGCTTCGCGGGCCGACGGCTTGCGCCAGATGTCCATTGCAGAATGCGCGCGCGCTATCTGTCCAGATGATGCCGCGCCCGCCATCGCCGACGCGGGATTCACGCTGATCGAGGTCGTGGTTGCGCTTGCGGTGGTGGCCATCGCGCTGACCGCAATCGGCGCCGTCGTGACAACGTCTTCACGCGGCACCCGCTCGCTTGAGCAACACCTCGCTCTTGTCGAAGCGACCCGGATCGTCGCAGCCACTCTTCCGAAGAGCGAGGAGCGTTCTCTTGATGGCCTCTCGGGAGAAATTCTGGGCCACCGGTGGCGCATTGGCGTCTTGCCCTTCGTTGGCGCCGGAATCGCTCCGGTCGCGGATTCGCCGTGGATTCCGCAAACCGTGGTGGTGCGCGTCCGGTCGCCCTCCGACGCGGTCTACGGATTCGAGACCGTTCGCCTGCAGCACCGGCCGGCGCAATGAACTGCCTTCACCGACGCACGCGGTCCATCGCGGGATTCACCCTCCTTGAGGCGCTGGTGGCGACGACCTTGATGGGGATGGTCTTGGCCGCCCTAGGCGCCATCACGGCCCAATGGCTGCCGAGCTGGAATCGCGGTTTCATGCGCGTCCAGCGCAGCGAGCTTTTCACCGTCGCGCTCAATCGTCTGGCTGCCGATCTGTCGGCCGCGGAGTTCATCACCCCCAATCGGGAGGCCAAGCGCCCATTGTTCGAGGGCACCGCCTCCGCCGTCATATTGGTGCGCACGGCCGTTGGCCCCAATACGGAGCCGGGTCTCGAAGTCGTGCGGATCGCCGAAGGCCAGGACCGCCAGGGGATCGCATTGGTGCGGACGCGAGCGCCGTTTGCGCCGTTTGGGCTCGGCGAAGTGTCCGCTAACCAGGTGAATTTCACCGACCCGGTGGTGTTGCTCCGCGCCCCCTTCCGGGTTTCGTTTTCCTATTTGAACGGCGACGGCGTCTGGTCGGAGACGTGGCAAGACGCCGGCGAGCTTCCCGTAGCCGTCAGATTTCTGGTCCGCGACGCCACGACCGGGCGGACGCTCGCCATCTCAAGCGCCACGACGGTCCATGTCGAGCTGCCGGCGGGCTGCGGCGACACGAAATCCGCCGCCTGCGGGCAGCAATCCGCGCCCGGCGCCGGCACGCCCGACAGGCCGGCCGACACCGGCCTTCCGGCGCGGGGAAACCCCTTCCGGGGGCCATGACGATGCGCGATCCCGCCGACGCCCCTCGCCGCAGGCATCCGAATGGATTTATCATCGTCGCGGTGCTGTGGATCCTTGCGGCGTTAGCGACACTGGCCTCGATATTTTCGATTTATCTCGCCAACACGGCGGTGTTCCTTTCGCTCAACGACAATGCCATTCAGACCGAGGCGTTAGTTTCCGCAGGCCTCCAGCTTGCCGCCTATCAGGTGTCGGCGCCGAAGCCGGATACGCCTCAGGCTGGTGCGGCTGCGCCGCAGGCCAGTGGAAGCGCCAACGCGCCCCCGCGGCCGACCCGTGGCGCGTTCAATTTTCGATTGGCGCGCGCCAATGTGGCGGTCGATTTCATTTCCGAGGCTGCCCGAATCGATCTCAATTCGGCATCGCCTCAGCTGCTGGCGAATTTCCTCACGGGGCTGGGCGTGCAACGTCAGCAGGCCGAGCAATACGCCAAACGGATCCAAGGCTGGATCACGACGCCGAAAGGGCCGTCGCCCCTCACGGCGGCCCAGGACGACGAAGAAGCCCTCTATCGCGCGGCAGGGCGCAGCTATTCGCCGCGGGGTGGACCGTTTGCCCATATCGATGAATTGTCGCTGGTGCTCGACCTGCCGTCGGCGCTGATCGAACGCGCCAAGCCTTACCTGACCGTCTACAGCGGCACCCAGCAGATCAATGTTCTCGATGCGGCGCCCGAAGTGCTTGCCGCGATTCCCGGCATGACGCCGGACCTGCTGAACACGCTCATCGAGGCGCGAAGGACGGCCCCCAATCCTCAAGCCATATCGAGGTTGATCGGCGGCCTCTCGGGCGTAGGCAGCGTGGAGGGAAGTGACGCCTATCGGGTGCAGGTTCGCATCCGTTACGATGACGGACGGCAGGACGCCGCAGAGGTGGTGATTCTCACCGGGCTCACGGACAAGCCCTATCGCGTCTTGTCATGGCGCGACGGTTCGGATGCCTTGTCGGGTCCCGACCAGCCATTTTTCCGGCCGCGCTGATCGTCGCGATTCCTGCGTTGATCTGGCTGCGTACCCTTCAGCGGTGATCCCGCGGTGCGCTTGCGGCGGCAACATCGCATTGTCGACATTTGCTCACGCCCACCGTAGTCGCGGCACCGGCGCGTACGAATGTGTGGGAGCAAAGCGCCGTGGTGTGGAACTACGGTGGCAAGCTGACGTTGGGACTGCAGTTAGGACGAGGCACGCTCATGCGAAATCTCAGCGCGAGTACCGTTGCCGTCGCGCTTGCCATTGTTGGGCCAGGAACGGCATTTGCGGCCGGACCGCCCAATCTCGACGTGAGCGAGAGCTGCAACGCCGCCACTTTCGGCGCCGTCTCGGCAGCGCGCGACAAGCAGGCCTGCCTCGAAGACGAGCGCACCGCAAAGGATCAGCTGACCAAGGTTTGGAATACCTTCGCCCAGGACGTGAAGGCGAGTTGCATCGGCATGAACAGAACCGGCGGACCGCCGAGCTACGTGGAACTGCTCACGTGCCTTGAGGTCCTGCGCGACGCCAGGGCGAGCGAGCGGCACGACCCGCTGGTCAGCGGCCTGCCCACCCAGTCGACCACCACGGGCGTGGCGCCGGGAGGCCCGGGACAGAGGTGATGGTAGCCCCGGTCCCGGCGCCGGTTGTCGTCATCCTCACCCTTTGCCCGTCAGTGGTCTATCGCAGCATCCGTGCCCGCCGCCGTTTTGGCGGATCAGTCCCGCGCAGCCACCGCTTCTTCCTTCAACCGCAGCAAAGGAACCAAGGCAATGGGTACGGTCACCACCAGGGACGGCGCGCAAATCTACTACAAGGACTGGGGCGCGGGTCCCGTCGTCACTTTCTCCCACGGGTGGCCGCTTAACACCGACGCGTGGGATGCCCAGATGCTTTTCTTGGTGCAGCACGGTTACCGCTGTGTCGGAGTCGATCGCCGGGGCCATGGCCGCTCCAGTCAGGCGGCCGCCCATAACGATATGGACGGCTATGCCGACGATCTCGCCGCCGTCATCGACGCGCTCGACCTGAATGAGGTGACGCTCGTCGGCCATTCCACCGGTGGCGGTGAGGTCGCCCGCTATATCGGGCGACACGGCACAAAGCGCGTCAGGAAGGCTGTGCTTGTCGCTGCCGTGCCGCCGATCATGCTCAAGACGCCCGCCAATCCTGAGGGGCTGCCGATAGAAGTGTTCGATAAAATCCGGGCGGGCGTCGCCGGCGACCGGTCCCAGTACTACAAGGACCTTGCGATCGCCTTTTACGGCGCCAACCGCCCCGGTGCCCACGTCTCCCAAGGCATCCTCGACCAGTTCTGGCTGTGGAGCATGCAGGCCGGCACGCTCAATTCGTACGAAAGCATCAAGGCGTTCTCCGAGACGGATTTCACGGAGGACCTCAAGAAGATCGACGTGCCGACTCTCGTCCTGCATGGGGAGGATGACCAAATCGTCCCCGTCAAGGATTCGGCCAAGAAGTCAGCCCAGCTCATCAGGGGCGCGAAGGAGATTTATTACCCTGGCGCGCCGCACGGCCTGACCGCAACACACCAGGACAAGGTGAACGCCGATCTCCTCGCCTTCTTGCAGAGCTGACTGAGGCGTAACGGTGGCTCCAGGGGCGTGTGCGCCGCGCAGACTGGCCTTTCGACCGAAGCCGGCCACTTATGTTTCTTCATCTTCAGATGGCGTCCACCTTTCAAGGGCCTTCATTTCTTCTGCGTAACAATGTTCGAAGCCGCTTACCTTCAGGACGCGAACAAGGCTGGCGATCAGTGCGGGCGTAAGATGTTCATCATCTTTGATGTTGGGCAGTACGGCAATCGCTGGATCGCGGCCAAGCCCCACTAGGTAGCGAGCTTTAAGCTCTCCGTCTTGGACCGACCATTCCGAGAATCTTTTTGTCACGACAGCCTTGCTCAACTGCTCTTTCGATAAACTGAGCAAGCGTTGGCATGGCTGAAAACGGAAAAGGCATAAAGCGATTCCTTTCATCGAATCAATGACCTCGGCCCACAACCGCAGCATATAGTCAATGGACTTATTTACCTTCCGTTAACCGGTCATTAAGATCAGGTCGTTGACACAGTCTGCATTAGCAGTTCCGAACTGATTCGCGGCTAAAGGGTTTATGCAATGAACGAAAATTCCGCATCAGAAGCCATGTTCGCCATAAACATCAGTGCAGTCCTTTTTCAAGAAGGCGAATGGTGGTCTGCACAGTGTCTTGAATACGACATTGCAGCTCAGGCGAAGACGATACCTGAGCTACATAGAGAGTTCGAACGAGTGCTGTGCACACACATTGCCGCGAGCATTGATATGGGCCGAAAGCCATTTGAGGGGCTGGAGCCTGCTCCTCGCATCTTTTGGAAGATGTATCAGAATGCCAAACTTCGGGTCGAGGGGGAAAGCCAACCCTTCAGATTGCCTACTCCGGTCGGCGTTCCCCAGTTGGTGCCGAGGCTGAAAATCGCAGAACAGCGGGCTGACTGCTGATCTATCTGCCTCCTTCTATCACTCGAAACCGCCAGCGCCGATCCGGCGTGGCATCAGGGCCTTTTCCTAGGAGGGATCGGTCCGGCCGCTGGAAACGCAACGCCAAATGGGCCACTGATATTAAAATGCACCAGCACCCAGCGCCAGTGCTGGCCGGAACCGGCCACTCGTAGGGGCGAAACCGGCCAGTTAGTAGGTTACAGGCCCTGTTTGAAGAGCGAATTTCCGTTATCTATGCAGGCCCACTGAGAAGTTTATAGATTTCTATCCCTAGTAAGCCGGCCCCTACAAGCACGCCCAGGACCGTCCCCCAAAGCAAAGCGATCTCCCTGAACTCATGAATAGATACTATTTTTTGAACGCGTGGTTTTGAAATTCTCATTCTATCATAGAGATCCAAAATGGTGTCATAGTCATTCATTTCAATTTCGTCGTAAATACCGTCTCTGTTATGTACGCGGTCCTCTCTGGATTCCGCTATTTTATCTTGCACATTTATAACGCGAGAAGTTACTTCCATATATTCAGGGAATATTTCAATCAAACGATGAACGCCTATTTTTTGTTCTGTTTCTTGAAACCAGATAGTAACAAAATAAAGCGCGGCATCTATTGCATCGTGCTTGGCCTTCACGCAATCTTCGATGGCATCAGCCAAAAATCGACATATATCGTCGTAAATTTCAGGATCATTCCTCCAATCCTTCTCACGCAGCAGAACTAGTGCGTCAACTAATTTCCTTCCAGCATATCGAAGTTCGAAAACAGCTGAAATAACAACTTCATTTCCCTGAACTTGCTCCGCTTTTTTTATTCTCCTCTCTGCAATATTCCATTGATGGATAAGTTGTTTGTACAGCTTATCCAACTTTTGGTCGAACAACATAGCAGCAAGCCCCCAGCCCAGAGCGGGCTAAACTATACAGATCATTTTTTGATTAGAATTCAGCCCTTCCGATTGCGCCACTTTTCAGCGATTTTTTTTGCTTCCTCGTACTTTTTCTTCTGTTCATCTGGCAATAAGACTCGCTGATGTTGGGCTGAAATATTCCCTCGCACGAATCGACCGATCGTGCGCTTGATAACGCTGTTCCAAGCGGCCGATACATCAAATCGTGATCGACCAGTAACAAGCGAGCGAAGCCTATGCATGTCTGGCACCATCATCATGGCGCGACCTCCTCCCTCAAACGTCGCAGCATATTTTGAGCTTTGCAGCGCGCCATTGATCCGGGCGAACATCTGGTGGCGCACCAGCTGCGGTTGTCTTCGCAGGCCGAATCAAACCGGCGCCCTTATCATATTGTTCCGCCATAGTCAACAAACAAGTGTAAAAATTATGATTCGCAATTCACAGTATGAAAGAAAAATGGTTACCGCAAATTAAATCCGCTCTAAAAGGGGTGGCATAATTAGCCACCCACAAGATGTAGCATGCTTATCAATTTTTATTGACGTCCCCCTTCAATGACGAGGAACCGTCTTCGCCGCTCCGGCGGCGTCTCAGTCGGGGCGAGCGGTGCAAACGCAAGCGCGGCGTCAAGCAGTTCGCCAATCGACCACACATGATCCGTAATGCCCAGCGCCATGGCCGGCGTGTTCTGATGGCGCATATCCGGCGTTAGAGCTTCATGGACGCGGCAAAAATTGTAATGCGCCACGTAGAGGCTCACGGCCGCCGCGTGGTTCTCAAGCCGCTTGCTGAAACCATTGGTCAACCGCGTGAAGCGCCGCGACGCCATGCGGACGGTGAGGTTTGATCGCTCCACATAGGAAGTCGAGATTTCGGCCGGAACGCCAGCTACTGCTTCGCGGCTTACCGCTCTACAGCGCATGGGCTGCGGCGATGCGCCGCGTCCTTACGGAGATCGGTTACCGCTAACGTCTTTACGACCACGCCATGGGCGCTGTTACGGAAGGCGTCGCGGATAGAAAGCTTGTAGGAGTTCCATCCGTCCGTGCTGATCTCCGGCGCGCCAAGCACGCGGCCCCGAAGGTCTTGGACAAAGTCGTCTGTATTGGCGCCGTCGCGCTTACCAATGCGGTAGGAGATGATGGCCTTCTGTGTACTGGCCAAGGCTGTGAAGACGTACTGGTCGCCCTTAGAAAAGGCTTCGTGGCGCTTCACCCGCTTCTGCTTCTTGCCGACGAAGCTCCACAGTTCGTCAAGCTCGATCCGAGCGACCCGAATGCCGACCATACGGCGGTCGTGAAGCTCGGCGCAGCACTTGCCGACCTGAAGGGCAAGCTTGCCGACCGTCTCACGGTTGACGCCAACCAGGCGAGCCGTCGCACGAACGCCTTCAGTTAAGGCGGCGATAACTTCAATCTGCTTGTCGCGAGAAAGGATATCCATGGCGGGCCCAATCCGACATGTTGCGGGATCGGGGCCCACGCTGGCAAAAGCGCCTGGAACGCCTTATATTCGCTCCAGTCGATCGCCTAGGGGCCCAATCCCGAGGTGAGAGACTCGGGACCGTTCCGGCTGCAACCGAAGCGGTCCCACTGGTTAGGATGCGGAGGCTGTGAGATTCGAACTCACGGAACCCCGGTCGCCTGCAAGCTTTGGGGTTCCCGGACGAATTTTATGAAAACATCTACAAGCTGAAGGGTTGGATTTGGCCGGGTATGGGCAAGAATAGGTACAGCGTCGTTGGTCACTACACGAACAACTTGGTCTTTGAGCGGATTGCGCCGGGTCTATTGAACGAATTGCAAGCCAAGAGCCCAAAGAACGACAAGGGCAACAGATCAAACAAGCTGCATCAGTGGCTAACCGGTGATGTTGGTGATCCAATGCTTTCTCAGCACCTTCACAGTTTAATCATGCTGCAACGCCTCGCGATTGCGAACGGATACGGCTGGCAGCGCTTCCTCCATATGGTGGATCAGGTAATGCCACGTCGCGGAGACACGTAGCCCTTACCGCTAGACGCGACAGGCGGGTGCCGAAAAGTAAAGCCGGCCACTCACATCCCCAAAACCAGCCACTAGGGTTCAAACCCGGCCAGCACCCGTCGAGCAAAAAGAACATATTGCGAACTTAGAACAAATCATGTACATTGCCTCTGGCTCGCTGGCGGCAGGTGGATGAGGGCAACAAGGGTGTTGCCGGTCTGCGAATTCCAGTCATAAGGAGGGGAGCATGGCCCAGAGCGCACTACGTGTGGTCGAAGGGGGCGGAATGGATAAAGCCAAGGCGCTGGATGCGGCGCTGTCCCAGATCGAGCGGGCGTTCGGCAAAGGCTCGATCATGCGGCTCGGCAAGGCCGGCAAGGCGATCGAGATCGAGGCGATTTCGACGGGCTCGCTCGGGCTCGACATCGCGCTCGGCATCGGCGGCCTGCCGCGCGGCCGGGTGGTGGAGATTTACGGGCCGGAATCCTCAGGAAAAACCACGCTCGCGCTCCATTGCGTCGCCGAGGCGCAGAAGCGCGGCGGCATCTGCGCCTTCATCGATGCCGAGCATGCGCTCGACCCGGTCTATGCCCGCAAGCTCGGCGTCAACATCGACGATCTCCTGATCTCCCAGCCCGACACCGGCGAGCAGGCGCTGGAAATCTGCGACACGCTGGTGCGCTCGGGCGCGGTCGAGGTGATGGTGGTTGATTCGGTGGCGGCGCTGGTGCCGCGGGCGGAACTCGAAGGCGAGATGGGCGACAGCCAGCCCGGCATGCAGGCGCGGCTGATGAGCCAGGCGCTGCGCAAGCTCACCGCCTCGATCAGCCGCTCCAACACCATGGTGATCTTCATCAA
>Ga0070734_10001599_pt1 | contig 31936 bp, 17 predicted proteins | sample Coa_R1_8_FD_66444 | JGI IMG/M metagenome (GOLD analysis project Ga0070734, IMG submission 66444) | Surface soil microbial communities from Centralia Pennsylvania, which are recovering from an underground coalmine fire - Coalmine... | ecosystem: Environmental > Terrestrial > Soil > Unclassified ... | reverse complement strand
CTTACGGTAGTACCAGTTATGCCCTGCTTCCGCCTTCCAGGTCTCATGCGTAACGGGATCTTCCACGTCCACGCGATCCAGAATGTAGTTGTCGAAGTGGCGATGGATATCGTCGAGCGTATGGTTGCGGTAGTCGGTAGAGCTTTTCCAGATTTTCATGATCTCGTCATTGGTCTTGGTGACGATCTGCGAAACATTGGCTGCGATCTGGGCATTTCGATTGGCCCAATCCGGATCGATGCGGTAGGTCGCGACCATCCGCTGCATCACCGCCTGTGCCTCGGCCTCCCGCCCTTGCGGGGCGAGATAGGTGCAGAGGTGAGGCACCTGCCATAAGCCGCCGAACGATCCCTGCACCTGCGTGGAGAGCGTTCCGGCGAAGCAGTAGCCCTGCATCGGAAGTCCATGGTTGCTGTATTGGAAAGCCGTCTCTCCGGCATCCAGGTGTACGGCGGTTCCCGCCTGGCCGAACTGCGCATAGATCCGGTTCAGGGCATAGGTCGTATCGGCGCGATCCTGTTGCCGGGTGAAGCGCACGTCCGTTGCGCCCTGCAGCATCGCGTGCTGTGCGTGGTAGCGGGCGAACTGGGCGCCCGGCTGATACCGCATTACCAGAAGATTGACGCCGTAACCGGGCGAGTACCAGCTTCCCTCCCGGAAGCCTCCCTGCGCCAGCACGACATTCGGCATGGTAAAGGTGGGGATACGCGCATCCCCCAACTGCACCCGGATGGCGCCATCCGGCGAGGTGGCCTCGACCTCCGAGCGCACATCCACCGCAGCCAAGCGCTTCACGCCGCCCTGCACATTCCAGTTGCGCGGCACCTCCAGCGAGAACCCGCCCTCCATCGGATCTTTCCAGGTCACATACTCCTGCGCATTCGCGGCCTGGGACTTCTCCTTCGGCTCGGAAGGTACGGTGAAGCGGAAACTGTCCAGGATATGCAGCAGGCTGCCCCGGTCCCTCTCGAAGCGGGCGGTCGGCGCAGCGATCGCATATAGCATGACGCTCCGTTGTTGGATCCAGCAGAGCGCCTTGCCACGCATGGGCTGTCCCTCCTGCGTGAAGGTCAAGTCTGCGACGGCTTCGTCGGGGACCTGGCGTCCCTGGTGTATCCCCTCGATATGCGCCTTCGGAAAGAGGGAGGCGAAGCGCTGTGGTACTTGTTGGACCCAGGATTGCGCCGTTTCGCCCTCCTCGGCGATAGACGGCTGCACAACGACAAAGGAGCGCTTATCCGCGCTTGCAATGAGGATCGGCTTGCCTGTCGGCATTTCAACCGTCCAGCCAGCAGGGTGTTCCAGGGTGAACCCGCGCGGATTGTTGTGCTTGACCCAATCCGTCGCGCCGCTGGCGACCTGACAGCCGGGAACGGTAAGCAGGGCGACCGCCGCCGGAGCGATCCACCAGCCTTCTCTGCCGGAGTTGCGATACATAGACATCTCCTCTCTTGCGATATCCTGTGATACCGAATAGACATCTTGCAGATCTGCCAGGAAGGAAACGGCTTCGCCCCGGCAGTTCCGATTGTATCCGCATTGTCGGCTTGTCAGGGCATCCGCGATAACCGTAAAAAGAGGGGAATTTGCGCCAAATAACACAATCGCCTTCCGCAGCGGTATTGCCAGGCGCGGAAGGCGAACGAGGGTGAAACCGTATGGTTGTATTATCGTTTGAGGTCAGTGCCGCATTTCCAACTGGTGGAACGCCTTTGCGACCGCTTCCACGCTACTCCCTTGGAAGTGGTAGCCGTGGTCGCCCGGATAGGTGTCGAGTTGGGTCGTTGCCCCCTCCCGCTTCAACAGGGTGACGGCTGCCGAGGCCAGAAAGTAGGGAGTGATTCTGTCAGTCTGGCTATGCTGAATGTAGTAGCGCCGCCCCTTCGCCTGCGTCAACGGCGGCAATTGGACGGTATGGAAAGGCGCGGAGAGCAGATAGAAGCCTTGAAACGGCGTCTGCTGCTGCAGCGAGCAGGCATAGGCCGCCATTCCCGCCTCTCCTTCGCCATGCAGGAAGATACGGTTCGGGTCCAGAGGAATGCGCGCTTTTACGTGATTGACTACATCGGCGACCAGGCTTTCGGTGGTGAAGGTCGCCTGCGGCACTTGCTTCCGGTTCTGGCTGGTGACCCACAAAACCGGCTGGCTCTCGCTCCACTGCGCCCTGCGTACCAGCGCGATCACATACCTGCCCCCAAGCGCGCGGGCGACCTGCCGCCAGAAAACGCGCACCGGCAGCATATCGCCGTCCTCGTCGCTCAAGACCACCAGCAGACCGGAATCATCTAAAAGCAGCGGGTTGATGTTCTGGGCAGGAATAACCCCGTTCGCATCTTTAGCCTGCGTTCCCGCTGAGATCAGCCAATAGGTGCGATGTGGGTCCTCTCCTATTTGAAACAGTTCCCGCTTCCTCCGAGATGTTCGCTGATCCGGGTCAGTGTCACGGTGTATTCCGGAGATCTCCTTGTAAACCGGGAAGGGCTGTGCGCGTACCTCTGCAGGAAGCTTTGCGCTCTCCCACCATTTCAGCCATCCCTCCACGTCCTTCGGTACTCCCACGGTCGTTCCGCGCATACCTGATACATCAATCAGCGTAGAGGAGATCATCGCGGAGATACTATCTCCCTCACAGGCATCCAGCAGAGCGATCAACGCCGGAATGGCGCGCCGTTCGTAATGTGTCTCCACTCCCATCAAAACCGGGAAGATGTCCTTTTCCACCAGGTCGCTGGAAAGTATATGCAATAATAGATCGTTCGCCCAGCGTGCTTCCACCCGGCTCAACAGCAGGATCATTTGTGAATTATTGCCATGTTGGGCAATGAGGGGAGGGATCATGCGGTGCAGTTGGGCCTCGTATTTCGTAACCACCTCTTCACTGGGGGAGAGGCGTGCAAAGAGCATCAAGGCCCTGCTTTGTACTTCCGGCCTGGTATCGGCTGTGAATAACCTGCTTAAGATATCCGGCAGGTTCTCCTCCAACGCGATACGATGGAGAAGGCGGTTGCGTCCAGCCGATCTGTTGCCGACCTCGATCGAATAGTTGTCCCGCTTCTGGACAAAATATCCATCTGCGCCGAACGAGCCCTGCGACAGACGGTCGAGCAGAGCGATCTTCTGCATATCGTCGGCATGCGTCAGTTGGGCGAACAGAGCCCGATAATTCTCCTGTAGGATCGCAATGGGAGACTTATCCCCTATCTTCTGCCGCCAGTCCAGGTAAGCGGCGGTATCGGCGCAATGCTGCCCCAGGTTGTCTTCCAGCAAGGCGAGGGCCGCGGCCTGCACCTTCGGCGAGGGATCCTGCACGCCTAGATCAATGGCATCGAACAGGTGCGGATAGGTTTGCACACCGGAATCGAACTCCTGGTGAACCACCAGGGAGATCATCTGGATCTTGGTGGAATCCAGCGCGATGTCCTGCCAGTTATTTTGCAGGATACGGTAGCAGAGACCCAACTCGCGCCCACTCTTCACCTGTTCGGTGATCTTCAGGTCCTTCTCATAGGCGCTTTGGGCATCGGGCGTCTGCATCTGGGCTTTGTCTTGCGGCGCCGTCTGCGCCGCGCCTACTCCCGAGAGAGCCATCAGGCAGCCCAACAGAAGCACGACCGTGTACGTTCGCCGGAACATGCGCGTCTCCCTGATATGGGTCAAGAATGAGACATCAATCCCATCGCCGTGGCAAGCGATTGTAGATCGGGAACCTCCAGGTCGGGCTGGATCGCATCGGCATCGGTCGCCCCGGATGCCGTTTTGCCTTTGCGTCGGGTGACCCACACATTCGCCAACCCCAATTCCCGTGCGGGCGCAATATCATGGTGGAGGCTCTGCGCTACATGCAGGATCTGCTCTCGCGGCAGGCCGATCCGGGAGAAAGCCGTTTCGAAATTCCTGTGCGAGGGTTTGTAGCTGCCTACCTGTTGCGCGGTGATCACTTCGTCGAATGGAACTTGCAAATATTGCGCCGTGATGGCAAAGAGATCATCATCCACGTTCGAGATGATTACCAGTTTGTACCGCGTCTTCAGCGCTTGCAACGCCGCAACCGTATCAGGGAAGGGCTTCCACTCCGCAAACGAATCCACCAGGGCATTGGTTTCGGCCTCCGTTGGAGAGAAGTGCATCGCTTTGCCAAACTGCTTCATCACCTTCTGCAGAACCTGACGATAGGGCATGAAGAACGGCGCGCTCTCCATGTTGCGTTCCATAATCGCATAGCCCGCGAGAATATCCTCATCCGGAATACCGATGCGCCGCCGTGCAAACAAGGGCCTCAACGCCGCGAGAATGCCGGTCTCCCAATCCACCAGCGTACCATAGCAATCGAAGGTCAACACTTTAAAGTTATCGAAGTTCATGTTACCTGCCTGTACAAAGAGTGTGAATACTCTGTGAGCGCCTACCAAAACCTGCTCCCTGTCAATATGGGAGGAACGCTTGCACCCTTGCTCCCTTCTCCCTAGCGACGAAGGAGCGGTATAGGGAGAAGGGCGGGGGGTTGAGGGTCCAACCTCCCAGTCTACACCAGGTTTTATGAGGGATACTCATTGTACCGCAGGCAGGACCGTTATGTCATGGCAATGCGAGCCTGACGCTCGGCTTGAGCGCGGCGATACTCCAGCGAGACCACCTTGACAAACTGCGCCAGACTGGTCTCCCAATCCTGAAGCAGGGTGGACGCACGCTTGCTGCCGGTGCAACGAGCATGGTTCTCAATCAGGGTGCGGAGCGTTTCGAAATCGCCCGGCTCGTGGACGGGTTCGAGTTGCGTCAGGCCATGGTTGTCGTTGAACTGCTGCGCGAACGCGCCCTCCGGGTTCCAGACATAGGCGACCCCGCCGCTCATGCCCGCCGCAAAGTTGCGCCCCGTATTGCCCAGTACCACCACCGTGCCCCCGGTCATGTACTCGCAGCCGTGATCGCCCGTGCCCTCGACGACCGCAATGGCCCCGGAGTTGCGGACAGCGAAGCGCTCGCCCACCACACCGCACAGATAGACCTCGCCGCTCGTCGCGCCATAGAGCAGGGTGTTGCCTGCGATGATGTTCTCCGCCGGATCGAAGTGGGCTCCCTTCGGCGGGTAGACCGCGATACGCCCGCCCGAAAGCCCCTTGCCCAGATAGTCGTTGGCGTCGCCCTCCAACAGCATCGTGACGCCCTTCGCCAGAAACGCCCCGAACGACTGGCCCGCGGAGCCATAGAACCGGAGGCAGATCGTATCGTCCGGCAATCCCTCCGCCCCATACTTCTGCGCGATCCGCCCGGAGAGCATCGTCCCCACGGTGCGGTTGCGATTGTAGATCGGCAGGTCGAGGCAGACCGGTGTGCCATGTTCCAATGCACTCCGGGTCTTGGCGATCAGCTCCCGGTCCAGCGCCTCCTCCAGGCCATGGTCCTGCGTCGTCACGCACCGTCGCGCGACCTCCCTCGGGCCGGACTTCAGGTTCGGCAGATGCGGGTCCGGCGTCGGTGGGGTCAGGATGGGCGTCAGGTCCAGGCCACTCGTCTTGTAGTGGGAGAGGACCCGCGCTGTATCCAGCATGTCCATGCGCCCGATCATCTCGTCCATGGTGCGGAAGCCCAACTCCGCCATGATCTCGCGCACCTCCTGGGCCAGGAAAAAGAAGAAGGCGACCACGTTCTCCGGCTGCCCCGCAAACCGCGACCGCAGCACGGGGTCCTGGGTGGCGATGCCTACCGGGCAGGTATTGAGATGGCAGACCCGCATCATGATGCAGCCCATTGCCACCAGCGGCGCGCTGGAGAGGCCGAACTCCTCCGCACCCAGCAGGGCGGCGATCACCACGTCGCGCCCCGTCTTGATCTGCCCGTCGGTCTGGACCCGGATCCGCCCGCGCAGGTCGTTCTTCACCAGCACCTGCTGCGTTTCGGCCAGCCCCATCTCCCACGGGATGCCGCGTGCTTGATGCTGGAGACCGGAGACGCGCCCGTGCCGCCATCGTAGCCGCTGATGAGCACATGGTCGGCGTGGGCCTTGGCGACGCCCGCCGCCACGGTGCCGACGCCCACCTCCGCCACCAACTTGACCGAGATCCGCGCTGTGGGATTGACGTTCTTGAGGTCGAAGATGAGCTGCGCCAGATCCTCGATGGAGTAGATGTCGTGGTGCGGCGGCGGCGAGATCAGCGTGACGCCGGGCGTGGAGTGGCGGATCTGCGCGATGTACTCGTCCACCTTATGGCCGGGCAGTTCCCCCCCCTCGCCGGGTTTCGCGCCCTGCGCCATCTTGATCTGCAGTTCGTCCGCGTTCACCAGATAGTGAGTGGTAACCCCGAAACGGGCCGAGGCGACCTGCTTGATGGCGCTTCGGCGGCTGTCTCCATTGGCGTCGGGCACATAGCGCACGGGGTCCTCGCCGCCCTCGCCCGTGTTGGAGCGTCCGCCGATGCGGTTCATGGCGATAGCGAGCGTCTCGTGCGCCTCCCGGCTGATGGAGCCGAGCGACATGGCCCCGGTGGCGAAGCGCTTCAGGATCTCCGTGGCGGGTTCGACCTCGGAGAGAGGTATGGATCGCCCCGGCTTGAACTTCAGCAGGCCGCGCAGGGTCGCCAGGTGCTCGCTGGCATCGTCGGCGGCGGCTGTGAACGCCTTGAAGCTCTGGTAGTCGTGGGATTGCACCGCCATCTGCAGCGCCTGGACCGTCTCATGCATCTCCTGAGCCGCCTTCAGGTTGGCGATCAGCGCGGGCGACCGGACCGCCTGCTGCAGCTTGGAGATGGTGTCCGGATTGTATTGGTGGTGCTCGCCGAAGCGCCGCCACTGGTACTGCCCGCCCGGATCGAGGTCCAGGCTCTCGGGAATATGGATGGGCGGATAGGCGAACTGATGCCGCGCCAGCGCCTCCCGCTGGATCACGTCCAGCCCGACGCCCCCCAGGCGCGAGGGCGTCCCGGTGAAGTACTTCTCCACCAGGTCCTTCGCCAGCCCGATGGCCTCGAAGATCTGTGCGCCACGATAGCTCTGCAGCGTGGAGATGCCCATCTTGGCGAACGTCTTGAGCAGGCCCTTGTTGACCGCCTTGATGTAGTTCTTAATGGACTTCTCGACCGGTTGCTCCGCAGGCAGGATGCCGCGCACATGCATATCCTCGATGCTCTCGAAGGCCAGGTAGGGGTTGATGGCGCTGGCCCCGTAGCCGATGAGCAGGGCAAAGTGCATCACCTCGCGGGCCTCGCCGGATTCGACGATGAGGCCCACCTGTGTGCGCGTCCCCTCCCGTACCAGGTGGTGGTGGACGGCGGACATGGCGAGCAGACTGGGGATGGGCGCGGTGTGGCGGTCCACGCCCCGGTCGGAGAGGATGATAAAGGAGCACTTCTCGGCCACGGCGCGGGAGGCGGCCCGGCAGAGCGTCTCGACCGCGTATTTCAGGGCGTCCTCGCCGCCATCCACCGGGAAGCGAGCCGGCAGGCGGCGGGCATGGAAGTAGCCGGTCCGGATCTGCACCAGCTTCTCCAGGTCGGTGTTGGTGAGGATCGGGCTCTCCAGCTTGAGCTGGCGGCAGTGGGTCTCCAGCTCATCCAGCAGGTTGCCGTCGCGCCCGATGTAATCCATGAGGGACATGACCAGCTCCTCGCGGATGGGGTCGATGGGCGGGTTGGTGACCTGGGCAAACAACTGTTTGAAGTAGTTGTAGAGCAGTTGCGGTCGGTCGGAGAGGACCGCGAGGGGCGTGTCCGTGCCCATCGAGCCGAGCGGCTGCTCGCCGTTCAGGGCCATCGGCTGCAGGATGATGCGAATATCTTCCAGCGTGTAGCCGAACGCCTGCTGCCGGAGCATCAGCGGCTCGGCGTCCGGCGCGATGGAGGTGGTGGGTTCGGGCAGCTTCTCCAGTTCCAGCCGATACTTCTGCACCCACTCCCGATAAGGCTTCTGGGTACAGACGGTCCGCTTGATCTCCTCATCGCTGATGATCCGCCCCTGTTCGGTGTCCACCAGGAAGAGCTTGCCCGGCTGCAGCCGACCCTTCTGCCGGATCGTGGCCGGATCGATCTCCAGCACGCCGGTCTCGGAGGCCATCACCACCAGGTCGTCTTCGGTGACCAGGTAGCGGGCGGGACGCAGGCCGTTGCGATCCAGGGTCGCGCCGATGCTGCGGCCATCCGTGAAGACCACGGCGGCGGGGCCGTCCCAGGGCTCCATGAGGCAGGCGTGGTACGCGTAGAAGGCGCGACGGTCGGGGTCCATCTGTGGGTCTTTGTCCCAGGCTTCGGGGATCAGCATCATCATGACATGGGGCAGGCTGCGCCCGCCCAGAACCAGCAGTTCGACGGCGTTGTCCAGCGTGGCGCTGTCGCTGCCGGAGCGGTTGACCAGCGGGAAGAGCTTCTCCAGGTCGCTGCCGAAGAGGTCGGAGTGGAGCGCTTTTTGGCGGGCGAACATCCAGTTGCGGTTGCCGCGCAGAGTATTGATCTCGCCGTTGTGGGCGATATAACGGAAGGGGTGGGCCAGGTCCCAGGTGGGAAACGTATTGGTGGAGAAGCGCTGGTGGACCAGGGCGATGGCCGACATCATCTCCGGGTCGATGAGATCCCGGTAGTAGGGGGCGATCTGCTCCGCCATGAGCAGGCCCTTGTAGATGAGGGTGCGGCAGGAGAGGCTGTTGACGTAGAAGAAGCCCTCCTCCGGGAGGTCCAGCTTCGCAATGGCGTTCTGGACCCGGCGGCGGATGAGGTAGAGCTTGCGCTCGAAGGCATCCGTATCGGCCACCGCTGCGCCGCGCCCGATGAAAACCTGCCGGATGACCGGCTCGACGCTCCGCGCCAGCGGGCCGAGCTTGCTGCTGTCCACGGGCACATCGCGCCAGCCGAGCAGCGTCTGCCCCTCCGCGGCGATCATCTGGGCGAAGATGCCCTCGCACTGCGCCCGCTCCTCCGTGCTGCGGGGCAGGAACAGCATCCCGACGCCGTAGTGGCCGGGGGCGGGCAGCGTGATGCCCTGGGTCTGCAATTGGGTGCGGAGAAATGCGTAGGGGATCTGGATGAGGATGCCCGCGCCGTCGCCGGTTTCGGGGTCGCAGCCGCACGCGCCGCGATGCGCCAGGTTCGCCAGGACGCGCAACGCCTTGGTGATAATGTCGTGGGAGGGGACGCCCTTGATATGGGCCACAAAGCCGACGCCGCAGGCATCGTGCTCATTTTGAGGGTCGTAGAGACCGTGCGCTGTGGGCAGTTGGCCCGGCTTGGAGTATCCAGTTGTTTCCACGAGGTATGCATCTCCCATTCGCGTGAGGCTCGGTTGCGCTCCTTGCAGCCGAAACGGTTCATAATCGGGCCGAACCGCAGACGCGAATAGCCTGCGTCCCTGATGGAACGCAGGAGAATGCTATCGAGGTCGAAAACGGATATTCGGCGCGTTGTCTCCTCTCACGACATTGTGAAATGGGGATACAGGATAGCACATCCGAAGGTGATTCGTCAACCAAGGCGAAACACTTTTTCCGCGTTAAACTATCGTCGCCCTAGAGCTCGGGTTTCATCCAGAGTTCGAAAGTTTTCCTCCGTCGCTCTCCTCGCTTCCATCCAAATTTGGGTTTATGGAGGAAATATAACCGATTCTGGATGATCTGTCATGAGGCGAATGACCTGTTTTCGGTTCGAGGAACCGATTGAGGAATGGCTATGAACCTTAAAACAAAATGGACAGGCTCTCTCAGCTTGCTGCTTGGATTGGCTCTGTTCGGCGCCTGGAGCGGAGGATACGGCGTTGGCGGCGCTTCTTCCGCGCATGCCGGCGGTTTCTCCCCTATGGGCGGTCCCTCGGAGGGGGATGGCGGGGACGGCTCCGGCAACGAGAATGCAAAGCTGCGCAGAGTGGCGAAACTGATCCTCAAACCGGGAGAGGGGTCTCTCTACTCGGGCGTCATAGACCCGATCCATGGGTACGCCTACTTTGCCACCTCCGGCAGCGTGCATCCGGGCTATATCATCAAGGTGGCGCTGGGAGCCGGAAACGCGGCTCCGGTCGAAGTCGGCGCGATCCCCTTGCCCGCAGGGCAGGAGGGGGTGGCTACTTCCGTCATCGATCCGGTGCATGGCTACGCCTATTTCGGCAACCTCCAACAGCCGGCAAGGATCTTCAAGGTGGCGCTCGAAGCCGGGAACGCGCTGCCCCGATTGGTCGGCTCGACCGTACTGAATGCGAGCGAGCGAGCCCTCTTCGGATCCGGCATCGACATTGCCAGGGGGTATGCTTACTTCGTCTGTGCAGCCAATCCGGGCATCGTCGTCAAAGTGGCACTGGGGGAGGGGGATGCGCTTCCCAGGCGGGTGAGCGCCGCCGCTCTGAACCCTGGGACCGGGTTTCCACGCCGCCTGCTGGTGGATCCGGCGAGCGGCTATGGGTATGTGGTCTGCAACGGCGCGGACGCCTCCAGCCAGTGGGTCAAACTCTCCCTCGGCGCAGGCGATGCCGCGCCCAGACAGGTGAGCAGCGTCGCCTTCCCGGCAGGGGAGAATAACTTCCATTTTGCCGCCCTGGATACAGAGGCAGGCTATGCCTATCTGGGGACGTACAACCCGAGAGGGGCCTTCGACGATACCACCCCCGGCAAGATCGTCAAAGTGCGCCTGAATCCGGGAGACGCAGCCCCCGTCCGCATCGGCGCCATCACGGTTCCCCAAAAATACTTCACGGCGGGCGGGCTCGATCCCAAAACGCACTCCCTCTACCTGGCCAACGACCTCACTTTCCCGGTATCGAGCGTCCTCCAGGTCGCCACCGGGCAGGGCGACCAACTGCCGCACCTGGTCAACACCCTCCCACTCCAGCAGGGAACGACACCCTTCACGTTTGCAACCCGTCCGAAAGGAGTAGATCCGCTCTCTGGGGGCGAAATCTACATCCAGAGCGGCGTCATCGACCCTGCGGCAGGCTACCTCTATTTCGGGACCGATACCCATCCGGGACAGATCATCAAGGTAGCCATTCCCGCGAAATGATGCAAGCTCCGGCAAGGAGGCGTGCGTTGACACCCCTGGAACTCAAACAGAAACTGCTCACCCTGACCCCGGCGCACATCGACCTCCTGGCGGTCTCGCTTCCCGATGCCTATTACGAGGATTTGCCATTCGTGGGTGGCTCCGTAGGAGTTACCCCGCTGATCCAGTGGGCGCAGGAGGATGGCCGCAAGTGGCAAACGGTCGTGGACACCCTGCAGGCGCTGTTCCCCCACCTCTTTCAGCCTACATCTCCCGCGCCGGACCAAAGGGCGCTGCCCTACGGGCGCAATGCCTACTTCATCGAAAGGGAAGAGGATTTAGAGCGTCTGGACCGCTTTTTCACTGCCAACCGGGATACCGCGCTTATCCTGGCTATCACCGGCCCCTCCGGAATCGGCAAGACCCAGACCGCTCTCGAATATGCGTATCGCCATTGGGACGATTATAGAGCCATTTTCTGGTGTTCCGCAGACAGCGCCGCCGGCTTGAATGCCGCCTACCGCAACATCGCCGCCCGCCTCGGCCTGCCCGAGAAAGATGCTCAAGCCCTGGAAGAGACCAACGAGGCAATTCGGACCTGGCTTGCTGCGAATACAGACTACCTTCTGATCCTGGACGACGTGGAAGATCCGGCCTTCGTAAGCGCTTACCTACCTCCCGACCCTGCGGGGCATATCCTCGTTACCACCGACGCCCATGATTACGCGGATCTTCCTCTGCATGGCCGCTTCCATCTCGGTCGCCTCCCTGATTATGCGGCGCTCGAGCTCCTGCTGAAGCGCTCGCATCAGGAGAGCGCTACCAGGGAGGAGCGCTCGTATGCCGCCGTCCTCTGCCGGGAGCTCGACGGCATCCCTCTCGCCCTCGAACTGGCGGCAGCCTACATCGCGCATACCCAAACCTCGTTCTCCGCATACCTCGCCGAATATCTCAACCTTCAGGCGGAACTTCGGGAGCCGCAAGGGCTGGTCCCCTACCAGCACTCTGATGCGGTGCGCATTGCCTGTACCCTGAGCATGGCCGCCGTGCGCGCCAGGTCGGAAGCCGCCGCCGAAGCATTGATGCTCCGCGCCTGTTTTGCCCCGGATGCTCTCCCTCGCACCCTCCTGGACCTCAATACGGCCGAGGAGGAGACCGAAGCAGCTCAGGCTCACTCCGATCCCTTGGAGGATAGGAAGCCCATCGAGGAACCGATCGCTCTCCTCCACGCCCTTGCGCTCCTTCACGGCCCCTCCGAGGAGGATGCCGGCACGCTGCATCGCGCAGTACAGGCTGTCATTCGCGCCGGAATGGATAGCGCTACGCGACGTTCCTACACCGAGCGCGCCGTGCGGGCGTTGAATCGCGCCTTCCCTGCGGCGTCGCTGCCTTTCTGGCTGTTTCCGGAGCCTCTCCTGGTCCACGCGCTTCCACTCGCGATGGAGATTGCGGAGAGGAACCTGGAATCCCTCGAGGCCGCTAGCTTGCTCAACCGGATCGGGATCTATCTGCACAAACGGTGTCAGTATACGGTCGCGGAGCCACTGTTCACTTGGGCGCTCACGCTGACGGAGAAGCTTTCTGGGGCAGACCCGCTAATCGCCATCCTGCTCAACAATCTGGCCTGCCTCTATGAGAGCCAGGGCCTGCTCCAGCAAGCCGAAGCCCACTATCTACGCGCTATAGACCGCTATACGCAGGCTATCCCCTCCGAGCCTCTCGGGTCAGGGCCGCCCCGCAGCCAGCCGGGAGCGCTCTGTGGGAAGCACGAGGGATACGCACCGGCGGCGCTGCTGTCTCCCCCCTCGATGCTGCCCGGCGAGAAAGAAGCATGGGCGGAGCCGCCGGATATTGTGGGGATCCTCACCAATCTGGCACAGTTGTATATCAGCCAGGGCCGCTCCGATCAGGCGGAAGCGCTCTACCGGAGCGCGCTGACCATCACGGAGCAGACACTGGGGAGTGCCAACCCTCATACCGCACTGTATGGTCTCAATCTGGTGGCACTGTATGCCATCCAGTCGCTCTATCCCAGGGCCGAATCCCTGGCCCTCCAAGCCCTGGCGATCATGGAGGCTACCCTGGGTCGGGAGCACCCCCTCGCCGCCCACTGTCTTCTCCGTCTGGCTTATCTCTATGCGATGCAGCGGAAGAATAAGGAGGAACTCGAGCGCTTGCTGCAGCGGGCGCGAAAGATCCTTACGATCCTGACAAAGCCCATGGATTTCTCCTCCTGACACCGCCTCAACAGCCAGGATGCGTTCCGTTTTTTCATTGACAGATGGCTCGTACGATGTATAGAGCCCGAACTCTTATCTGTCCGGCGTTCTCACGCTCAAAGCAGAACGGGATGAACATTCCTTTGAATGGCTTGCTCCCTCCGGAGGTGGGACACGCCTATCCGCTGGGCCTCAACGATGCCGGGCAGATCATCGCAGAGATCAATACCCTTCCGGATGGCGCCAATGGTTCGGTCTTTCATGCCGCCATCCTTACGCCGAAATAGCAGAAGGCCTATTGGGGTGTCTGTAGCCGACAACTTTCCTGCGAGACCGGTTGTTACTGGGAAGATCAAAGTTTCCGGAACATAAGCACCGACCATTTTGGCAAGTTGATAGAGATCGTATCCGCTGCTACTCCCTTCGTCTGGCTGTAGTTGCCGGAATCGGACCACCCTCCATATTGGGGGGACTGCGAATTGAAGATCTCTTCCCAGAAACCGGTCTCCCCTCCCATCGAGACGCCATAATCCCCGAATTGCCACTGACCATCCCCAAGGTTCACGATAATCACCACGATATTGCCTTCGTTGTTCCAGCGCTTAAATGCGATCACATGGTTTGTATCATCCTCATGGATAATCTGCAGGGTATCGCTTCGGAGGGCCGGATTGTTCCATCGTACCTGGTTTGCATCGGCAACCAGGTTGCGCATGCCCATACCAATAGGGTCTCCGGCAATCGCCCAATCGAACCGATGATCGCCGAACGCATCCGGATCCGGCTGCCAATAGCCCCACATATGGCACTCGCTGCCCATAAACAGCATGGGGGTGCCGGGAATAGCGACATTCAGCGCCCAGCCCAGGCGCGCCTTCGCGCGGGCAAACCAGTTATCCCGCCCTCCGTAGAGTTCGACGAAGTAGCGGTTGTGGGTCTTGCCATTCTGAAGGTCGTCGATCTGATCGTGAGAGCCCAGCAGATAGCGCATGTAGTTCCAGGCATGGTCGAACCCTCCCCATCCCAGAAACGATTTGACCTTATCGAGCGGATCGTTCCCCTGGGCGGCGTCCCGGAAGGCGAAGGGCGCATCTCCATCCCATATCGCATCGAAACCTAAGCTGCGAATGGGGTCGGGAGATACCTTAAAGTATTCTGCTACCAGGTATTTGTTGGGAAACTCCTGGTGAAGCCCGTTCATCACAATATGCCGCACGCTCTCATCCTGAATGTAGTGCACCGCATCGAAGCGCAGTCCGTCTACGTTGTATTCTCGAAACCACATGCGGGCATTATCGAGAAAGAAGTTGCGGATCTCCTCTTTCCAGTGCGCCGGGCTTCGTCCGAAGGGAGTATCGCCCCCATTTTCAAAGTAGATCCCGCCATCGAAGAACATACCATCATAATCCCAGTAACGATTGTCCTCTGTGGACGCATGATTATAAACCACATCGAGAAGGACAGATAATCCGTGCTGGTGGGCTGCTTCGACGAATTGTCTTAACAGCTTCGGCCCTCCATACTCTTCGTCGGGAGAGAACCAATTCGTCGGAGCATAGCCCAATCCGATATCCGCCAGCGTTTGTTCGACCGGCATAAGCAGCACCGCATTGAAACCCAGTTCGCGTATATAGCCCAGTTTGGGAATGATGTCTGCAAACGTCGCCGTGTGGTTGTCGCCGACGGAAATATCATCGTGATAACCCGCAAAGGAGCCTACGTGCAGCTCATAAACCAGAAAGTTTTCAAACCCCGGCGTTGTAAACGATGAGAAGGGAAAGCCGGGATCCACCACAAAACCATTGGCCTCCTCGCCGGAGTTTGCAACCTCGCGGGCATACGCATCTACACGCCAGATACGCCAACTCTGATTAAAATCCGACCCTCCGCGATTTTGTATGATGAACTTATACGCCTGACCGGCCTGAGCCCCCGTAACATCGGCAGACCAGTATCCATTCTGCTCCGAAGTCAGAGGAAGGCCATTGGTCTCCCACTGCGTAAAATCCCCCACTAACAGCACGTTACTGGCATTGGGAGCCCAAAGTCGAAACGAACATACACCGCCCTGCAAGATAGCGCCCATACCGCCGTGAACGCTCGGACCTGTCGCAGTTGCCATTTCTTCCTCCTCTTCTGTCATGTACCAATTCTGCCGTAAAGGTGAGGTTGCGCCTCCTTAAGTTTGACATAAAGCCTTGTTATAAACCGCACACACGATGAATTTCGCTATCTGCCCAGGATTCTCCTTCTCTTCCTTCTTCCAAAATGTCCAGAACTGGCAAAATACCGTCTACATGGTATAATAACCCCATGGAGGGAAATTATCCATGAATGCTTATTCGCGTCTCAGGCGTATTCTCGCGCAACAAAAACTGTCCGTTCCTGAACTGCACCGACGCATTCGCAGTCAGGGATTGGAGATGAATATCAAGAGTTTATACCGTCTCAGCGATGATCATCAGCCACTTGAGCGCCTCGATATGCGTGTGGCAGGAGCGATCTGTCAGGTTTGTTCCATTCCTCTCTCCGATTGGATTGTCTTCGAGGAAGAAGATGGCAAACTTCGGACACTTTCGGCAGAGAAGCAAGCGCGTCTGGACTTCTTGATGGCGCAGAATAACGCCGGGCCAATGGTGGAAGCGGAACGAAGCGAACTGCAAGCGCTAGTACGTGAGGCGGAGGAGATCACTCTTACCAACGCACGCCTGTTAGCCGCTCAGCGTCAGAAGCTCGCTACTTCGCCGATCGGGGCAGCAACTCATGCCTCGTAGTTCGCTGCGAAGCCGCATGGAGAAACGTGCAGGCGGACGTTGCGAATATTGCCAGGCTCCTCAGCACGTCTGTGGTTACCATTTCCACCTGGAGCATATTGTTCCCGTTGCATTAGGCGGTTCGGACGCAGAAGACAATCGAGCGCTTGCCTGTGCCTCATGCAATCTGGCTAAATCGGATCGTGTATCCGGCGTGGACCCGCTTACGGGAGAGGAAGTTGCTTTGTTCCATCCCCGCGTTCAGAAATGGCAGGAGCATTTCCGATGGGCCGAAGATCAGCGAACATTGATTGGCCTGACGGCAACCGGGCGTGCTACTATCGTTGCGCTGGTTATGAACAGCGAACTCCGTCAGGCGGCCCGCGAATTATGGTTCCTTTTAGAGTTGCTGCCCCATTCCCCGGAACGTTAATCACGCTCTAGTGTACCGTAACCTTGGCGGAGTGTAACTGAACACGAGGTTTACCTGTCAAGCAAATAGGAGAGAGGCGAGGGAAGCGAGCTAAAAGGGAGTCTGATGAGGTGCAGAAGATTGTGCACGCATCTAACAGTCAGTCATAAATCGAACTAATCTCTTCGGTATTAGGACCGGTTAAAGCAATCGCCAATTTTGTTGGAACGTCGCTCAAAACCAGTCCACGATTACCAAATGTGACGTATTGAGCATATGAGATTGGCTGTGAAGTCAGTTGTCCCATCATTGGCTGACCTGGCAAGATCAATTCTGAAAACGATTCAATAATTGTAAAGACATCCTCGAAGTAGATAATCGCCCCCGGAAAGATCCGACTATCCCGATTAAGCAATTCGTCCAGTATCCGCTGTTCAGGAATCACTCTTTGTACGTTTTCGACAAACTCATGTGTACGTCTTTCCAGGTTTGCCTGAGCGTCTGAAAAGCTGAAATAGTCCATTTTGGGACGTGAGAAGACATTCTGTACACAAAGGACGATTACTGCCCGATCTGCTAAACTACGATCAAGATGTTTGATCGTCTGTGTGACGGCATGTGTTAAAATATGAAAGTGTTGCTCGATGTTGTCCGTGTTCGAAACTTTACACGCGAACCCCCACCTGACTCCCTCAACAGTTACCCTAACGTCTGGTTGTCCTGGTGGCTGCTGCGACTCGAACACAACATTATTTCCCATCTCTAAAGCCGCCAACCCCACAACCAGTTCAAATATATCTGTGGAGGCGTTTAGATGAAAAACGACAGAATTGGGAAAATCATTGTATGTACTGCAAAGAGACGGAATTCCCACCCCCATTTGTTTAATTCTATTCTTGAATTGTCCAGCAGTCTTTAATTGTTTAGAATAGCTACTTCGCACCCGCTGTAGTCTCTCGCATAACCACTCCAGACCGCGTATTGCCCTTGTTTGCGATGAGGCAAGTCGTCCACTCATAGACAGGTTTTGATATTGGCAGGCTGTATCTTCCTGACGTATCAGTTCTTGAATGTACTCCAAGGGTGAGTTCTTAGAAACGGTCAGACCAAAATCCTGTTTTAACCAATCTAAGGTTTCAAAAATGCGCTGGGCTCTAAGCGCGAAGGGTTTGTAATTGTTTGTCATGTGAAGTTCCTATGGAATGAAGAATGAACTCATCCAAAAGTCTGGCCTCTTCAGTGTGAGAGGTAGAAGAACAAGAACACCTACAATTTAAAGACCAGAGCAAATTAAAAATAGTTGCACACTTGCAAAGTCGTGAGATTTTGTCGATTTCGCACTGTTCTATCCCAGGGAATTTTCGCAACAGTCCGTAACTTAAATGCTTCCGGTTCCTTTCTAACTCCGGCAGAAATATATGGACAGGTTCGAGCAACCCTTTCTCTAACTTTCGCTTTGATGCGTCTTGGACCAGTATCACAAAAGGAAGATCGTAACTATATTATGGTATCAGATATTTATGCAAGTGCCTCTTGCATAATTGGCTCATCGGACCAAGCCTTGGCTTTAGTTTGGGTATATCTCCCACTTATGGTGGGTATAATACCTGTATAGCGGAAGTTTTGAAGGAATGACAGAATGAACCAGGACAGACGAACAGAAGGCAACCCGGAAAAGGCTTGCTGCAGGGTTGCGCAGGCGCATGGTCCGCATTGGCCTTTCGCTTTTCTCTCGTTGGGAAGCGCCGCCTTGCTGCTATTCTCCGCTGCCTTGGGGCATGGCGGCGCTCCGGCACAGGCGCAAGCCGCACCGACGACGCCGTCCGGTGTTCAGAGTTTTCTGAAGCAGAATTGCCTCGCCTGCCATAACCAGCAGACCGCCAGCGGCGGCCTGAACCTTGCGGCGACCCCGTTTCACCCGAACAATGCCGACAACTTTAACTTCTGGGTCAAGGTGTATGACCGGGTCTCCGGAGGCGAGATGCCTCCTAAAGGCGCGTCTCAACCTGCTCCAACGGCTCGAAAGAGCTTCCTGGCTGCGCTCGCACAGCCTCTTGTCGCCATCAACGAGGCGCAGGCAAAGCGCGAGGGCCGGGCGACCCTGCGGCGGATGAACCGCTACGAGTACGAGAACACGCTACGCGACTTGCTCGGCGCCCCCTGGCTGCAGATCAAGGAGATGCTCCCGGAAGATGGATTGGCCTACCGCTTCAATAAAGTGGGAGACGCGCTGGATGTGTCGCACGTGCAGATGAGCCGCTATCTCTCGGCTGCCGACTACGCGTTGCGCGAAGCGATGGTGCCGCAACCCACGCGCCCGGAAACTACCACCAGGCGCTACTATGCGCGCGAACAGCGCTCTTTTGCGGGGCTCGCGCGCCGCGAGCAATACGAAGGGGAGCAGGAACGGCTCGTCTTTCCCATTCTCGATAACGAAGCGGATATTCCGGCCCTGACGCGAACCGGCCCGATGACGGTCGGGGACACAGACCCGGCGAAGCGCGAACGCGAAGCGATGGGCGTGGTCGCCAGCGCCTATGAGCCGACCCAGCCGAAATTCAATCAGTTCCGCGCCCCCGTTGCCGGGCGCTACAAACTCCGCCTCTGCGCCCACTCCTTCTGGGCCGGCCCGCACACCGAGAAACAGTGGTGGCATCCGAGCCTCACCTCGGTCTCCGCAGGCCGCACGCACGAACCGATCAGCCTCTATGCCTCCCTCCCACCGCAGCAGTTGCGGAAGCTGGGCAGCGTGGATTGCGGCCCCGACCCGACCGTCGGCGAGCTGGACGTCGAACTGCTCAAGGGCGAGACCATCATGCCCGACGCGGCGCGCTTCTTCCGTTCGCGTCCTCCGGGATGGCACAATCCGCTGGCGCAGAAAGACGGTCAGCCGGGCGTCGCCTTTCAGTGGCTGGAAGTAGAAGGCCCGCTCTACGACGCCTGGCCGACACGCGGTCAGCGGCTGATGTTCGGCGACCTGCCCATCAAGGCGGCGGGCAAGGACCGGATGGAGGTCGTCCCCAACGATCCGAACGCGGATGCGGCGCGCCTGATACGCGGGTTTATGCAGCGCGCCTTGCGCCATCCCGTGCAGACCGAAGAGATCCAGCCCTTTATCCAGCTCTTCCATACCGCCCTCGCCTCCGGCGCCAACTTCACGGATGCGATGATCGCTGTCTACTCCGCCGTGCTCTGCTCGCCGGAGTTCATCACCCTACAGCAGAAGCCGGGGCCGCTCGACGACTATGCGCTGGCGGAGCGCCTCTCCTACTTCCTCTGGAACTCGGAGCCCGATGCCGCGCTGCGACAACTGGCGGAGCAGGGAGAGTTGCACAAAACCGCCGTGCTGGCCATGCAGACGGATCGGATGCTCGCCGATCCCCGCGCCCAGCGCTTTGTGGGGGCGTTTCTCGACTACTGGCTCGACCTGCGCAAGACCAGCACTACCTCGCCCGATGAGGTGCTCTACCCCGATTACTACCTGGACGACTTCCTCACGGAATCGTCGGTGGCAGAGACACAGGCCTTCTTTACGGAGTTGATCCGAAACGACCTCCCCGCGCGCAACCTGGTCGCCTCGGACTTTGTGATGGTCAATGAGCGCCTCGCGGCGCTCTATGGCCTGCCGGGGGTCCAGGGCGCCGCCATCCGGCGGGTCGAACTGCCGAAGGATTCCGTGCGGGGCGGGCTGCTCACCCAGGCCAGCGTGCTGAAGGTGACGGCCAACGGCACCACCACCTCCCCGGTCCTGCGCGGGGTCTGGATCACGGAGCGCATCCTGGGCCAGACCGTCCCGCCCCCGCCGCCCTCCGTCCCGGCGGTCGAGCCCGACACGCGGGGCGCGACCACGATCCGCGAACAACTGGACAAGCACCGCACGCAGGCGACCTGCAGAGCCTGCCATGCCAGGCTGGACCCGCCCGGCTTCGCCCTGGAGAGCTTCGATGTCTTCGGTGGCTGGCGCGACCGCTATCGCGCGCTGGGCGACGGGACCAGGGTCGCGGGGTTCGGCAAGAACGGCCAGCCCTTTGAGTTCCATGCGGCCCTGCCCGTGGACCCCTCCGGCGTGCTGCCCGATGGGCGCGCGTTCCAGGATGTGCGGGATCTAAAGCGCCTGCTGCTTCAGGATGAGCGCCAGATCGCCCGCAACCTGACCCGGCAGCTCATCATCTACGCCACCGGCGCGCCGGTGCGCTTCGGCGACCGCCCGAAGGTAGAGGCCATCCTGGACCGTGCCAAACCCGGAGGATATGGGGTAAAATCTCTTATCCACGCCATCATCGAAAGCGACCTCTTCCGGAACAAGTGAACCTGGGGAAATAAAAGCCATGAAGACCGTCCATATCTCCACACCGCGCCCGCTCTCGCGCCGCCACTTTCTGCGCGGGGCCGGCGTTCTGCTGGGCCTGCCGCTCCTGGATGCGATGCTGCCCGCCTTCGCCCAGGCCAACCCGGAGAGCCTGGCCCCCAGGCGGTTCTTCGGCATCTGCAACAACCTGGGCGTGCTGCCGGAGAAGTTCTTTCCTGCATCGGACCAGACAGGGCGCGACTACACGCTCTCGCCCTACCTCCAACTTCTGAGCGACTTCCGCGCGGATTTCACCGTCTGCAGCGGCGTCTGGCACCCCGATGTGGACGGCGGACACCCTGCGGACATCTGCTTCCTGACGGCAGCGCCTCACCCCTCCAGCGGCGGCTTCCGCAACACCATCTCCCTGGATCAGTTTGTCGCCGAGCGCATCGGCCATCTCACCCGCTTCCCCTCGCTCACCCTGGGCGTCAACGTGGGGCGGGGCGCGACCAGCCTCTCCTGTACGGCGGCAGGCGTGATGATCCCCTGTGAGGAGAAGCCATCGGAAGTCTTCAAGCGCCTGTTTCTGGGCGGCTCGCCGGAAGAGGTCCAGGCCCAGGAGCGCCGATTGGCGCTGGGGCAGAGCATCATGGACACGGTCGCGGATCAGACCAAACGCCTGCAGCGAAGCGTCGGGGCGCGGGATCGCGAGCGCATCGACCAGTACCTGACAGGCGTGCGCGACCTCGAACAGCGGCTGGTCCAGTCCGCAGAGTGGGAGAAGAAGCCCCGCCCGGTCGTGAACGAGAAGCCGCCGCTCGATCCCACCGACCCGCGCGAGTACATGGAGAAGGTCCGGCTGATGTATGATATGGCGCGCCTCGCCTTTGCAACCGATTCCACCCGAAATATCACCCTGATGCTCGACAGCGTCAACTCCCCGGCCATCGAGGTGGAGGGCAAGTCCGTCTCGGATGGCTACCACAACCTCTCGCACCACGGCAGGAACCCGGCCAAGCTGGCGGACTTGGAGAGGATAGACCGCGAACACATGAAGCTGCTGGGAGGGCTGTTCGCGGCCCTGAAGGCGCAGCAGGAGAGCCATGAGACCCTGCTGGATCGCACCATGGTTCTCTACGGCAGCAATCTCGGCAATGCCAACACCCACGTCACGACCAACCTGCCCGTACTCTTTGCGGGCGGCGGCTTCCTGCATGGCCAGCACCTCGCCTTCGACCGCACCCGCAACTACCCGCTGCCGAACCTCTTTGTGAACGTCCTCCAGCGCTTCGGGATCGAAGCGGACCACTTCGCCTCCAGCACGGGCACGCTGCGCGGGCTGGAGATGCGTAAAACGGCCTGATCTCTGAGCCGGCAGTTCACCGTGCGCCGGAGGCGATGACTTCGATCCGTGTCCTGTCCGAGCGGTCGTCGGGCAGTGTAACGGGCAGGGCCAGCGCATAGACATTGAAGTGGGAGAGATCCCACCCGATCAGGACGCGGACCGGCTCCTGGCCGGGGTTCGGCGCCCGCCTGCTGGTCAGCCAGACCTTGAACTTCTCGACATCGCTCAGCGAGACCGGCTTCTCCTGCGCCCCGATAAAGGCCGAAAGCAGCAGGCGCTGTTCGGCAGTGAGCTGATCATATGTCAGCTTGTTGCTCCCCTGCTCCTCCGGCGTGGGCGCCGATCCGTCCGCGCCATTCCCGGTCGGTTTGATCTTAAGAATGGCGAGCAGTTCCGAAAGGCCGGATAAGAAGGACTGATCCGTACCCACGCCGTTTTCCGTGCCATCTTCGTTCCCCACCCCGTTCATCCGCATGCCCGCCATCTGCGCCGTCGTCAGGTCGGCCAACTGCGTCACATCCGCATAGGTGGGCACATAGTTCTGCGCTTTCAGGCGCTGGATCATCGCGCGCATCCAGCGGTCGGGGATCTCGTACTGGCGCTGGGTGTACCAGTTGCGCTTACGGAACAGCAGCGTCTTCTCGCGCGGCCACCAGAGATACCCATCGCTCTTACAGAACTGATCCAGAGAGGTAACCGTTGGGGCCTCTGCCGTAGTGGAAAAGGGATCCTCCGTGGGCCGGGCGACCGGCTTGCTGCGATAGTAGTCGGCCAGGATAGGCGCGCCTGTGATCTCCGCCAGCTTTTTGAGATGGTCGATCCAGGTCCCCTGAACCTCCGTTTGCGCGGCGTGGATCTTAGCAGGGTCGGGCAGGGCGGCACGGTCACTCACCTTCACGCGAGTATAGGGATCTCCATGCGGCGGCAGGAGCCAGTGGCTCCGGCTCTCGACATGGGCAAAATCGATCCCATAGTTGACGGTAGTGGAGAAGAAGGAGAGGAAGGCGGTCAGCGACCCTCCGGAGGAGGCGTCTCCGGCGGACTGTACGGTGAAGATCAGCCCTGTCTGCTCCACGCCTTCGTCGGGCCGTTGAAATGCGCTGCCCTTCTCTGCATCAGCCATGATCGCATCATACGCCTGCGTGATCTCCCTTTTTTCGGGCGGGGTGAGGGTATCGAAGGGGATATTGATCCGCTTGCGTGTGAGGAGGGTGGTGCGCTGCTCGGGGTTGAGCATGCCAAAAATGCGGGCCGCGATCCGCCGCTGCTCCTGGTTCTGCAGGTGCTGCTTGATGGGATCGTCTGCCGGTCGCAGAGCGAGCTGTTCGGGGGTCTCACTGGCGGCTTTGACATAGGCGTCCAGTTGCTGCAGCATCAGGTTCCGCGTATTGTTGGCAAGGCCGTCCTCATACTCCTGGGCGCGGACGGTGCGGATCAGGCGGTAGGTGTGCCGATCCCCTTTCTGACTGTGCATCCAGGTGTCATTATAGAGCGCCGCCATGTCCGCCATCACATCGCGCAGCGGGCGGGCCGGGCCGAAGGCGACGATCTTGTCATCGGCGACTTTCTCGTCGGCAGCCAACTCGACGCCGGTCTTCTTCGCCAGCAGCGCCAGCAGATCGCCCACCGGAACGCCCTCAACATTCAGCGCCACCTGCTGCTGTAGGCGCGGATCGTCGGAGAGCGAATGGTCCACCACAGCCCCGGAAGGGAGCGGATCCTGGTTCGCTCCCGACGTGGCTCCTTTGGATTGTTGTATCCGCAGCAGCAGCGGCCCGCCGATCAGCATCAGGCCCGTGCAGAAGATCGCCAACGTGATATAGATTCGGTTCATTCCCATCGCCTTGAGCACTCCTTTGTTCAGTGTGTCCAGAGAGGATCCGGCTGGGAGGGCAGGCATCTGCCCGGCAAGCAGGGTGGAGGCTGTGTGCAGCACGGAGGCCCGGCACGCTTCCGGAACGGCATGGCTGGCGCGCGTCGTCAGCAGGGTGAGCAGCGCCGCCGCCGAGAGGACCGTTCCCTGCCGGGCAAAGTAGCGCCGCAGCTTGTCGAGCGCACGGGAGGCCCGCATCTTCGTCGCCGCCTCGGAGATGCCCAACAGGTCGCTGGTCTCCCGTACGCTGCGGTCCTCGAAGAAGCGCAGCAGCACCACCTCCTGCTCCCTGGCGTTCAGGGAGGCCAGGGCAGGGCGCAGCATCGGCGTCAGGCTCTCCCACGCAGGCTCCGCGTGTTGTTGCTCTCTCATCGCTTCCACGGCTTTCTGCTCCACGCGTTTGCGGCGCGCCTCCTGGCGGAGGGCGTTGCGGCAGGCAAAGCGGGCCGTGCGAAACAGCCACCCTGCCAGCGAGACGTGGTCCTGCAGGGAGGGCGCTTTTCGGGCCAGAATGAGAAAGACGACCTGGGTCACATCCTCCGCCAGGGCGGCATCGTGGACCTCGCGCAAGCAGGCGGAGTAGACGAGCGCAAGGTGCCGCTCGACCAGTTGCGCAAAGGCGGCCTGGGAGGCGTGGGCGACATAGTCCCGCACAAGTTGCCTATCCTGCATTCCAACTCTCTCCTCTCCTACTTATATCGTGTCCGCTCAGAGGAGATAGGTAACATCCTACGGCAGCGCCGGTCCGGGTACAGAACGTACCCGTCTATAGGGCGCATTCGCGCCAAGCGTCCTCCGGACGCCTTCCAACGTTGGGAGCATTTCCGTCCGCGAGGACGATTAGCCGAAGGCTCTCCAGGCGGGTACAAGGTCGCACCTGCGGTGCAGTCCAAATCTGCTATTCCCCGCAGATTTCGTTCTGTACCCGACCTACGGCAGCGCCGGTCCGGGTTTCACTCCGTGACCCGCTTCTCTTGATGGTTCAGGATGAAATCCAGGACCGGTCGGGGGTCTTTGGGCGCGGTTGGGTAGTGCCCCACGCCCTCTTGAAGCAGGACGGTGATACTGCCGTTCAGCTCTTTGTAGCGCTTCTCTGCCACCCGCGTCTGCTCGTCGAGGGCGGGATCGAGGCTGCCGCAGACATGCATCAGCGCGACGCCCGCCTTGGCGAGCGGCGCCAGGTTGTCGAGCGGCTGTATCTTGACGCCTCCCGTGTGCAGGATGGGGTTTTCGGCGTAGATGCAGGCAACCCGGTCGGGGTGCTCTATCGCCCAGCCATAGACCGCGCCGGCGGCGCCTCCCTCTCCCTCCAGCACCGGCTTGCGGGCAAAACCGTGCTCGGTAAGGTACTGATACAGTTTGTCCCACTCGGCGTGATCGGGACCATCGGCGTTATATCCCACCGGCCCCACCACAATGTGAAATCCCTTCGCGAGCAGGGCCTGATCCACGACGGCATCGCGAGGCACAAAGCCGGCGCGGAGGACCCAGGGCCTGCCCGCCGCCTCCTTCCTGGGAGCGATGATGGTGATAGGCACAGCAAAGCCCAGGCCAAACTCGTAGCGGTCATAACATGGGGTGAACGCCGGTCCCCGGCGCGTGAGGTAGTAGCCATCTCGGGGAGACTTTGCGTAGCTGCTTTCGAGGCTATAGTAGGCGTATCGGGTGAACCGGCTCCCCGCGATGAAGTCCGGGGTCGGCGGAGCCTTCTCCTGAAAGCTCCGCTCCAGGAAGTCGGCGAGCGGCGTGGGATCGTTGAGGCTGTGCGGGTGGTGTCCGGCCCCATCCTTGAGGATCATGGAGATACGGCCGCCCAGTTGCTGATACACCGCTTCGATGGTCGTCGCGAACTTGAGCAGGAGTGGATCGATGGTGCCGCAGACGAGGATGACGGGCACATCGTTGCGGACGAGATCCGGCAACCTGCGGAGGTTTTCGTCGTTGCCACCAGGATTGTCGGCATAGATGGCGGAGACCCGATCCGGATGCGTGGTGGCCCACATAAAGGCGTACTCGCCGCCCCGGCTCATGCCGATGAACGTCGGCTTCTTCGAGAGACCATGCTTCTCCGTTAAGAACGCATACCAGGCATCCCAGTACTTATCCGGCTTGAGCGAGGCGTCGGCGGAGATGTAGGCAATATGAAAGCCGCGCTTGAGCAGTTCGATCTCCGTCTGGGGCTGATGGTCCCAATAACATCCCCGCCAGGACCAGGGGTTGCCCGGCGCGGGCTGCTTGGGGCAGATCACCACACAGCGTCGCCCGCCCTGGGGCGGCCCTCCAATCCCGAAGTTCTCGTTCTCCGGGCGTTTGAAGGGCGTGATCGCCATGGTCTCTCCATCCATCACAAAGTCATAGCGCTCGAACCCGTTGTGCCAGGTGGATTTCTCGCCCTCGAACGGCACATAGGCGGGTTGCGAGGGCGGCTCTTCCCCGCGCGACGGGAGCGCAAAAGCAAGCAGAGACAGCCCGGAGAGCAGCGCGATGAGCACACGCAGCATCAGCATGGTTCCTGGTTCCTTTCCTATGCAAGATCGGGAAGCCTCGGCTTTCGCCCTGGAGAGGCGTCCTAAGCGCCTGGCTTCGATCCTGATATTACCCCAAACCGAAACCTCCATGGCGGAGGATGCCCGGACCGATAGGCATGCGGGGAGTGCGGGTTTGTTGAATGTCTGGCCTGTTATCTCCTGTCACGCTCGGTATGGACACCCGTTCTCCTATTTTGAGCACAGCCCACGGGCCTGTGCTTTTCAGCAAGCAATTCCAGTAAGAAACCGTCACAAGACAACAAATCAGAGGGAGATTCCATGCAAGTCAAACCTACGCATTTCTACGCCAGAGCCGGGGTCTTGATCCCCCTGGCGGTTACCTGTATCGCGGGCTTTATTCTGACTGCGCCTACCGCCGTTTACGCCCAGGATCGCGGGCACGATGAGGGGCGAGACCGGCGCGACGAGGGACATCGGGACCGTGGCGAAGAGAGACGCCGGGATCGCGATGAAGATCATGCCCGCTTCACCCACTCGGACGAGGAGCGCCATTTCGAAAACGGAGTGACCTTACATCGGGGTGTGCCAATTACGGATCACCATCTCGACGTCTTCTTTCCGCACCACTACTACTCCTATCCGCACTATGTGGTCAGCCGCGACGTCGGCCATGTGATCGCCTCGCCATTTGGTCTGTATGTGGGGATTTTTCCGCCCTTTATCGACCGCAGTGCCGTACTGATCGCCGCGCCGCGCCATGTGTACATCGATATCCCCATCTACGTCCACGGCGACTATCGGGTCTATCCCGATGGCCGAGACGACTACTACCTGCACCATCACGACGAAGATGATCGGTGGAAGGATGATCCGGACCTGCGGCACGCGGTCTACGACCTGGAGGATACGTTCCGGAACGAGGATATTGCACTGCTGGCTCCGCTGACGGACCCAGCCACCCGGATCGCGATCTTTGAGAGAGGGCGCTACCAGTACACGGTCGCTCCCGACGACTATCTGGACATGACCCGCGATTTCCTGCGCAACGCGCATACTGTCGAGTTTACCGCCTATCGGGTCCATTCCAGGGCGCGCGGGGTCAATCAGGTCTTTGTCCGGCACGTGTATCAAGATCAGCGTGGGGAGAACCACACCGTGTATCTGTGCATGGTGATGGAGCGCATCCACGACCGATGGACCATTACCCAGATCGACACCTCTCCCGCGCACAGCTAAGTGCGCGGTCAACGGAAATAGCGTTACGACTTATCGACCTATCGCTTAAATCTCGCGCAATGCTGAGTTCGGGCACACAACGTGCCCGTCTCCTCCACCCCCTCGGACCAGTGGCGGGGGCGGAGACCACGGGCCTTCGGCTGAGCGTCCTCCGGACGCCTTCCAACGTTGGGAGCAGTTCCGTCCGTGAGGACGGTTAGCCGAAGGCTACATAGACGGGTACGTTCTGTACCCGGAAGAGCCCGCCTGCGTAACGTGAGTCAATAAGTTTACTTTTTTGAGGTGAGCTTGGCGAGCGCCGCTTTCAGGTGAGAAAGCCGATAGGGCTTGAAGAGATCCGTGATGTCCGGGTCTGAGGGAACCAACTCAATCGCCTCTTTGTAAGCGGCAATGGCCCGTTCGGTCTCCCCATTTTTCGCATAGAACTCCCCCAGGTCTTCATAGGCGCCGGTGGACTTCGGGAAGAACTCGACACGCAGATTCCATATCCGTGCGGCCTCCTCTTTTTTGCCCGCTTCCTGCAGGCCCGTTGCTGCCATACTAAGATCGAATTCCTCGATGTCGGCGCGACACTGGCGCAGCAGCGTCTCAGCGGCCTGCATGCCCTGCTGTGCTATCAGCCCCAGCAGTTGCCGCCCCGTCGGAGGCAGCGGCGCCGGCGCGCGATAGCGCAACGCGAAGGAGGCATCTTGCCCTGCCCCGTCGAGGCTGCGTTTGAGCAGGGCGTCCGCATCCGCGTCCCGCTTCAGCGTCAGGTCGAAAAAGGCCAGTACATGGCGGCATACACGCTCATAACTCTCCCGGCGCAGGCGTCCGATGGAGGCGTCTTTCTCCTTATTCGGCAGCAACGCCCCATGGACGGCGCCATGGGTCAGATAGTCGTTGTGTTCGAGAGATGCCACTGCGGCCTCATAGCGGGGCGCATATTTCAAGTACCGCTCCAGGGTCTCGAACTTTGGCTTGTTCTCCACCGAGGCGAAGCGCAGCACCGGAACCGAGTAGGCGCGGCTGCGACCCTCCAATTGCGCCTTGAGCTTGGCAAATCCCGGAAAGTCGATCCCGACGTTCTCCACCGTCGAATCGAGGCTGACGACGGCATCTATCGGGGAGTTGGCTTCGCTTCGCCAGGCCAGCACCGCCTGTGCGCCGTAGCTGTGCCCCAGCACGCCCAGGCGCTCCGCATCCACAAAGGGGAGGGTCCGGGCATAGCGGAGCAGAAAGGTCAGGTCCTTGAAGGAGCGCGTCAGGTCCCAATTGACATCGAGCCGCGACGAATCCTCCGCTTCATAGGCGCTGGACATCACCACATAGCCGTGACTGGCAAGATATTCGAACAGCACCGAGTTGTCTTCGTAGGAGCCGCCCAGCCCCGGATGGTAGAGGATCAGGGGAAAGCGCCCACGCGGGGGTGCAGCGTTCCGGACCGCATGGGTCGGGGTTGACAGGAACGTTGCCAGCGCCTCGCGCTCCTCGGCGTCCCACTCCTGAGGAGGGTTCTCCGAGATCACCTCCGAGCGGACGACCTCCTCGGTATAGCGCGCCAATCGCTCCGAAAAAGTGTGGAACCTGGGGTCTTTCGAGACCTGCGGCAGATAGTCGCGATAGACCATGGGAGGGCGATCCGTCGGCTTTGCGGGATACCAGATCGCGAGGAAAATCGGTCGCGCCGGTTTCGCTGAAGCCTGCCTGGCAGGCGAGGGATACTCGGGATCGTACAACCGGGTGAGATCGAATTGGATCTGGCTTTGAAACCCGACGGCATACCGGCCAGGCGGTAAATCGCCCCACAGCAATCGCTCCTGAGCCTGCGCCATGCGGAGCCCACAACAGAGCAGAAGCGCGCTCTGCAGCAGGAGCAAGACCATCAAGCGGCGGGCAATGCCGATGCCTTCGCCTCTCCTTATCACGATCTTAAGAGACATTACGTTCTTCCTTACTCATCTTACGCAGGCGGGCTATTCCGGGCACAGAACGTACCCGTCTATAGGGCCTTCGGCCAAGCGTCCTCCGGACGCATCACAACGTCTGCCTGTTTGGCTTAACGGCGGGGGATGAACCGCTCGCGCAGTTTGACCACAGAGATAAAGTTAAAGGGTTCGCCATCAAAGACGATCTGGCGTTTGTCCTTGTCGGCGTCGGCACGGCGCTGGAGGTAGTCGGTGATGTTCATCCAGCGGATGACGCCATCGGAACTGCGGATGACAAGAAACACCGGATAGGCTTGCGTTTGCCAATACTCCAGGTGGCGCTCCTCCTTGATATAGAAGACCTCTTTGCCGTCCCGCTTGCGCGTGGTGAGATACGAATCGCCGGACTTGAGCTGGAGATAGACGCGCTTTCCGCTGGCCTTACCCTCGTTGTCTTTGAACTCGATCTCACCATCAATACCCCAGTCGGAATTGGGCGTTGGGCGGAAGATCTGCCCGGCCTCTGCAACGACGGTGAACGCCTGCCCGACAAGGATCAACTCCAGGCTCTCCCTGTCCAGGTTGATCTGGGCCTGTGCATCCAATTCCTGCACCCTCTTCTCGAACTGGTCGGCCTGAAACTTACGCTCGATCAGGTCGAAGAGGGGGATGCGCTTAGGGCAATAGAGGCAGGGGATGTCCTTCTTTCCGGTTTCGAGGCGGGCTTTGATGGCCGCTTTATCTACCACGAGCTTACCGCACTTCGGGCAGGCGTAGTCGCGTTCGCGTACTACCTCCTGGGCGCGTTTGAGCAGGTGTTCATGGATGAACTTGATAAAGATGACGCGCGTGTCATCGGGCACTTCGTTCTCGAAGAAGACCTTGATCTCGCCGATCCCTTCATTAACGCGCTTCATCACCAGGCCGATAGTCCTGCGTTCGGGTGTCCAGAACTCCGCCGCGTTCTTCCATAGTTCCTTTTTGTCGAAGAAGCCGCTGTAGTGGAGACGTACCACCAGGGTGGTATAGAGATTGGGCAATGGTCCGGAGAAGCGGTAGGTAACGAAGACGGTCGGGTGATCCTGGATGTCGCGCTCCCGATTGTATTGCGAAGGGAAGACCAACAGGTCTCCCGCGCCGGTGGTCTCCCGAATGCAGAGCGATTGGTCCAGGAAGGTCTGCACCATAGAGCGCAGCAGCACCTCCTCCTCGTCCTTCTGAGCCAGGCGGGGCAGATCCCCGGCGTCGAAGGTGCCTGCCAGCACCTCTCTCTCGGCGATGCAGCCGATACCGTCCACATGCGCGCGGGCGGCGCGAACGACGGCGGAGGCGTAGCTATTCATCTGTTCCGGCTGCAGGAGCACAAAGTCGCCGAATGCCAGCGGCTTAATCAAGCCCTGGCCGCCGAGCAGGGAGACGACCGTGCGCAGTTCGTCCTCCGTGAAGGTCTCTGCGGGCAGCGCCAGTTGCAGCCGCTGGCGCAGTTCCGTCAGGCGTACCAGGACTATGCCCTCGTCTTTGAGGCGGACGATGGCGTCTTTGAGCGCCTTGAACAGGCGCGTCGTCCCGGTGACAGGCAGGCGCTCCCAGGGAATGTAGCGCGCCAACGCCGCTTTCAGCTCCGCGCAGCCCCGATCCAACTGCGCGCTCGTGGCGAAATACTCGGCGAACCCACGCTCCTCGCAGAAGCGTCGGATCTTCTCCTCGGTCAGCGTCACGCTGCTGCGGTCGGTACGGGCTGCCACCAATAGTTTGATAGGATCGCGTTTGACGGCAGCCTTGAGCGCCTTCTCCCAATCGCCGATCTCCCGGAGCGGATCATCGAGCCGGGAGGCATCGAAGAGCATAAGGGCCACGGCAGTCTCATCAAGAAACAACTGGTGTACCAGTCGGTACTCCGGCTGCCCCGCCAGATCCCAGAGCCAGACTTCCCGTTCGATTCCCGGTTCGACAACCGTCTGCGGCAGCGCCAACGGCCAGACCTGCATCCCATGCGTGGATTCCGTGACGACCCAGCGATCCTCCGCCAGGCGATGCCCTAACCCCGACTTCCCGACGCCGCTCTCGCCCATCAGCACGACCTTGGCGTTGGTATAGCGCACATTCGAGACAAGCACCCCCGGCGAGACAGGCGATTTGTTCGCCAGATGATAGACATAGACGCTCCCATTATCGTTGCCCGCCACCATGCGCGAACCGCCCTGACTGATAGCGACAGCACCGAAAATGTTCGTCGCTTTCAGCGTCTGCAAACAGGCCAGGGTCTCCAGATCCCACAGCTTGAGCGTGTTGTCACCAGACCCCGACACCATCCGCTCTCCATCCGGATGCACACACACCGAGTAGACTGCTGCAGTATGTCCCTCAAAGGTCCTCAGACACTGACCGCTCTCCAGGTCCCACAGCTTGAGCGTGTTGTCACCAGACCCCGACACCATCCGCTCTCCATCCGGATGCACACACACCGA
>Ga0070734_10001596_pt1 | contig 32040 bp, 29 predicted proteins | sample Coa_R1_8_FD_66444 | JGI IMG/M metagenome (GOLD analysis project Ga0070734, IMG submission 66444) | Surface soil microbial communities from Centralia Pennsylvania, which are recovering from an underground coalmine fire - Coalmine... | ecosystem: Environmental > Terrestrial > Soil > Unclassified ... | reverse complement strand
GGTGCGGCTGCACTTCCCCCACGCGCGCATCGTGGCCGACCGCTTCCACGTCCTCCGCCTCATCCATCATCACTTCCTGGCCTGCTGGCGAGACATCGACGGCGCCGGGGCCAGAAATCGTGGTTTGATCTCATTGATGCGGCGTCACCGTCACAACCTCCGAGCCGAGCAGCAGCTCCGGCTCGCCGCCTATCTGGCCGAGCATCCGGTCCTAGAGACCATCTACCGGTTTAAGCAAAAGCTCTGCTACCTGCTGCTGAAGAAGCATCGCACCCGCAAGCAATGCGAGCACCTGGTGCCACGCTTCCTACGCGCCGTTTCCCAGTTGCGCCAAGCCGGACTCGCCCCACTGGTCCAACTCGGCCAAACTCTCTCGGCTGGGTCGGAGGAGATCGTCGCCATGTGGCGTTTCACTCGCAACAACGGTATCACCGAGGGCTTCCACAACAAAATGGAGCTCATCAATCGGCAGGCTTTTGGCTTCCGCAACTTCCAAAATTACAGACTCAGAGTGAAGGTGCTATGTTCTTAGAAATCAGTTGGGGATCGGGTTTGCCCCCGTTGTTGGCGTAGAGCCGCGCATACCGTGGTGCTCCGTAGTCCTAACATCTTTTAGCACACCGTAAGCGGGAGTGCCTTGCCGGACAATGGCGACCTTCCTTGTCGATTTATTCTGGGCTGATCGCAGCACATGGCCGCGTAGTCGCCATTCCGGACCTTTGCACTCTCGGCGACATTCGGAGTTTACGATGACCGGCGCGATCCGAAACCATGTAGTTTCCAAACACCCCGGGGCTCTACCGGAACTGGCGGAAAATCAACTTCTTACTATCCTTCTCACCCGACCCCCATTTCGGCACAGAACTCAAACCCCGTTTCGTTCCGGTAACCCACCCATCAGGCTGGGAAGAATAGCTACGACCGTTTGCATTTGACGAAGAACTTGAATGTGGCGCCTCTTCCTAATTCGCTTTCCAACCATATCCGGCCACCCATCATCTCCACTAATCGTGATGAGATATTGAGCCCTAAACCCGTACCCCCATATTTTTGGGCGATTTTGCGATCAGCTTGACTGAAGGCATCGAAGATAAGTTGTTGTTTTTCAGAAGGTATACCTGGACCGGTATCCTGCACAACGAACTGGAGGCATGCGGCTGTCTCCTCCAGTGATTGCACTCGAACATCGACCTCTACCGAACCTTCCTTCGTGAACTTGATCGCATTACCAACCAGATTCAGCAAGATCTGCCGTAGCCGCAACTGATCCACCGCCAAGGTCAGAGGCACCTCTGGTGAGACCCGGTAAGACAATTTCAGCCCCTTCTGTTCAGCAGCCGGCCCCAACAGGCGCACAATACCTTCCAGTATTGCCGGGATCGATGCTGGGCTTTCCTCAAGTTCCATGCGGCCAGCTTCGATCTTGGACAGGTCCAGAATATCGTTGAGTAACGAGAGAAGCGTTTCGGCCGAGCTTGTTACGTCCTTTAGATACTCCATCTGCTCCTCACGATCCGCCGTTTCGAGCGCCAGTGCGGTCATGCCCAGAATGGCATTCATCGGTGTGCGGATCTCGTGGCTCATGTTGGCAAGGAACCTGCTTTTCGTCTGGCTGGCGGCCTCGGCTGCCTCCTTCGCTTGCCGAAGCACGAGTTCAGCTTGTTTGCGTTCCGTAATGTCTCGGATGGCGCTGGAAACCAGAACACCTTCTTCGGTTTCGAAGGGACTGAGACTGATCTCAACGGGAAACTCCCGCCCGTTCTTGTGTAGTGCGAACAGCTCCAAACCTGCACCCATTCGCCGGATCCGCGGGTCGCTACGGAAGCCGTTTCGGTGGGCGAAGTGGCGATTCCGAAAACGTTCGGGCACCAACATCTCGATAGGTTTTCCGAGCAACTCGTCGCGATAATAGCCGAACAGTCTCTCCATCTGGGCGTTCACCAGGATCATTTGACCCTCATGATTTGTAACTACTATGGCGTCCGGAGCGGCATCGAGCAAACCTCGGAACTTCTGGTCAGCGCGCCGGCGATCCGTAATATCGCGCATCGCGATGACCGCGCCCAGCTTATGCCCTTCCCCATCAACGATTGGGCCGCCGCTCACCGAAACATGGCGAGCCTTTCCCTGGCGCGGCAAAACCACCAGCTCAGCATCGCTCACCTTTTCACCGTGAAGCGCGCGAAATAGGGGAACATCCTCGGGGCGCGCTGGAGTCCGGCCATCAGGCAGATAGATATCAAATGACTGCGACCATTCCTCCGGCGAGACCGCCTTCGGTCCTTGGCCGTGGAATTCCGCACTAGAGCGATTGAACCGCGTCAGTTTTCCTTCCGCATCACACGCCACAATTCCCTCGGCCAGATTCTCCAGCAAAGCCTCAACAAAATTACGCTCTCCCCGAAGTGCTTGTTCGTTGCGTTTAGCCTCCGTTACGTCAATCACGACCCCACCGGCAGCAGTTGCCTTGCCGTTCGGACCTATCACGGGGAAATACGAAGCGAGCCAGTGGCGAGTTTCACCAGGAGTTCCCGGCACCTCACCACTCAATTCCAGGTTGAGGTAAGACTTGCCATCGGAAATGATTTTCTGGAACATCGGCTCAATAGTAGACGCCAAGCCGGGTAGAACTTCTCGAATGGTTCTGCCCAGGTGTTCCTGGACTGAGGGACCATTGATCCTCGCCAGTGGCTCGTTGATTTTGAGATATCGGAGCTCCGGCCCGAGGAGAGCCATACCCGCAGGAGAGGAGTCAAAGAAGGCATTCAACTGAGCCTCACGGTCCTGAATGTTTCGCTCAATGCGCTTGCGTTCGGTTATATCCGTAGCCGCACAAGTAAGACCCGTGATTTTGCCGTCAGGATTCCGCAAAGGCTCAATTGTCAAATCGTAGTAGACTGCGCGACCCTTGTAGTTGACCGCAACTTCTTGTCGCATACCCGCCCCGGAATCCAGAACTCGGCGTTTGATTGCAGTCAGGAGAGATGCCGTGTCAGGATCGAGCAGTTCCTTGTCCGTCTTTCCCAACCAATTCTGATCGGCCCATGCGAGTACTGGATTGTTGATCCAGGTATATCGGAGCTCCCGATCGTGGTTGAATACAACGACAGGCGAGTTCTTGAGGGCAACACGAAATCGCTCTTCACTGGCGCGCAAGTGCTGTTCAGCTGTTTTACGCCGACTGATGTCGCGTATCATAGCGCAGAACAGCAATCCCTCTTCCGCGGCTAATAATCCGATACTGATCTCCGCCGCAAATTCAGTACCGTCTTTTCGGAGGCCATACATTTCGGTTCCGCGGGGCAAAGTCTGTGAATGCGAAATGTCTACGGCCTGTTGTTGCTGTCGAGCGAGCAACTCCTGGAAACGGTTCGGTATCAGTGAATCCGTGGGCCTGCCTAAGAGTTCTTTTCGATCGTAACCAAATACGTTCTCTAGCGCGGCGTTGACGAACACGATCTGTCGTTGGCCGTTAGTGACTGCCACTGCGTCCGGAATTGCTTCCAGGATTCCTCGGAACCTCCACTCAGGCCGAGCACGCACCCTATGGACAATGCGCATCAACACGCTGACTCCGAGGCCCATGGCGGAAAACACCAGCAGGCCGATTATGTCACCTGATTTAGGAGAGCCGAAGGTGGTTGGTTCCAGGAAGAAATACGTAGAGCAAGCTGCTGAGAGGAGCGTGCTTAGAATGCCGGGCCCCATCCCGGCGAACGTCGCCACCAGGATAGTGGCCGGGTAGAATGTGATATACGGAAGGCTGAAGCCGAGGACCGGCAACAGCAGCAGCCGGATGGCGAGTGCCGCTATGATAGCCAGCACAGCGACGGAATATCGCCAAACCTGGCGACGTTTTGGTCCGCCCGAAAGATCTACCATTCCAAGTCGAGCCTAGCAAGGGCTTTCGCGTTCCTGCTCCGCTCGCCTTCGAGAGCGATAGAGCCGTCCGTAAGTCAGCCTCTTGTGCCAGAAGCCGGGTGCCTGCTCCTAAGCAGGTAACGCAGGCTACGCCGTTAATCTACCATTTTAAGCACAAGATGGCTTTTACCTACAGTCGACGCTGGTTGAAAATCTGCACCCCGACATGCCCGTCAAGGCAAATCGTCGGCAGAATGGTGGCCGCGGCGGCGAACAGTTACGGCGCTCTCTTGACGTTGGTGCTCAACGGCTACGGCCAGGATGCGATGAAAATCGTTCGCAGCATATACGAGACGGAGCTTAACGTCCTTTGGCTAAAGAACCATCCGGAGGACCTTCAGGATTTCTTAGACTACAACCTGATCCAGCAGAAGCAGCTTTACGATGCGATGGACCAGCAACAGCAACTGGCGGTACCCAAAGAGCGCTACGACCAGATGATGGCCGACTACAATCGCGTGTTGCCCCGTTTCTTGAAGGATGTGAAGAGGCAGATCCCGCGGAGCGAATGGTGCAGAGTATCCATCTACGAACGCGCAAAGGAAGCGGAGCGGCAGTGGGCCGATCAAATGGCAGCCGATGGCCTGAAATACAACGGCATGTCACTGTACAAGACGTTCTACCGGCGCGCCTCCTCGATGCACCACATGGATATCAGCGGCGTGATTGCCAGCCTTGACGAGGACATGAACGCCGTAATGGCTCCTTCGTGGGAACATCTCGATGATGCGCTCGTGGCCGCGGGCAGCGTACTCCGGTGCGTTTCCTATTTTGACGAGATGGCGCAGCTCGGGATGCAAGAGCGGATCCACACGGGTCCTAACGATGACTATGTGACGGCCTGCAAGGCGCTTTGAGGGCGATGCCCTCCTTCATCACTCAAGCCGACCTTGGCGCGCCCGACTGGTGCGGCCTCCCTGATGGGAAGTGGCCGACGCCCTGCCGGAACTTCAGTCCGCCCTTGTGTCGGAAGGTTGTAGTTTTGACGCGCTTTGTTTGGCTGAGGGGCCGCGTTCTTCGATTGGGGTTCGAGGACCCTTTTCGCCACAAATCTCGTTTACAGATTGATTGCTTCTTACTTGTGAAATGAGCTATTGGCGCCAGCCATCGGCGAATGGGGGCCAGCTCATCCAGAAAGCGATGGCGGTGCTCATTTCTTTGCGGGCGTTTCACCGTGCAACCAAGCGCGCATGCGTTGAGCCTGCACGGTAGAGAAAACTGGCCGGATTCCTTGCTGAGCTCTTCGGAACTGTTCAAGCTGGAGATCTTTGACCATGATGCCGAAGGCCTGATGGTCGGGTCCCAGTAGCAGATGGCCGATCTCGTGAGCCATGGCCAAGCCCAAGATCACGCACGGTGAGATCCTCTTTTCTCCAGCGACGTTCTGGGCACGGTCTGCAAAGACACTAGCATGGTCTTCAAGGGCGACTCCCATCAGGCTGGGTGGGCGCCTCGCCCTTGCAACCATCGGCTCCGGCAGGATATTCAGATAAAGTGCGCCGTTGGCGAGAGCTCGGTTGCAATCTCGGAGCCTCTCGACACATCCGTGGGTCACCGGGCAGGCAACCCAACGTATCTGAATGCCAGCGCGGCCGAAGACTTCGGCAGCCTCCTGCTGGGCGTGCGCCAATTCATTCTCTGGCACTTTGGCGTAATTGTAAACTCCCACCGTAAGCTCGTTTTGTTCACATATGCCGATCGAGGCCATCCCTATCCAAAACGTCTCGAGAATTAATGTGCGGCCGCTCATATCTCTGCTCCCGGCCGTAACGCGGGAATCGCGAGAAATCGGGGCCACAAATCAGAGATTTCGGTACTAAAATAGGAAGTGCCAAGGAGGTGTTCTAATGGCGAACCCTCCCGGAGAAGTCACTGCGCTGCTGGGCGAGATGAAGCTCGGCAAGCAGGATGCCTTGGCCAGGCTGATTCCCCTGGTTTACAAGGAGTTGCGCCGTCTGGCCGGCCACTACATGCGCGATGAGCGCGCCAGCCATACCCTGCAACCCACCGCCTTGGTTCACGAGGCCTACTTACGTCTGGCTGGTCAGGAACGAGCCGATTGGCAGAACCGAGCTCAATTTATCGGAGTTGCCGCCCAACTCATGCGGCGGGTTTTAGTAGATCACGCACGCCGTAGTGCCGCAGCCAAACGCCCCAGCGCCGCCGTAACACTGGATGAGCCGAGATTCGATAAGGCGGTAAGCATTGGGCAGGCCGAAGAGATTCTGGCCGTCGACGAGGTGCTGGAGCGCCTTGCTCACCTGGACCCGCAGCAGGCGCGCATCGTGGAATTGAGGTACTTCGGAGGCCTTTCGGTGGAGGAGACAGCGGAGGCGATCGGCATTTCGCCGCGCACGGTCAAGCGCGATTGGGCGATGGCGAGAGTCTGGCTGCGGCAAGAACTCGACGAGGCGTGCCCATGACCCCTGAGCGCTGGGTGCGAATGAAGGAAATCTTTGGAGTGGCTCTAGAGTTGCCAGAACGGGAACGAGACGTTTACCTCGATGAAGCCTGCGCTAACGATGCGGACCTGCGCATTGAAATCGAGCGCCTCCTGGCCAAGGAGCATAACGCCGAACTCCGCAGTCCGGTATCCGGGATGTTGCGCCCCACTCCCGCGCCGGCTAAAGGCGACATGCTGGGCCGCTACCGCATTGAAGACAAGCTGGGCGAAGGCGGCATGGGAGTCGTCTACCGTGCCTATGATGCGGAGCTCCGCCGGTCAGTCGCAATCAAGATGCTCCCTCCAGACCTGGCGTCGGACGTTGAAGGCCGTCACCGGCTCCTGGTCGAGGCACGCGCCGCATCGGCGCTAAATCATCCTCACATCTGCACCTTGCACGATATCGGCGATCGCGACGGCCAGCCGTTCCTCGTGATGGAACTGCTCGAAGGCCAGACGCTGCAACGCCGCCTGGCAGGTGCGCCGCTCAAGACCGAAGAAGTACTGGAGTTTGGGATTCAGATGGCCGATGCGCTGGAAGCCGCACACGCGAGGGGGATCATACACAGGGACATCAAGCCGGCGAATATCATCATCACTAATAGCGGCCACGCGAAGGTTTTGGATTTTGGTCTGGCGAAGCCGGCGCACCGGATGCGCGACCCTATCGGAGAGGGGGCCTCCCAGATGGTCTCGATGGAGTCCGATCTCACCGGCTCCGGCAGAGCGATGGGCACAGCGGCATACATGTCTCCAGAGCAAGCGCGCGGAGAAGAACTCGATGCGCGCACTGACCTGTTCAGCCTGGGTTGCGTGCTATACGAGATGACGACGGGCAAACCAGCCTTTGCCGGCGCGACGGCTGCTCTCATCTACGACGCCGTCCTGAACCAAGCGCCCACGGCAGCCAATCAGATGAATCTGCAGTGCCCGCCAGAACTCGTACGCCTTGTGAATAAGGCGCTCGAGAAAGAACGCGACTTCCGTTACCAGAGCGCCGCCGATCTGCGGAGCGATCTAATGCGGCTGAAGCGCGATATGAGATCGGGACGACCGTCGGCAACGAGACCGGTGGATGGCCTGCGGGGGGCACTTGTGCCCGCCGCGGGCCACCACAGCAAACATCGGGCGATGATCGCTCTGGCCGGCAGCGCGCTCATACTGATTGCCGGCGGCGCGGTCGAGTATCGCCGCCTCCACAAATCGCGCCTACTACCCATGCGCGTGGTTACATTCACGACCTTCGCCGGTGAGCAGAGCGCCCCGAGTTTCTCGCCTGACGGCAATCAAATAGCCTTTGCGTGGAACGGAGAAAAGGAGGATAACTGGGACATTTACGTCAAACTGATTGGTGTCGAGAAGCCGCTGCGGCTTACTACTGACGCCGGTAATGATATTGCCCCTGAATGGTCGCCCGACGGCCGCCACATTGCTTTTCTACGCGAGAATGAAAATGGCACTGGCATCTTCACAGTTCCTGCCCTGGGCGGCCCAGAACGCAAGCTGCGCTCACTCACGCGGGGTGCATCCTGCTCTGACACCGGCCCTGATTGGTCCCCTGACGGGCAATACCTGGCCTATGTTGACTGTCAACCAAACCACGCGAACACAAGTATCTTTTTGCTTGCAGTAGATAATCCTGACGACCTACGGGCATTGACCTCTCCGCCTGGTCTGCAAAGCGATTGGGGGCCTCGTTTTTCTCCGGATGGCTTAACCGTGGCCTTCGTCCACCACTTTACGACTGGAAACGCCGCAGACATCTACGTCGTGCCGTTTACAGGCGGAGAACCCAAGCGCATCACCTTTGACAACGCCTCCGTCGGTCGACCGGATTGGACTCCGGATGGGGCCTACATCGTCTTCTACTCTAATCGCCTCGGTGAGAACCGCCTATGGAAGGTCCCCGCGTCCGGCGGCAACCCGGAGGCGCTGATGATGGGCCAAGTCGGTGCCTGTAACCCCAGGATATCCCGCGACGGGCACCGTCTGGCCTACATCCACAGGTCGGAGAACGCCGACATATGGCGGTACGAAGTGCCCCGAAAAAAGACTCCGACTGCGCCGCCCACCAAGTTCATCGCCTCGACAGGGTACAATCTGAGCCAACAATTCTCACCGGATGGGAGGAGGATCGTCTTTGAATCCAGCCGCTTAGGATATATCGAGATTTGGGTTTGTGACAGCGACGGCTCAAATCCCAGACAGCTGACCTTCCTCGCCACGCCACAGGCCGGCGCTCCCCGCTGGTTGTCTGACAGCCAGCAGATTGGCTTCGAGGTAGAGACAGGCGGGCAGACCGTCACTCCCCGCTGGTCGCCCGACAGCCAGCAAATTGCCTTCGACTCAGAGGCAGGCGGGCAACAAAATATCTATGTGGTGAATGCGGATGGCGGCCGGCCAACTCCCTTAACATCGGGCGCGGCGAACAACGTTACCCCGAGTTGGTCGCGAGACGGGCGTTGGATCTACTTCGCTTCCGACCGGACCGGAGCCTGGCAGACATGGAAGATCCCGTCTGCGGGAGGTCAGCCCGTGCAGGTGACGAAGCGAGGTGGCTTTGCAGCGTTCGAGTCTTTCGACGGCAAGACACTCTACTATGCAAAGGGCCAATCCGTCGCGGGGCTGTCGGAGGTTCCGGTCGCCGGCGGGGAAGAGAAACCGGTCCTGGAGCAACTCGCGGCCGGCCTTTGGGGTTATTGGGCTCTGACGGCCGAGGGCATCTACTTTTATGACGCGCCCACGAAGGCCATCGAATTCTTCAGCTTTAAAACGCGAAAGGTTGCTCAGGTTGCCAAGCCGGAAAAGCCCCCTGTGTTTTACGATCCAGGTCTTGCGGTTTTTCCCGATGGCCGCTCGATTCTCTTCGCCCAGATAGACCAAAGTGAATCGCACATCATGCTGGTGGAAAATTTCCGGTGGTAGGGTGCGGGAATTGTTGCAGAATGTCCGGCCGATAACCGAACCCTAAATTGCAGCACTGCGCGTTGCATGCGGGTGCGCGGGAAGGATTGCATTCCGAACCATTTGTGTTTCCGATACTGCGCCAAAGCTCCTCACCAGCTTTCTGGTCACATCGTCACATGCTCTTGACGGTCCCCGCTAAGACACTTGCTTGGAGGCGGGAACCGATTGTGCCATTCCGTCGGGAGACAAACTCCGACAAGCCTGAATTTGGAATTGGAACAAAACGGAACAAACTCGGTGTGGAGGATGGCTGTAAGTGATTGAAAAAATGGTGGCCAGGGACGGAATCGGTCCCTTCTTCACCCAATCCCTTCCATAACCTGTAGAAAATACGTTCCCACGTATGCCAAGAATGCCACACCCGCCGCGCACCATTGCACGCTATTGCACGCCAGCTCTGGTGGCAAAGCTCTCACTCTTATTGCAAGAACTCGCGCGTGAGGGCCGCGTTCTGCGCGGGGGTCAGCGGTTCGGTCCAGACGTGGTTTCCGCCCGTGTTGACCTGAACTTTCAGCATCAGAAAACCGTGCCCCTCTCCCGCGATGGGGTCTGAGATAAACTCACGGATTTGATCGAAACCGAGCACGAAACCATAGGGGATATTCACGCAATACATCATCATGCCGCCCTGCATCTCTGGACCAATGATCCATTCCCGATCAGCAACGGGGAGAGGAGCGCCACCCGGACCGCCGTCGTAGCGTCGCGGAATTGGACGGAATCGAATGCGTGTCTTCCATGCCGATTCTCTGAGCTTTCGGATGTTCATGCTTTCAATCTTACCTGTCTCAGCACATCTTCGCGCGGGCAGGAAGGGGGATGGCGCAAGGGGGATTTCAGCGGAGCGCTTTGAAATCCCTCTTGCGGGGGGAGGCGCGCCGTTTGCGCCGTGGGGGGAACCGTCCCCGCCCCGGCGTTCCCCTGGGGGAAACGGGAAAGGGGGATCAGACTCCCGCTGCCGCAGGCTGTTTGCGTTTGAACTTGCGAAGTGGCCCAGAGATACAATCGCCGCTGCCGCTTTAGGCGGCTTTTTTAACCTTCACATCGTTATCCAAAATCAACCTTTCTACCCAATCTCTTGTTTCCTTTGGGAAAAGGTTATACAAGGCGATAACTGCGTCTTCGGAATTAGTTCGAATGATGTCCAGTTGGGCGCACCATGCTAGACAGTTAGGCATATCGACAAACTGGTCGAGGGGTTTTCGCAAGGAAAATCTTAGGGTTGTCCCTTTCAATTCCAAGTTCGAAAACACCAAACCGAGCAGTGTGCGTTTTTCGGCGAGATTCGAACTTTCGAATATCTTGGGCGACTTCGATAGTAGCGCGAGGATGCCGCATATCGCCATCTTGAAATCGCTATCGCCGCCGTTGGCGCGATTAATGTCAACGCTGAGGTTCTGGCGCTTCAAGTCCAATTCAAGGTGCTTCCGCTTGTAAGTGTCCTCGGTAACGTGGCCCTCGATCAGAAGATCGGTGAGGCGGTTCAGCTTCCCCTCAAGGTCGTTCATCTCAAGTTGCGCCGCCTTGATGCGCTCGCGATGGAAAGTCTTTTCGGCTTCGTGGTTTTTGCGGACGTAATCGAGAATATGCGGCAGGTGGCTTTCGGGAATGGTGATGCTCTGCACGACCTTGGCGATCTGCTTCAATACGGTTTCTTCTTTAACCCATAGCTTCTGGCCGGGATAGTCCGGGTCGCCGACTACCAGATAGACATATTTCCCCTTTTTAAGGTCGCAGGTGACCTTTTTGCCGGATACGGCGCAATTGACCATTCCGCGCAACAGGAACTTCTGGCGGGTCTCTTTCGCGGCTTTCCAAGGCTTGTTTTCCAGCCGCGCCGTAATCTTCTGGCATTCCTGGTAAAGTCTGCGGTCGATCAGGGTAGGGTGGTTGTGGGGGTACAGCTTCCCTTTGACCTTCATAACGCCGTAATAGAACGGGTTGGCTATGATGTCGCAGACCGTTTGCAGGGCGAAGGTATTGCCCCTGTCGTTGCGCAAGCCCCATGCCGCGCTCTTGCGGTGCAATTCCCGCAAGGACGTGTGGCCGAGGGCGTATTCCTTAAACATTCGCACCACGATGGGTGCTCGGGCCTCGTCAACGACGATCTTGCTGCGCCGTCTTTCTTTCCGGTCGGCCTTCTTGCGCAGGCCGCGTGAGCGCACATCTTCGGGGTCGTACTGATGGCGATAGCCGATAGGAGCCTTGGCGATCCAAAGGCCGGTCTCGATCTTGTGATTGATGCTGCGCTTGATGTTGTCCTTAAGCTGATCGACATAGGATTGCGCCATGACCGTTCCCATGTTGAACATGAGCTTTTGCATCGAGTTTGAATCCTTGTCGATGCTGTAGCCCTCGCGCACGAAATGGATTTCGAGCAAATCCCTTTCCATCAGCGAGAACAAGACGGGATGATGCGTGAAGCTGCGGTTGAGGCGGTCAACGCAATCGACGATCAGGGCCGTACGGTGTTTCTGCTTGCCGATATGGGCCAGCATCCGCTCAAACTCCGGCCTGTCTTTCTTGGTCGAGCTTTCGGTGATGGAATAGACTTGCTCTACCTTCAGGTTCTTGCGTTCCGCGTAGGCATGGCTGTTCGCGAGCTGCGCGTCCGGCGAATATCCGTCTGTTTGCGAGATGTCGGAAACACGCGCGAGAATGACGGCGGGTTTTTGTGCGGAAAGTTTTTCGGCCATGTGCGCCTCGCAGTGTTGTGGCGAATGAGATTCAACGATTTCCGTATGGGACAGTCAACGATATTGTGCCCAATTGAGAGTTCGAATTATGTCTGCTTGGGGTCTAAGAACGCGCGCCCCATCTAGGTATTGTGGCGGTCAACGGGAGCCGCAGTTCCGTTCAGTTCTTCCAGCGGCACGATCCTCTCTCGCTCGTTGATCTTGTAGAGCAGCCAGACGAGTTCGCCGAGATTGCGAAGCGCGGCGTTCGCTTCTTCCTCACTCAAGGGGTCGTTGGGACGGCCTTCGTTCAATATTTGTTGATAGGCCTTGTAGTCAATGTCTTTGATCATGCGATGTGCCTTTGGTTGAAATGAGGTGCGCCCGTGGTGCCGCGAAACCTTGGGAAGTATCCCCGCAGGCGCGATCACCTGCGGGGACTTCCTTTTTCTAATTCAGGTTCGGAGTTGCGAAGCTGCCGGAGTCGGTAACGGTTGCTTCGCTTTTAAGGCTCCGTGGCTCCTGTCTGTTCCAAACTAGACTGTAGGTTCCTTTGCCTTCCCTGTCTGGAAACAATGCTGCGTTAACGGGCATTGCCAGAAACGGAGACTCGATGCTGACGGAATAGTAGGTTTTGCCGTTCTTCTCCTTCGGGAAAGCCACGCCGATTTCATAAGGCGCATCTCCCGGCTCGGCTGTCAGCCGGAAATACTTCTTGTTGTCTCTGCTGATTTCCTGATCGAAGGACACCGGGATGGCACCGAGGCCAAGGCCATAGATTGTGCCGATGATCGCGCCGCTTTGATCCCTGTGGAATGTTCCTATCTTCATCTTGCCTCCTCACTCTGGTTAAAAACCCACGCCGCTCATGCGGCGCGGTCATCACCGGCGCTTCTTCCGCGTCAGTAATCTCTGGATGTGCAGTTTTTGAACGTAGTTCACCGCTTGCTGTTCGGTCGTCCAAAGGAGAACGGCAGAATCCTGTTCGGCAACGCGATAAACTTGCAGATTGTGTTTCTTCACAAGAAACGAGTCTGTTCGGACAAAATCGTCTTTCATCGTTTTCCCTTTGCGTCAGGCATAAAAAAACCCGCCTGGGGCGGGCTAGAAACGTCAACATTCGGACTGACCTGCTTCAGGAAGCCAGTTCCGGCCATTTCGTAAAGAAGGCTCTCGGGTTCATACGTCCCCATGTCCTCCAGTCGGCTATGGCCTCCGGTGGCCAGCCATTGTTGCTGCTGACGGGCCGGAATGGTGCCGGTGCCGAAACCGTCTTATCTTTTTCTCTTGGGTAAGTTGTGGCGGCTGCCTTGACCGAAGTTACATTGGCAGGACTAGGGCGATCAAAACGCCTGAATGTCCCTGCGTTCGTACCCCTACCCTTAAAGGCTGTTCCTGATATTTTCAGGCGAAGTCTTCCACTGGGCTGCACCGTTAGCCTTATCGTCGGGTTGCGTAGTTTTGGGTTTCTGGAAATTCTGCGCTGCGTTTTTAATGCCCTCGGCTTTTTGCGGTTCTTCTTCGAGCTACCGGCTGTCCGTTTGATCCGTTTGGGTATCGGCGTCTTTAACCCAAGCTCTTTCTCCATCTCCCGGCAAACCTGCTTTGACTTCTTCCAATGCTCACCCGGCCATACGGTCTTGCCGGTCATCAGGCTGACCCGGTTCCAGATAACGTGAAAATGTTGCCGTCCGTCCTTGACGTGTTCGACAATCACGCGCTGGTGATGGAACATCTGGTATCCGTATTTCGCCTCGCACCGCTCGACGATGGCCAATACCTGTGCATCGGTCAGCCATTCGCCCTTCATCGGATTGATGCTGATGTGGTGTAACGGCTTCTTGCATTGTGTATCGCTGGCAACCACCCACATGTTGTGAAAAGCCTCATCAAGATTTGCGGCCTCTGGGTCGCTGATTTCGACGAGCCGTATTTTCTCGTTCTTGCCTTGCTCTTTCAGATATTCGGCGGCGGATCGGTATCCGCCTCTGATATGGCTTTTGATGATCAATCGTAGCTCCGTCCTTCGGCGAGAGCTTTTCTGACGGACTGGTAAGCCGACAGAAGGGAACGGGCTATCATCGCCAGCATCGAATCCCCTTCTTCCGGGGAAGCCGTGCCGCTGTTGAGATGCTTGGCGATTTGATTAAGGTTGTTGCCTTGCCGTCCGAGTTCGCGGCTGATCCTTTGAAGCAGTTCTCGTTTCACGGGGTCGATGGTCGAGATATATCCGGCACCTAACACTGATGCCCGGACATACTCGCTGATCGTTAAACGCGACGTTTCTGCCTGTTGAACGACGATTTCCCGCTCGCTTTCCGACAGACGGATGCCAATATGAGAAAGCCTTGATTTATCGGGCTTTAGCCCGCCAGCCTCCTGTTGAACAATTTTTTGTTCAACGGAAGGCGCAACTTGCGCGTAGCTTTTGGTCTTCTCACTATTGGCATCTTCATTTGTTGTATTTCGTTTTAACGATGTCTTCTGTGCACGTCGGAATTCCTCATGGGCTTGCGTAAGCGAGGAGTAATCCCTTCTCATAAGGCCTCCTTTCAGGCGCAGCTATCCCGTGAACGAAACGCGGGTTTCGGTTCTCGGGTCTTTCAGATTTTCAGGTTCATGGCCGCTCCATCAGCGGGGAATGGCCACCGACCCGGCCCAGCCGGTGGTTTATCGCAGGCCTCGAAAAGAGACCCCCCACTATATGTACATCAGACTCCACTTTTTGGGCCTAGATCGATTTCGGCTGATGTTCGCACGCCTCGATAGCCGCCGTGCGCCAGCGGACCGCCAGATGGCCGAGGCCCTTTCTCAGGCTATCCAGCATCGCATTGTCCCGTGCTGGCTGGTCATATCCGCAAATGTCGATGACTACGCCCATATGACGGGGAGATAGTGTGTCGTAGGCATCCTTGACCAGTTTTTCGCTCATGGTTAGGTCCGTAGTGGCGGGGTAAGGTTTTAATCGCTCAATATGAGCGCGGCGGCTCCGCACCGCTTTGTAATAAGCCTGCCGGAAATGCAGCCCGGCTCGGTATTCCGGCTCGGTGAGAGCCTTTCGGTCTCTGTACGCATCCAGGGGGCACTCCCATGCGGCTCTGTATCTGGCGATGAGAGGCCGTCCGCTGGAGTCCCATGCCATTGGTTCGGAAATAAGACCGCCATTCTGGTGAAAGCGTTCCTCGGGAAGTGGGCTTGAAGGTGCAAGATTTTGCGGTTCCTTGGCGGCGGCGTTGTGATCGGTCATTCGGTTTCCTTTCAAGTTGGTTGTCGAAAAGCACAAAAAACTTCCCTCCGCAGTTCAGTGCGGAATTGCAATCGTCTTCGGAAGTTGAAAGTTGCGTTCGGCTACAGCGAAGCTAAAGTTTTATCGCTTGCTGCTCGCGTCAGACAGCGCACCCATTTCTAGGCCGCATTCAGGTACGACACAAAAACAGACCGCCAGGAATTCTGAGCGGCCATTTCTCGCGCCCGTCTCGCGGGCGACTGTCTACTGGAAAACGCAAACGCGATTCAAGTACAAAATGAACGCCAGCAAATAATATTTGCGGTTCTTAAATGACGACAGTGTCCATTACTGTCTTAATGACATTCGTATGTATGATGCTTCTGGGCCTTGCCCATTGGTTGCATACATCCGTAGGCGAAGAAGTTAGACGGGGGAAAAGGAATAGCCCGCCTCGGGTGCGAATATCCGCCCCGGATCGAGTAGGGGCGCGACGATCCAGGTGGCGTTACAGGCGTCAACAACGGATGCGCTCCGAAGCTGCGGCGCAACGAAAATATTCACGCCGGGAACCCGAAGCATCCCGCACTCACAAAGCTGCAACGCCCGGAAACACTTCGTAGAGTAGGCGTTGATGTAACCGGCTGTCCGAAGCGATTGCGCTTCGAAATTCCTCGTTCCGAAAGCGCAAATGTCGCCCGCCGTGACGAGTTCACGCGCCACGAATTCCCCGGCGCTGGTGGCGAAGATATTGTCAGCGGTTTGTAGCTGCGGGATTTCGAAAAGCTCGGCGTGCGTGGCGCAAATGTTGCCTGCGGTACGAAGCGCGGGCGCACTGAAATACACGGCCTTGTTGACCTCGATGTCAGCCGATGCGCTGAGGTGCGGAACACGAAACACGGCGGCGGTTGAGTACAGGCTGGCCTTCACCTCCTGCGGCAAGCGGCGAAGGTCGAGGCCGGTCACGTCGAGAACGGCGTCAGCATCGGCGGCGTTTGCAAGAAGCGTGAATTGATCGACATCGTTACTCAATACGATGCGCGCATGGCCCATGCCAACACGATACCTCCAAATTGGCTCGCCCGTCGTGGTGCGGGCACTTCAAGCACGATCTCGCGGGTTTGAGATGGCTACGGTTGAAACTTGCCTTCGGCAATGAAATCCATTTTGGTTCGGAAGTTGGCGCGCAATTCCAGGTCTGTGCCATTTCGAAGCGCGGCAAGGTATTCTTCCAGTTCGGTGATAAAAGCCTGATGGAATGCAGTTCGGTTCACGGTAATCTGAGTGCCCCTCACCGCGAGCAAGGGGCCGACGGACCACACTCGACCATCTCCAAATACTTGGGCGTTGTGGGCGAGGCCGCAACGGAATTCGTAGTAGAAACGGGTTGCAACGTGCTGCGAAGTGAAAAACGGCTTAAACGACGTACGCTCCATCAGGAATTGAACACAGAGTTCTTTTGATTTTCCTCGGGTGTCGGTCAGGCCTCGTCGAAACGCTTGGAGCGTTTCAACGAGCAGACAGTCTATACCAAGCACCGCGAAGCCCCAACGTCGCTCGGTGGCGGGCCGGGTTTCGTCGTCGGCGATCAGAAACTCAATCGCGTCTGCGAAACGTCCTCGAATCCTGCGCTCGAAAATCGAGACAGCGGTTCCCCAGTCGCCTGGGTTATCGAGGTCGAGTTTCTTCCAGTCGGCAGCATCGGTTCCCGGTGCGATCTGCATTTCTTAATTCAACAACACGTTGACCCTCGGGGCAACAATAAGAGAAAAGCTAATCGTAGAAGATGCCGTCGATGAATGCCGCTTTGTTTCGCCAGACCGCCGCTTCTGATGTTCCTTTAGGTCTGGCGGCTTGAAACCAAGGCGCGGCATGAAGCACCTTCAACAACTGCAAATAACCCTCGGGCGATTGAAAGCTCGTCTGAGGCACTTCAAGTACTTCAGAGAGGTTCTTCCGCACAGAAACGGATGAAACGGTGCAATACAGTTCAGGTCGAACAAGACACAGCAAACGGCTCCAGACTTTCATGGTTGGGCCAAGGCCGACCAGTCGGCGTAGAAGCTGATGAAGTCGATTCCAGTTCAAAGGCGGATTGAGCGATGCGATTGCGTTGATCACATGTACGATGGTTTGCTTCTCTGCTCGCGTCCCTTTAGCCAGCATGTGCCGAAACCCGCCCGAAGCGCCAACATGCCCGAGCCAACCATACCCGCCAGCGCCATAGATGATCTTTCGTTTCTCTAGATTGCCGAAGTATCCGATGTTCCAAGGCAAAGGCAATTGTCGGCGACCGGCGCGGAGAACATCCAAGTATCTAGCGGTGTCGCGCTTTGAGCGTTTCAGTCCTTTCATCACCTCGCCATAATAGGTGTTCCAACTTGCCGTCCCGAGCCACCCTGCAACCGGAAGTTCCTCTTCTCGTAGAGCGGGCGTTCTTATTTTTGCCTTCCTCTGTTTTCTCAAAGTCGTGTCGAACGCTTTGCGGTACCGTCGCAGCCACGAAGGCGTGGGAACAAACGAACGCTCTTTTCCTCGCCATTCGCGCAATTGCTGGCACAGAGCGTCCATCTGTGCCTGCTCTTTTTGGCTCGGCACTCCTTCCATGACGGCATTGGCTTCAACATTGCTATAGAACCCCGAATACGTGAGATTGGAGCTACCGACGAAAAGGGCGAGTTTTCGTCCAGCCGAAAACAGGTAGACCTTTGGGTGAAAGAGGTCTGAATCGTCACGGAATATCCGCAGGTCGGCCTTCAGCCGACGCAGCAATTTCAAGCCGTCTGGATGCGTGCTGTTAAATGAGCGGCCAACTGTGGCGGTGATGGCTCCCTTTAAGTGCTTGAGATGGGCATGAGGAAGAATGTACTTTGGATCGCCCAGCCATGCCGTGGCAATATGAAGGTCCGTGTATTCCTTACAACATCGCTCGAACCTTTGGGCGAATTCCTTTCCTGAAGTGAATATCGTAAGCCTGAGCATGGCGATTGAAACGTGCTAGTCCGTCGAAACGCCACAATAGCGCACGAACATGTCGGTTGTGAAGCCCAGGAGCGAGCCTCTTTGGACGAGGGGAGGGAAAGGCCATTTGCGGATCGCGCTGGAGCATACTCATGTCAGGCTAACCGACTGGCTCGCCATGTATGACCGCGCGGGCGGCTTGTTCGATACCCTGCAAAATCTTCGGCACCTGTTGATGTGCGACCGTCGCGGCGGAGGTCCAAAATTCGGCGCGCTTGGTTCCATCAATCTGCGGAAGATGTGCCAAGCTGAAGTCCCGCTGTCCCTCGAAAACCGCGTTAAAGAATTCCTCACACTGTTGTACGAGCGTTGCAGGAATGAGCAGCCTGCCATTCAAAAATTCTTCGTGAGCGGCTTTCAACGCCTCGCTGACTTTCGGTTGGTATTCCTCTGGCGTTATCTCACCGGCCATACGTCCTGCGCGCGTCATACTCTGAAACAACCCCTGGACCTCAAACAGCCGACGAAAGAGCCTGCCCAAAATATCAAGCTGGTGCTCATGCACGCGGCCTGAACGTACCAAGAATGCTTTCACTCGCTCGATCTCCGTGTCAGCACTGGCCTTCATTTCAATCTTGAACTTCTCGGCGTCGAGCGCCATCCGGTTAACGACAAGCGTTTTGATTAGCCACGCGACGGCGGCCAAGACTGCGGCTCCTCCGCCTACGGTCGCGAGAAATGTTTGAATTATCGCTTGCCAGTTAATGGGCATCAGCCTTCGTGCTCCCTTCAACCCGCTTCGGAATGTGGTTGTGCGGTAGCTCTGGTTCCTCTTTTCGATCAACAGCGCTGCCTAGCGGATCGCGCCAGATTATCGAAGGTGTGGCGCGACTGGTTTTTGGCCCGTACTCGTTCCAAGTCGCATGTCCAAATTGATACCTGCGACCCCCAAAGTGGCTTCGATTGGAGCGCCACATCCAGCCACAGGCAGCCGCAACCGCAATTACTGCAACAATTCCCGAGTAGGGCCAAGCTGAGAGGCGCACCATAGCGTCTGCGGCGGGTGGAATCGCGGCGCAAAGAAACGCGGCGGACCATCCGAGAGTCAAGAGAAGAAGTAGAGACTGGTTGATGCGGCTGACGGAAAACTGAGGCAAAGACTTTGGGCACATTATCACCTGGGTGAGCCTTGTCCCCATCTCGCTCTCCAGCATGTCTACATGCGCCTCCCAGTTCTCCTGCCAGAATTTCGACCCGCACGCGGTGAGGTATCCGGCGAACGCGGTAATGACGCCTACCGTGTCTGCAACGAGCAAAAGCCCCCGAGACTTGACCTCCCCGTCTTTGAGGACGAATCCGAGTGCCGTGAATGCAATGAGCTGAAGCGCCCAAAAATATGTCGCTCGCTTCCAATACAGTTCGATCTCGAATTGTCGAATTTGGTGGGCGCGATTACACGCATCTTTGAGGTTGCCCGCGTCTGTTGTTCCAAGAGCCTGGAAGTAGTGCTTACGGAAACTGTTCATGCTCGACTCACTGTGTGCAACATCTTAACTCCTTGGAGCATGGCACGGCATCCTCTCAAGTACCCCGGGACGGACCGCAAACGCCGGGTAACGATACCGCGAAAGCGGGGCATGGCGAAAGGGCGAAAGTTGCCGATTATGTGACACCGACACCGTACCGCATTTGAAAATGCGGAGCCCTGCACTATTCTTTGAGGTATGGCAATCGACGGCTGCACCAGCACGTTCACCGAAATGGCAAGGACCATCCTGCCAGACCACATGGCGCGGTTGAGGCCGCTCCTGGCTGCTCCCCTGCCGCTGTCGTCGTTTTGCAGGGCCGGGGTCGGCATCCGATCCATTCTGTCGGAGTTGGGCCGGGGGAACGACTTCTCCGGTTGTTACGTCCTGCTTCGCGAGGGAAAGCCGTTCTATGTGGGCATCTCCCGAACGGTGGTTCAGCGGCTCCGCCAGCACGTCACGGGGAAAACGCATTTCGACGCCAGCCTTGCCTACCTTATGGCGACGGACAAGACAGGGCACGAGATGAAGCGGGCGGATGCCATGCGGGACGCTGCCTTCCGCGAGGCTTTCAACGAGGCGCAAGCGCTGCTCCGGGCTTGCGGCGTCGCGTTCATCGAAATTTCTAACCCGCTCGAACTTTATCTGTTTGAAGCCTATTGCGCGATGGAACTGGATACCTGCGAGTGGAACACGTTTCGGACACACTGACGACTTTTGTCGGGCCTAAGACAGCATGGGGCTATTTCTTGGTGGGCTTGTGCTTCTTCGCAGGAGCAGTGGCCTTCTTGCGTGGCGTCACGGGCCGCGCGCCGTATTCGAGGCGGCTTTGCAGGAAGTCGTCGAGTGCTTTCACTGGGATCAGGTAACGCTTTCCCACCTTCGTGCGCGGGAAGTGTCCGAGGCGCACCCATCTCCGCATCGTATCGAGCGCGATGTGGAGTTTCTGCGCGGCGTCCTCAAGCGTAAGCCAGTCTTCGGCGGCCACAGCTTCATTGTACCGTTTTGCGTGTAAACCAGTGCAAACGCAGCACTTAGACGCGCTGATGCATATCATTAACATAGTGTTCACTTGCGTTTATATGCATTTCACATGACAATAGTTGGTAGACCGCGCTTGCCCTCAGAGGGGTGAAATTTCAACGCGGCCTGTAGTGCCAGAAATTCCATGAAGCGCATCGCGTCGTGTTTCGCTGCGGCGGTTCTCGCCGTGGCCGCTCTTTCCGTGTCCGCCCACGCGCAAAAACTGCGAGGAACAAGCCCGCAGGCTTCAGCCGACACTGGCGACTTCACCGAGGGAAATCTGAAATTTCACCGTGTGGGCAGCGGTTTCTTCCAGGTCACGGACACTGCGAAGAACCAGGCCGCGGGGACGGTTATCCTTCAGGCGGGCGGAGCGCCGATGTTCGCGCCCTTGCCGGGGTACGACATCAAATCGGCGTATGAGAAGCACATGAGCGGCGGCGCATCGGCGGCGGCGCAAACGGCAAGCACGGGCAAAGAAGAAAGTCCGAGCACACCTCAAGCTCCCGATCCGGCTGTTCCGGCATCCGGCTTCGACGCGGCAAGCAAGACCATGACGCTACCGGATGGGCGGGCGGTAACGTTCATCGACGACGAGAACCTGAAAGTGCAGATGCGCGGAGCGGCGGGCGCGCAAATTTTCGATCTGCATTATCACGGCGGGAAGGGCGCAGCCGGTGTCCTCCATACCTGGGAGCGCGGTGTCACGGGAAAGAGCGGAATGTCTTTTACCGGAAGCGGCGTGACGATAACGCTCGAAAGCGCCAACGGCATGCCGGGCGGCCAGCTGTTCGACACGTCGCAGGGCGGCAATCTGGGCAATCGCGGCGCGCTCGATGCCAGGGTCGGGGCGATTGTGAAGGCCGTGCGTGAGGCTTCGGACACGGCCCCTCCGTCACTCGGCAAATCGAAGGTCGTCAAGAGCCTGCTCGCTAACAACATGGGCCTGGGCGGGCAATAGACAAAGGACACAGGGCCAAGAGGCGGCGCAGGAATAGCCTCGTATGTAGCCCCTGCCTTTCGCGGCCCTGAAAACGAAAATGTTGAACTTCGATTTCGTCTCCTACAAAAATCAGCTGGAGGCCTGCCGCAAGACTTGGGGCCTTGTTCCTCATCCGACTTTCGAGCGTCTTCAGGCACCCTCCGGTCTTCCGATGACGACGCCCTGGTCGGTCTGCGCTGTGGGCCGCAAGGCGGAGCCGGAAGCGGCGCGTAATTTCAATTCTTTGGCGAGGACGGAGACGCCGGTCTTAGCCCCCGCCCGTGTTCACTTTCCCGAATTCGATACACAGCAACCCACGCGCTCAATTTCCCGAGCCATTGATACTATTGAAACCGATAGGGAGGAACATCGACGCGCCGAAGAAGAAGCGCGACGGCAAACGCTGCCACGGGCCGAAATCAAGAGTGTCTGGACGAATTACGATGCGAGGCGCGGCGGTCGCGACGGCATGCTGATCCACACGCAATTCACGACGGCCAATCTGGAGACTGAGGAGCTGTCGGCGATTGCCTCGGTCTATTACGACGGAACGCAGCGACCAGTCGAGAGCGCAGAAGAAGCATTCTGCGCAACCGATGGCACCCTATGCGTTTCGGACTTCTTGCGTCCACGATACCGGAACGGGCTTTATCAGGACTTCCGGCTTTTCTTGCCGCTCGACGCTTTTCGTATTCACGGCAGCGGCTTATGGAAGCTGAAATTCGAGGTTGTGATCCGCAGGGTGGAACCCACCTGGGCTGTGCTAACGCGGTCGCCGTGGCAGAATTTCGAATTCAGACTGGCCGATTGAGAGAGTGCAGTCATGCTTCCTCTTCATGGCCGTCCGCCTTGGAGAAACCAACGTTTCAATACTTCACGTAACGCAGATAGCGCCATAACGCCGCACATGGGCCAAGTCACACATTTTAGACGGTGCCAGTACATTTAGCCGGGGGCTCGTTGACCATTCTCGGGGGATATGGTCTCACTTGGTGCGCTGTGTATTAGCGTCGGCGAAACGCCCTCGAAGTTTGAAGGTCGCTTCGACTGCGCGGATAGAACCCCACAACACAAGAATCTGAATGATTTTGGTAAAACTTAGCCCGGCATTGGTATGTCCATTTGATATCGACTCGATTGCCTTAATGATGTTGAGAACTGAGAAGAGAAACAAGCCAACAGCAAGGGAGCGACTGTTAGAACGAGGCAAAAGGAGACCGCCTACGCCGTAGATTGCCATTTCCAGAAACATTAGGACGAACGTGTTAACTGGAATTTCGTGTCGACCTGTTGAGACTAGATAGGCAGACTTGATTATGGCCGCCATATATACACCAACCAGAATCTCGAAGAAGATGGATGCATTCCGTATAGTCCGTAGGGCATCCATTCGGTTTTCAAGTCTTGAAAACACGGGCCAATATTTTCGAGTGCTAGTTGTGGTCGGCATTGACGGTGGCCCCGGTTAGAATGCTGCGTGTGAACGACCGACGCGAGCTAGAATGAGCTTCGGCTCGTTAATCTCGGCCCGCACACAATAACATAGTTACTGCTCCGGTTTAATAGGGAATCCAAAGAGCACCGTTTAATCGAAATAGGCTAATCCGCCTCACTCATAAGGCGAGAATCTGCCGTCTGTGTAATCAGTAGGACAGTAACCACCTGGGTCCCCAGGTTTTGGGGAAGATTCAGGATCGGTAGACGGGAGTTCAGCGTTCTCGTCCTTGTCGATATCATCCTGCAATTTAGCCGCCTCTTGCCCAAGTTGTGCCTGCGCGCTCATGTCCTCAGTCGCCATTTCAGGGATGTCTTCTGATTCCGGCAAAGACGCCAGTCCAAACCCTATAAGATAGTTCGCCACCGGCACATCACTCAACAATGAGTACATATAGTACATCGCAGCTTCATTAAAGGCCATTTGAGCCTCAATGGTTGAGCCTTCCCATAACCCGATAGTGATCCAAACTTCGACGATGCAAGCAGGGCATTGTCCAGTTCTATCCGTGTATTTGAACGGATTCCCCCTGACATATTGATACGTGTTGATGCCACCCGCGAGGCCGATGGGGTCGCTGGAGATGTATCTGGTCCCGTTCGGGTCATAGACCCGGAACCCGTTGTTGTGATAGCCGGTCTCGCCGTCGTAATACTGCCCCGGCAGGCGTAGGTGCTGCACGACGCTACCCGCCGTGCTTTGCGTATTGCCGAAGGGCTTGTAGGTGGCGCTCCAGACAACCGTCTGGCTGCCGTTCGTCAGGTATTGCGGCGTGCCAAGGGTATCGGTGTGCGTGTAATAGAGGTTCCCGGTCGAGGGGTTCACCTCGCCGATAGGCCTTTCGCCGACATAGACGTAATCCGCCTGATTGCTGTGCAGGTCGTTTTCCGTGAGCAGGAGGCTCGGACTGAAACCTGCATATTGGAACACGATGGTGTTGCCGCCGGATGGCAGCTTCTCCAGCCGCCGCCCGAACAGATCATAGGCGTAGGATGCCGATCCGCCCGAGGCTGATGCGCTTGCCAGCTGGTTCGCGGCGTTCCATGTCAATGTTTCGATGGTCGTGCTGCCGTTCTTGACCGTGTTGAGGCTTCCGGCCGAAGTGTAGGTGTCGGTCAGCGTAGTCGAGCCGGTGACAAGGGTCGAGAGCTTGTTGGTGCCGGTCGTGTGGTTGAAGGTCGTCGTCGTGCCCGCGATCACCTGCGTCGAGGCGTTGTGCGCCTTGTCCCATGTCCAGCTCCATGAGCCGTAGCCGCCCGTGCCGCTGGCGGCCGAGGTGATGCGGTTGAGGGCGTCGTAATTCAGGGTCTGGCCGTTGGCGGCGTTCACGGCATCGGTGATGGTCTTGACGTTATCGGCGGCGTCATAGGTGTAGGCGAGGTTCATGACCGTGGCGCTGCCGCTGTCCACGCGCGAGGTGGTGCGATAGTCGGCGTCGTAGCTGTAGGTTCCCGTCATCCCGTTGCCGTAGGTGAGGCCTGTGGCGGGGCCGAAGGGCTCATAGGTGACGGAGGTCACGACGTTAGAGGGGCTTCCTGCGCCCGGTGGCTGCGCCGTGACGGAGGTGACGCGGCCCATGCTGTCGCGCCCATAGGCGACGACGGTGCCGGTGGGATAGGTGATCGACGAGATATTGTTCCCGGCGTCGAACGCATAACTCGTGTTCAGCGTCGTGATGCCGGTCGCGACGCGGCTCTCATAAGTGATATTGCCGCGCTCATCGTAGGTAAAGCTCAACGTCCCGATCTTGTCCGTCGCGCTCGTCAGGCGGCCTATGCCGTCGCCATGGCCCGTCGTCTGGTCATAGGTCAGTGTCGTGTTCAGCGTGCTGTCGGCGGGGTAGCTGGTGCCCGTCAGCCGGTCGTCGGCATCATAGGTCATGTCGGCTTCAAGGGAGCCTGCAAGCACCTGCTTCGTCAGGTCGCGGTCGGGGTTGTAATACAGAACCGTCGTGCCGCTGTCGGGGCTTACCACCTGTATCTTGTCGCCGAAGCCGTCATAGGTGTAGGCCGTGCTGTGGGTGAGAGGATCGCTCACATTGGTGATGCGGTCATGGGCGTCGTAGGTATATGTGGTCGTGCCGCCCGGCGAGGGATCGACGGAAGTTTTCAGGCGGTTGAGGGCGTCGTATGTCTTCGTCGTGGTGTTGAGGTCGGGGTCCTTCACCGTCAGCACATTGCCGTTCTTGTCATATGTAAATGTCGTCGTCTGGCTCATACCGCCGATGTTCTTCAGCATTCTTCCCAAGGCATCGAATGTCGCCGTGGTGCTCCGCTGGACCGTAGCGGTGGTGTCCTTCCATTGCGTCTGCGTTTTGTCGCCGAGGGCATCGAGCGTGTAATTGATCGAATTGCCGGGAAGATCGGTGACGGTCGTCAGCCTGTCCGCCGCGTCATAGGCGTAGGTGAGCGTCGAGCCGTCCGGCTTCTGCACGCTGTGGAGCATTCCGGCGCTGTCATAGGTATTCGTGGTGGTGAGGTTGCCCGCGCCGGTGGTGACGGTGCTGGTCGAGAGGCGCTGCTTGTCGGTGTCATAGGCGAGCGTCGTCGTCACGCTATTCGGATCGACGATGGTGAGCGGCCTTCCGCCCGCCGTGTGCGAGGTGATGTTGGTGGCGTTGCTGAGCGCGTCGGTGATGCTGATGAGCGCGCCGGTGCTGTCATAGCCGTAGGTCGTCTTGGCGACCACATCCGTCCGGGGAAGCTGCTGCGTCAGCATTTCGCCCGTGCTGCTCCAGGTCCATTGCGTCTGCCGCGTCTGGCCGTTGGTGCTGTAGGGCGTGCTGCCCGTCGTCGTGTCCGTCTCGGTTTTTGTGAGCGGATTGCCGTTCGTGTCATACGTGAAAGTGACCGTCAGCCCCGGCATGGTGATTGTATCGGGGAGATGGATGAAGGTGGGATCGTAAGCGGTTGTCGTCGTTCGGGCGATTGTGGTTCCAGCCGCCTCCGTCACGCTGGTTGGCTGGCCGTGACTGTTGTTCGTGTATTGCGTGGTGTTTCCGTTCCAGTCGGTCTTGCTGGCGAGATAGCCGTTCGTGTCATAGGCGAAAGTCTCGGTCGCTCCCGCCGTGGTCGAGGTCGCGGCTCGGGCGATTGTCTTCAGCCTCGGCACGCCGTTCGTTTTCATGTAGGCGTAGGTGTCCGCGACACCGAGCGCATTCGTTACCGTTATGCTGCCGTCGGCGTTGTAGGCGATGGTCGTCGAATCCGCGCCGAGCGTACCGCCGCGCTTGCTCGACGTGCCGCGCCCCTGGCTGTCATAGGTCCATGTCGCCAACTGGTTCCCCGCGCCGTCCTGAATGCCGGTCAGCAGGAACGGCGAAACCGCCGACGTGTATTGATAGGTGAGGCTAGTGGCTGGCGTCGTGGGATAGGAGACCGAAGTCAGCACGCTGCCGCCCGTGACCGCCGTATAGCCGTAAGTGACGGTCGTGCTGTCGGGCGTGGTGATGGAATGCAGCAACCCGCTGGTGTAGCTGAGGGTGATCTGGCGGCTGTAGCTGTCGGTCACGCTGGTCAGCTGGGTGCCGGTGTAGCCCATCGTCAGCGTGTATCCGTTCCTCCTCTTGATGGACTGAAGCTCTCCGTAACTGGTCGAGGCGGTCGAATAGGTTTCGACGGAATCGTCCGGCAGCGTCAGCGTCCAGGTCGAGCCCGCCTGCGTGAGCGTGGCGTCGATGCCCACGGGCGGCGTCCATGTGGTGCCGTTGAGCCGGAACGGAATAACCTTCCCGTCGGGCCGCTCGGCGCTGACAATGCCGGTGCCGGTGTTGATTTGCAGATAGGCATCGTAATTGGAGCGCCAGTTGGAGCCCATCTCCTGCGCCAGCGTGTTGAGCCAGGCCAGGAGCGGCGCGGCGATATAAACCTTGTTGGCGAGGCCGTTATAATAGCGCCGGAAGGCCATCACGTTCGGCCCTGCCGTGGCGTAGTCGGTCACGGATTCGTACACATTACCCGAAGCCGGATTGATCGGGTCACCCGTGTACAGCGCGAAGTCCTTTCCCTCACAATGGCCAATGTCGTAGGCGTTCGCAGTAATCCCGTCGTCGACAGAATTATTTGATGGGTCGGTGCCTAATTTGGTGTTGCACCCGCCGTTCGTCAGGTCGTTGGTATCGATAGCCGCTTGTTCCACCTCAAAGGTCGAAGGCGCAAGCGAGCCGGTCGCGCCCTTGTAGGCGGCTCCGCCGAGGCTGATGTTGATGGTGAAGGGTATCGTGTGACTGCTGTCCGTGCTCACGGGCGGGGATATGGTCGAGGACCAGTCGGGATTGGTGCTGAGCACACTGCCGCTCGGCGGATAAACGTCGGGAGCCACGGTGCCGACATTGGCACTCCCCCCGAAAGCCCCGGTGTAGCTCAACTCAACGGTGTTGCCCGCGTAGCTCATTTGCCCGCAGATCGCGCCCTGGCGCAAAACAAAGTCGGTCGTTATGTCGCCGGTCTCGGCCCCGGTGCCGAACGCGAACTGCCCTCCACTGCTGCCGATCTGCAAGACCGCGCTGACCGGCGAGGTGTATGACGTCGATGCCATGTACATCTTGGATTCGTATTCTGTGCCGCATGAAGCGCTCGAAGCAGTGCCCTGCGTGGAATCGACGGTGAACGTAAGGGTGAAAGGTTGCGTGGCTAGGCTCCCCACCGTGCCGAACACTCCAGTGGTATCCGTGCCGGACGCGACCGTTCCTGTAACCGTGATGGTAGTCTCCGTGAGCTGCGCCTTCGCCGGATGCGGCGCTGCGAGCGCGGCAACCGTCAGCAATAAAGCCGCAAGAATTTTGCTCGCGGTCCGAAGCCCGGATTTGATCGGTGATGTTGGCCCCGTTCCAGCGCGTGTTTCGGGGAAACCAAACGCGGAATGATCGTGCGACATGAACCAACCTCAACCGATACAAGGAGAAGGGAACTGCCCGACGAGTAGCAAGTCCGCGAGAGGCTGGCAAAGGAATTCTTATGGAGCCTTTATGGGTAACAAGTTGCCAAAAGACAGTTAACCAATCCGCAGGGCCAAGGGCATTGTGCGTCGCACTGTGGCGGGCAACGTTTGAAATGCTCCCTAAAGGATGTAGACCTCTGCGCGCGAGGCCATTCTATTGATGGGATGCTCAAGGAAGATAAAGAGCGTCTGGAGCGCTTCGGGTCGCGCGTGCGGGAATTCCGCAAGCGGCGAAGGATTTCGCAGGAGAAGCTGGCCCTCAACTCCGGGATCAACCGCGCCTATATGGGCGGCGTCGAGCGCGGCGAACGGAATATAAGCCTTATCAACATCTGGAAAATCGCCGATGGCCTCGGTATCAAGCCGTGGGATTTGTTCTGATGCGCGGGGAAGAGCCTACGTAATCCGCTTCCATCGTTTGAACGCCTTTACATCCTCCTGCGACAGCACGAACCATTCGCCTTGCCCGCGCTTGTCGCTGAACCGCCTGTGCCAATATGCTTCCACTCCTACTGGATCATCGGTTTCGATGCTGTGAATGGTTGTTGGTGGAACCGGGATTTTGATTGCGAGTTCGCTACCGCGCCTCCCGACAGAATTTGTGCGTCCGATTTTGTAGTGAGGGCCGGATTTCATTAGATACACAAAGCCGGTCGCTATCTTCGGTTCGGATTTGCGCATGGCGGCGGGTGCTGGCGGTGATCCATTCTCCCGCGAGTCGCACAATATCCGGATATCGTCGTAGCCGCTTTTGTTCCGACAATACCGTGCAATGGTGTCCAACAGCTTTTGTTTTCCACCGAAACGGCTGAACGCCGAATGAGAAGGAAAAGACTGGTCCTGTCTCGCCTTGCGTCGAATTTCTCCCTCGACCGGAAATCGCCGCAACTCCCGCGTGAGCGCGATGTATTTCTCCAGAAGCTCGTCTTCGTTTGCTTTGGTTTGCAACGCATTCGGAGCGTGCCCGGCTTCTGCCAGGGCGTCGCCCCAGCGAAGCCAAATATGCGGATACCATTCCGACATTTTCACGCCGGTCGCCTTCTCGAACGCCTGCCTCCCTGGGGGTTGCCCGCCGCTCTCGTTCGCAAGGCGCTTTATCTCAGCGACAATTTGTTGCCTGTCCACCGCGTTTCTCTCCTGGGCCGCTACACCCGCACATAGCACCAAGTTAATTTGGGCACAACGCTCCCTAGTCCAGATCAATCTTGTGGAAGGCCGGAAGTCCCGTGATGATTTTGGAGATTCTTTCAGGGGAGGGGTTTTGCTCAACCGGCTTGATTACCTCGAAGACGATATCGCGCTCGACAATGAGAAGGCCGAAGCCTCCCTGCTTTAGTTTTCGATCAAGCAGCGTTGGGTCCCAATGGTTGACGGCTCGGTGCTCTGCGTTGCGCTCTAAATAGTCGGCGGCGAAGGCTGGCGTACAAGCAAGATAAACGGCATGAGCGTATTCGGCGAAGCTGCTCATTTGGTCCGGCCCGCGTCGAAACTCCTCGTCGCTGTTTTTCAATTCCACGGCGGTTAACCTCGGCCCGCGCTTGTTATATCCGAGAACGTCAATCCGCCGTCTGCCAAGCTGGATTTCCATGTAGGGCTGTTCGTCGCGGTTTTGGAGCCACCGGGCAACCGGCCTGCGGAGGTCCTCCTCGCGAGCGACATCGTAGAACTTGTCCGAAATCACGCGCTGGCTCAAGAAGTCGCCGCCGCAACGCCAGATGGATGCCGCCAGAATTTCGCGGGGAGGCACGCGATACCAGAAAGAGGCGGGAGTTTCGCTGAAGTGCTCGATCTGCGCTTCGATGGCGGCTTTCTTTTCCGTCTCGCCCATGAGGTTGTGCGTCGCAGTAGTTCCGGGCACCTGAAGGCGTTCCATCAACGCGCTGATGACGGTCGGGTCCGAATAATATTCCATCAGCTTGCTCGATCGGATGTAGCAATAACGCTGATCGTCGTCGGGCGCGAGGGTTAGCGGCGCTGCCTCTGCGGGTGGAAGTTGCTCAGTTGCGGGTGCCACTATTGGCTGTTGAGACGAAACGCCCGGTGAGCGCAATCGCGTTCGCAATGTGTCGAGAAGGCGCGATGCGCCCGGATCGTTGCCGGTGTCGATGCGCTTCGGCTTGTTGCCGCGATTAAGTGTTATTTCAAGGTACCCATCGTGCTGGTTAATGGCGCTCACATGCCGGAAGTAGATTTCCTCGGCGGTTATGGCCGGAGTGAGCGTGCGCATGGGAAGCGAAAAGGAACTGCCGGGGAAGACCGCAAGGAATGCGTCCGTGATATAGACGCATGAGAGCGTGTACTGTGGCGCGGCGCGAATGCCAAAAGGACTGCGGGATTTTTCCGGTATCAGCAGAGCAATGTGATCCGAGTTTCCCAGCTCGACGCCCGCGCGCTGGGTTCCGGCTTTGAGGATCGCCGCTTTTGCGCTTTCGATGACGTGGGGAGATGCCGCGTTGACAATCCGATTAGCCTTGTAAAGGGCGGCTAGAGGCAGCGCGCCGAACAGAAGTCCGAACGGTGAATGCGTGAAGACGGCACCTATGACAGCAAGTATGACCGCAAGGATGTAGAGGGGACGCCGGTTCCATGCCAGGAACCATAGCAGCCGGTCGGAAACCGGCATGCCGGTGGCGATACGCAGAGGCTCCATTGCAGCGAAAACAGAGAAGTGTCCCTACTCGAACAACTTAGCGTAACAGAATTGCGGCCTAGCGTACGGACAACGGTAGATGCGGCTGCGTGAGAGGCGTCTTTAACCCGAGCCCACGGGCAGCGCTGTCGAGATAACGCGGCTCGCAACGGGCAAGGAGGGTCTGCAAATCCTGCTCGTTTGCGAGAACATGAAAATCCTTGGTCGGCGCGAAGTACACCAGCGTCCGCTTGCCCGCTGCGATGAGGTTGCCGTCGCAAGCCTTGGGTCTGACCTGCGTATTGGACGACGGCGGCTAACGTCATCCTTCGCGTGAAATCCGAAATGCTTCAAGAGCGGATCGCCGCGACGAACTGACGAACTAGCCAAACTGTACATACAAAGGCCCGCGCCGGTGCTGGCCGGCGCGGGCCTTCTTCGTTGCTCTGATAGTGAAATTTCCGGTAGTTGAAGCGTATGCATCGGGCGAGAGATAACGCTAGAATCGACCGCATGGAGCCGGAACCGTTTGACTGGAACGAGATGGGCGAGATGGTCGAGAGGCATGAGGTGCTGTTAGCGGCGAAAGAAGCTCTTGCGCCGGAATTGCTCCGCGAGCTTGAAGACTATTGGAACACTGCCGCGCCGGGGCAGGCTTTTGACCCCCGACGCGCCGTTGTGATGCTGTTGCAGATTGCCAAGGACAGAGGCCCGGAAGATTTGCGGCCGTGGCGCGGCGAAGGCGTGAAGCCCATGCCGGAGCTGATCGACGACCGGCGCAAGCGGGGGGAAAAGCTGAACGAGGTGATGAAGCAAGCCGAAACCTACTGGAACGGAAGCGCGCCTTGCTCCGAGCCATTCAAGGCTGAAAAGGGCATCGGGCTGTTGCTGTACGACGCTAAACGCTTCGCGGCGGGACTGGCGAGTGTTGTGCGGAAGGCCGACGATCAAAAGGCGCTGATGGACCACAAAACGACTACGGGCCAGGAAGTGACGGACGCAGATCGTCAACGTTGGTTCGCCTATCTCGAAGCAGCCCATATCGCCCTGAAAGCGCTTTCCCACGAACCACCGTCAGAGACTTCCGCCGCCAAGCAGTCCTGAATTCCCTCGCCCCTGCACGTCGATTTCTACCGTCCACGGTCTTGCTGTTCGATTAGCGCCCGCAGTGCGTTCTCCCGGTCGCGCTGTTTGTCCTCAGGGCTTTTCCATTCCTGCGTTTGCTGAACTTGGCGGCGATATTCGGGGTCCGTC
>Ga0070734_10001595_pt1 | contig 32065 bp, 26 predicted proteins | sample Coa_R1_8_FD_66444 | JGI IMG/M metagenome (GOLD analysis project Ga0070734, IMG submission 66444) | Surface soil microbial communities from Centralia Pennsylvania, which are recovering from an underground coalmine fire - Coalmine... | ecosystem: Environmental > Terrestrial > Soil > Unclassified ... | reverse complement strand
GACACCATCCAGCGTGTTGGTAGCGTTACGATCGGTTCCGGCCCCAACGCGCTGACGATCAGTAACGCTACCAACACGCTGGATGGTGTCTTCGGCGGCGTGACGCTCAACTTGGTATCGGCTGATCCAACCAAGACTGTGTCCGTAACCGTTGCCAATGACACGGCGACAGCCCAGAAGGCGATCCAGGACTTCGTCGATTCCTATAACACGCTGACCAATTTCATCAATCAGAATGACTCCTACGATCCGACATCGCAAAAGGCCGGTCTGCTGCTCGGTCAACAAGCCCCCAATGATATCCAAAGCGATTTGAGCCAAGTGCTCACCAGCGTTGTCGGCGGGGTCAATCCGAAGGTCAGTGATTTATCTGCGCTGGGCATCACCCTGGATGACCATGGGAAGCTCCAGGTAGACAGCAGCAAATTATCCAACGCTCTCAGTGGGCAGACAGCCGGCATCACGTCCACCGATGTTCGCCGCCTGTTTGCCCTGGATGGTCAATCCGACAACCTCGGAATCCAGTTTGTCTCGGGCGGCGACAAGACGGTTGCCTCTGCAAATCCCTACCAGGTCGTTGTCACCCAGGCCGCGACCCAGGCGACGTTTTTGGCCACGCAACCGCCCCCGGGTGGTCCCGTTGTGATCAACGCGAGCAACAACACGTTTACAGTGACCGTGGACGGCCACACCTCAAACGTGATTACCCTCACTCCGGGGACCTATAGCGCCACGACCCTGGCCGAGGAAGTGCAAGCGGAGATCAACAAAGATAGCCAGGTCGGGAACAATCAGCTGAATGTTACCCTGGATTCATCCAACAAACTCCGATTTACTTCGCAGCGCTATGGCGCTGCGTCTCAGGTCCAAATCGGCAGCGGCACCGCCTTGAGCGTCCTGGGACTGTCGGGGACCGAAAGCGGTACGGGCCAGAACGTGGCCGGGTATTTCCTCGTCAACGGAGTCCAGGAAGCGGCCACCGGCAAAGGCCAGTATTTGACCGGCAATGCCGGCAACGCGAACACGCAAGATCTGGAGGTGCAAGTCGGGCTCACGCCGACGCAAGTGGGGAGCCAGGCGCAAGCCAACCTGACGGTGACCCGTGGCGTCGCTTCGCAGTTCGATCAGGTGCTCAACCGGTATCTCGACCCGACCACGGGACGCCTCAAAAGCATCAACGATAGCTTCCAGAGCCGCGCCGACGACATTCAGAAGCAAATCGATTTCCAGACCCAGTTCATGCAAGAACAACAACAATCGCTCGTCGAGCAGTTCACCGCACTGGAAACGACCGTGAGTCAGCTGAAAACGGCGGGGGGGCTGCTCGGTGCCCAGTTAACCGACCTGAGTAGCGGATCGTGACCTTCCCGTCCGATACGCAGCCGGCCGAACGAACCAAATCGAAGGATGCAGACGATGAGTGTCAAGCAATACGAAGCGTGCCAGAACCAAGGCAGCGAGTGTCTGCCGCGCATCGAGTTGCTGCTGACTTTGTTCGATGCGACGATGCAGAAACTGGAAGAGGCGCGCGCAGCCCTTTTGCGGAATGACCCGGCCGCCCAGCCGCTCGTGCGGCGGGCCCAGAGGCTCGTGGGTGGATTGGCAGCCGGCGTCATCCCGAACTCGGGTGAAGTTGCCGACAACTGTTTGCGTCTTTACCAGTTCGCCCTGGATCGACTCACCTCCGGAACGCTGGCCGCGGTGGAAGACTCCTTGCGGGTACTGCGCCCCTTGCATGAGGGATTTCAAGGCATCCGCGATGAAGCGGTGCAACTCGAACGCGCCGGACAGATCCCGGTTGTCTCCAGTAGTGCGTTCGAAGCGACGGTGTGAGCCGCGTGCAGAAATTGCAAACCGGATACAACGATCGCGTCGCCGGGCTTATCCTCCGATCATCCCTGGGCAGCCGCCTTTCACGGACCTGTAAACATTGCGTAAACTGCGCGCTTGAGACTGGAAATCGTTCGCCAACCCTATTCCTTTACCGTCTCTACCACCGATAACAAATATGCCGCTTGGTCGGCAAATAGCCACGATGCCAGGGGCGCGGGCAGATCTGCCTGCTTGCCCCGGTTCGAAAAGCTACGCAGCTTTTCCAGTGTCCAGCACACAGTCCGGTTGGAAGATGTCCGTTTTTGCTTCGCGGCGGTTCGCACAACCGCGCGGGGCACATTAGCACGGTCTGCGAACCGCCGCGAAACGGACACAACCAACAGGCAGGGGTGAGCGCTGGTGATCTGGCGAAAGGGTCAATCATGATTCGCGGGCTTTATGATGCGGCCACGGCTCTGAGCGAAGCGCTCGTCAACCAGGAGGTGCGGGCCGCCAATCTTGCCAATGCCACGAGTACCGGCTACCGCAGCCAGGGATACGCGTACGGGACCTTTGCAGCCACTTTGGATCAGGCGGTTGCCGCCGTTCCCACAACAGGACCAGGCAGCGCGGGCGTGAGCGGCATCTTCACGAACTTCGATCCCGGCCCGGTGCAATCGACCGGCAACCCGCTCGACGTGGCGATCACCGGCGACGGCTACTTCGTGGTCGATGGTCCCGGTGGGCAGTTATATACGCGCAACGGAGCCTTCGAACTCGACAGCCAGGGACAACTGCAAACCAAAAGTGGCCTACTGGTGCGTGGCGAAGGGGGACCGATCGCCATTCCCCAGGGCACATCCCGCATTATCATCAGCTCGGATGGCACGGTCCAGGCCGATGCGAACCCGGTGGGCCGGCTCCAACTCGCCCGAGTCGCTAATCCGCGCACCAGCCTCCAACGGGTCGGCGACACGCTCTTTCAGGGGCCGCCCCCCCAACCGCAGCTCGACACGGCAGATATCCGCGTGCTCCAGGGATATCGCGAAGGTTCGAACGTCCAGGTGGTTAACGAGATGATCTCGATGCTGTCGGGGATGCGCTACTACGAGGCCTCCGAACGCGCCCTGCGCACGCTCTCCGAAGCCACCGCGCTCAATACCCGACCGCAATAGGCCGTTTGGCGACGGTTCTGAGAACCCACGCCAAACGCCCGACTACGGAATCCGGAGTCCTCTGCCATGATCCGCGCCTTCCATACTGCTGCCACGGGAATGATCGCACAGCAGTTTGTTGTGGACAACACCGCCAACAACTTGGCCAACGTCAACACGACCGGCTTCAAGAAAAGCCAGGTCGATTTTCAGGATTTGATCTACCTCAACCTGCGCCAGCCGGGGATCGAGCAGCTCCAGGGACAGTCGGTCCCGACGGGGTTGCAGATCGGTAACGGCGTTCGGGTCTCGGGCAACACCAAGCTGTTCACGCAAGGCACGGAAACACCCACGGGTGATCCGCTAAATTTGGCCATCGATGGCGAGGGGTTCTTTCAGATTACCGCCCCCGACGGCACGCTGCGCTACACCCGGGACGGCACATTCCTCAAGAACGCCAACGGCGATATCGTAACGGCCGACGGTTTCTTCTTGAGTCCGCGCATTACGATTCCCCAGGATGCTGCCTCCGTTTCGATCGGCTCCGACGGAACGGTATCGGTAACCACTTCCGGCGCCCCCACCACCGCGTCGACAATCGGCCAAATCCAGCTGGCCCGCTTTCCCAATCCAGCCGGCCTGAGTAGTGAAGGCCGCAATCTGTACCGAGATACGCCGGCTTCGGGGGCGGCGACCACGGGTCTTCCAAGCCAGAACAACCTCGGCTTGTTGCGGCAGGGATTTCTGGAAGGGTCCAACGTGGAGGTGGTTTCGGAGTTGGTGAACCTGCTTCTGGCCCAGCGCGCCTACGAGTTCAACACCAAGGCGATCCGCGTCTCGGATGATATGCTTTCCGCTACCAACGACCTCGTGAGGTAACCACCCATGAACAGGCAGATAAGAAAATGGCCAATGTGTATTTTGCCATTCGTGTTGTTTGGCAGTGTGGTCCTTGGCCAAGAGGTGCCCCTCGTCGTCTCGCTGAATGCCGAGGCCAGCGTGAGCGGATCCTGTGTCCTGTTGAAGGACGTGGCCACGTGTCGGGGGACAGCGCCGGCCCTCACCGGCCGGGCCGCGGCCTTGGATCTGGCGGATGCGCCGCCACCGGGCGGGAGCAGCAGGATTTCGAAAGAGGAAGTGGCCTTTCGCTTGCAGTTGGCCGGCATCGACCGGCAAACGTTTCGCCTGGAGGGGGCGAATCAGGTGGTCGTGCGGTCTTCCGGTCCGAAGCGGCAGTCTGATGGCGTGACTTCGGAGGGACAGCTCGCATCTTCGGACCCGATCACAGAACAGAACATCAGCACCGTGGCCCGCCAGTATCTGCTCCGGCACGTTCCTTGGCCGGCCGCGGATGTGCGGATTCAACTCGGCCTGCCTCTTCAGCTGCCGGCGCTGAAACGCGCCCCGAACGATCAAGTCCGTCTAGAGCCCGAGCTCCGCTCCTCGGGGAGCCTGCTGGGCCGGGTCTTCGTCGATATTGCCGTCCTCGTGAACGGTCGGGTAACCGCCGTGGTGCCGGTTGCCCTGGACATCAAGCTCACCCAGGAACTCGCGGTGGCTTCGCGCCGGATCGAAGCGGGAGAGTCATTGAGCAAAGAAAACCTGTACGCCGATCGGCGGGTGGTCACCCAGCCGAGCCAGTATCTGACCTGTGCCGAGTGCATGAATGGAAAGCGCGCCAAACATCCGATTCCGGCAGGCCAGCTCTTGGCCCGCGGCGACGTGGAGGCACAGACCGAGAACACCGTGCTTGTCAAGCAGCACGACCTGGTGAAGCTGATGGCCCGGGTTGGACCGTTGCGGGTTGTCGCCTTGGGGGAGGCGCTCCAGGACGCCAGCCCCGGACAGCCGATTCGCGTCCGGAACGTAGACTCCAAAAGCATTGTCCTGGGCCGTGTCGTCGATCGGTCCCTGGTGGAGGTCGATTACTGAACAGCGATGGATCCCTGGGCAGGAGCAAGCGGAAAGACACCCGATGGGAGGGACCCCATGAAATATCGATTCATCGTGTTAGGGATTCTTCTCCTGGCCGTCATGGCAACCGGCGCCGGAGCGGACTCGATGTGGCTGAGACGCGACCCCAATATGGCCTACCTCTTCTACGACACCCGGGCCCGCCGTGTCGGGGATGTTCTCACTATTTCCGTTCGCGAAACCACCGCTTTCGAGGGCATGGAACGACGGCAGCTGGAGAAGGACACGAAGACAAATGCCATCTGGAACTTCGCCGGGGCGTTTTCACAGGGGAAAAACCTTAGCCACAACTTCGCCACCTCCTTCAATGGAGAAGTCGACACGACCCGGCAGCTAAACGGCACGGCCAACAACACGATCGACCGTCGCTTCACCGATCAGATGGCGGTCCTGGTCGTGGACGTCATGCCCAATGGGAACCTGGTGATCGAAGGATTCCGCCGGCGTATTGTCGCCAAGGAAGAGCGCACGCTCCATGTGCGCGGCATCGTCCGGCCGCAAGATATTGGCCCGGGCAACGTGATCCAATCGCAGTACATCGCCAACTTTGCGGTCAGTTATGAGGGGCGGGGTCAGGAGTCCGCCTATCAGGATAATGGCTGGCTGGGCAAGATCATGAACGTCCTCTGGCCATTCTAATAGGATCGTGCAAGGTGTTGCTGGCGAACAAGCCTGAGGCGCTCGCGAAGCCTTTCGCTGGCGCGTCAGGCTCGTGCAGCCGAATGACGTATGGGCAGCCTCCATGGAGAACCGATTCCGAACGCTGGTCCTTTGCCTGATCGTGGCGTCGGGGGTGCCGAACCCGGCATGGGCCGGTGCGCGCATCAAGGACATCATCGATATCGAAGGGGCACGCAGCAATCAACTGGTGGGGTTTGGGTTGGTCGTGGGCTTGGACAATACCGGCGGCCGCAGCCAATTTACCCAGCAGGTTGCCGTCGATATGCTCGCGCGCTTCAAGATTGCTTCGCGCATCAACTCCGCCGACCGGGCCGACAACGTCTATCGTTCCGGGACCGTCTCCGCCGTCATGGTCACGGCTGATCTTGGGCCGTTTGCTCGCCACGGTAGCCGCATCGACGTGATCATCTCCGTGATCGACGACGCCATCAGCCTCCAAGGCGGCACTCTGATCCTGACCCCCTTAAAGGGAGCCGACGGCGTCGATTACGCAGTGGCCCAGGGACCGGTGTCGGTAGGCGGCTTCCTGTTCGGCGTACCCAGCGGGAGCGCCCAGCCGCTCGCCAGCGCGCAGAAAAACCATCCCAGTGTTGGCCGCATCCCCGGCGGCGCCACCGTGGAGCGCGAGGCCCGTGGCAATATCCTATGCAATGGCCAGCTCCGCCTGTTATTGCGGCAGCCGGACTACGTCACGGCAAACAATATCGCGTTTGTAATTAACAAGCGCTATCCGGATGCCGCGATCACCCTGGATGCAGGCTCGGTCCAGGTCATCGTGCCGCCGGCCTTCCTTCCGAAGGACTTGGTTTGGTTCGTGGGCGAGATCGGGCTCCTCGAAGTGACGACCGATGTTGAAGCCCGCGTCGTCATCAACGAGCGAACCGGCACAATTGTCGCGGGGGAGGATGTCAAGGTATCCACCGTTGCAGTGGCCCACGCCAACCTGGCGATCCTGACAACGAACGAGCCGGTCGTCTCCCAGCCGGCCCCCTTTAGCCGCGGCACGACCACCGTGGTACCCCGGCCGGGCGTCGGGATTACCGAGCAGACCGGCACGTTGAAGGTCATCGAACACACGGTCACGGTGGCTGAATTGGCGCGGGCCCTGAATGCGTTGGGCGTGACGCCTCGGGACTTGATTGCGATCCTACAGGCCTTGAAGCAAGCCGGTGCGTTGCATGCGGAATTAGTGGTGATCTAATCCCCCGTGTCGTTCGCACACCCGGGCGGTTTTCACCCAGTTCTGCCAACGGTCGCCAAACAAACAGCAAACCCCGCAGCGCGCATAAGTGCAAGATTCTTGATCCAGCTCATCCGTACACATCCGAAGGTTCGTTTATCCCTGCAGTGAATACGGCACATCTGCGATTCGTGAGCTATGTTTATCGATATCTGATGATTCTATCCTGATTTGCCATCTGGCGGGAGATATATGGGATGGGCATAAAGCTGAAGACCCTCGTCATCGATGATTCCGGTGTCATGCGCAAAATGGTCATGAAGTCCCTGACCGATGCGAACCTGGGAGAGTTTGAATTCATGGAAGCGGAGGATGGAAAGGACGCCTTGGAGAAGCTAATCGCGAACGAAATTCACATCGCCTTCGTGGACTGGAATATGCCCAACATGACGGGCGTTGACTTTGTGCGCGCCGTTCGGCAGCACGAAAAGAGCAAGGACAACGACCCGATTCCGCTGGTCATGGTCACCAGCGAGAAAACCATGGGGAAAGTGCAGGAGGCCCTCGACCAGGCAGGGGCGGATGGGTTCATCTCCAAGCCGTTCACCGTGGCAGAACTTCAGAGCAAGCTGAGAAAGCATGTCGACAAGGCCCAACTTCTGGTAATTCGACGGGCCCGAAGGGAAAGCATATAGACAAGGACGCATGGGCTGCTCGTCCTTGGTCGTTGCCAAGCCCCGCAAGAACTTCTTGGAGGATGCACCATGACAGATTCGAGATCGCCGGGCGGAGGATTTCCTTCCGCGGTTGCGAACGCCGTCAAAACTTCAGTCGAGAACACCTTTTCGGTCATCTGCGGAGAGAAGCCGATTCACCAGGCGAATGGCCATGACGCCGGCAATTGCCCCTGTGTGGTCGGCATCATCTCGTTCGTCGGTGGGATTCCCTGGTCCTTATCGTTAGTTCTTCCCGAAGAAACCGCTCCTGCACTGGCACAAAAGTTTACCGGCATGGAAATTCCCTTCGATACGCCGGACATGGGAGATGTAGCAGCGGAGCTGGTGAATGTGTTGGCGGGAGAAGTGACCGCTCAGCTCGACCGCAGCCAAATCAAGGCACAGATGTCCCTGCCGACGGTCGCGCGCGGGAAACCACTGGAGCTGATGGGGGAAAGGCGGGCCGCGGTGGAACGGCTGGATTTCACAACCAAACAAGGCAAATTTTGGCTCCGCCTTATCTCCACCGGCTCAGGTCAATCGCTCGCGCGATTGCCGGGAACGTAGTAGACGTCCTCGTCGCGACCCGATCGTACCCGTCTCCGCTTCGAGTCCACCGTACGCCAGCCTGGATACCCGAGGCCCCGTGAAGGGCCAGCCGCGGTGAGAGAGATGCACCATGACTGAACTCGAGACTGTCATCAAAGAGTTTCTCGTCGAAAGCTACGAGAACCTGGACCAGTTGGACCAGGACCTGGTCGTTTTGGAAAAGAACCCCGAGAACCGGGAGCGACTGGCAAGCGTCTTCCGCACCATCCACACTATCAAGGGGACGTGCGGCTTCTTTGGCTTCTCGCGGCTGGAAAAGGTCGCGCATGTGGGAGAGAACCTCCTCAGTAAGCTCCGCGATGGCGAGATGCGTCTGGACCCAGAACGAACGACCGCCCTTCTCGCCTTGGTGGACGCTGTCCGGGAGATGCTTGCGCAGATCGAGAGCACGGGACATGATGGCGATAAGGACCACGCGCCGTTGATCGAGATGCTGACTCGCCTGCTGCAACCGAAGTCCGAAGCTACAGCCGACCAAGGCACTGGTACTGATTCGACAGCTGCGAATGCGGGTTCCCAAAAGGGAGAAGTAACGGAACCGGTTGTGACTCCGGAGCAGCCGCCCGTCGGCGAAAAACCGCCTCGAACCCGCCGGCGCCGGAGCAAGACTACTCGTCCATCCGAGACGCAGGCCGTCGCGGCTCTGGACAATCCGCCTGCTCCTCCGGAGTCCGCGCACTCGGCAACGCCGGAGCCCCAGGATAGCGGAATTCCGGCTACGGGGAAAAAGCCCGACCCCGCTGGTCCAGAAGATAGCCGCCTCAGCACGACGGTTTCAGAGAGCACCATCCGTGTAGATGTCGGCTTGCTCGATAAACTAATGACCCTCGTAGGCGAGCTGGTGCTGGCCCGCAACCAAATTCTCCAGTTTACCGCTACCCAGAAGGACGCGACGTTCCTCAGCACGAGTCAGCGCCTCAACCTCATCACGACGGAACTCCAGGAAGGCGTAATGAAGACCCGGATGCAGCCGATGGGCAACATCTGGGACAAGTTCCCGCGGATCGTGCGCGATCTCGCCTTGCAGTGTGGCAAACAGGTCCGCATCGACATGGAAGGAAAAGAGACCGAACTGGACAAGACCATCATTGAGGCCATCAAAGATCCGCTGACCCATGTCGTCCGCAACGCGGTCGACCACGGCATCGAGGCGCCGGAAGTCCGCAAGACCCGAGGCAAAGCGGCAGAAGGGTGCCTTTTCCTGCGTGCCTTTCACGAGGGGGGCCAGGTCAACATTGAAATCAGTGATGACGGCGCCGGCATTGCCCCCGATCGGATCAAGGCCAAGGCCTTGGAGCGTGGCCTCATTAGCCGCGAGCAAGCCGCCCGGATGAGCGATCGCGAGTGCATCCACCTGATTTTCCTGCCCGGTTTCTCGACTGCGGAGAAGGTTAGCAATATCTCGGGTCGCGGCGTGGGCATGGACGTCGTGAAGACGAACATCGAGCGGATCGGGGGCACCGTCGACATTCAGAGCGAGCCCCGCAAAGGGACCACGCTCAAGATCAAGATCCCCTTGACGTTGGCGATTATCCCGGCCCTGATTGTGACCTCCGGCGGCGATCGCTACGCGATCCCCCAGGTCAGTCTGCTCGAATTGGTCCGCCTCGAAGGCGAGCAGGCACGCAAGGGGATTGAGATGATCCACGGAGCGCCGGTCTACCGCTTGAGGGGACACCTGCTTCCACTTGTTCACTTGGATCGTGAGCTGCGCAGTGAGCGCCCCAGAAGCGAGCAAGACGTGATCAACATCGTCGTGCTCCAGGCCGACGACCGGCAGTTTGGCCTCGTTGTCGAGGGAATCAACGATACCGAGGAAATCGTGGTCAAGCCTTTGGGCACGCATCTCAAAGGCATCCCACTCTTCGCCGGCGCTACCATCATGGGAGATGGTCGGGTGGCTCTCATTCTGGATGTGCTCGGCATCGCTCAGCAAGCCGGTGTCGTTTCCGAAGTACGTGACCGTAATTTGACCGAGTTGGCCATGCACGCAGAGGAACGCCGCGACAGCAAGCAGTCCCTGCTCCTCATGGGGCTGGGGAAGGACCGGCGCCTGGCCGTTCCCCTGGCATCGGTCGCACGCCTTGAAGAAATCCCTGCGGCTTTGGTTGAGCGGGCGGACAGCCAGGAAGTCGTGCAGTACCGCGGCGAGATTTTGCCTCTCCTACGCCTGACCGACCTCCTTGGCGGCTCCGGCAGTTTCGACGGCTCGGCCCCAGACCCGTTGCAAGTAGTCGTCATTGCCGAGCAGGGCCGAAGTGTAGGCCTGGTCGTGGACCGCATTCTCGACATTGTCGAAGCCAGCGTGACCATGAAGGACACCATGCGCTGCGCTGCTACCCAAGGCTCGTTGGTCATCCAGCACAAAGTGACCGACTTGCTCGATATTCGCTCCGCTCTCCGCGTGGCGGACCCAAGTTTCTTCGAGCAGCCTGTCCCGGGCTCCTGTGCATGAGGCATCGTACGCGGGAGGATTATTCATGACTACTAGCCGGCAGTTTTGCACCTTCTACGTCAATGGACTTTTCTTCGGCGTCGAGGTCAACCAGGTTCAGGAAGTTATCCGCTATCAGGAAATGACCCGGGTGCCGATTGCCTCTCCCGTTATCCGGGGATTGATCAATCTACGCGGCCAAATCGTAACGGCGTTTGACCTGCGTCAACGGCTGGAGTTGGGTGAGCGGCCGTTCGAGCAGCTTCCGATGAATGTTGTCGTGCGCACGGCTGATGGTCCGATGAGCCTGCTCGTGGACGAGATTGGCGATGTAGTCGAAGTTGCCGAGGAGTCATTCGAGAGGCCACCGGAAACGCTCGATGGCGTGGCCCGTGAGCTGATCCGGGGCGCCTACAAGCTCGAAGGCCAGCTGCTGCTTCATCTGGACATCGAAACAACCGTGCAAACTGGTGTCAACTAACTCTCTGATGCACAGAAGTGAGATACTCAGGAGACCTCCCTCATGAAATGGTTCAAGAATCTCAAGACCTCGTTCAAGCTCGGCCTGGCATTCGCCACGTTGCTCTTCCTTTTTTGTGCGTTTGGTGTGTTCAGCGTTCGTTCCATGACCACGGTAAACGACAACGTGGAGAACCTCTACCAGACCCAATTGCTGCCGAGCATGCAAATGACCAAGATGCGTGGCTTGGTCCATCAGGAACGTGCAGGCGTCTACCGCGCGTTGGTGAAGACAGAGAAGGGCGAAATCGAAGGGGATATCGAGCAAGTCCGGGAGTTGCAGCGCCAACTACGGCAGGCCGAGGCGGAATTCGAGCCCACGATTCGGGCGGATGAAGTCCGCATCGTCTACCACAAGTTCAAAGATGCGGAGCAGCAGTACGCGGCTTACCGGGAGGAGAAAATCTTCAAGCCTCTCTTGGAAGGCCATAAGGACGAAGCCGTGCGCGCAACCGCATCTGGAGCGGCGTATTTCGACAACGCGATCAAAGGAATCAATGATACCCTCGCCATCAAGGAATCCATTGCCAAGAAACGATACGAAGAATCGCAGGCAACCAATACCTCAACGCGCAACACGTTGTTCATCATCATCGGTCTGAGCCTTCTGCTTGGCGCGGGTCTGTGCTGGTGGATTTCATCGCTGATTGCTACTCCCTTGAGCCAGGTCGTGGGGGTTCTCGAGGCCGTTGCCAAAGGCGACCTGAATAAGCAAGTCCAAATCGATTCCGAAGATGAAGTGGGTCGGATAAGTGTGGCCCTAAACCACGCCATCAACGCACTGCGTGCCGCCGACGCACTGCAAAAAGAGCAATTGGAGACTGCGGCGGCTAGTGCACGGCTCGGCGCCATGTTGGAGAGCATGGCAGGCAGCGTTACCTATGTCGACCGTGACGGCAAGATCACCTATGCCAACCCGGCCGCGCTGCATCTGTTCAAGAAGGTGGAAAAACATCTTCCCATCCGCGCGGATCAATTGGTCGGCCAATCGATTGATATTCTGCACAACGATCCGGTGGCAATGCGCAAGATCTACAGCGATGCCAGGAACCTGCCCTACCGGGGCCGCAGCGAACTGAACGGCGAAATCTTTGACGTACTCGTCTCCGCGATCAATGACACCAGCGGGCAGCATATGGGGAGTCTGTTTTCCTGGGATTGTGTGACGCAAAAAATCGCCCAGGATCGCCTCATCCAGGAAACCGCGGAACGCGAGAAGCAACAGGCGGACGAGCTGCGCTCCAAGGTCGACAGTCTCTTGATGACTGTCAACGGCGCCGCCGCAGGCGATCTGACTCAAGCAGTCGACATCAATGGCTCGGACGCAATCGGTCAAGTCGGTGAGGCCTTGGGACAATTATTGGCGACGTTGCGGACCAGCATCAGCTCCATGGCGCAGAATGCCAGCGCGTTGGCCAGCTCGTCGGAGGAATTGTCGTCGGTCAGCACACAGTTGAGCTCGAATGCGGATGAGACCTCCTCTCAGTCCAATGTTGTCTCCGCCGCCGCCGAGCAGGTCAGTCGTAATGTCCAGACCGTCGCCACCGCAGTCGAAGAGATGGGTGCCAGCATCAAGGAGATTGCTACCAATGCTGCCGAAGCCGCCCGAATTGCCTCCAGCGCCGTGCAGGTGGCCAACACGACGAACGACACGATCTCCAAGTTGGGCGAATCGAGTGCCGAGATCGGTCAGGTAATCAAGGTCATCACCTCCATTGCCCAGCAGACCAATCTGCTCGCCCTGAACGCCACGATCGAGGCGGCCCGCGCCGGCGAAGCCGGCAAAGGGTTCGCCGTCGTCGCCAATGAAGTTAAAGAGCTGGCCAAAGAGACCGCCAAGGCTACCGAAGACATTGGCCGCAAGGTCGAGGCCATCCAAAACGATACCACCGGGGCGGTAGAAGCCATCAAGCAAATCACCGCCGTCATCAACCAGATGAACGACCTGTCCAGCAGCATCGCCGGCGCGGTCGAGGAACAATCGGCCACCACGAACGAAATGGCTCGCAATGTGAGCGAAGCCTCTCAAGGAAGTAGCGAGATCGCTGAAAACATCACCGCCGTAGCCAAGGCTGCCGAGAATACCACTCAAGGGGCCGCCAATGTCCAGCAAGCGGCCAGCGAGCTGTCCCGCATGGCTGCCGAACTGCAGCAACTCGTTTCCCAGTTCTGCTACGAGGAGAAACAGAACTCCACCGCTAGCGCGCACAGGGCAGGCAGAAACCCAGAAGCGCCGTCTCCTTTGGGTCCCTCGAATGGCGGCTTCCCACCCAAGAAGAACCACGAACGGGCGAATGCCAAGGGAAGGATGGCCCTTGCCAATCGCGCATAACTGGACCGGTGTTCTTCGCGTTGCAGATGGTGGGATGGAAGCGGCAAAACGCCCGTAGCGGCCCGATCCTCGATCGCCCCAAAGCAAAACCGGGCTTGGGCCACTGGGACAGCGGGGGCGTTGCACAACCGTGAGGTTCGGATGCTCGATCACAATACTCTGGTCCGCTACGCATCGGAATTGCAGCCGCTGCCCCAGAGCTGTACGCGCCTGGCCGCATTACTGACTCATGAGGACGCGGATCTCCGGGAGATCAGCCAGGTGATTTCCTTCGATCCGGTGTTGACCGGAAAGTTGCTTCGGGTGGCGAATTCGGCCGCTTATGCTTCACGACGAACTATTACCAGCGTGGAGCAAGCGGTAACCCTCCTGGGAGGGGGAACGATTCTTAGCCTGGCTGTCGGAGCTTGTACGCAGCCAATGCTGGAGCATTCCATTCCGGGATATGCGCTCCCGGCAAGCCAACTATGGCAACACTCGGCCACGGCAGCTCTTGCGGCGGAAGTTGCCAAGGAATTCTGTACGGTTTCCCTCTCCCCGCTTTGTTTCACCGCCGCACTGCTGCATGACATGGGGAAACTCGTGCTGGGTCGATTTCTTACGCCTGACCTGGTCGCGCTGTGTAAGCGCGCGGCTGAAGAAGGGGGGTTGCTCCCCTTCCAGGCTGAGTCCGAGATCCTCACCGTCCACCACGGGGAGGTCGGCGGATTGATTGTCCAACATTGGAATTTGCCCGAAGCGATCGTGAGCGGAGTTACGCATCATCACGCGCCGGAAGAAGGGCATGATGCCATCTGTTTCGTCACGTACCTGGCAAACGTCGTGGCGAAGCAGATGGAGGGTAAGACAGCGTGGAGCCCGGCCGAGGTCTCGGCCCTGGACACAACGAAGGACCGCTTGGGATTGACTGCGGCGCGCTATGAGCAGATCTGCAACGTAACCAAGCGACGGCTCAATGACATTTGCCGCCGCTACACGTAACGCCGCTACGGATGATGGGAGTGATTCATGCAGGCAATGGTTATCGACGATTGTGATGTCACCCGCTTGCTTCTGGCGCGCATGCTGGGTCGTCTGGGGTATGAGGTGATTGAGGCAACCAACGGCAAAGAGGCACTGGACCTGCTCACAGGCGAGCGGAAACCGAGGATTATTTTCGTGGACTGGAGCATGCCCGAGATGGACGGGCTAAGTTTCATTCGTGCTGTCCGGGCTGCCAACCAGTATCAGGATGTTCCCATCCTGATGGTCACCACGGAAACTGAAATGCGTCACGTTGCTCAGGCTCTGACCGCAGGGGCCAACGAATATGTGATGAAGCCGTTCACGAAACAAGTGATCCTTGAGAAACTTTCCCTCTTGGGGTTGAGCCAGACTGAGTCATGAAATTGATCCGTGTTCTCGTGGTTGATGACGCGGTCGTCGTGCGCCGGATGCTGAGCACCCTCCTCGCCAGCGATCCCGCTCTCGAAGTAGTGGGCACTGCTGCCACGGGACGAATTGCGCTGGCCAAAATTCCGCAGGTCAACCCGGATCTCATCACGCTCGATGTGGAAATGCCGGAGATGGATGGCTTGCAGACTCTGGCAGCCATCCGAAAGAGCTATCCGCATCTGCCGGTGATCATGTTCAGCACCCAGACCGAACGCGGAGCCGCGGCAACTTTCGATGCCTTGGCCCTGGGCGCCAACGACTATGTCACCAAGCCCGCCAACGTCGGCAGTGTGGTCGAGGCCATGGAGCGAATCCGCGAGCAATTGATTCCCAAAATCAAGTTGCTGTGCGGACGCTCTTCCACGAGCCAGCCTGGTTTGAGGCCAGGCACCGGCCCGGTACGCACTACCGGCTTAAGCCCAGCCAACGGCGACAAGGAGGCCCGCATCGACATTGTGGCTATCGGCGCATCCACGGGCGGTCCCAATGCTCTGGCGGAACTCATCCCGACGTTTCCGGCTAACTTCCCGGTTCCCGTTGTGATCGTGCAGCACATGCCCCCAGTCTTCACTCGGTTACTCGCCGAGCGGTTGATGTCCCGATCGGCGGTCACGGTCGCAGAAGGGGTGAATGGCGGCCAACTGGTGCCAGGCCGGGTTTGGATCGCTCCGGGCGATTATCACATGGCGGTGGTGGGGAAGGGCGTCGGCGCCAAGCTGAACCTCCACCAACGCCCGCCGGAGAACTCTTGCCGGCCATCCGCCGACGTACTGTTTCGCTCGGTGGCGGAATCGCATGGTCCCCATGTGCTGGTGGTTGTGCTGACGGGGATGGGGCAGGACACCTTGCGCGGCTGCGAGGCGATCCGCCACGTGGGTGGATATGTCCTGGCCCAAGATGAATCCACCAGTGTCGTGTGGGGAATGCCTGGTTTTGTAACTCGCGCCGGATTGGCCCATCGCGTCCTTCCCTTAGGACAGATGGGACCCGAAATCCTTCGTCGTGTGCAAAAGGGAAGAGCTTCGGTCATGAGCCGTGCCACAGAACAGAGGGTGCAACCTTGTCCTTAAGCCCAGCGGATCGCGACTTTATCCGAACGATGGTCTACCAACGTTCGGGCATTGTCCTGGAGGAAGGGAAAGCCTACCTTCTCGAGACCCGTCTGTCCACGCTGGCAGCGCGCGAAGGATTCCCTTCCCTGGCGAGCCTGTTGGTAAAATTGCGTGCCGAGCGGTCGAATGGCCTGGAAACCAGGGTGGTGGAGGCCATGACCACCAACGAAACCTCGTTCTTCCGTGACATTCAGCCGTTCGAGGCGCTGCGCCAGTTGGTTCTTCCCGACATGATGCGCCGCCGTGCGAAGGATCGCAAGTTAGCCGTTTGGTGTGCCGCCGCGTCCTGTGGCCAGGAACCGTACAGCCTGGCCATGTTGGTCCACGAACATTTCCCGACCCTCATCGCATCGTGGAAGTTGCAGATCCTCGCCACCGATCTTTCTCTGGAAATGGTGGAACGATCGCGAGCCGGATTGTATAGCCAGGTGGAAGTGAACCGAGGCTTGCCGGCGCGATTGCTGGTAAAGTTCTTCGAAAACCAGGGCTTGCAATTCCAGCTCAAAGCTGAGATTCGGCGCATGGTGGAGTTTCGGCAACTCAACTTGATTGGACCGTGGCCATTATTGCCCGCGCCGGATATCGTCCTGCTCCGGAATGTGCTCATTTATTTCGACGTCGCGACCAAGAAGACCATTCTGGGCAAGGTGCGCCGCCTGATCCGCCCCGACGGCTATCTCTTTCTGGGCGGCGCCGAAACGACGATGAACCTGGATGATGCCTTTGAGCGCGTCCCTTTCGAACGGGCCGGCTGCTATCGAGTGAAACCGTGCGGACCTGATCCTGGCTGAAAGCCTGTGCGAACAGGGCGCCTGGACCTCTCAATCCAAAGGTCCAGACACCCTGTTCGCACAGGCACCGAATTTTCCATTCAAGTGGGAGACTTCCCCGAGTCGATCTTCCCGATAAGGTGGGCAAGGATTGACGATAAAAAGAATTGAGCAGGCCGACCAACAAAATAAGCTACACTTGGTGGGAAAGTCGCATGGATGCGCTCAGTACTCCGGTGTCCCCTCTGCTCCTTGGGATGAATCTGGAGGTTCTGCCGAGCCTCCAATCCGGTAAGGACTCGCGCGCCCTCGATGCCGTGGCCAAGGGCTTCGAGAGCATGTTTCTGTCGATCCTTCTGAAGGAGATGCGGCAGACGCTGGAGCCGGACACAATGTTCCCTCAGGATAGTGGCGACATCCTGGGTGGTCTGTTCGATCTTTTTCTCGGGCAGCACCTGGCACAAGCCGGTGCCCTGGGTATTGGTGCCATGGTAAAGAAGCAACTCGCAGCAAGATACAACCATGATGGAACTGCAGCACGCTAACGTCTCGCCATCCGAAACCGACACCCTTGCCCAGCTTGTGCAGGACCAGCTTGCGCGGGAAGAAGCGCTGCTCCAAGCCAATCTGGAAGGACTCCGCGAAGTGTGGGCAGCCCTGCAGAGAAACGATCCGCAGACCCTTCAGACCGTACTCGAACGACAAGTCGAGCAGGAGCGGCACCGCAATGAGACTCAGCACGAGCGCAACCACTTTCGGCGGCAAACTGCCCGCCTCCTCGGCATGGCTCCGGAAGATGTTCATCTAGGGCTTGTCATCCGGAATGTCCGCTGGGAATCGGCCAAGGATCTGGAGCAGCGCTTGCATTGTCTGCGCCAGAAAACCCGTGAGGCCGAAACGCTTCGTGATCAAGTCTCTTCGCTGACCTGTCATTGCTTGAGCTTTTTGAACCGATTCCTTCTCGATCTCACTGGCTCCGTGGACGGCGGATGCTACAGCCCCTCCGGCGTGCGACCGGAGACCGCCTCCGGCGTCCTTTTTGAAATGCGAGGTTAGCCCGATGTCTGCGTTTTCAATTGGTCTGTCGGGACTCACAGCCAGCCAGCTCCTCATCGAGCTGACGGGACAAAACATTGCCAATGCAGGAACGCCGGGCTACCACCGCCAGATAGCCGACCTCCGTTCCCAGGCCTATGGTCAGCTCGTGGGCGCGGGCGTACAGGTCCTCGGTGTCCGTCGCTTCACGAGCTCCCCGCTCGATAGTGCCGTGATGCAAAACAACGTCGATTTGCAAAATGTCACGACGCAGTTAGGCAGCATGCAGCAGCTCCAGAGTTACCTCGCGTCCGGGGATGGATCGGTCGATCAGCTCTTGACGCAGTTTTTCAACCAGCTGGGGCAGCTGGGCTCCAAGCCCGATGATTCGGCCCAGCGCCAGGTGGTCATGAATAGCGCGGCCGGCCTCACCAATGGGATCAACGGCTTATCTGGAAATATCACCCAGGTACAACAAGGGATTGACGCCCAGCTCCAGCAAATCGTCGGCCAGATCAACAGCTTGACCCCACAGATCGCCGATTTAAACAGCCAAATCCAACGCGCCAGCAGCCAGGGGCTGACGGTCAACGATCTGCTCGACGAGCGGGACCAGCTCGTCACCCAGCTCTCCAACTTCGTCGATGTCCGCACCATCAATCAGGATCAGGGCCAGGAAACGGTGCTCGCCGGCGGAGTGCCGCTGGTCATCGGAAACCAGTCGACGGCCCTGCAGTTCGCGGTCAACGCCAACAATCAAGCCGTCCTTTCCACCGCCGGCGCCGCGCAGCACCCGCTCCAGATTACCGGCGGCCAGGTCGCGGGGTTTTTGAACGTCCGCAATAGCATCATTCCGGATTACCAAAACCGCCTGAACACGTTGACTCAACAGTTGATCACCGGCCTGGACGGCGTCCATGCGACGGGAATCCCTTTGAGTGGTCCCTTTTCGCAGCTGAACGGCCAGCGGGCCGTCAGCAGCGTTAATGCTCCGTTGGCTAACGCCCAGCTCGCCTTTCCGCCCAAGGCTGGCACCTTGACCGTCTCCATCACCGACCAGGCGACCGGCCAGCGCACCACGCACCAGATCACCATCGATCCCTCGACCGAAAGCCTGCAAAGCCTGGCCGCGGCCTTCAGCAGCATTCCTCATTTGCAGGGCGTGGTAAATACGCAGACCAACACCCTTTCCCTTCTCGCCCAGCCCGGCTATGGATTCGACTTCGCAGGACGCTTGTCGACTCAGCCGGATACGTCCAGCCTGACGGGAACTGCCACGCCGCAAATCAGCGGAACTTACACGGGCACGGCCAACGATAACTACACGTTTACTGTGGTCGGTACGGGAACCGTGGGCGTAAGCCCCAACCTCAGCTTGCAAGTAAAAAACAGCAGCGGCAATGTCCTGGGCACGTACAACATCGGCGACGGCTACTCCCCCGGCTCGAGTCTTCCCGGCCTCAACGGGGTGGTCGTACAAATGGGTGCCGGCACGGTGAATGACGGCGACCAATTTGGGGTTCAAGCAACGGCCCAGCCCGATACCGCCGGCGTCTTGACCGCACTGGGCATCAACACCCTGTTCGTGGGTGATCAGGCCAGCAATGTGGGCGTCCGTCCGGACCTTCTCACCAGTCCGCAGCAGTTTGCCGGCTCGCGCTCCGGTGATGCCGGCGATGCAACGAATATCCAGAACATGGTCAAGCTTCAAGACACGCCCCTTTTGGGCAACGGTACACAAACGTTCTTGCAGTACTATTCCAGACTCGTCGGTGACGCCGGCACGACGACCCAGCAGCTCGGCCAAGATCAAACCGCCAAGGAGGTCATGAATCAACAACTGACGGCCCAGCAGCAGAGCGTCGAGGGCGTCGATGTCAATGAAGAAATGGTTCGCCTGTCGCAGTACCAGCAATCGTTTCAGGCGACGAGCAAATATATCAATGTCGTGAACCAGATGCTGACCGACTTGGTCAGCATCATTCCGTACCAATAACACCCGGACTCTGGAGCGTAAGCGAGTTAGGCCCATGGAAATGCGCGTCACCCTGCAATCGTCGGTAAACCAAGCCCTGTTCAATCTCCGCAATGTGACCGACCAGCTCGCGGTTACGACCCAGCAAGCGTCCAGCGGCAAACGGATCTTGCAGCCGTCGGACGACCCGGTCGGGGCCGTTTCGGCGATGCAGTATCACGCCCAGGATCAGCGGTTGGATACCTACCTAAGCAACATCACAGATGCCCAATCGACCCTGAATACGTCCGTCTCGACGTTGCTCGATATGGGCACGCTCTTTTCCCAGGCAAAGCAACTGGCGATCGAAGGAACCAATTCCGGCAACGATCAGAATGCTCTCAATGCGCTTTCGCAGGAGGTGGACGCCGTTCTGAATCGGGTGGTGAACGATGCCAACACCAAAAATGGAGAGCAATACCTCTTCTCCGGAACGGCCACGCAGACTCAACCGTTCACCTTGGGCCCTTCGGGTTCCTATACCTATCAGGGCGCCTCGGACCGTGCCAGTACGATTATCAACCAGGGACAGACGGTCGATACGCTGTACTCGGGCCGGGAAATCTTCCAATCGCAGCAGCGTGGCCCCACGGTTTACGGTGGGACCACCGGGGCCGCAGTAGGGACCGGGACAGACAGTGCCACGGGCCAAGGCACCCTGCTCATTCAGCACACGAGCACTGCGTACACCGGGGCTTCCGGTGTGAAGGCCGGCAGCGGCTCCGCCGCCGGCGACACGATCATTGGACCTGCCGGAACGCACACGCTGACCATCGTGGATACCAGCGGTTTGGGAACCAGCGGCACGGTGTCGCTCGACAATGGTCCTCCGATCGCTTTCACGTCCAGCGACACCAACCTCAAGGTCGCAGGACCGGGCAACGCGGTGGTCTACCTGGATACATCGGCCATCGCGCCCGGGTTCAACGGTTCGGTCGCCATCACCGCGAACGGGACGTTATCGGTGGACAACGGCGCCACCAAGGTGCCGATCAACTTCAGCAGCAACCAGGTGGTGACCAACGGCACGACGGGAGCGATTACCAACGTCAACAGCACCAATATCCAGTCTACAGGCACGGCCTCCCTGGATTACACCGGCACCTACGACGCCTTCCAGGTCCTGCAAGCCCTGCGCGATGACCTGCGGAACACGCGCGGATTAAGTGAAGCAGATCAGATGCAATCGATTTCCCAGCGGCTGGCGGAGCTGGACCGCGTGCGGACCAACATCCTCCAGGTAGTCGGTGCCCAGTCGGCCGATTTGCAGAACTTGCAAGGCCTACAGAGCCACCTCGACAGCATGCAACTACAGACCCGCCAGTTGACCTCCAACACCGAAGACGCGGATATCAGCCAGGTCGTGGTGAACCTCCAATCGCAACAGAATCTGCTGCAGCTCACATTGGCCGCCACGTCCAAGATCTTCCAACAAAATCTCGCCGATTTCCTCAAATGAGGGTCGCGAGCCGTTAATCTGGCTGCAACAACTGGAAGGCGTATCGGAGCACTCCCGGGCCTCTCGTGCAGATGCTCAACTCACCGCAGGAGTAAGGACCGTAATGGGCTCCCGGATGCCTCCCTTGTCCGCAAACTGTCGGAGGCGCATGAGCAGAGGCGGCGTAATCTCCTGTCCTTTTGCCACCAAGCGTGCTCCGCTGCCGGTGAGCACATCTTCTTGCAAAACCATCTGACAGGTCAGATCGGCCACGCGGACTGTTTTCTTTTCGTGGCCCATCCCCGCATCGAGCACTACCCGCAGCACCGCCAGCACGGCCGGATCGTACCAGCCGCGCCGCTGGGATAACGTCTGGAATGCCTCGGCTTCTGTCTCGCCCCGGTCACGCAAGCTATCGAAATCGATCGCCAGCTTGAGGATGCGAGCCTCGATGGGAAGTGCGTTGCCGCGCTTCCCTTCTTCGGGCGCTCCGACGCCGTCGAACCGCAGGTCTTGGCAGGCGACGATCTCTGCAACTTGCTTCAGCCGGGGAATCTTGGCGATGAGGTCCCGACCGATGCGCGGATGATTTGCGAAAAGGCTTGCCTCCTGAGGCGTCAGAGCCAGTCCCCGAGCCGCTTTGTCTACCAATTCTCCGGAGATTGCAATGCAGCCGACCTGGGACAGCATCGCCGCTACCTCGATTTGCCACGGATCGACCACTTGGAGCCGCTGGGCAATTTTGCCTCCCAGACGCCGGACGCGGGCGGACCGACCGAAGGCAAGGGGATTGGCAAGCTCCAGGACCTCCGTAAGCATCGTGATCGTGCCGCGCAGGGTTTGCTCCAGCAATTCCTTTTCGGCCGTGATGAGGCGATGCTGTTCGACACCGGCGGCGACGGTGCGCGCCAGCAGTTCGGGGGCACAAGGCTTGGTCAAGAAACGGAAGATGTGCCCTTCATTAATCGCCTCCACCGCGGTCTGCTGCTCGGCATTTCCGGTCAGCATAATGCGCACGGTGTCGGGAGCCGCCTGACGCACTCGGGCCAGGAGCTCTACCCCGCTCATGCCCGGCATGCGCATGTCGGAGATGAGGACGGCGAACGGACCCTGCTTCGCCACCAGCTCCAGCGCCTCCGCTCCATCCCGCGCCGTAGAGACGGCGAACTCTTTTCGCAAGTGCCGCTCAAACGCCGACAGAATATTCGGTTCGTCATCCACACAGAGGATTTTGGGATTCACAGCGATTCTCCCCGGTCCGACCGGTTCCGAAGGTCGCGCCACGCTTCCAGTCGACCGGCCAGTTCAAGACGGTTCAAGTACGTGTTACACAGCGGCGCCCACGGTCCCCAGGCGGTCTCCGGTACCCCCTCATGGAGGAGAGCACTGGCCACGTGGACCGCCGTGAGCGGGCTGAAGGCCGTTTCCGGGCAGTGATCCGGATTATGGTGCCAGGCAACGGCTTCGACGATCCCCTCGGGCAGTCCCCATAGACCGAGCACATAGGCCCCCAACTCGGCATGGGTGGCGCCGAAGATCTGCCGCTCAGCATCGTGCAAGAGGATGCGCTCCTCTCGAGCGTGGATCAGGACGCTGCGGTACTGGTCCGGTAGGTACCCGGCCAGAATTAGCTTGCCGATGTCGTGCAGCAGTCCTGCCATGGCAGCGTGGGCCACCGCCAAAGGCTCAGCCTGTTCGGTCTTGGCAAGGAGCTTCGCCAACTGGCTCGTCGCCTGACTGTGAGCCCATAAGGCGTCCAGGGGAAAGCTCTGCACCAGCGCTGGCTCGAAGTGGGAAAAGATGTTGGCGGCCAGGACCAGCAGCTTGGTCGTTTCGGCGCCGAGGTAGACGACCGCCTCTTCCGGGCTCAACTCTCGCGTCCGCTGGCAAAAGAATGCCGAGCGAATCATTTGCAAAATCTTGGCCGACATGCCGGCGTCCTTCGCCACGATCTGCCCAACCTTCTGCAGCGATGACTCGCTCGATTCCAGCTCACGGACAACTTCAAAATACTGGCTGGGCAGACTGGGAATGGTTTCCAGGCGCAGAGCCAGCGTCAAAAGTGTGCTTTGGCCCAATAACTGTCGCAAGGCGCACGACCGCCGCACCGCTTCTCGGAGCACCTCGGGATCGCACGGCTTGCTCAGCTGGCGGTGGGCCACGCGCACGGCCTTCAAGAGTGCTTCTTGGCTGGACTGCCCGGTGAGAATGATGCGCACGGTATGGGGGGCGATCTCCCGCACTTGGTGAAGGAGATCCACGCCGTTCATTTCCGGCATGCGCACATCGGAAACGATGACATCGAACCGGTTTTGCTGGAGCATCGCCAGCGCCTCGCGCCCGCCGCCGGCAAACGCCATGTCCCATTCCCTTCGCAGGGGGCGCAGCATCCGCCGCAGTCCATCGAGGACTTTCGGCTCATCATCGACAAAGAGCACGTTCAGCACGCCGCCGCTCCTATCCATTAGCTACGAACTGCGAACTACGGACCGTTGCGTCCTGGCGCTCCCGAGGGGCAGCCGAAGGATAAACGTCGTTCCCTTGCCGACTTCCGTTTCGAATGAAATGGTGCCGCCATGTTTCTGGACAATGACGGCGTGGGCAATGGCCAGTCCCTGTCCTGTCCCGATCCCGACGGGCTTGGTCGTGAAGAAGGGATCGAAGATCTTCGGTCGGATCGCTTCGGGGATGCCGCAGCCTGTGTCGGTGATCCGCACCTCGACCTCCGGGCCACGGTGGTGCGTACTGACCGTGATAAGACCTTTGCCCTCTTTCTCGTTCTCCAGACGTTCTCCAATCGCGTGGGCGGCATTGACCACCAAGTTCAAGATGACCTGGTTCAGCTCTCCGGGCAAACAGGGCACATGCGGCAAATTCACATCGAGATCGATGGCGAGGTTGGCCACGTATTTGTATTCATTGCGGGCCACGGTCAGGGTGTTCTCGATGGCCCGGTTCAGATCGATGGCCGTCTTTTCCTCACTGCCGGGATGGGAGAACTCCTTCATGGCCCGCACGATGCGGGCCACCGAGGCCACGCCTTCCAGCGATTGTTCGACAGCCTGTGGGATCTCCGCGACCAGGTAATCGACATCGGCGCGTTGCCAGAGCGCTTCCATGGTTTCCAGAACCTCCGTGGGAATGGGGCCCTGGCGTGCTGTCGCCAGCAGACGTGCATGGGACTGGAGGACTTCCTGAAGATCCTGGAAGGCATCGAATACAAAGCGGACGTTGTCGCCGACGTACTGGATCGGCGTATTGATTTCGTGGGCAATCCCTGCAGCCAGGTGGCCAATCGACTCGAGCTTCTGGGCCTGTACCAGCTGTGCCTCCAGCGCCCGTTGCTCGGTACGATCTTCCCCCAGCACTAGGACATCCGACGGCGTGCTCTTGCCCTCGCGCGGAATGGGCGTGATCGTCAGGTTGAGATAGCCGCGTTCCCCATTGGGTCGGGTATACGGCACATTCTCGATCCTCTTCTCGCTCATCATGCGACCGCAATCCAACACCAATTCCGTCAGACCGCGGTCCCCCCCGGGGATACCCACTTCGTCCCAGTGTTGACCGAGAACCTGCGCGGCCGGCACGGCAAAGGCACGCTCGGCCATCCGATTCCACTTACTAATCCGGCCGCCCGGATCGATGCCGATCAGGATGGATGAGATGGAGGTCAACAAGCGCTCATTGTCCGCATGGGCTCGGGCCAGCTCGGCCGTGCGCTCCTGGACTCGCCGTTCCAGCTCACGGGAGGCAAGCTCGAGTTTTTGCAGCTCCAACATGCTGATGCCGACATCCAGGCGAACGCGCAGCTCGGCCGGGTTGAAGGGTTTGGGAAGGTAATCATTCGCTCCAGCCTGGAGCCCGGTGACGATGTTCTCCATGCCCTCGCGCCCCGTGAGCAAGAGGAGGTACGGCGGCGGCGTGATGGCCTGGGCGCGAACCTTCCGACAGACTTCCGGCCCGATCAGGCCCGGCATCTCCCAGTCGAGAATGGCCAGCCGGGGCGCCTCGGCACCTTGCAAACATTGCCAGGCAGCCAGGCCATTGTCGACGCCGACCACCTCGTGGCCCCATTTCGTGAGCAGGCGTTCCAAAAGAAGGCGCAAAGGGAGCTCGTCATCGGCGATCAGAATCTTGAGGCGGGGGGCCGGCTGCTCTGCGGATGCTTCCGGCTCCGCGGCCATTTGCGCGGGCGGATCACTCGCCAGAGAGGCCAAACGAGCCGGGTCTTCGATGCCGGCGGTTCCTGCGTCTTCCCCACTGTCGTGAGGCACGCCACTCCGGGGCTGGTTCAGCGAAAAGCAATCCGCAAGCGGGTTGTAAGCCATGATGTATCCTGGATGGTTCACGGTGGTCCGCTCAACCGCGCGGTCCTGTGAACGGGGGAATGAATCGACGTTTCTGGTTGGAAGATTCCGGCACTCATTGCTCGACCCGCAGCCCGATGTTCTCGAACTCCGGTTTCACGACACTGGTCCAGCACGCCGGACAAATGCCGTGGCTGAAGCGCACGTCGGCATGCGTACCGATGTAGCCCTCAACCTCATGCCAGTAATTTTGATCATCCCGAATTCGTTTACAGTAGGCACAGATAGGGAGAAGCCCCTGAAGCTGTTTCACCTGTTGCAGAGCGGCTTCGAGTTCTTCGACGCGCCGCGCCAACTCCAGTTGCAATTCCACAACCTGCACACCCACATTGACACGTGCGGCCAGTTCTTCGGGATAGAACGGCTTCGTCACATAATCGTTCGCGCCGGCGCGCAACCCTTCTACGACATATTCCTTGCTTCCACGAGAGGTGAGCAGGATCAGATACACCGTTTTCAAGTCCGGCAAGGAGCGGAGGCGGCGGCACACTTCCAGCCCATCGATTTCCGGCATCAGCCAATCGAGAATGGCCAACCTCGGAACATCCGCACCCTGAAAGGCCTGCCAGGCCTCGGTGCCGTTCACGGCGGCCACGACCTCGTGGCCGCGTTTGGCCAATGCGGCCCCCAGCGCAAGGCGGGAAACGTCATCATCGTCTGCGATCAGAATCTTCATGCCACACTCTCTACGCCGGCCAGTGCTTCCTCCAACCGGCTCATCTCACGTCGCAAATCCACATACGCGGCCTGGCAATCGGTAAAATCTGAGTTTCGCCCCAAGCGTTCCAATCGCAGCGCGGCCGCAAAGGCTTTGTCGGCTCCGAAGCTCCCTACCGACCCTTTCAACTTATGGGCGGCCCGTTCCAGCGCGGAACTATCGCGCCGTTCAATAGCCGCCTCTATCTCGCTCAGCGTTTTGACCGATTGGTTCGTGAATAATTCGATCAGCTGCTGCAACAACGTCTGGTCGCCCTCGACGCGGTCCAGGGTCGTTTGCAGATTGAACACTGCGTCGACCGGATCCCCCGTCGCCGCCGGACGCACGACCAAGCGGTCGAGCACCGCACACAAATCCTGGGCCCGCAGCGGCTTGGATACGTAGGCGTCCATTCCCGCCTCCAGACAACGCTCGCGGTCCCCCTTCATCGCATGGGCCGTCAAGGCCACAATCGGAAGATGTTGGCCCGTCGTCTTTTCCCGTTGACGCACGGCCGCGGTGGCGGCGAGCCCATCCATTTCCGGCATCTGTACATCCATCAAGACAACGTCGAACGGTTGGCTCTCGATTGCTTCCAACGCCTCCCGGCCATTGTTCGTGACCACGACCGTGTGGCCGCGCTTCTGCAACAGCTGGACCGCCAGGACCTGGTTGATCTCATTGTCTTCCGCCAGCAAAATCCGCAGAGGGACGCTCGGTGGCGTGGCAGCATCCGCAGGGACCTCGGTCCGTTCCTGCGGATTGGCGACCTGACCCAGGGCGATCAAGAGTGCATCGAGCAGCTCGGACTGTTTGATGGGTTTCCGCAAATACAGGGCCACTCCCAACTCCCGGCAGCGAGCACTGTCTTCCGCGCGGTCTGCCGAGGACAACATCAGAATCGTGGCCTTCGCCAAGGCGGGATTGTGTTTGATCTGCTCGGCCACGGTAAAACCGTCCATCTCCGGCATCATGGCATCCAAAAGCACGAGCGGGAAGGATGCTCCTGCGGCCGAGGCACGCTCCATTGCGGCTATGGCTGCGTGGCCGCTTTCCACGGCTATGGGCCGCATGCGCCAGTGCGCCAGGACTTCTTCGAGGATGCGGCGGTTGGTGGCATTGTCATCGACCACGAGCACCGGCAGATTTTCCAGATCGATCGGCTGGATCCGGGCTTGGGCAGGTTTTTCGTGCAGACCGAAGCGGGCCGTGAAATGGAAGGTGCTCCCTTTGCCGACCCTGCTATCCAGGGAGATTTGCCCGTCCATCAGGGCTACCAGCTGGGAGGAGATGGCCAGACCCAAGCCGGTACCGCCATACCGCCGTGTGGTGGAGCTATCCGCCTGAGTGAAAGCTTCGAAGATGATCTGTTGCTTCTCCTGCGCGATCCCGATCCCGGTATCGCTGACCGCAAAATGCAGCGTCACCGCGTGCGCTGTCAGGGCGACCGGTTCGACATGCACCACGACTTCGCCCTTGTCGGTAAACTTGAGAGCATTGCCGACCAGATTGAGAATAATTTGCCGCAGCCGCAAGGGATCGCCCAGCAGTCCATCGGGAACGTCGGGGGAAATGCGGTAGGTCAGCTCCAACCCTTTCTGATGGGCGCGGATGCTCAGCGTGCGCAGTACATCGGCGAGGCTGTCGCGCAGATCGAAGCTCTGGATGTCGAGATCGAGTTTGCCGGCTTCAATCTTGGAGAAGTCCAGAATGTCATTGATGACGCCCAGGAGAGCGTCAGCCGAGATCTTCACCGTTTGCAGGTATTCGCGTTGTTCCGTCGAGAGGTCGGTGTCCAGCGCCAGCTCGGTCATGCCGAGGATGCCGTTCATGGGTGTGCGGATTTCGTGGCTCATGTTCGCCAGAAACTCGCTCTTAGCTCGGTTGGCCGCTTCCGCCGCTTCCTTGGCCTGGCGGAGTTCGGCGACGCGTTTCTTTTCGGTGATATCGCGGAGGGTGACGACCAATCCACTATCGGCCGGCGTTGTATGCAAGCGGCTCAGGCGCGCTTCCAGAATCCGCCAGGAGCCATCCTGGTGTTGCAAGCGAAATTCGCCGGAAGCGGGTGTCCCCTCATTCTGAAAGGCTGCCTCGACCGATTGGGCTGCGCGCGCACGGTCTTGTTCATGAACCAGGTCGTCAAGCGTCCGACCCATCCATTCGTTGGCAGGGAACCCGAGCACCCGGGTGAACGAAGGACTGCAATAGCCGATCGTCCGATCGTTCGTGAGCTTGATGATCACATCGGTCACGTTTTCGATCAGAGAACGAAAGTGTTCTTCGCTGCGACGGATGGTTTCCTCGGCTCGCTTCAAGCGCTGCTCGCGGGAAGAAACTTCCTGGACCATGTGGCGGAAAGCCAGGGCGAGTTGCCCGACCTCATCTCCCGTGGTGCCCAGTCCTCTGCGGTCTGCCGAAAGGATATCGATCTCGGTCCACGAATCGGTCACCGCCAATTTCCTGGCATATTCGGTGAGATGCTTCAGCGGCTGAGAAATCCGGCCAACCAAGAGATACGCAGCCAAGAGACTGAGCATGAAAATGAGGCTCATGAGTCCCGTCTGGCGAAGGATCGCGGACCAGGTCATGGCCCAGATAAGCCCCGCGTTCATCCCTACGTGGACATCACCAACCTGTCCTTCCAGGATGGGGGCAACGACATCGATGAAGTCCCCCATCTCGGGGATGTGCAACGAATGGATCGTTGCTTCCGACCGGTTTCCTTTCCAGCGGTGAATGATTTCGGGAATCCGGGGCGCGAACGTATGCGAGATGATTTCTCCCTGGGCATCGACCACAAAGACATAGGAGACCCCTTCGATGTCCAGGTACTGATCGATCATGGCCTGGATCGTGGAAGCGTCTCGGTAAAGCAAAATCTCGACGCTGGAGCCGGCGATGCTGTTCGCAATCGCCGTTCCCTTGGTCTGGTACTCCTTGGTCAGATTGGAGTGGAGCACCCAGGCCGAGAATCCAACCATGGACAACGCTGTAATGCTAAACAGGCAGATCACAATAGCGAGGGCCTTGTGACTCAGACGCAACGTTTTCACTGTCTCCACCTATTCCAATCCATGAGGCGAACGAAGCGGCCGTCTTCGACGACGGTGTAATAAATCGCGTTCAGCCCTTGATGCTTGTGGGGTCCGAAGGAGACCGGGCAATCGATGCCCAGGTCCAGGTCATGGATCGACTCAACCACTTCCTTGATTCGTTGTTTGTCGAGCTGAGGACCCATCCGGTTCAGAATCTCGACGAGCAGCTTGGCATTCAGGAAGCCTTCGAAGCTGACAAAGCCATATCGGATCGGCTGGTAGATTCGATCGGACACATCAGCGGGGGGGAGGGGATGATAATGATCCATCAATTCGCGGTATTCGCGGACGGCCGGCAAGCGGGTGTTATGATAGCTGGGTACCACCTGGGAATTGATCAAGTCCTTCGTGTAATCCTTTCCACGGGCCGCACAGCAGTCGAGGAGCAGCTTGAGCAAGTTTTCGCTGCCGACGAAGGAGACATTGGCGATGGGCACTTCCCAACCGGCATCGCGCGCATCGCGGATGAAGGCGGCGCAGGCCGCGTATGCTCCCACCGCAATGACGGCATCCGGATTGGCCTGGCGGAGCACGTCGACTTGCTCGCGGAGGCTGTGGTCAAAAGGAGTCCCGCGCCGATAGGTGGCCTCGGCAACAAGAGGCAGACCGTGCGTGGCCAGGGCGCGGCGGACACCGTCCCACCCACTTCTGCCATAGGCGTCGATCTGGTAGAAGATGGCAATCCGTTTCCGGCCGATCGCGACGAAGTGGTCGACCAAGCCTCGGGTTTCCTCTCGATAGGAGGCGCGCAGGTTGAAGACGAACTCATCGTACGGCACCTGCCGTTGCGGCTCCGCGCCCGTAAACGGAAAGAACAGATAAGGGGAACGATCGCTGTACCGTTTCAAGAGCGGCAGGACGCGCGTCACGGTCGGAGTGCCGACGTATCCGAAGAGGAGGAACGGCCGGTCCTTTTCAATCAAGCGTACCGTGTTGGCAATCGCGGGAGCCGGATCGTAGCCATCGTCATAGGCTTTGATGACGATGCGACGGCCTGCGATGCCGCCCGACTGATTGACTTTCTCGAAGTAGGCCATGGCGCCGCGATACAGCTCAATTCCCAGCCCTCGGGAGGGACCCTGGAAGGCGGCGGACATGCCAATGACAATCTCTTCCTCGGCCGGCAGCCCTGCTGGAGCGGCCAGGAAGAGCAACAAACAAAGACCTCCGCCAGGAACCCATGGGGATCGTGGATTTCCGGTCATCCTCAGACACCCTTCACTTGATGAAAAGCAATCGCCGCTCGCAACCGGCTCACCGAGTCACGCGCTGGATGCGCAGTCGAAGCGACGTTCGGTTGTCCAAGTATAGATTAATTTCCGTCAAAGCCCCGTAGGGTGCGGGTAGATTCTTCTCGATGGCGGCGAAATCTTCGCTTCCAGGAAGAATTGGGTCGGATGGTTATGGTCCGTTTGGCGTCAGTCCTCTGAACCGCCGCGACACGAAATGGAATACGCGCTGGGCCAGTGTCCACCGGCCCCATTTATGGAGAGCCAGCATCGTGTGTCGCCACTATCATAGCTCGGGGAGAACTCTTCCTCTGCCGGCTGACTCCGACCATGATGTGCCAGCGGTAAGCGGACCGTTACCGGGGAGGGATCGCCATGCATGGATTTTTCCTGCTCGCCAGCGCAACGGGTCCAAATCAGAACGTGTCGATCTTCGACCCCGCTTCTCCTCCTACCGAGTCGATCCGGGCCCTCTTTATCCTGGTACTCGCGGTCACGGGAGCGATCTTCCTGCTCGTCGAAGTGGTTCTCGTGTATAGCATTTTTCGTTTCCGCGGCCAAACGGCGGATTCGATCGAGCCGCCGCAGGTCTACGGCAGCTTGCCCATTGAAATCGCCTGGACAGCCGCCCCGCTGTTGATTGTCTTTCTGCTGGCCCTGATCCTGACCCGCACCGAGTTCGAAGTGCGTGTCAACCCCGACCAGCCCCCACCGGGCTCGAAGCCGCTCTATGTCACTGTCATTGGACGGCAATGGTGGTGGGAGTACATCTACGACAAGTACGATGGGCAAGATGTGGGCGTGATCACGGCCAACGAGCTGCATGTACCGGCCAGCGAGGAGGGGATACCGCGACCCGTCTACCTGACGTTGAAGTCGGCCGATGTTTGCCATAGCTTTTGGGTGCCGCGCCTGGCCGGGAAAACGGACCTGATTCCTGGCCGTACCAATCAGATGTGGTTCCAGGCCAGCCAGCCGGGTCTCTACGTGGGCCAGTGTGCCGAGTATTGCGGTACGCAACACGCCCACATGCTCTTACGGGTAAACGTCGAATCCTCCGATGATTTCCAGCATTGGCTGGACAATCAGAAGAAACCGACGGTGGAAGATGCCGCCGTGCGCGCAGGTCGAGAAGTCTTCTTTGCGCAGTCGTGCATCAATTGCCACCGCGTAAACGGCACCCCGGCCAAGGGAACCTATGGTCCCGATCTGACGCATCTGATGAGCCGGCAGACACTCGCCTCCGGCATGGTCGCCAATACCCGCGCCGAGCTGCGCCGATGGGTAAGCGATCCCCAGCAAATCAAGGAGGGCTGTCTGATGCCGGCATTCGGGTTAAACGAACAGCAGGTAGATCTGCTCGTGAACTACTTGCTGAGCCTCAAATAGTGCCCAAGTCAAAACCGGCCCGGGTTCGGGATTGAAGAGTTGGAATTTCACATGGCCATCGCTGAATTGCAACC
>Ga0070734_10001594_pt1 | contig 32090 bp, 23 predicted proteins | sample Coa_R1_8_FD_66444 | JGI IMG/M metagenome (GOLD analysis project Ga0070734, IMG submission 66444) | Surface soil microbial communities from Centralia Pennsylvania, which are recovering from an underground coalmine fire - Coalmine... | ecosystem: Environmental > Terrestrial > Soil > Unclassified ... | reverse complement strand
TGGAGGATCGAAGTGAGCACGTGTGGCGAGATCAGTTGGAAGCGAGGTTTCACTTATGAAGAGATTCGTGATGGTTGCAGGGATTTGTGCCTCGTTCCTATTGGGTGCGGCGTTGACCGCAGTGGCTCAGGACGAGCATAAGGACGAGCGTCCGAACGCGGCGCCGCAGGAGCGGCAAGAACAACCGAAACCACAGGAGCAGGCGAAACCGGACGATCGACCGAACCATGACCGGCCGAACCAAGATCGGGCGAACCAAGATCGGGCGAACGAGGATCGAAAGAACCAGGAACCGCAGGCCGGGGACCGGCATGACAAGGCTCCGCAAAACGGCGACCGGCAAATGCAAGGCAAACCCGCCAATGAGGAGCATGGGCAGGCAGAGCATGGGCAAGGGCGACGCATTCCCGACAAGGATTTCCACGCGCACTTCGGGCAACCGCATCGCTTTGCGGTGGGGCGTTTGCAGACGTATCAGGGAAGGCCGAGTTTCGCGTATAGCGGATACACGTTCGTACTGGTGCAGGCATGGCCGGCAGGTTGGGTGTCTGACAGTGACGATTGCTACATCGACTACATCGATGGGGATTACTGGCTGTTTAACGTGCTTTATCCGGGAGTGCGGGTGGAGTTGTTTATTGTTGAATGAGCTGTGAGCTCTGAGCCACGAGCTTCGAGCGGTCCGGAGTTGTGACAGCGATACACAATCTGGCCTCGAAGAAATTTTCTACGCGCCCCAGGACTTCTGGGGCGCTTTTTGATTCGTAGATTTCTTTGCGGAGGGCGGCGCCTCCGGGGACACCGTGGGTGAACCAGGAGGCGAACTGCTTCATCTTGCCGATGGCGTCGGGGAGTTCTTCTTCGATCAGCATCTGGAAGTAGGTGCGGATCATCTGGTAGCGGTCGAGCTCGGTGGGGTGATCGTAGAGACGGCTGTGGCTTGCGCGGGTATTCGCGGTGGCGTCAGCGAACTGCATAGGTCCTTCGTCGCCAAAAAGCGGCTCCTCAGGATGACAAGATTGATTTTCAACTGATGCGATCGCGGCGGTGTATTGTTCGATTTGGCGGAAGATCCAGGGATTGCTTGGAGCCATGCGGCCGATCATGACAGCGTCGCAGCCGGTTTGGGTGATCATGGCGCAGGCGTCTTCGGGGGTGCGGATGTCGCCGTTACCGATCACCGGAATCTTGACGGCGTCTTTGACGGCGGCGATCCATTCCCAATTGGCCTGGCCGCTGTAGCCCTGTTCGCGGGTGCGGGCGTGGAGGGCGACGGCGGCTAGTCCGCAGCTTTCGGCCATGCGGGCCAGCTCGACGCAGACGATCTCTTCTTCGTTCCATCCGGCGCGGAATTTTACGGTGAAGGGAATCTTTACGGCGGCGCGGACGGCTTCGAAGATGCGTCCGATGGCCGGGAGGTCGCGGAGGAGGCCGGAGCCTCCGTTGCACTTGACGACTTTCTTCGCGGGGCAGCCTAGGTTGAGGTCGACCAGATCGAAGCCTAGATCTTCGACCATGCGGGCGGCTTCGGCCATGACCTTGGGATCGCTGCCGAAAAGTTGGGCGGAGATCGGGTGCTCGTCGTCGTAGAAGTGGAGATAGCGCTTGGCTTTTTGATCCTTCTTGCGGAGGACTCCGTCGGCCGAGGTGAACTCGGTCATGATGAGGCCGCATCCGCCCAGGTTGCGGATGAAGCGGCGGAAAACGGTGTCGGTGACTCCGGCCATGGGGGCGAGGACCGTGGCCGGGGAGATGGTGACGGAGCCGATTTGGAGCTGGAGCGGGACGGGCTTCAGGGACGGAGCTTGGGTCGTATTTCGAGCGGCCGAGTTGTCCCAGAATTTGCGCATTTGTTTAGGGCCTGTGGCCCTCAGCGGCTAAAGCCGCGACGTTCTTGCCATGCTTTGGCGCGACTTAAAGTCTCGCCCTTCCCGTTCGTGCTCCTGGCCGGGCTTGGATAGCCTTTCAAATACGACCACAGGGGCTAAAGCCCCATCCTCATGAAGTCCGCTGACGCGGCGCTTGAAGCGCCGCTCTTCCGCGATCCTGGTCAGAGTTCGAAATCCTTTTGTGTTTCGAACCACGTCCACGACCATTCTAGTCGGACCGACCAAACGAAAGCCCCCGCTTTCGGCGAGGGCTCGATTTTCTTGATCCGCGAAGATTCGTGGCCTACTTTTTCGCCGGTTCGGCCTTGGCGTATTTGCGGCGGAAGCGCTCGACGCGGCCGGCGGTGTCCATGAGCTTCTGCTTGCCGGTGAAGAACGGATGGCAGCTCGAGCAGATTTCTACGCTGATGTCGCCTTTATGGGTCGACCGGGTCATGAACGTGTTTCCGCAGGCGCAGTGCACACGAACTTCGTTATAGGACGGATGAATTGCTGCTTTCATGTTGGGACTTGACCTCGATTCAGATCATTTGATTCTATCGGATTTCCACAGGATTCAGCAAACGGCGAGGTGTCGGCTCTCAGTCGTCAGCCATCAGCTTAACCCAATCGGAATCAGCAGATTCCTCTCCTTTTCTTGGCGATCTCGGCGGTCCAAAAAGCCTTAACCACTGAGAGCTGCCGAGAAAGGCCGCCGAGTTCGCCGAGAAAACCGGTCTCGGAAAATCCTAAGAACTAATACTTGTTCTGCAGCTTGGGCCGCGGGTTTCGGCTGGATGGGGGGACGATTCCGTTCAGGCGGAGGTAAAGCGTCATCTGGCCGTAGTGGTCGGCGGCGTGCCAGACTGCGATTTCGGCCAGGCCGAGGCGGGTGTTTGGTCCGGCGTAGGGGCCTTCGATCGGGTCGAACATATTCTTGACGGTGATGGCGTCGATCGACTTGTTGAGCGCTGCGAAAGAATCACGCAGGTACGCCAACAGTTCCTTCCGCGTGTTGGCTGGATCGGGGCCTCCTTTGTCGCATGCATCTGGTGGCTTGGTGCCATCGAGTTCGGCGGCGAAAGCGAAGTTGGAGCAGGCTACGTGCTTGACCTGTTCGCGGAAGGTACGCACTTCTGCGGGGCCATACTCCGGCTTCTCGTTTTTGAAAGCGCCTGTGATTGGACGGAAGTCCCATTTGTCCTCGGGCATGGCTTCGGCGGCGGAGCGGACGTCGTACTCCTGAAAGCTGAAGGTGCGCATGATGGCTTTCGCGGGAGTTTCAGTGCGACTTAGTTCGGCGGCGGTTGGTTGCTGCTGCGCGTTGGCGGCGGTCCACGCGGAGGCGGCGCACGCGACGAGACCGAGTACTAGTGTCGGGTTCATAGGTCCTCCTAGCCTTGCAAGTTTACGCTTGAAAAGAGGCTGACGTTACACGCCAACATCTCAGGATGATGACAAAGTCACAACAGAGAGAGCGGAACTTCGGGCCAGGCGCTGTAGCGCAATTTACTTCGAGCACTTATCGGTACACAGATGAACTCGTGCCCTTCCCGTTCGTGCTCGACCTCGACTTATTTCGGCGCCGGCTGCCGGCGCTCGGAGATCTCGGCGGTCAAAAAGCCTGAACCGCTGAGAACGCTGAGAAAGGCCGCCGAGTTCGCGGAGAAAACCGGAAAGTGAAACCCGCCGCAGCGTCTCTACGGCTAGAAGCGGAACATGTAGCTGGCTTTTACGAAGAACTGGCGGCTGTCGTTGAGGAAGCCGGTGCGGGTGTTGGACACGTATCCGGGAATGCCCGTGGTGGCGCGCACTACGTCGAGATTCTGCAGGTCGCTGTTATAGCCGACATAAATCGCGGTGCCTGGATGTACGAGGTAAGTGATGAGGAAGTCCGCGTTGAACTGCTTTGAGGTCGGCAGGTAGGTGTAGGGCGATCCGACGCCTGGAGTTCCGGCGAGTAGTGAGTTGTATTGCAGAATGAGGCGGAGGGAGAGCTGCGGCGTGAATTGCCAGTTCCATTTGCTGCGAATGATGTGATCGTTGAGGATGCCGCGGCCGATACCAGGAATTTGGCTCCGCTCGAAGGCTAGGGTCTGGTCGGTTGCGCGCAATCGCTCGAAGAGGTATGTGTTCTCGATCTTGAGCGGTTTCATCGGACGGATGGTCAATCCCGCCTGGGCGGTTTCTTCGTGCGCGACGAAGGGCTGGTTGTACGGCGTCGTGCTCGCGGCAGTGGCTGGTGGAAGCGCAATGAAGTTCACTGCGTCTCCCCAGTAATAGCTGGCGAAGAGAGTTGCTTTCTTGAAGTAACCGGTCTGGAACGCGGCTCCGCTGGTGTGCTCGTGATAGTCCTGATTGCTCGGCGTCGTGAGCGAGCAGTAAAGCGAGTAGCCGTAGAAGCAGAAATCCTGGGGACGGAGGCGCTCGCGGGTCTCTTCGTACGGCCTCAAATAGATGATTGTTTGGCCGCGACCTTGGATCGCCATGTACGGATAGTAATCGGTGTCGAGGCGCAGGCCGGTGTGATCAAAGTCGTAGCGCGTGGTGAGTGACGGGCCCCAATCAACGATCCAGCCGCTCTTTGGCCTGAAACGGTAGTCAACTTCTTGTTGGGTTTCGCGAATGTCTACGCGGTTAATGAATCCGGGGATGCTAACGAAGCCGGGAGTGATGTCGCTGTAGGTTCCGTCGTAGGTGAAGTGCAGGCCATCGCGGCGTAGTTCAGTGCGTTCGGCAGGGCCGGCGTAGTGATCTCCGTTGCCGCGGTTGCCCGAGCTGAAGGGATAGAGGTTCGCTTCGCAGTTCAGGTTCAGATTGCTGGAACTGGTGACGGCCTGGCCGTCAAGCGTCCAGTTGGAGTTGAATTTGAGATGGGTGTCGGCGCCGCCGAGGCGATTGAATTCTCCGCTCGTGGGACATTGCCAGTCGGTGTAGAGCAGGCCAACGTTCGACTGGCGGAAGATATCGCGGCTCACGCGGGCAGCGGTGAAATAAGAGCGCACGCCTGAGAAGGTGCTGTAATCGGGCACGGCGAGGCCGGGGCTGCGATCGTCGGAGGCCATCACGCCCAAGGAGTAGGGTCCGTCTTTTCCGGTGAGACGGATTCCGGCGGAGGGATCCCCGATGTTGCGCGTGAAGAAGAGATCCATCGGCGTGCGGAAATAGTCTTCATTCTCGAGAAAGAACGGGCGCTTCTCGGGAAAGTAAACCGCATACCGCTGATTGACGGTGATCTGCGGGTCTTCGGACTCGACCTGGCTGAAATCGGGGTTGGCCGTCACGTCGAGAGTGAAATGGTCGTGGAAGACAAACTTGCCGTCCATGCCGGGCTGGCCTTGTAAGTTCGCTTTCTGAAAGTAAGGATTCGTTGGATCGCGTGTGTCGAGAGCGCGGAAGCCACGGGTGACGCCATAGGGGATCAGTTCGATGTCGCGTCCCGGAGAAATTCCTTCCAGCCCAGTCAACGTGGCGGCCTGGCCAAGACGGCCCTCGACCTTATACGAGATGTGCGGCCAGAATGTGTCTTCGGTCTTGCGCGTGATGCCGCGGTAAAGAATGATTCCCCACTCCTGAACCTTCTTTGCGGGGAAGCGCAGGCTCTTGAAGGGGATGGCGATCCAGACGACAAAACCACGGCTGGTGACTCTTCCGCGCGAATCCCAGACCGTATCGAATGAAGTATCGAAGTGCCCTTGCGTCTCTTCTTCACGAGAGGCCTCGGTCCAGATGGCGTCCCATTGGACGCCCAAGGGTGTGGTCTGGAATGCATAGCCGCGGCGGCGATCATGAAAGGTGTCGAGAATGATCTCGACCTGGTCGTCGTCGTAGATGTCCTCGCGCCGGGACATGCGGGCGCGGACTTTTCCCGGGTCATCGAAGCAGACGAAGACTGCGTAGAGATTTTTCTGGTCGTAGCCGAGGTAGGCCTCGGTTTTTTCGGAGACGGCTTCGCCATCGTGAGGATTGCGTTGCGTGAAGCCGGTGACTTTGGCCATCTGCAAGGCGATCTCCCCATGCGGCTGCATCTCGATGAAATCGTCAAGAGTGGGCCCGTGAGGAAGGCGAGGAATGGAAAGCGACGGTGGGCCGCTTGAAGCCTCAATAGGGTCTGTCGGGTGGATGGCCGTAGCCGCATTCTGGGCCGAGGCGTTTTGGGAGCAGACCACTGCCGTCAGCCCAAGGACGAGCAACGTAGACCGTGTCTTTAGATATTTTCGAACGTAAAGACCGGGACCCTGATCCGAACGCACGCAACCTCACGGCTCTCCGGACAGCGTGGAGAGCGATGCAGCAAGATACACCAGAAACCCCCTGACAAAACAAGAGGAGAATGTTGTTCGGATTATGGAACAGAAGGCTAAAACAGCGATGCCTGGCGGCGAGTTGGCGAGATGCCGAAGTGTTCGTAGGCCAGTTGGGTGGCGACGCGGCCGCGGGGCGTTCGATTCAAAAACCCGATCTGCATGAGAAAGGGCTCGTAGATTTCCTCGATGGCGTCAGGTTCTTCGGCAAGAACTGCTGCCAGCGTGTTTACGCCGACTGGACCGCCCTGATATTTCTCGATAATCGTGAGCAGCAGGCGGCGGTCGACTTCGTCGAATCCGTAGTGGTCGACTTCGAGCATCTCGAGGGCGGCCTTGGCCGTGGGCTGATCGATCTTGCCCGCGCCACGGACCTGCGCATAGTCGCGCACGCGCCGCAGCAGGCGGTTGGCGATTCGGGGTGTTCCCCGGCAGCGGCTGGCGATTTCCTTGGCACCGGCGTCGTCGATTTGCACGCCGAGAATATCGGCCGAGCGCTCGACGATGATCTGCAGATCTTCGTTTGTATAGAACTCCAGTCGGAGAACAATGCCAAAGCGTGCGCGAAGTGGAGCTGAAATGAGACCTGCGCGCGTGGTCGCACCGACGAAAGTGAACGGCCTCACCTCGAGCGTGTGGGTGCGTGCCGAAGGGCCCTGGCCAATGATGATGTCGAGTTTGTAGTCTTCGAGCGCGGAGTAGAGCAGTTCTTCCAGCACCGGTTGCAGGCGATGGATTTCATCGATGAACAGGACTTGCTTGTCCTGCAGGTTGGTGATGATGGCAGTCAGATCGCCCTTTATTTGGAGCAGAGGGGCGGCGGTTGGCTGAAAGTGGACGCCTAGCTCGTTGGCGATGATGTTGGCGAGCGTGGTTTTGCCCAAGCCGGGAGGACCATAGAGGAGGACGTGGTCCATGGCTTCACCGCGGGAGCGGGCGGCCTCAATCGCCACGGAGAGATTTTCTTTGATCTTCTTTTGTCCGATGAATTCGGCGAGCCGCTGCGGACGAAGCTTCAGCTCAAATGAGGAATCGTCTTCGACCGGGGCGGCCGAGACCAAGCGCTCGCGGATAGCCTCAGGGTTGGGATTGTTTTTCGCGGCGGTCACTGGCGCGATAGTACCAGTTCCTGCGGAGGCATGGCCACTGGCGTTTTTGGGCTGTGCCGAGGGCGGAGAGACTAACAGCAAAAAGCTTGAACCGCAGAGTACGCTGAGGGTTCGCAGAGAGCGCTGAGAAAATCCTTGCTGTGGCATCAGGCCGCGATCGCGGGCGGCGTCCCGATTATGTTTTGTAAGGTCGTCTGCGCGCGTCGCGTTGTTGACGTCACGCTTGATGGAAAGCGCACACAGGGGGCTGAAGGCCGAATCCTTTTCCCCCTTATCGCGGCGCTTGAGGCGACGCTCTTCCACGATCGTGGTTAACGCATTGCCATAGTCTCTAAGTGGGGCTCGAAAGCTCCTATTTCGGATACCAATCCAGCAGGCGGACCTCAATTCCCGTTCCTTCGAGGGCCTTCTGAAACACGGAGAGATCGGATCCGCGATAGTGATACGGGATCACGGTCTTCGGATGGAACGCCTTGACGGCGTCGGCTGCTTCTTCGGGCGGCATGGTGTAGGGCAAATTCATGCAGACGAAGGCGACGTCGATATTCTTGAGCGCGCGCATTTCCGGAACACCTTCGGTGTCGCCAGAGAAATAGAAGCGCTTGCCGCCATAGGTGAGGACATAACCGTTGCCGCGTCCTTTGTCGTGGAAGAGCTTGCCTGGAGCTGGGCCGCGTTTGATGTTGTAGGCGGGGATGGCCTCGATGGTCCAACTCCCCCAAGTTTTCTTCTCACTGTTGGCGATGGGCTTTGCGGTGGTCACCGTCTGCACGACGGCGGGCGGGGCGAAGATTTCGGTGTCTCCCTTGCTCACGACCTTGATCGAGTCGGGATCCATGTGGTCGCCGTGGATGTCGGTGATGATGATGAGGTCGGCCTTCGGGCGTGCAGAAAAGTCCACCGGCTTCGCGGGATCGAGGTAGATGACTTTGCCTCCGGCTTCGATCAGTGTGCTGGCGTGGTTGAGGGGAGTAATTTTGACTGCGCCGGCTGACGTTGGGAAGGTCTGCGGTTCAGCGGCGCCGAATGCTGGCGAGATGATGGCGACAAGAAGCAGAAGAGAGCGGAGCGTGTACTGGATGGCTTTCATGTGGTCCTCGTATTCTTGAAAATATACCCGAGTCTTCTCGCCAGACGGTGAATGGACGAAACCCCAACTCGGGCACGAATTATATATTTATTTACAGTTCTCGAAAGGTGGAGGGTGGAAAAGGATGAGCAGGGAAGACACAGCCAAGCCGGAAAGACAACAGCAGCGCCTAACGCATGAGGGTCAGGGTAGGAGCCTGGCGCATGAGTTAGACGAGATTCTCCTTCGTGTGGACCGACTGCGAATCCTGGATTCCCGCTCTCCCGACGAAATCGTGGGCTATGACCAGCATGGAGTTCCACACGAATAATGTCCCTTAACCCAAATCGTGGCCCTATTCCTGCCCAACTAAGCGCTCGTTACGGAACGAGAACACGCGCCTTTCCCCTATTGGCAGTGTAACTACGGTTTCGAGCACGTTACCACCGCTTAACTTGTAGTCGTAGTGAAAGATCTCGCCGTCGGCAAGTTTCTGTTCGGAGATCCTGCCCCACAAGTATTTGTTTTCGAGCAAGATGCGCCAGTCTCCGGCGAGTATGCGTGTGAGCAGCCAGGGATCGTATCCTGCCTCACGAATGAGAGGTGCATATTCGAAGCGATAGAGAACGCGTGTTCCATCCGACACTGCCGCGACATGGCCGTTGACGTCGTAGAAATACTGACGAAGGTTGCCGGCATCATCTTTCGCTTCGACGATGCGATCGGAAGTGTCATATTTAAAGTTAATCCTGTGGCCGCCGGGTGAGATCAGTTCCTGCAGATTGCGATTGCTATCGCGGTTGAGTTCGATGCGATGGCCTTGCGGATCCTGCATGAGCGTTGGGGCGCCCTGAGCACAATTCTTCGCATTGTAAGAGTCAGGGAAATAAAATTTGCGGCCGTCGTGGAAGGTGAGCGTCCAGCCATTACCATTCCAGGCTGTCTGAGCTCCGAAGAACTCAGAGGACGATTGATCGTGGCGAAAGACTGCATCGGCGTAGCCAGTCCCCTTGGAGATTCGCTGCATGTGCACGGCAGATCCATCCTCGAGATTCATATCCATGTAGGTGTATGGAAAGTGGTCGCCCGTTGGACAGATGTCATATGGATGATTTGCCGCCATACCGAAGGCGCGGCGGTGATAGTCCCAGCTCACGTAGGTGCGCGTCAGCGAAAGCGGCATCACGTCGGGGACGAACAAGTCGGTTTGCCGGAGGATGAAGCGGCCAGTGTGCAGGTCGACAACAAACTCGTTTGCCGATTCTTCATGGCGGACTGTTGGCGCGACCATCGCGACCAAGAACTTGAACTGCTGTGTCTTCGATCCGGTAATCGGGGAGATGATCAGGTAGGGATAAGAACCGTCCCATGCAGGTGGTGTATCGGAGAATGGCAACAACTCGACCTTAACGGGCGGAGTTGGCCACCAGTGAATTGCGGCCGCGAGAAGAATGAGAAAACCGAAAAGCGCCCACTTCCGGGCTGAGCGGTTCATGCGTAAGGTAGAACTAAAATCGCCGCAAGCGATTGTCATTCCGAGCATCGCGAGGAATCTGCTGTCGTATGCAGCTTGGACGCTGCCGGCGAAAGCAGATTCCTCATCTTCGGCTCGGAATGGCAAAATTTATTAACGTGCCAAAACTCTCGGGAGTCACAACTCCCGACCGCTTACTCCTCCTCTTCCTTCACCTCGCCGCGCTCGGCCTTTGATTTCTCGATGATCTTTTCCTGCAGTTGACCCGGCACGACATCGTAGTGATGCATTTCCATGTTGAAACTGCCGCGGCCTTGTGTCATGGAAGTCAGTTCGACGCCATACGTCAGCATCTCGGCCATGGGTACTTCGGCCTTCACGATGGTATTGCCGGCCTTGTTGTCCATGCCCTGGATGCGCCCGCGGCGGCTGTTGAGGTCGCCCATGATCGATCCGGCGAAATCGTCAGGAACGGTGATTTCGACTGCCATAACGGGCTCCAGCAGCGTGGGCTTTGCCACCTCCATCGCCTTACGGAATGCGATGCGCCCCGCCATCTGGAATGACATGTCGTTCGAATCCACGTCGTGATATGAACCGTCGTAAAGCACGACGCGGAAGTCCACTACGGGAAATCCCGCCAGGTATCCGCGCGCCGCCGCATCCTTAATGCCTTTTTCGATCGCCGGGATGTAGTTTTTCGGAATAGCGCCGCCAAAAATGTCATTCACAAACTCAAACAAACCGCCCCGGGGCAGCGGCTCCATCTTGATCTTGCAATCACCGTACTGGCCATGTCCGCCGGTCTGTTTCTTGTGACGCCCTTGCACATCGGCCTTGCCGCGAATCGTCTCCCGGTAAGGCACCTTGGGCGCTTTCAGCACCACTTCCGTGTGATAGCGCTTCTTCAGCTTCGCCACCACAACTTCAATGTGCTGCTGTCCCGTACCCGCGATCAGGAACTCCTGTGTTTGCGGATCGCGGAAGAAGCGCAGCATGGCGTCTTCTTCCATGAGCTTGTGCAGGCCGGGCCCGAGCTTGTCTTCATCGGCGCGGGACTTTGGTTCAATGGCAAACGTGATCGCCGGTTCGGGCAGCTTCACGCGTGGATATTGGATTGGCGCCGATTTATCGCCGAGCGTATCGCCGGTGAGGGTGTCTTTCAGTTTCGCAACCGCCCCGATGTCCCCCGCATGCAATTCGTTGACGGGGATCGCCGTCTTTCCCTGCATGACAGAAATGTGCGAAAGCTTTTCCGCCGTGCCTTTGCTGAAGTTCTGTAGCGTGGCGTCGTTCTTCAGGACTCCCGAGAAGACTTTGAAGTAAGTAATGCGTCCGGCAAACGCATCGGAAACAGTCTTGAATGCGTAGATCGACACCGGCTCTTCGTCGGTCTCGTGCCGCTTGGGGGCATCTCCGTTGCTTCCGGCTGCGATTTCTCCCTGCACCCACTCATGCTCGGAAGGCGCGGGCGTGTAGTCGATGATGAAGTCCATGATGCGGTCGGCGCCGATGTTGCCCAAACCCGAACTGAAAATGACTGGGAAAATCCTATCTTCGCGAATGGCATTGTGCAGCGCGGGAACCAGATCTTCTTCTCCGAGCGTGCCGGCCTCGAAGAATTTCTCCATCAGCTTGTCATCGCCTTCGGCCACAAGCTCTACCAGCCGCTCGTGAGCTTCGAGCGCCTGATCTTTCAAATTTGCAGGGATGTCCGTCTCTTTCCCTTTGCCATTCCCGCCCATCTCGTAGGTGTAAGCCTTCATGCGGACGAGGTCGATCACACCGGAGAGGCTCTTCTCGGCTCCGATCGGCAGCTCAATCGGAATCACGTTGCGTCCGAACGCCTTTTCTATGGATTCCAGCACGCGTGCGGCATCGGCGCGATCGCGGTCCATGCGGTTCACCACGATCAGGCGAGGCGTCTTGTATTCTTCGCAGTAATTCCACACACGTTGCGTGACGACTTCCACGCCAGCCACGCCGTCAACGACAACGATCGCGGCATCGACGACCGGCAACGCCATCTTGGCTTCGTGCACGAACATGTTGAAACCGGGCGTGTCGAGGACGTTGATCTTTGTGCCGCCCCACTCCACGACCGCGACGCCAGTGGAGATCGACATCTGGCGGGCAACTTCTTCTTCGTCGTAGTCGGTCGTGGTGGACCCATCGTCCACGCGTCCCAGACGTTGGGTGGCTCCTGAGGTGTACAGCATGGCCGATACCAGCGAGGTCTTGCCCGCGTGCCCGTGGCCGACCATCGCGACATTCCTGATGTTTGCTCCGGAATAGACTTTCAAGTTGGGCTCCTCCGGCAGGCGCGGGAAGTGAACGGCCTATAGAAGAGAATAAGGACAGGAACAGGCCAGCCCGAGATCACCTGCCAAAACCTAGGATGCTACCACGCGGCAAGCAGGGGCCTCAACCGGGATAAGCCAATGTCAATTGTGATGAAGGCCAAGATGGTACGACTCTTGAACGGTGGCGGCAGTCGGCACACCATCGGTCAACTGTGGCTCAAAAACAGTTTGCTTGGACGGCAGCAACGACTGGACCGACGACGTTATCGTCCCCGCCTATAACTTTCACGTCGACGACCTTCCCGTCGGGACCGATTCTCACCATGAGGTACACGGAACCCGATTGGCCGAGTAGTTCCGGCAATTGAAGGGGATCTGGCCCCGAAATCTTCCTTGGCTGAAGGATCAAGACGCCATCTTGTGTGACCCAACCGGTGCGGAACTCGGGACGATACGGAACATCGAAAAAGTAATCAGTGATCCCTTTCACCTTGTCGCCTTTGGTTTTCAGTGCGAATCTAAATCCGATCTCGCTTTCGGTCGAGATGGCGTTGCCAGCAATAAGATAGGGCTTGAAGTGGAAGCCTTTGAGCGCCTCGATGCTCGCAGCAGTCAAAAGGGGATTCCGCATGTTTCTGTTATCGCGGCGGAGAGTTGATCCACTGACCAATCGATTTGTTCCCTGGTGATCACTGCCGGCGGTGCCAGAAGCAGGTGATCTCCGGAAGTGCCGTCAACACATCCCTGCATCGGGTAGACGAGCAGGCCTCGCTTCAGCGCGGCGGCACCGATGCGCCCTGCTATATTCTGTTCCGGTGAGAATGCTCGCTTCGACTGCTTATCCCCCACAAACTCAACGGCCCACAGCAGACCTAAACCGCGCACGTCGCCTACCTCAGGCAAATCGAGCAATGTTTCTAAACCTCTTTTGAGATGAGCCGCAGGAGCGTTCAAGTCGCTGGAGTCGGCGGCCTCGACGAGATTCTGCGATTGCAGCCGCCGAAGCACCGCGCGTCCTGCAGCCAGAGAAACGGGATGCGCATTGTAGGTAAAGCCATGCAGGAATGCGCCTGACCCAGCAGCGATCGCATCAACGACTTTTCCGCTGACAATGACCGCGCCGAGTGGAGCGTATCCACTTGAGAGTCCTTTTGCGGTGACCAGAATGTCTGGCTTGATACCCCAGTGGTCGACGGCGAAATTTCTTCCGGTTCGTCCAACACCGGTCATGACTTCGTCGGCGATGAGGAGAACACCATAGCGTTCGCAGATCTCAGCGATAGACTTCAAATATCCTGGCGGCGGGACCACGGCTCCCAAAGTTGCACCACTTAAGGGCTCAAAAATAAATCCGGCAGCCTCGCCACTGGAGCCTTCGATCACTCGTTCCAATTCTGCAGCGTATTCCTGCCCGCAGTTGCGACAGCCATCTTTGCAGTCATAGCTGCAGCGATAGCAGTAAGGCATGCCAATGTGAGGAAACTCACGAACCATTGGCAGATAGATTTCGCGACGGCGCTTATTCCCCGAAACAGATAGAGCGCCGAGGGTGGACCCGTGATAGCTCTGATGTCGGCTCAAGATCTGATGGCGACGAGGCTGGCCGATTTCAACCTGATATTGACGTGCAAGCTTCAGAGCGGTTTCGATCGATTCGGAGCCACCACAGGTGAAGTAAACAGCTCCATCGCGAAAATGGTCCCCGGCGAAGGCAAGCAGTTCCTGCGCGTATTCTTCGGCCGTGGGAGTTGTGAACTGGCTGGTATGGACGAATTCAAGACGCGCGGCCTGCTCGGCCATCGCAGCCGAGATTTCACTCACACCGTGTCCGATGAAGTTGACGGCCGCCGAGCCGGAGAGATCAAGATAGCGGTTGCCATTGGCGTCCCAAACGTAAACGCCCTCTCCACGAACCGCAGCAGGAAATTCTTTGCGGAAGGATCGGTGGAAGATCGCAGAACGCGTCTGGACAGCGGGAGAATCGTTCACTGCCGCATTATCGCATTGCGCGTCGCACGGAACCACCGCAGTTCGCCTTCCGTCGCTCCTTTCTACTCTGCCGGCTCTCCGATTGCGAGAGCCGAGGTGCTCGCGTCATCGTCCGGGAGAGCGACAGCATCGGGCTCACTCATAAGCCTCCTATTAGCCTCCGCAAGATCGTCAGCGATGAGCCAATCAATAAGCTCCGTTACACCTGCTCCTCGAGCCTTCGCGAGGACAATATCCGCTAGCGCTTTGACAGAAGGCAAAGCGTTGCCGACCGCTGCACTGCAGCCCGAGATTTGAAGGAAAGGCAGGTCGTTCTCTGCATCTCCGACCGAGACAACCTGGTGCGGCGAGATCCCCAACTCGTCGAGCGCCCCTTCTAAAGCCGTACCTTTGTCAACGCCTGAGGGTAGGACCATCACGGACTCCTTGTTGAAGATGACTTGCAAATCGAGTCCGAGGTCGCGTATCGCGGCCTGCACCGCAGAATCGTAAGGGCGCCATGTCGCGATGACGGTGCGACCGACGTCGAAGGGAACGTGTCTTTCCTTTAGCGCGGCCACCAGGCGCGGATCGGCTGGGTCGCAGAGCAATTTTTCCTCGCCGGTATGAGGATCATAGAGGACGCCTCCGTTTTCGACGATCACACGATCGAAAATATCCAAGTTGGGAAAAATGGTGGAAAGATCGGGCAGATGCCTGCCCGTCACGAGCAGGAGCTTTCGGCCGGAAGCGCGCAAGCGTCCGAGCGCGTCAAGAGTGTTGTCATTGACCGTGCCATCGTGGGCTAACGTGCCATCGTAGTCCGTTGCCAACAGAATGAAGTACATGATGTTGTGATGCCCGAGCAATCACTCACAGTTGCTGCCTGACGGGATCGCAGAGACGCTATTTGGGCAATACCTTTCTGCGGTTCACAACATCTAAACTAAACAGGAAGCCACCGTAAGTCTCAAACCCAGCCGTGTGGCCTCGAATCGTACTTTTGAGGAGGCTCCATGAGGAAGCGTTCGTTAATTTGTCTTAGTTTATTTGTGTTACTCGGGTACCTTGCGACCGAAAGCGCAATGGCCCAGCAAGCACCTTCTGCGGGCGGAGTTCCATCCCACATCGTCGTAACGGTTGAACCCAAGCGTGGCAACGAGGTCCCGGCGGTTCGTCAGGAAGACGTCATGGTGTTCGAGGGACATGATCGCGACACAGTGACCGGCTTGACTCCATTGAAGGGCGATCGCGCCGGACTTGAACTCTTTGTTCTGATCGACGATGAACTGAGCACGATGGTTGGAAATCAATTGGATGACATTCGCAAATTCATCAATGAGCAGCCGGCCTCGACGAAAGTTGGCGTGGCCTATATGCAGAATGGAATTGCGCGGGTGCTGCAAGACCCCACGAGTGAGCACGATCAGGCAGCGAAGGCGTTGCGCTTGCCTATGGGCGTTGGTGGAGCGAACTCCAGTCCCTATTTTGCGCTCAGCGATCTCGTCAAGAAATGGCCGCAGAGCAATGAACGCCGCGCAGTGCTGATGGTCAGCGACGGCATCGACCGCTATTACGGTACGGGTGATCTGCAAGACCCATACTTGGACGCTGCCATTGATGAAGCTGTGAAGGCGGGCATCATCGTCTCTGCCATCTACAGTCCAGGGGCCGGGCACTTCGGGCACAGCTATTGGCAGAATTATTGGGGCCAGATTTATCTCTCGGAGCTTGCGGACAAAACCGGCGGTGAGGCGTATTACATCGGATTCACCGGAGCACCGGTAACGTTCACGCCCTACCTGGAAAGCCTGGATCGCCGCTTTGGTAACCAATATCTGTTGGAGTTTCTCGCCAAGCCGCCAAAGAAAGCAGGATGGGCACAGATTCGGCTTCGCACAGAAGTGCAGAACGTGGACTTGGTTTCGGCAGGAAGAGTCTGGGTCTCGCCATAGCTGCAACATTTCTGGTTACCAACGCGTCGGAAGGAGCGACTCGATCAACACCGCGATATTGAGATTCCGATAAGATTGAACCTTCACTCGGGTCTCAATGACGAACCTGCTGCGCTTCTTCCGGCCATCGCACCAGCACACGGCATTTTCGGCGACGTTGTTGCTCATTACGGCGGTCATGGCGTCGCGCGTCATCGGGTACGCGCGCGATGCCTACATCGCATGGGCCTACGGAGCGGGTGGCGCCACAGATGCTTATGTAGCCGCTTTTACTCTTCCTGACTTCCTCAACTATGTCGTGGCCGGCGGTGCCGCGTCGATCACTTTCATCTCGATCTATACGCGTTTTCTGGCGGAGAAGCGGTACGAGGACGCGGAAAAAACATTCTCCATCATCATCAGCGTCATGACCGTGGTGATGATTGTCGGGACGATTGTTGCGGAGATTTTTGCACCACAGTTCGTGCGCTGGTTCGTCCATGGCTTCACTCCTGACAAGATCGACTTGTGCGTCCGGCTGACGCGCATTCTGCTGCCAGCCCAGATTTTCTTTTATGTCGGCGGCGTGGTTTCTGCAGTCCTTCTGTCGCACCGGTTGTTCCTTTTTCCGGCATTTGGGCCCCTGCTCTACAACGTGTTCATCATCCTCGGCGGCGTGGTGGCTGGCCATCGGTTGGGGATCGCGTCGCTCGCCTACGGAGCTTTGATTGGTAGCTTTGTGGGGCCGTTCCTGGCCAGCGTGATTGGGGCAGCGAAGATCGGAACGGGTTATCGGCCTTCCTTTGCTATAAGCAATCCGGCATTTCGTGAGTGGGTAAAGCTGTCTGTGCCCCTGATGCTCGGATTCTCACTTGTCACGGCGGATGATTGGATCCTGCGGCACTACGCATCGAGCGGAGTCGGCGACATCACGCGACTGACATTTGCGAAGCGACTGTTCGCTGTGCCGATTGCGGTGCTGGGACAGGCCACAGGTCAGGCTTCATTGCCGTTCTTTGCGCGTTTGTTCAACGAGAAGAAATTGAAAGAATTCGCCGACACGGTGAACGACTCGGTGTATCGAGTCTCGGCAGCGTCTCTGCTGGTGACGGCCTGGATGATGGTGGCGGCACTTCCGCTGATCGACCTCGTCTACCGCCGCGGCAAGTTTTCAGTTGCGGACACGCAGTTGAGTGCGGTCTATTTTCTCTGGTTCTCGATCTCGCTCATTCTCTGGTCCGCCCAGGGGCTCTATGCCCGGGCGTTCTACGCCGCCGGCGACACGCTCACGCCGATGACAGCGGTGACTATCATCACGGTAGCATCTTTGCCAATCTATTCATTCCTCTTCCATCGATTCGGCGTGATCGGCCTGGCCTGGGCATCGGATATTGGAATCGGGATCAATTTGTTTGCCCTCGCTGGTCTGCTGAATTACAAAAAGCTTGTGCCGCTGCTCGGATTGCGGTGGAAGGAATTGGGGAAATCGGCTCTGTCGGCAGTTGTGGCGGGCGTCATCAGTTTCAAAGTCGCGAGGGCCATGCCGCTCGCCGGCGTCGGGCACGGAAGTCGAATAGCCGATGTCATGCAACTGATGTTGGTCACGGTCACCTGGGCTGCCGCGGCCGCTGCAGGATTGTTTCTATTGAAATCGGAACTGCCGCGGGATCTGCGAAGACGGCGCGCGACAGCCTACCCGGCAGTCGCCCAGGCCCAGAGCAAAGAGATTCTGGATGCGGGAAGAGAACCCTAGATTCTCTGCCAAATTCTACAGGCCCTACGTCCAGATAGCCGTAGAATCTAGTTAGGCTATACTCTATCCCCGGTCTTGAAATGATCACCACCACGAAAACGCTCCCAATTCAGTCCCTTGTCTCAGAGCTGCGGAAGCTGCCTGAATCTGCGTTTGTTCCGACGGAACCATTGCGTCAGCTTCTCGAGCAGACTCCAGTCGACGCTGACTCCCTCGCTCCATACCTTAATTGGGACCGCCAGCATTACACGCGCAATCTGATCGATCGGACCCCTCTCTATGAACTTATGGCAATCTGCTGGGAAGTTGGGCAGGCCAGCTCAGTGCACAATCATCGCGACCAGAATTGCTGGATGGCGGTTCCTATCGGGCGCTTACAGGTTGAGAACTTCCACCTGGTGGATCAGGATCTGACAGGCGGAACCTGTCGACTGGAGCCGCTGAATACCATCGAGATGAACATCTCGCACCCGTGCGCGGTCGACCCAGCCGATCCCGTTCACCGGGTAGTGAATCCCCGCGAATTCGACCAGCGCGCTGTTAGCCTCCATGTCTACTCGCGTCCGTTCGATACCTGCGTTGTTTACTCTCCGGAACAAAGCACCTGCGGCGAAATCCGGCTGCATTTCAATACCGAATACGGTAAACCAAAGTAACTGCCTCTTACCCGACGATAACTAGCCGCGTCTTTTCTCTCGCTCTACCATGTTCCTTTTGGGAGAGTTATGAGAGGTCTGATTGGTTTATTGGTGGGAAGTGTAATTATCTTGTTTCTCGGCTATTCCGGCTGGATGCATTTACATCATTCCGCAGATTTCGTTGAGATACGTGCCGAACCAATCAAGGAGCAGGTGCGAAAGGCAACGTCGACCTACAGCGAGCGGCAGCCAGCGAATGATGCCGCCAATGAATCACGCACAGTAGATGGCCCGCTTGCCAGGTTCATGAATCACAAGGACTCAGACGAAGTCGAAACCATCGAGGCACACTTTTACGGGCCGACGGCTTCGGACCATGTGGGCGGGTCCGTAGTAGGCACCAGCAACAATGTTCTGCATCAGACTTTCGCGGTGGCTAAAACCGTGGATCTACCTTTCGAGGTGCCAGCCCATGCGTATAGCCCCCAATTGCATGGATCATTCCGATCGTTCATTCAAGCGGGTGGCGCCCCAACCACTGCTCCGGGAGATGTCGAGTTTCTGCTGCTCAACGATCAGCAATATTCGGACCTTCTGGCGGGACACCCCGGCGATGCCATATTTTCATCCGACGCCGCGCATGATCAGGAGGTGAATGCGAACCTGCCTCCAACGTTGAATGCCCCAGTGAAGTATCACCTCATCTTCAGGAATGCGGCGCCGAAAACCGGTAAGAGAGTCGTGCACGCAGAATTTCAGATCGACTTCTAGCCCCTCATCTGCTGCTAAACTGGGCGTGTGCCCCCGCCCAAAAAAGCAGTAAACCTTGAAGCCAACGCGGCTATTTCGGTCGAGAGTGCTCCCCAAGCCAAACCACCGTCTGCGAGCCCTGCAAAAAACCGCGTTGATCGCGCTCCCGAAGTCGATTCTCATAACCGCATTTTCCTTATCGACACGATGTCTTTCATCTTCCGCGCCTATCACGCCATGGCGCGGCAGCGGCCCATGTCGACAAAGACCGGGCTTCCTACCGCGGCGACCTATGTTTTCGTGAACATGCTGCGCAAATTGCGCGACGATTTCTCGCCACAATATCTGGCTGCGGTCTTCGATGTTGCAGGACGCACATTCCGCGACGAGCAGGCCGACACTCTGACTACGGTCCGCAAATTCGACATCAAGACGCAGACTTTCACCGAAGTCGAATACAAAGGGTACAAGGCGAACCGCAAAGAGATGCCCGAGGACCTGGTTCAGCAGGTGCCCTACATCCGGCGGGCGCTCGAAGCGTATCGCATCCCGATGATCGGGGTGACGCGCTTTGAGGCAGATGACGTGATTGGCACTCTGGCGCGAAAGGCAGCCGAGGCGTCGCACCCGGTTTACATCGTGTCGAGCGACAAAGACATGATGCAGCTGGTAAACGATACGGTCCACATTCTGAATCCTCCGAAGGACAATCTGATTTGCGATGCCGCCAAGGTGGAAGAGATTCTGGGTGTTCCGCCGGAGCGAGTAATTGATGTGATGGCCTTGCGTGGCGATTCAATCGACAACATTCCCGGCGCTCCGGGAATCGGCGACAAAGGGTCAGTGGAGATCATCAAGCGTTTCGGCACGGTCGAACAAGCGCTTGACCGCGCGGAAGAAGTCGAGCGGAAGACGTACCGGGAGTCGTTGCTGAACAATCGCGAGACGATCCTGTTCAGCAAGAGTATGGCAACGATCGATACGAACGTTCCGGTAGAACTCGATGTCGAGTCGATGCGAATGGGCGAGCCGGATGTCAACGCGCTGCGCGCACTCTTTACGGAACTTGAGTTCACCACGCTGCTGAAAGAGCTGTTGCCGGTCGTTGAGGTCAGCGAGACGCACTATACGGAAGCAAAGTCAGCGGCCGATGTCGAAACCGTGGTTCGCGGCGTCGGCGGTGAGGGCGCGCTCGCCGTAGCAGTCGAGCACACGGAAACAGCTGAGCCGTGGGAAGAGGAGGAAGAAAAGGAGGAAGAGCTGCAAGACGCTCAACTCTCATTTCTGGGTGGGGCGATGATCGGGAGCAAGCCAGAGCCTGTCATAGGACGAGTTGCCATCTCCGCCGCCGCTGGCTCGGCCGTCAGCGTAAAGCTCGACGCTGGTGACGCCGCGGCCAAGCTTCGCTCCGCCTTGGCGGACAAGCACATTCCCAAGGCCATCCACGACTATAAAGCCGCCCTCCATGCGTTCAGTCCCTTGGGCATTAAGGTTGAAGGATTGCGGCACGACTCGATGCTGTACTCCTACCTGCTGGATCCCACATATTCGTCGCACGCCCTGCCGGACGTCGCTCTAAGACGTTTCAACCTGAAGCTGGGCGGCCAATTGCCGGAATCAGCAGATATTGCGGGTAGGTTGACGACCGCGCTGCGCAGCGAAGTGGAGCAGGCCGGTCTGGCGAAGCTGTATGAAGAGATTGATCTCCCACTCGTGTCGGTGCTCGCTCGCATGGAGGATGCCGGAGTGAAGATCGACACGGACGCACTGTCGCAGATGTCGTCCGAACTCGAACGTGAAATCGCCACCAAGGCCCAAGATATCTACGAAGCCGCGGGAATGGAGTTCAATGTAGGATCGCCGCGACAACTGGGAGACGTCCTCTTCAACCGCATGAACCTGCCTAAGCCCGTGAAATACGGCAAGGGGCGGATGATCTCCACCGCGGTCGATGTGCTCGAAGAACTGGCAGAGAATCATCCGATTGCTCGTATGGTGCTCGACTACCGGCAACTCACCAAACTGAAGTCGACCTACGTCGATGCCCTGCCGGCACTCATTAATCCGTCGACCGGGCGTTTGCACACCACGTTCGGTCAGACAGGGACAGCCACGGGAAGACTTTCCTCTGCAAACCCAAATCTGCAGAACATTCCGATCCGCACCGAACTAGGCCGCGGAATCCGGGCTGCATTTATCGCCGATCCCGGACACGTGCTGTTGACCGCCGATTACTCACAAATCGAATTGCGGCTGCTTGCGCATTTCTCAAGCGACCGGCTGCTGGTAGAGGCATATCGGCGCGGAGACGACATCCACACATTGACTGCTTCACAGGTCTTCGGCGTACCGCCATTGATGGTCACTGCCGATCACCGCCGCCAGGCGAAGGTTGTGAACTTTGGCATCGTGTACGGGCTGTCACCCTTCGGGTTGTCGCAGAATTTGGGGATCGAAACAAGCGAAGCCAAGCAATTCATCACAAACTATTTCGAAAAGTACGAGGGCGTTCGAAAGTTCATCGACAGAACTCTGGAAGAGGCTCGTCGCGACTTGAAGGTCAGAACCCTGTTCGGGCGCATCCGACCGATACCTGACATCAACAGCAAGAACTCGAACCAACGCGGGTTCGCGGAACGGACGGCAGTAAATACTCCTCTGCAAGGGACGGCGGCCGATCTCATTAAGATCGCGATGATCCGCATCGATGCCGACCTGCGGCAGCGCGGCCTCAAGTCACGTATGACGCTTCAGGTGCACGACGAACTGGTTTTCGAAGTGCCAGAGAACGAAATCGACGTGATGAAGCCACTGGTTCGCGAACACATGGAGAAGGTGCACGGTCTGGCCGTCCCGCTACTGGTGGAGATGGGAGTGGGGCCAAATTGGCGGGACCTGGAGTAGGCCCGAATATTCGCGGCCTAGTGTAAAATTATCAAGAACCCCTCCGCTGGAGGCTGACGCGAGGTGACAATTGCGTCGAACCGGCGGAATCCTTCCAAGTCGGGACGTGGCTCAGCCTGGTAGAGCACTCGCTTGGGGTGCGAGGGGTCGGCAGTTCAAATCTGCCCGTCCCGACCATTCTCTTCGCTTCGGTTCGACCGCTGAAGGTCGAGAACCGCGGTAACGTCGACACTTTCATCGCATCGTTTTAACTTTCAGAGATGGCCAGCCCTGTAGCCTCAGTGTGTCCGAATTGTCGTGTTTTTTTCGACGGGAATTCGTGCCGGATTTGCGGAATTCGTCTTCCAAGCTCTCCTGCAAGGAGAGTAACAACGGTGTTCGCGCGGACAACGGTATTTCTTTTTGTCCTCCTAATCTGCGCAGGCGGGGGTCTCTTCTGCAATTCATACTACGCGGCTGTGCATTCCGAGGCCTTCCGGGGATCGTTAACCATCGTATCCGCGGCGGTGCAAGTACGTGAGATCCTAGGGGATGGCATTCACCAGCAAGCTGCTTCCTTCGGTCACCTCGAAAGCTTCCAAGGTTCAGAATTTGCGGAATGGTCTATTCCCCTCGCCGGAGGGCGCGGACGCGGACACCTTTACGGAGTCGCAAATCAGGTCAATGGCAGATGGGACTATGCGCGCCTTGTCTTTCAGACCGATGATGGCGGCAGGCGAGTTGATCTCACCCCAGTTCGTGCACTAGCACTGCCACGTGTTCCTGACAAGATCGTCTACCTAGTACCGATCGGACTCGCAGAATCTCTCGAATGGGCGCCCTCGTATTATCGGTCCAAGCTCGGCATTACAGTGAAAGTTCTTCCTTCCGTATCTGTGGATCCAAAGCTGATCGATGCCACGCGCAGTCAAGTAAACGCGGAAAGATGCATCGAGGATTATTTCTCGCGTACTTACTCGGACCTGTTTCGCGACCCATCAGCCCTGATCATTGGGGTGACTTCAGAAGATATATACATCCCGAGTCTCGATTGGAGTTACGCTGAGAACCTTCGAAGGGACGGGCGCTTTGGGGTGGTTTCTACATACAGACTGCATCCCTTTGCGCTTCTTGAAAGACTGAACCCCGAGTGGCTAACGTCTCGCATGCAGAAGCTGCTATCCAAGAACATAGCCATGCTCTACTTCAATCTGCCGATGAGCTCCGACTATACAAGCATGCTGAGTGGCGGGGTGTTATCGGGCCGGGAGATCGACCTCATGGGAGACGACGTCATCGGCGAAGAGAATCAGTGGAATCCCTTCATCGACTCCGGAACTCCAGCTGTGAGCATTTATGACATTGCAGGAAAAAAACCGCTCTGGATGCGAACCTTGGCGACGAGTGCGTTACCAGATACCAATGTGCAAGTGTTCTCCGCCGGGTTGGAAGCAGGATTGCTGGTTCAGAGAAAAGCAGATTTCGTGTTTCCCGATGAGGCAGCCATGCAATTCACCAGGGTCTACCGAAATCAGGATGACCGTTCACGGGCTTTCGGAATCGGGGGCTCTGATGACTTCGATATCTTTCTTGGGGGAAAGATGGGGGTGGGGGTCGATTTGATTCTGGCGGATGGGACCCGGATCCGCTTCATCCATAAAGGCTCCGTCTACGGGGAATCCGGCGACGTTTACTTACCCAGGAGTGAGTCCAGGAGAAACTTCGTCAAAGCGGTTTATTCGGCAAATCTCTGGCACGTTACAACTGCGGACGGATGGATCTACGAATTCCCCTACCGGCCGGACGCTCTACCTCAGTACGTGACGGTATTGACTGGCTTCACCGATCCCGATCACCGCCCGTATCGGATGAAGCGGGATTTGTCGGGGGCGTTGCGCGAGGTGACCAGCCCATCGGGGGCGTGGCTGCACTTTGAGAATGATTCTCTTCATCGCATTCACCGCATCACATCGTCAACCGGCCGAACTGTACAGTATGAATACAATACTGCCGGAAGCCTGATTTTAGTGACCGCTTCGGACGGCTCCGCCGATTCCTATACCTACGACGAAAAGGGGCAAATGCTTACGGCTTCGCATGGCACACGGGACCAGGCACTGACGAACCAGTTTTATGTCGACGGTTATATCAAGGGACAAACCATGCAAGGCGGGCAGAGCTTCGAATATCACTACTCTCGGGAAGGTAATATCTTACGGAATACCTACATTACAGATCCAAACGGACTTGAGACCTACATTCAGTACGAGCAAGACGGTTATCGTGAGTGGTTGCCGAGCGCTCTTCCCCGCTGAGTAACGTTTGGTCTGGCCTTCCTGACCATTTGGCTTAGCGGTTTGCGGCGGCAATAATACCCGATGCAGCGTCCCCCGAATCTCAAAACCGAACGCCTTCTGCTCGTCGCACTCTTGCCCGAAGATATCGAAGCTCTGATCGCTCGGGACTCTGGGCGCTTTGCGGCGCTGACCGGCTTCAGGTTTCCACCTGACCATCCAGACATAGGCGACTTGACCTGGCATCTCAGGGCAATCCGGGCCGACGATCGAAATGTCCCGTGGCGTATGCGTGTCGTTATCGAGCGTTTGTCAAACACGGTTGTGGGATCGATTAATCTCAAAGGACCACCCGACGGAGCGGGCGATGTCGAGATTGGATGGGGATTGATTGTGGACGCTCGCGGGAAGGGATACGCTACTGAAGCTTCGATGGCCGTGATCAGGTGGGCACTGCAGCAGCCTGGTGTCAGCTCAGTCAGCGCCACCATACCGGATGACAACTATCCATCCCAGCGCCTAGCAAAAAGGCTGGGACTGACTCGCACCAATGAGACACGTCGAGACTTGCCTCTCTGGATACTTGACGGAAAATAGGTAGCGAACCTGGCACGTTAATCTGATTCCTCCAATGATGGTCGGGGATGTTCGAAATGGTTCTCCAACCCTCGGGCGAAACAAAGAATCTCCACATCAGAAAAGATCATGCCGCAATCGGCGGTACAGAGGCGAAGAACTCTCTCTCCAATCCGGTGAAGTAATGGGCCAGGACGCATTGCCGATGGGCTGTCAGCTTTGTTTCGAAGTCTTGACCCTGCAAAACCTGAGCCGGCGACAGAGTGCCGAGTGACAAATGTGGCAACCGTCCGAGCGCGAGCCATAATGCGATCTGTTCGATGATCCAGTCGTTGGTCGAAGGGTAGGCAAGAGCGTGGACTCGATCGCCGTCGGTAGCGGCGTCCATGACTGCCTTCCACACTTGTGGATCCCGAACTGTCCCGGCTGGCCTACTGACCTCCCGCCCGCACAACAGACGCCAAGCCAAGCTGAGATATGCATCGCTCAGCCGAGCGAGACCATGCCAGACGCCGTGATTCAATACGCAGACTCCGGAATTAAATGGAGACATGTAGTGGAGGCCTTCACGATGGGCAATCGACTCCAGCAATTCTTCATTCACATGGTTCGGGTCATATCCGAGCAGGCTTCGGCGCGACATGAATTCCTCGCGCGCATACAAGTCTTGCTCCCCATGCAGATCGAAAAGGAGATCTACGTTGTCGAAGAAAAATGTGTCGCAGTCGAGATAAAGGACCTGGGTCGCCTTCTGAAGAGGAAGGTGTGGCAGGACCAGAAACTTGTGAAAGGTGGGATAGAGAGCCAGAATGTCGCCGTGGGGATGGGCTTTCTGCAGAAACGCTGCGTAGTCTCCGAGGCAGCAGACATGTACGTCCCACCGTTCAGCCTCGGCCAGCAATTCATTGCTCGCGACATTGAAAAGAAACAACCACACCGGAATTGACCGGTTATGGCGACGCATGCTCCGGATGCTTTGGATCCACTGGTGCTCGCGACTGTCGTAGGGGAAGCTGGCGAGAGAATAGTAGGCGAGTCTCACGCTTCATCTTCCCTAGCACACCCATCTCTGCCGATTAGCCGCATTGCTCGTAAACCGCCAATTTAAGAATTTCGTATGCTAGCACCAACGGTTCGTTCTTATTCGGCTATCTTTTACCTTGGCCTCCAAAACGGCTGCATGGCGGACAGCCTCTTTGGCACGCCTTCGAGTTGGACCGCTGCAGGGACAGGTTCTCTGCAAACAGCATCTGATCAGAGACATCGTGCATCCGGATTAAGCTGAGCGGATACTGCACCCAGCATGGCGGACGAGCGGACACACTTATCGAAGAGCGACGGAGCGAACTGGCGTCTCGTGCTGCGGGCGTTACGACATCGCAATTACCGGCTGTTCTACGGCGGCCAGGGAGTCTCGCTCATCGGCACGTGGATGACGCGCGTGGCAACCGGATGGCTGGTGTATCGGCTGACCCACTCAGCTTTTCTCTTGGGACTCGTCAGCTTCGCCGGCCAGATACCGATCCTGATACTAGGGCCTATAGCGGGCGTTTGGGTGGATCGCCTGAACCGGCACCGCGTGCTTGTCGTCACGCAAATTCTGTCCATGCTTCAGTCATTCGCATTGGCTGCGCTTGCGCTCAGCGGGATTATTACGGTCATCGATGTCATCCTGCTGAATCTGCTTCAGGGAGCCGTGAACGCTTTCGATATGCCAGCGCGTCAGGCCTTTGTCGTCGAGATGGTGGAGACGCGCGAGGATTTGCCGAACGCGATTGCGCTGAACTCATCGCTGGTCAATGCCGCGCGTCTGGTCGGCCCCTCGGTCGCCGGGCTGTTGATCGCCGGTGTGGGCGAAGGCTATTGCTTTCTGCTCGACGGTTTCAGCTACATGGCCGTGATTGCTTCTCTATTCGCCATGAGCCTGGTGCGTTGGAGTCCCCGCCCACACGCCAGCGTCCGTTCTGAACTGAGGGAAGGATGGAATTACGTCCTCGGCTTTCGTCCGATCTGGGCCATCCTGCTGCTGCTGTCGGTGGTGAGTCTGGTCGGAATGCCATATACGGCACTGATGCCGATTTTTGCCGGTAGCATCCTGCACGGCGGTGCACACACGTTCGGATTTCTCATGGGAGCATCCGGCGTCGGCGCGCTGATCGGTGCTGTGAGCCTGGCGGCGCGGCGAACTGTGCTTGGGCTGGGCCGACTCGTTGCGTTGATGGCCGCCGGGTTTGGCGCGTCATTGGTTGCTTTCGCCGCTTCCCGGCAGCTCTGGCTTTCACTGCTTCTGCTCGTCGTGACCGGCTACGCTTTCATGCAGCAGATGGCTTCCAGCAACACGATCTTGCAGACCATCGCAGAAGATGAGAAGCGCGGGCGCGTAATGAGTTTTTACTCGATGGCGTTCCAGGGAGTGGCGCCATTCGGTAGCCTGATCGCGGGTGCGATCGCCGCCCGCATCGGAGCGCCCCACACGTTGATGATCGGTGGGAGCACTTGCGTCGTAAGCGCCACCTTGTTTGCCTGGCAGTTGCCGGCTCTCCGAAAACTGATCCGGCCTATTTACGTTGAGAAGGGTATCCTTCCCGAAATCGCCAGCGGCATTCATTCCGCTTCCGTGCTGCAGCAGCCGCCCGAGGAGTAAGTTGCGCGGAGGGGTTCTAATGCCGGGGCAGCGATCTGGCTGGCTGCGATAAGGCATAAACCCGATCTGGTAGCCGGTATACCGTCATTTCGGTATTCACTCTTGAGCCGCTCTGAAACTATGGTTAGCGTGTGCGCATCCGCAGTATCAAGCAGGCTCTCCGCTCTGCTTATGGCGATGTCTTGCGCCACCATGCACTGCAGGTATCGGCTGCGCTGTCATATTACTTTGTCTTATCCGTATTTCCCGGGCTTATTTTTCTATCAGCGGTCTTCGGATCTTTGTCGTTTGGCGATCTCTTCAATCACGTACTGCTCCTGATGAGCCGACTCCTGCCTACGGACTCCATGCATATCGTACTCTCCGTCCTTTCTGATGTGTTGTCGGCTCACCGCGGAACCTGGCTCTCGTTTGGAATGATCGGAACTGTGTGGGTGGCCTCTTCCGGGTTTGCGGCGCTGATTGAGGCTCTGGACATTGCCTACGATGCCGAAGACGATCGGCCCTACTGGAAGACTCGGCTGCTGGCGATCGGCCTTGCGGCCATTACGGGGACGCTACTCCTGGTTGCCCTGGCAACGATGATCGTCGGACCTCGTTTTGGAGAATGGATCGCAGTTCATCTGGGACTCTCTTCGTTTCTTGCCATCCTCTGGCCCTTTCTGCGCTGGTCCATCGCCATCGGATTCACGGTGATCGCGGTAGAGGTTATTTATTTCTTTGCTCCGAACGTAAAGCAGAGATTCTGGGCGACCCTGCCGGGAGCGATCTTCGCCGTCGCAATCTGGAATACCTTATCCTTCCTCCTGGGAATCTACTTTCGCCATTTTGCCAATTTCAATCGGACATATGGAACGCTGGCAGGACTGATTGCTTTGATGACCTGGCTTTACTGGACTTCATTCGTCTTGCTGGTTGGAGCGGAACTCAACTCGGAACTTGCGAAAAACAGCAAGCAAGGGTCGATCGAGTCACGAGCTTCGCAAGGTGTGGACTCGGCCGTTGAAGCACCTCTCGATCGAGCAGCGTAGAACCGGACCTCGCGGATCTCAGAACCGGGAGTGGTACCGTCCATCGACCGAGACTCCGCCCAATTGGTCACGCTCTACGCTTACCGACCAGCGCTTATTCAGTTGGTATTCTCCCTGCACGATCTCGCTGCCTGGTTGCGATACATCGGTCGAGAACGTGAAAAGCAGACTCTTGGTGACTCTTTGCTGGATGGCTACCCGGGCCGAAGGATTCTGACCGTTTCCGCCGATTGTGGGATCGATTTCCAAGCTCGAGATGCCAGCGAGTTTCTGCACGCTGCTGCTTAACTCGCTGGCGGCCTGAGACGCGATCATTGAGTCGGTACTCTGGCTGCTGGCGGCCGACTCCTGGGTAGTCTTTCCGCGCGCCACTAAGTTGATGATGTCGGCCGTCGCCAGTGGCGGGTCCGACACATAGGAGGTCGTTAGCTTGTCCAGCGGTCCTCGTAGAGTGAGCGTCAGGTTGTATTGCTCGATCGTGGTAGCTACAGAAATGTTCAACACCGGATGGGTTTCGTTCGGATCATCGAAGGTAATCACGCCCCTTTGTAATTGGTAGCGCACATTCCGGTAGAAGAGTTCCCCTGAGGTCAATGTCGTCCGTCCAGTGATTACAGGGTTAGCTGCCGTGCCGCCGACCTGGAGGGCCGCTTGTCCGGCGAGACTGACCTGAGAACTTGTCGCGTTGAGGTTCTCCTGTGACTGCACTGAGACTGCAAGTTTGACTGTATCGGCAAAGCCGGGTTGGGAAACCGTTCCACCCGTGCTGAACTGGTCCGCGAAATGCGAAAGATCAAAATCCGGAGTAAACGATAGGCTGTCAATCAGCACTCGGCCGTTCAGCGTGGAGGCCGATCGAGTACCGCTGAAGGCAAGATTGGCATCTAACAATGTGCGCAGCCCATCGGGATAGAGGAGTCGGACCGATTGCGATTGCATCGCCAAGGCGAACTGCAAACTTGGTCGATAAGTAATCGCTCCTCCCAAAGACACTTTTCCGCCACCCATTACTGCATTCACTTGTGACAATTGGACGCGATCGTTAGAAATGTCCAGCGTGCCGTTCAGTTTCTCAATCCCGATGGGGGCATCTGGTGTCGAGAACCCTACATTCTGGAGTCGAACCTGCCCGTTAATTTGAGGAGCCTTAGACGTTCCTGAACCTTTCACATTCAGGGCCAGCGATCCAGAGCTCTGTATAGTAGGCGCGAAGACCTTGAGTATTCGTAAGTCAACCGATCCATCGGCGGAGACCGTTGGACTGCTCGTGCCGCCGAGCGGTATTCGTCCCTGAGCATGCAGCGATGTTCCGGTGCCCTCGATATCGATTGGTTGTAAAGTCACGACTGAGTCAGAGTAGTCCGCGCGAATTGGCTCCTTGATTCCCACTTGCAACGACTGATAGCTGGCCTGCAATACAGGAATCGATAAATGAGCTTCAACCCGGGCTTTGTCTTTCAATGGCCCATGCAAGGTTGCATGGACTTCAGTTTGTCCCTGAAATCCGGTCGGCACGCTCGAGGAGTACGCATCCATCAGGGCATCGAGAGGAATCGTGCCAGTATCGAACTGCGCCTGGGCATCGTAGTCGCCCGTCAACGCCACTTGGCCTTGTGCGTGTAGAGCAACCTGTGACACCTTGGAATCGATGTTGAGGTCAAGGCGATGCTGCCCCACTCGAGCTTGGGCCTTTAACTCAGAGATCGTCTTGCCCTTCGCCTGCAATTCGGGCAGGGTCACAGTCGCAAGGAGTTGAGGATCATCCACCGTCCCCTCGCCCTGGACCGACGCCGTTATCGTGCCCGTCAGCGGAAGGTTTTTGGCCTGCAAGGTTTGCAGACGCTGCAAGACGATGCCAGGCACATCGACCCGCACTTTGTATGCCTTTGTTTTCGGCGTGTAGGAAAGATCTCCGTTGATGGTGCCTGCTTTCGCCGCGATGTTCAATTTCGAAGCAATCACACCATTGTCGGCACGAAAATTCACGGTCAAGCTTTCAATCGGTTCGCCATATGCCGTGGCATTTGCAATTTCAACCTGCCCGTTTCCGGATGGATTCGCCTCCGATCCATCCATCGATAGCTTTGCCGTAATGAAACCCGACAGTGGGTAGTGCTGATTCGCAAGTTGCTGCAAGTCCGAAATTCTGAATTGCTGCGCATCGAGCTTCGCCTTGATCCGGCCCGATGGCTCGTAGGCCCAATTGTGCAATTGAACGTCCGCCGTGAAAGTTGCTTGCCCTTGTCGTGCGTTCTTGAGCAGGCCATTCTCTACGCTCAATTGGGACGGATTTGCTCGCATCGATAGCGTTGCGCTCGTCCACTCACTTCCTTGCACTTGCAAATTGCTGGCGCTCAGTTGCGCCGCAACAGTTGGTTTCTTGAGCGATCCTTGTACGAGGACGTTAACCGTAGCCTTCCCTGAAACTGCAGGCAAGGTCTGACTCGTACTGAACGATTCTGCAAGTGAAGCGAGTTGATGCAGGTCAGTGGCGACGATTTGTAGGCGCAAATTCGAATGATCGCTGACCGTACCCTGCGCCGTGAGATTCGCTGCCGGGATGCTAAGAGATGTGTCATGCAATTCAAGACTTTGATGCCGACCATCGTACATGGCATGTACAGCTCCATTCACCGGAACTTCTTCTGCTCCCGGCTTTGCTGCGCTGCCAGCCTGTGCGCGTAATGTCAGGTCAGATCGAGCGCGCAGGTTTTCCATTCCGCCTTTCCATGTGGCTTCAACAATGCCGCCAAGCCTTCCGGAAATCGCGGCCCCGCGCAATTGCTGCGCGCCGAGAAGCTGCTGAAGGGCCCGAAGAGAAATGTCCTGCAAGGAGGCGTGTATATGAGACTCCGCAGCCGCGTCGAGGTGATTCATCTCTGCGCCGCCCACGATTCGTCCACCCAGCGTGTCGGTTCGCAGATTGCTGACGGCCAAGTTGCCGCCTGCCAATCGGTAGTCTCCTTCAAGGTTTCGTACTTCGACACGTTTTCCGGATGTGGCGGCTTCGAGAATCTCACTGGCGATATGTCCATCGATCGAAACATTCTGCAATGAAGGTTGATTCTCGGCTCCCTGATAGTGGAGTCTTCCCGCGAGAGAGACGTTTCCCTGCGCTTTCGCCGTGGGATACATCTGTGCGAAGTCTTGTGCGTGGAGCATCACCTCGTAAGTCCCATCGGCCGTTGGATTCGAGTAGTTCGATACCTGTCCTCGAAGAAGCACATCAGACGATGCCACATGAAGATTCGCCGATTTGATGATCAATTTGTCGGGAGTTGCACTGAACGTCAGATCAAAATTGTGCGGAACAGGTGCGTACTTTGCGTACTGCAAGCGTCCGTTCTTGTAAGAGAGTGTTCCGTCATACCGCTTCACAACTGGAGTAAAGCGAATATCCGTTCCAAGATCGTAAAGGTCGCCATTCAGTGGAGTCTTCTGGTCGTTGTAATCCACTTCGCCGTTCGTGATTTGAGCGTGCCCCACGGCCAG
>Ga0070734_10001593_pt1 | contig 32152 bp, 33 predicted proteins | sample Coa_R1_8_FD_66444 | JGI IMG/M metagenome (GOLD analysis project Ga0070734, IMG submission 66444) | Surface soil microbial communities from Centralia Pennsylvania, which are recovering from an underground coalmine fire - Coalmine... | ecosystem: Environmental > Terrestrial > Soil > Unclassified ... | reverse complement strand
GCTGGGTGGCCCGGACGCTGCGCGCCGGGCCATGACATGTGTTGTTTGAACCTGCGCTCGCGAATCCTCTGGCGCATAATCGCGGCCGCGAATCAGTTTTCGAGCTGACGGCAGCGGATGACGAGCTCTGCAGGCGCCTTTTCCCGTGCGCGCCCTTCCATCGCGAGCTTCGCCCGTGCCGTCCTGCTCGACCGGCGGCTCGCCATATTCCTTTGCCTTATCGCGATCGGCGGCAGTTTCGCTGCCGCATCGGCGTTGCAGATGCGCATCGACCGCGCGCACGCCCTGGCCCAGGCCGCGCAATATGAAAAACGCAGGGCGAACGACCTCGCCACCTTTGCCACACTCTCCCTCGATCGGATCGAGAGCGCGGCAAATGCGCTTTTGCAGGGAGAGACTCCGCTCCTTCCTCCCGGCGTACACACACTTGCGCTCTATGATGGAGAGGGGATCAGGCTTGGCGCGCTGGGCGACGGCACTTCGATAGAGGCCCCACCCTCTCTGCTTTCGCCGGCGAGACGGCACAAAGTCCTGAGCGGAAATTTGCTGGCCTTTCCGTCCGGCGGCGACGTCGCCGTCGCGGTGATCGACACGCGCGCGCTCGTGCCCGAACGGTTGCTGGAAAATGCCGGTCTCTTCGACGCAAGGGGGGAACAGCTTGCGGGCATTGCTCCCGAAGGCGAGCACGTGTTTCGCGCGCAGGCGGGGTCATGGCCGCTCTTCGTCAAGACCGGGAACGATGAGGACGCCGCACTCGCCGCCTGGCGCGGCGCGATTCCGCTTTATCTCTTCGAAATTCTCGGGCCTGCGCTGGCAGCAGCCCTTCTTGCACCCGTTCTTGTAAACGCGTTCGAGCGGCGGCGGGACGCACTCCGTGCCGTCAAGGCCTTGCGCGCGGCCAGGCCTTCGGAACGCGCGCTGCTCGTCAGGCTCGCCCATGCGGAACGCCGCGCGCAGGAAGGCTTGCGCGCCAAGACGGAATTTATCGCCCATATGAGCCACGAGCTCCGGACGCCGCTCAACGCCGTGATCGGCTTTGCCGAAGTGATCGAGAAGGGTCTCTACGGGCCTGCCGGGAATCCCAAATACGTGGAATATGCGCACGATATCGCGGAAGCGGGCCGCGGTTTGCACGCGAGGATCGGCGACATCCTCGAATATGCCAACATCGAAGCCGGACGGCAGAAGATCGCGATCGAAACCGTCGAGCTGGTTTCGCTTGCCCGCAGCGTGGTGAGCGAAAACGAAGGCCGGGCCTTCGCGCGCAAAATTGCGCTCGAGCTTGTTTCAGAACCGGATCTCTACGCTCTCGCCGACCTGCATGCTCTCAGGCGCGCCCTGTCGCTGCTCGTGGAAAATTCTCTCGCCTATGCGCGCGACGAAGGGCGCATCCGTGTCGAAGCCCGTAAGGAGCGCGACACCGCCCTCCTCGTGGTGCGCGATATCGGGGTCGGCTTCAGCAAAAAGGAGAAGGAAGCGTTGGGACAGGCCTTCGTCCAGTTCGCGCGCGAGGGGCGCAAGGGCGGCGTCGGTCTGGGCCTCGCGATTGCAACCGCGCTCGTTCATCGCATGGGCGGCGTCTTGATTGTTGGCGGCTATCACGGTCTCGGCGCGACGGTGGAGATCCGGTTGGCCGCGCCCCCTTTCATCATGGCCGCGCAAGCGGCCACCCAGCCGCGAGCGTCTGCGAGCGAATAAGTCACGCGGCGCGCGGACGCGCGCCGACCAGGTGGCCCGGTCAAGCCGGGCCATGGTGCTTTTTAAAGATACCAGACGTACTCGTGCGGCGGCACGATCCGGCGGAAGCGCTCGAGTTCGAGGCGCTTGCTCTCCGCGTAAAGCCTGAGCGTCTCCTCGCCCAGATAGGATGGAAGCGTCCTCGCCGCGCGCAGCCGCGCGAGCGCATCTTCGATCGACAGGGAGAGTTCGGGATCGCGTTCGCGCGACACATTTCCCGACGCAGGCGCACCGGGATCGGTCTTTGTCGCGAGACCATGATGAATGCCCGCAAGCACGGCCGCGAGCACGAAATAGGGATTGGCATCCGCGCCCGCTGCGCGGTGCTCGAGCCGCCTCGCCTGCTCCGGTCCGGCCGGAACGCGGATTCCGACCGAACGGTTGTTCACGCCCCAGCGCCGGTTCACGGGGGCAAACATGTCCGGCTGGAAGCGACGATAGGAATTCACGGAGGGCGCGAACAGCGCCATCGATTCGGGCATCAACGCCTGCAATCCGGCGATGGCATTGCGGAGCACAGGCGAGCCCGAAAGGCTGCCGTCGTCGAATACGTTCCTGTCGTCGCGATCGAGGAGGCTGACATGGACGTGCAGCCCACTGCCCGCTCGCGACGGGTAAGGCTTCGCCATGAACGTGGCTTCGAGCCCCGTCGCTTGCGCGACGGCACGAACGAGGCGCTTGAGGAAAATCGCGTGATCGGCGGCAGCAAGAACATCGCGCTGGTGAGCGAGATTGGCCTCGAATTGCCCCGGCCCATATTCCGAGCTCACGCAATTGAGCGGCACGCCTTCGAGCCTTGCTGCCGCAGCCAGAGCAGAGAGGAAGTCGCCGTAACGATCGAGATCGGCGGTGTCATAGACCGCGTGGGCGGCGTCGCGCGAACGCGCAGGCGGCTTAGGCGCGCCGGCTTCGGTCCGCTCGCGATCCACGAGATGGAATTCGAGTTCCACCGCAGCGACGGGCGTCAGCCTGGCCTCGTGAAAGCGCTCGAGCACGCGTTCGAGCGCCGCCCGCGGCTCGGCGGGATCGACGGCGCCGTTGTCGTCGCGAAGGGTCATCAGCATCTGGATGCGCGGGACCGCGCCGGTCCAGGCAAGGCGAATGGATTCCGGAATCGGCCATGCCGTACCATCGGGATCGCCGTCGCCGACGCCGCGTCCGAACGGATTTGTCATCTCGCCGCGCGGATCCATCAGATAGACGGAATGCGGAATCTGCATGCCCGATTCGAACAAACGTCCGGCGGCGTCGGAAACAGGCATTCTTTTGCCGCGCATGATTCCATTGAGGTCGACAAGGACGGCATCGACCTGCTCGACGTCATCGCGTGAGGCGACGAGTTCTCTGAACACGCGTTCCGCCTCGGGAACAAAGGCGGGACGCGCGAACCCCGGTGGAGTCGCAATGCGATTCATGACCTGTCTCTCGTACGCGCGCATCATAAGCCTGCGCTTCGCAGGTAAGAAGGCCAATGGAAAAACCTGGTAAGCGCGGTGTTGCGGGGGGAAAGCGCGGTCCGTAGCGTGACCGAAACAAACGATTCTGCCGGCTCGATATCGCAAATGAGAAATGTCGCCAGAGGCCTTGTGTGCGCAATATTAGCGACCGGCTTTGCGTCCGCCGCGCCGCCGACACTGTTCCAATGGGAGGACTACATGGATCCTCCCTTTCTCGCGCAGTACGAGCGGCACTATGGCGAGACGCCGCGCGTCGCGATCTTCGCCGATGAGGACAGCGCATTCGCAAAAATGCGCGCGGGCTACAAGCCCGACGTGATGGGGCCCTGCTACTATGAATTTCCCCGCTGGCAGGAAACCGGGCTGCTCGAGCCGATCGAAACGGCGAAGCTCGCGAACTGGCGGAAGCTCTCGCCCGTGCTGCGCAATCTGCCGGGCATCCAGGCCGGTCCCGGACGCGTCTGGTTCGTGCCGCACTATTGGGGCAACACGTCCGTCACCTTCCGCACCGACCTCGCACCGGAATATGTGAGACATCCCAGCTGGAACATTCTCTTCGATCCGAAATACAGGGGCCGTGTCTCCGTGCTGGAAGGCGTCGACGACACCGTGCCCTTCGTTGCGCACATGATCGGAGTAGATGCCTACGACATGAAGCCTGCGCAGTGGGAGCGGGTGAAGAACAAGCTCCGGCAACTCGTCGGCCAGACGCGCTTCATCACCAGCGATGACACCGAACTGGTTCAGGGGCTCGCCTCCGGCGAAATCGTTGCGGCGATGTCGTGGCGCGTCACCTATGCAACGCTGCACCGCGAGGAAAGGAATATCGCCTACATGAACCCGCCCGGAGGCCTTTTCACCTATGTCTGCGGTCTGGTCATGCATAAGGACCCTTCCGACAAGGCGAAGGCGCTCGCGCTGATCGACTCGTCGATCAGCGACGAGGCCGCGCTCTACACCATCGAGCACATCGGCGATGAACCGTCGAACGAAGCCGTGCTCGAGCGCGTGCCGAACGCGACGTTCGCCAATCTCGGGCTGACGCGAGATGTCGATGTCTTCCTCAAGAGCGGCATCCTGCAGCGGCGACTGAAGAACAAGAGTGCGCTTGTCACCGCCTGGACGGAGATCCAGGAAGGGTTGTGAGTTTTCCAAGCGCGGCCAACAAATAAGACTTGTCATGGCCGGCGCGCAGCGTCCCGGCCACCCAGCCGGCGCGAGTCAACGCGCCGAATGACTCATTCGCTCGCAGACGCTCGCGAATGGGTGGCCCGCACTCCGGCGGCCCATGACGTATTAAGTACTAGCTACCTGAGAATTGCCGCAAAAACCGCCACCACGAGAGCCGCCGGCGCTCGGTTGACGCGATGGCCGCGCGTTCGGCTGGCGAAAGCGCTGCTGCGCACTCGGCGACCACCTCGGTCTGTTCGGCGCGAAGGGCATCATCCGATTTCTGAACCGCCGCCAGCGCGGTGGTGAATCCTTCGAGCGAAAAATCGCGGCCTGCAAAAAGGCGAAAGGCGGCCTCGCGCGCCAGAGTGTCGGCGCGCCGCAGCGCCTTCACGTTTGCAGCGTGCGCAGCGATGATGGTTTGCATTCTTGCGCGTTCGGGCGCGCTCGCTTCCCGCATCAATCCCTGCGGCGTGAGCAGGCCTGGCGGCGGCCTGCCGTTTCGCACGGCGCTCAGGAGGCCTGCAATCACCATTGCGGCGAGCGCAATATTGAGACAGATCGAAACGACGAGTCCGAGCTGGCGTCTCGGACGGGCGGCGCGTGTTTCATCCATCATCCGCCCCCGCTTTCCCGCAAATCGATCCCCTCGGGCGAGTCAAAGAGTGCAATCAACGATGGTTCGTTCGACTCGTGGCGATCCGGAGGTTCTAAAAGCGCAAGGCCGGCCGTGAGTCCGACGACAAAGGACAGCGAGAACGCAAGCGCGAGCGGCCAGGACGATGCGCCCGGCCAAAGCGTCTCGCGAGCGGCGGCCAGACGCGCGCGCACTGCAGCCCATGGCCGCTCGGACCGCGCGCGCGCCCAATGTTCGAAATCCCGGACCAGCTTGTCGCGGAAGGCTTCAGACACACGCGCGGGCGGAAGGGACTTGAGCGCAAAGGCAAGCGCCGCATCATCGCCGGACATGTCCCGGACGCCGCCGCTCAGATCTCCATCGGCTGGCTCTTCTTCGCTCGTCCCCGTCATGGGCCCCATCTCATGCCTTCAGGTCCTTAAGTCTCTCGCGCAAGGCGCGGCGGCCGCGCGCAAGCAGCGACTCCAATGCTTCAACGCTGATCCCCAGAATCTCCGCCGCTTCGATATTGCCGCAGTCCTCGAGATGGCAAAGCACGATCGCCGCCCGCTGGCGGACCGGCAGTTCGGCAATGGCTTTGGTCACACGCGCCGAGAGGCCGGAGGCCACAAGCGCGGATTCCGGGTCCGGCGCGCTGTCCTGGATGTCTCCAGCCGCATCGAGCCCCTGGATCGGCTTTCGGCGCAGCCGGTCATAGCACTGGTTCAACGCGACCCGGTAAAGCCAGGTCGAGAATTTGGCGCCACCGGGTCGCCAGTTCGCCGCCTGCTTCCAGAGGCGCAGAAACGATTCCTGCACGACATCTTCCGCTTCGCCTGCATGGCCCAACATCCGCTGCGCGAGTCCCATCAGCATCGGCAGGTGGCGCCGGATCAGGGCCTCGGCCGCCCTGCTGTCTCCCTTGCCGGCGCGGGCCACGAGCTCTGCATCCGGATCCTCGATCGTCGCCAATGATTATCGTTTCCTTCGAGCCGCACCGCCTCGCCAGACATTCAACGAAGGACGCGACGCTTTCCGGCTGGATGGACCCGCGAGGCCTGATCGTCCATCGCGTTCACAATCTTTTTCAGAAGAACATTCCGCTGACCGGCACGCGTGACGTCATGGCGCTCAAAGGAGGCGGCGAGACGCACGTCCGCGAAGAGCCCGCACGGGTCCTCGTGGAAGTGAAGGAAAGCCTTGCCGCTGCGATAAAAGACCCCGCGCGATTTCTCCTTGAGGCCTGCAATCGTCCTCAAGCGGCCGAGCAGGGACTCCAGTTCGTCCAGTGCCGCGGGTCCGGCATGCTTCATGCCGGGATTGGATCGGGCGGCGGCAAAAAGGGCAAGTCCACGACCTCAGCGGTTGCGCGCCTGGACGTGCGGTGTTCGAGCGAAAGCGGCGGCTGAAGGGTGAGAATAGTGCCCGACCGCGCCGATCGGACATCGATTTCGGCAAGCGCAATCGCTGTCTGAAGTGACGGCGAATAGCACGAGCTCAATGTCGTTCCTGCCGGCTCGCCATCCCGCTCCAGGGCGGCGAAAGGCGCAGGCCACGGATCCTCGATCCGGAGTCCCGCAATGATCCGCCGTTGCGGCCGCAGGCGCGTTTCTGCCCAGGCGCGATAGCCATTGAAGCTCCGGTGTGCCGAATCGACGAGCGCCTCCACGCCGAGGGCGGCGGGCGCCGGCTCGGGAGAAGACGTGCTGCGCGCCGGGATGTAATCCCGAAAAGGACGCGCGACTCCTGTCTCCAGATCGAGTGTTTGCATCGCCTGGGCACCGGCCGGGCAAAGTGAAAATCGCTTGCCGGATTCGACGAGACGATCCCAGACCTCATGCGCATCCTCACGCCGGCACCAGATCTCATATCCGCCGTACTCGCCGAACCGCGATTGCGTGATCGCGATGCCGCGCCACTCCTTGCGCACAAAAGTGAGAGGCGCGAGATCGAAATCGAGACCTTCAGCCTTCAGCATGCGTGCGCTCTCCGGCCCGACCAGGGCAAGACCGCACGCCGCCTCCGGACAGTCGGCGACCGCGACACCGAAGAGCCCGGCCGCCGCCAGCAGCCAATCGCTGTCATCGGCCGCGGTGATGAGCTTGAAGGTGTTCGGGCCGAGGCGCGCAACCACGCCCGCGCCGCGAACGGCGCCGGCATCGTTGAGCCAAAGCGCCTTGACCGCCCTTCCAGGCTCGAGCAGCGCGGTCTCGCGCGTAAATAGGCGCGACATGCACGCGGCAGCCCCCGCGCCTTCGAAAAGATATTGCGAACGCCAGGAAATGTCGCTGAGGACGACCGACATCCTCGCCGCGACCGCTTCCTCCCGTGCATCCATGAACCGGGCCGGCACGCTCACGCCGTTCGCATTCACCCATTCATTGCATGGGTTGAGGGCCGCGGTTCGCGAATGGAATCCGGAGAGCCTTGCGATCATGCCGCCCTTCCATTCGCGCGCGCGGCGTGGGTGAGGAGAGCACTCAGTGCTGCGCGCCGCGCCGATCGTCCCGAAAGCAGGTTCACCGGCTCGGAATCGGTCCCGCATAGATAGAGACCATCGACCGCGGTTTCCGTCCGCGCCCGCGTGGAGGAAAGCAGATGATCGGCGATCGGCGATTCTGTCTCGCCATGAATGGCCGCGAGATCCGCAGGCGTAGCGACGCGGAATTGCCGCAGCCGGTCTTTCAATCCGCGATCGAAGCGGCTGAGCCGCGCGATCACTTTCGCGAGCAGCGGAAGGGCATCGTTCTTCCAGCCCTGGGACGTCTGGGCCGGCAGGGGGCGAACGAGAATCGACAGTTCGTAATGGCTCTCGAGCGGAGCGCCCGTGGCCTCGAACACGAGATCGGGCGGAATGCGCCCCTCGCGCGCAGCCTCATGCGCAGCGACATACGTTTCGAGGCTCTCACCGACGACGAAACGCGCCGCGGTTCGAAAAGGGCTGGCGGTGTCGCCGGCGAGATCCAGCACGAGCCGGATTCGAGCAGCGCCGACCGATCGCTTTGAGGGCCACAAAGTCTCGCCGATGCCGAGTTCCGCCGGTGGCAAGAGCGCGCGCGTAAGCGGGCGCGACACGCTCGAAAGAACCAGTGGAGACGGAAATTCCGCGCCAGACGCGAGGGCAACGCCTTTGACGGCGCGGTCTCGTACCAGGATCCGGCCGACCCGGGCGGAGGTCACGATTTCGGCGCCCGCCGCGCGCGCGCGCTCTTCGAGGAGCGGAACGAGGGAATTGGGGAGCGCTCCCACGGCTGCCTGCAGACCGGAATTCTCCTGCGCCGCGCGCCACAACAGGACAAGCGCAGAGGGCGGTTCTTCGACCGAAAGGCCGCCCTCGCAGGCATCGAACGCAAGCGGCGCCTTCACGGCATCGCACTCGAACCAGGAGTCGAGAAGCGTGAGCGCCGACTGGCGCGCGAGGCGATGAAGAGCGAGAGGCTCGTTGGCGTCGTCGACGTCGCGGTCGCGCCACCAGAATCGGCGCGCCTTTCGCGCTTCTTCGAACAGCGAGCGGCGGAAGCGATGATAGTTGGCGGCATCGCGGCTGCTATGTGCGGCAATACCATCTGCGGTCGCGCGCGAATTTCGAACAATGACAACGTGGCGCCCGTCGTCCCGAAGGCCGACCAGCGGGAGATCGCGCGCAATGAATTTGATTCCACGCCGGCCGAGCGACAGCTCTTTGATCACCTTCCGGTCAAGTGCCGCGACTGCGTGCACGCCGGCGCCCTGGGCGCCCAGGGAGAGCACGCCCGATATCCCGCCCGCATGCGGACGAGCTTCGAGGACCGTGGTCTTGAGACCAGCGCGCGCGAGATAGGTGGCCGCGATCAGGCCGGCACAGCCCCCGCCGATCACAATGGCGTCGCGCCCGGCTGCCGTCATTTCAGCCACCCATTGCCGCTTTGTGCGACCGCCGCGTTCGCGGCGGCGATGCCGCTCGCGCAGGTCGAAAGCAGGCCCAGCATCGTCGACGGTCCTGCCAGATAAAGGCCCCGGAAGGGCGTCATGGGCGGCTCGAGGCCGGCTTGCGCCCACGGCCTCGCCCCGAACATCTGGTCGGCGGATATCTCGCCGCCCGCGAGATCGCCGTCGGTTCGTCCGAGTGCATCCTCCACGTCAGAAGGCACAACGAGCTTCCAACCAAGGACGCGTGCGCTCGTTCCAGGCATTACCGTTTCGATCTGCGAGAGGATCAGCTTCCGGAACTCCTCGCATCTTGCGTGGCTCCATCCGCCGTCGAAAAACCGGTGTGGGGCGCCTCCGACAGTAACCGTCATCGTGGCCGCGCCTTCCGGCGCCATCGAAGGATCGAACGCCGATGGAAACCGCACGATAAGGCCAGGGGCGGCCGGAAGCGTGCCCGCCCGCCAGGCGCCGTACGCTGTCGTGAAGCCGTCGATGTCCGGCGCGATGGAGATCGCACCTCTCATCGCTGCCGGGTCGAGGCCTTCCGGCGGACGTTCGAGCGCGAGCAGGAGGCGTGCCGTGGCGCCGGCAAATCGAAACACGCGCGCCCTTTCCCGTGTAACGCCCGGCAGGCTTTCCCATTTGAACAGCGAGAGAAACGTGCGTTTGGGATCGAGCGTCGAAATGACAATCGGCGCGGAGATTTCGGTCCCGTCGGCCAGAACCACGCCGCGGATGCGCTCCTTGTCGTGACGGATGTCTGCGACTTCGAGTCCGCAGGAGAGGCTGGCTCCCGCCTCCTGCGCCAGAGCCACAAGAGCGACGGTGAGACTTTCGAGACCCCGGCGCGGCACACCCGATCGGGAAGAGCTCACCAGAGCATGCGACGCGGTTCCGTTCAGCAGCGGATCGGCCGCTTGTCCCTCGAGGGCCAGCGCGGCGAGATGGGCGCAGAGGTCCCGATCGGCGATTCTTTCCCGCAACACCGCCTCGAGAGAAATCTCGCCCCAGGTTTCACCCGGCCAGGGCTCCGGCTTCCGCAGCGGGAAAAACCGGCGCGCGTAGCTCGCAGGAACCTTCGACGCGCGTGCGCAAACGGCCGACCGGGCCTTGCGCGCCTCGTGCCACAAAACCCCGGCGGAGGACCAGCGTTCTGCGAGCGAGAAATTTCTGCGCCGGTCTGGCCACAGCGCGCTCGTCGCCGCGGCCGGCGAGAAGAGAACACCCTTGCCGCTCAAGCCCAGCGAATGAAAAATCTGTGGCGGGATCGGAGAAATTTCATCGCTGAAGAGCGAGGCTCGAAATCCTTCGTGGAACGTCACGGTTCGGCAGCGGCCGCCCGGCGTCGCATTGCGCTCGAGCACGATGGTTGAAAGTCCTGCACGCGCAAGCGTGATCGCCGCGGACAGACCTTCCGCGCCCGCGCCAATCACCGCGGCGTCGTACGCTTCCACACCCCACTCTCAACCCGCGCTCCGCGAACGACGCGGAGACTTTGGCCTACACGACGCGCAACGCCGCGTGCCCTCAAGCCCTGACAGGATAAGGTCGCAGGAAAAAGGCGGAAACGGCCTGGCTGGCCATTTCCGCCCCTTGGTTAATTCGCGCTTTGAGGCTGATTTACAGCACGCCGCGCTTGTGTTCGCCGATCACGATCCGGCCGGGATTGAACGCTCCCTTGAAAACGGAGAGCGCTTTTCTCGGCTCGGCTTCGCCACACATGAACACGTCGAAAGCGGCATAACCGCGTTCCGGCCATGTGTGAACGCTGATGTGGCTTTCGGCGAGAACGGCGACGCCAGAGACGCCTCCGCCATCGGTGAAAGTGTGCAGATGAATGTGCAGCAAGGTTGCTCCTGCTGCCTTCACGGCACCGATCAGCGCCTGCTCGATCCTGTCACGGTCGTCGAGTCCTTCGGCGTCCCATAGATCGATTATCAGGTGACTTCCCGCATAGGTCAGTCCGTTACGCGTAATAAAGTGGTCCTTGCGGTCCACATCCCCAGGGGGAATAGGAACCGGGACGGTCCTCGCCGAAGCGCGAGCGCGAGGCGCCTTTGCTTCTTTGATCGCCGCCACGAGTTCGAGTCGAGCCATCCTGGCACCTACCCTCTCAGAGCGTTGACACCTGTGCACCTCGTCTCGCGACGATGTGCGCCTCAAGAAGAAAGCGGCGGACGGAAGGCCGCCTCGCCGCTTTGTCCCGTCGCCGGAACGCGCGAAATATAGGCGCGTCTCCCCCCCATGCAAGAAATTTTGACACCGAAGTGTCAATTTTCTCTGACGGGTGTCTCTCGGTGAACGCACCGCGGGCCGCTCCGTTCACTGTCACATTCGACTCCGCTGGAGCGCGAGACGACTCCACGGCGCGAATTCGTCCGCGCGGTGGACAGCGTCCGGTGCGGGCTCTATAGCGCCGCTCCTCGTTGACCAAATTTCCCGCCGGAGCACCTCAGAGATGCCGACTTCGTTCAAGGAGCGACTCCACAAGGGCTACGCCCAGTCGATGGAGCTGAAAGGCAAACCGCTCGCCAATGAGCGGAGCCGCTATCAGCACATCCGGATCTTCGACACGGTCGCCAACGGCCGCGTGATGACGCTCGACGATGTCGTGCAGATCACCACGCGCGACGAGTCCGCCTACGCAGAAATGCTGACACATCTGCCTTTTTTCGAGCATGGCGCCGTCGAGCGGATCATGATCGTAGGTGGCGGCGACCTCTCGATTGCGGATGAGGCGCTGAAGCACAAAGCCGTCAAAGAAGTCGTTCTCGTCGACATCGACGGCCGGGTGATCGAGCTTTGCCGGAAGCATTTCGGAGAGATCAACGCGCGCGCTTTCAAGGACAAGCGGCTCACGATCGAAGTCGCCGACGCCTTCGCCTATCTGGGGCGGCCGGACTCGCGGAAGCGCTTCGATCTCATCATTGGCGACCGGCCCGATCCGATCGGCCCGGGCAAGGCGCTCTTCGGCGACACCTTCTATGACCGCGTCCGCGAAGCACTGAGGCCGGGTGGCATCGCCACCTTCCAGACGGGCGTGCCCTTCTACCAGCCCTGGGAGATCACCGAAGCGCTCGAAGACCTCGCCCGCTTTTTTCCGGCCTCGGGGCTCTACCTGACCGTCGTGCCGACCTACATCGGCGGCTACATGGCGCTCTCCTGGGCCAGGAAAGGGCGCCCACTGGGGAAACCTTCGGGGATCGCACGCGCACGCGCCGCGTTCCTGCGTTCACGGATTGAAACCGATTACTACAATCCGTCCGTACACGCCGCCGCCTTCGCCTTTCCGGAATGGATCCGTCGGCTTGTTCCGAAGACGAAATGACGCGGGGCTTGCCGCCACCGGAGGCGCGCGAGGCTGCGCTCTACCGTCACCTGAAGGAGCTCGGCCTGAGCTGGAAGACGGTGGAGCACGCGCCGGTGTTCACCGTTGAGGAAGCGAGGGCGGTTCACGCGAGCCTGCCGGGAGGCCACACCAAGAACCTTTTCCTGAAGGACCGCCGCGATGGCCTCTGTCTTGTCGTCGCGCGCGAAGACCTGCGCGTCGATCTGAACGCGCTGGCAAAGCAGTTGGGCGCAGGACGTTTCTCCTTTGCCGCGGAATCTCTCCTCGAAGCCACGCTCCGCGTTCCGGCCGGATCGGTCACGCCATTCGCAGTAATCCATGACGCGAAGACAGAGGTGCGTGTTGTGCTCGACGCCGGACTGATGGCGCTCGAGCCACTCTATTTTCATCCGCTCAGAAATGACCGTACGACGGCGATCGCTTCCGCCGACCTTCTCCGCTTTCTCGAGAGCACGGGACACAAGCCGCTGATAACCGAGCTGCCGGTGCGGTGCTGAAAGAGCGGGGTTGCTCTTTCCTCCGCCGCGAAAGCGGAGCGATGGGCGGTGGCTGGTATCGCTGCCTCCCCCCGTAAAAAACGGGGGAGGAAGGTGGGGAGGCGCGCTTCCAGCAGACACCGCATCAGCGGCTTCTGTTGCTAACTCCACTCTTTTCTTTCACGCGCTTAGCGCCCATCTTCAGGCTCTTCGGCATTGGACAGTGGGCAAATGGCACTTTTTGGAGCAGGCGGACGGCCAATCTCGAAAGCGGGCGCAGCACCAGCGCAAGGCGGCGCAGGCGATCCGAACATCAAGGACAGCTCGCTCGAAACCTTCGCGGCGGACGTGCTGGAAGCTTCGCGCGAAGTTCCCGTCATCGTCGATTTCTGGGCACCGTGGTGCGGACCCTGCAAACAGCTCGGACCCGCTCTCGAAAAAGTCGTGAAGGATGCGAAGGGTGCCGTTCGTCTCGTCAAGATCAACATCGACGAGAACCAGGAGATCGCGCGGCAACTGCGCATCCAGTCGATCCCGACGGTTTACGCGTTCAAGAACGGTCAGCCGGTCGACGGCTTCATGGGCGCAATTCCCGAAAGCCAAATCCGCGCCTTCGTGCAGACGCTCACAGGAGGCCAGGCCGGCCAGGGCCAGGCGGCCGATCTTCTCGCCATGGCGGATGAGGCCTTCGCGGCAGGCGATATCGGAAACGCTGCGCAGGCCTATGGTCATGTGCTGCAGGAAGAGCCGGGCCATCCGAAGGCCGTCGCCGGACTTGCGCGCTGCTATCTGAAAAGCGGCGACGCCGAGCGCGCCAAGGCAACTCTTCAGTTGGTCCGCCCGGACGGCGCCAATGACGAAGCGGTCCGCGCCGTCGATGCCGAACTCAAACTGCGCGAACAAGGCGCCAAAGCCGCGGGTGCGCTCGAGCCGCTCCGCGCAAGGGTGGCAGCGGATCCTGGCGACCTCCAGGCGCGCTTCGATCTCGCCCTCGCGATCGACGCAAGTGGAAACCGCGAAGGTGCAATCGATGAATTGCTGGCGCTCGTGAAGCGCGACAGGAAGTGGAATGAGGAAGCTGCGCGCAAGCACCTCGTTACGCTGTTCGAGGCGATGGGCCCCACCGATCCTCGGACCATCGACGCGCGGCGGCGGCTTTCCTCCATTCTCTTTTCCTGACGCAAGCATGGCGGGCGGCTACCACAGCGTTTCTGATCTGCCCGAGCGCATCGGCATATTTCCCTTGACCGGCGTGCTCCTGCTGCCGCGCGGGCAATTGCCGCTCAATGTCTTCGAGCCGCGCTATCTCGCGCTGGTCGATGCGGCGATGTCGGGCAACCGGCTGATCGGAATGATCCAGCCGCGCGAGCCGGAAGAAAAATCCTTGCGCCCGCCGCTCAACGCCGTGGGCTGCGCCGGACGCCTTACCGGCTACCGGGAAACCGACGACAACCGGTATCTGATCACGCTGACCGGCATCTGCCGCTTTCGCGTCGAACACGAAGTAACCGTGACCACGCCCTACCGGCAGGTGCAGGCCAACTTCTCCCCCTTCGCGAGCGATCTTGTCAGCGCCGACGACAGCCAGTTTCCTCGCGAGCGCCTGCTTGCGGCGCTCAAGAACTATCTCTCGCGGCGCGACCTCAAGGCCGACTGGCGGAGCGTCATGAGCGCGCCGCCTGAGATTCTCGTGAATGCGCTCGCCATGCTCTGCCCCTTCGAGCCGGCCGAAAAGCAGGCGCTGCTCGAAGCGCCCGATTGGGAAGGACGCGTCGGAACCCTGGTTGCGCTCCTCGAGATCGCCGGCGGATCGTCGCCGGGGCGATTGAATTAGCCAAAACATGTCATGGCCCGGTCCCTGCGGAAGCAGGGGTTCCGGGCCACCCAGTGCACCGCGCGTCTGCGCGCTGAATGAGCGCGCTTCGCGAGACCCACTGGGTGGCCCGCATGCGCGGGCCATGACACTCAGGGTGTTTGAGGTACAATCGGCGCGATGGATATCGACCCCAAGCTGCTCGAGATTTTGGTGTGCCCGGTCACAAAGGGTCCGCTCGTCTACGATCGCGAGCGACAGGAGCTCATCAGCCGGAAGGCCGGGCTCGCCTACCCCATCCGCGACGGCGTGCCCATCATGTTGCCGGACGAGGCGCGCCAGCTCGCCGACGCCGAGCGCGACGGCTGACGATGGTCACGCCGGGAACGGCGATGCCCTGGCCGGTCGAGCTTCGTCTCGACCGCTCCAGATCGCTGCTCACGGTTGCCTTCGACAATGGCGAATGCTTCGGGCTCACGGCCGAATATCTGCGCGTGGAATCGCCGAGCGCCGAGGTGAAGGGCCACGGTCCCGGGCAGAAGATCATCGTCACCGGCAAGGAACAGGTGAAAATCGCGAACCTCGAGCCGGTCGGCAATTACGCTGTCCGCATCGTCTTCGATGATGGGCACGACACGGGGCTCTACAGCTGGGACTACCTTCTTGAGCTTGGTCGTGAGCAGGCCATGCGCTGGCAGAATTATCTGAAGATGAAGCGGGCGAAGAAGTGAGCATTGCCGAACGCGCAAGGCGGCAGCTGCGGAAGCGGCCGCGACCAGCACCGCGGATAGCGCGCGCGCGCCGTGGCGCCCGAATCGCGATCGTCAAAGGCCAGGACGGCACGCGCTGGACGGATATCTATCATCGCGTGCTGACGATGTCGTGGGGCGCATTCTTTCTCGCGCTCGCGCTCTGCTTCGTCGCGCTCAATGGTCTTTTCGCGCTTCTCTACCTTGCGAGCCATGGCGTTACGAATGCGCGCCCAGGCAGCTTTGGCGACAATTTCATATTCAGCGTCCAGACGCTTGGCTCGATGAGCCTGAGCAGCATGGCGCCGAAGACGGTACTGACGAAAACGATCGCCGTCATCGAAGCCTTCGCCGGCATCATCTATCTGGGCCTCGTCACCTCGCTGATGTACGCGCGCTTCTCGCGGCCGTTCGCGCGCGTGCTATTTTCGAATGTGGCGATCATCAGCGATTTCGACGGAGTCTCCACCTTGATGTTCCGCGCCGCCAACCAGCGCGGCAATTCCATCCTCGATGCCGAAGCCAAGGTGACGCTCGCGCGACGGCAAATGACGCGCGAGGGCATCGTCATGCGCCGCTTCGAGGAGCTCAAACTCGCGCGCGACCGCTCCGCCCTGTTTGCGCTCTCCTGGACGATCATGCATCGCATAGATGAGACGAGTCCGCTCCACGGGATAACCGAGAAGCAGATGCGCGAGCACGAGATGGAGATTGTCGTGCTCCTGAGCGGTAACGACGAGACACTGGCAGACCGCATCTATGCCCGTCATTCCTACGTGCCGAACGACATCCTGAAGGATCGCCGCTTTGTCGATGTGATCTCGATGGCGCCGGGCGGCCGGCGCCTGGTCGATCTCACCCGCTTCCACGATACCGAACCGGTGTAGGGCCGTTTGCTGGACGGTCGGGCCGAAAGGGATTCACACAGAGATACAGAGGCACAATTTCCACCAAATTGAATTTGGCTTTAAGGTCTTGCCCATGGACCCTTTCAAAAAGCTCGAAGGCGTCGCCGCGCCGCTCCCGATGATTAATGTCGACACCGACATGATCATCCCCAAGCAGTTCCTGAAGACGACGAAGCGCACGGGTCTCGGCAAGGCGCTGTTTCATGAACTGCGCACGCGCGCCGATGGCAGCGAAAATCCCGATTTCGTGCTCAACAAGTCGGCCTGGAGGAATGCAAAGATCCTGGTCACCGGCGCCAATTTCGGCTGCGGTTCGAGCCGCGAGCACGCGCCCTGGGCGTTGCTCGATTTCGGGATCCGCTGCGTCATCGCGCCGGGCTTCGCCGACATTTTCTATAACAACTGCTTCAAGAACGGGATTTTGCCGATCGTCCTGCCGCAGGAGGATATCGACAAGCTGATGGATGACGCCGAGCGCGGGGCGAACGCTGTGATCTCGGTCGATCTCGAGAAACAGGAGATCCGTGGACCTGATGGCGGCTGCGTTTCCTTCGCGATCGATCCCTTCCGCAAGCAGTGCCTCGTGAACGGTTGGGACGACATCGGATTGACGCTCCGGCACGAGAAGAAGATTTCCGATTTCGAAGCCCGCCAGAAGGCCGAAGCGCCATGGCTGTGACCGAAGCGGTCTTGCGCGAACTACGCGAAGGCCTTTGCACGCTGACGCTGAACCGGCCGGAGAAGTTGAATGCGCTCAACTATGACGTCTTCCGCGCGCTCTCCGATCACATCGACTACATCCTGGGAAGTGCCAAGGATATCGGCTGCGTGGTGATCACCGGCGCCGGACGGAGCTTCTGCGCCGGCAATGATTTGAGCGATCTCGGCGGCGTGTTCGAAGGCGGCGACGGTTCGCATTTCCGCAGCACCACGGTGGAACGCCTCGCCTCGCTCCCGATGCCCGTGATCGCGTCGGTGAAGGGCCATTGCCTCACCGGCGGTCTCGAACTCGCACTCGCCGCCGACATCATCTTCGCGGGCGAGTCCGCAAAATTCGGCGACACCCATGGCAAATGGGATCTTGTGCCTGTCTGGGGCTTGAGCCAGCGCCTGCCCCGCCGGATCGGCCGCGCCAAGGCGCTCGAAATGTCGTTCAGCGCGCGCAACTATTCCGGCCGCGAAGCGGCGCAGATGGGACTCGCAAATATCTGCGTTCCCGATGCCGAACTCGACACTGCGGTTGCGAATTTTGCAAAAGAGGTACTCGCGAATTCCTGGCGCTCGAGTCGCGCGATCAAGAAGCTCGTCGACGAGACCGAGGGGCTGCCGCTGAAGGCCGGCCTCGCGCATGAAATGCACCGGAGCGAAGGCCGCGGCCCCGAAACCGCCGAACGCCTCGCGCGGCTCAGGAAATAGAAGTGGCCCATTCGCTTCTGCTTCTGCCCGGCGACGGCATCGGGCCGGAGGTCACCGAAGAGTCCCGCCGCGTGCTCGGATGGTTCGCTCAGAATCGCAACCTCGCCTTCGACATCTCCGAGGGGTTGGTCGGCGGCGTCGCCTTCGAGAAGCTCGGTACGCCGGCCCCGGATGAAACGATCGAGAAGGCGCGCCGCGCAGGCGCGGTGCTGTTCGGCGCGGTTGGCGGGCCGAAATGGGAGTCGCTGCCCTTTGAGCAGAAGCCCGAGCGCGGACTTCTGCGGCTGAGGAAAGACCTTGAACTCTTTGCCAATCTGCGTCCTGCGCTCTGCTTCGATGCGCTGAAGGATGCTTCGACGTTGAAGCCGGAGATCGTGGCCGGGCTCGATCTCCTGATCGTGCGCGAACTCACGGGCGGCGTGTATTTCGGCGAGCCCAAGGAGATCACCAGCCTGCCGGACGGCACGAAGCGCGCGGTAGACACCCAGCTCTACACCACCGGCGAGATCGAACGCATCGCGCGCGTGGCCTTCGAGCTTGCGCGACTCCGGCGCAAGAAGGTGACTTCGGCCGAGAAATCAAACGTGATGGTGACGGGCGTGCTTTGGCGCGAAGTGGTGACGCGCGTGCATCGGGATTTTCCCGATATCGAACTCACCCATGTGCTGGCCGACAACTGCGCCATGCAGCTGGTGCGCAATCCGAAGCAATACGACGTGATCGTCACCGACAATCTGTTCGGGGACGTTCTCTCGGACGAAGCGGCGCAGCTCACCGGCTCGATCGGCATGCTTCCGAGCGCCTCGCTGGGCGCAAAGGACTCAAACGGCAGCCAACCCGCGCTCTACGAACCCATCCACGGGAGCGCGCCTGACATTGCGGGCAAGGGGCTCGCCAATCCGATCGCCTCGCTTCTCTCTTTCGCCATGTGCCTGCGTTATTCCTTCGGGCGGAGCGAGGATGCGGCGCTGCTCGAAAAGGCGGTCGAGAAGACGCTCGCCGACGGTTACCGCACGCGCGACATCATGCAGTCGGGTATGACCTTAGTGGGCACAAGCGCGATGACCGATGCGGTGATGCGGTCGCTATCGAGGCTTGCGAGCTAGAAGCCGATGGCGGCCGAAAGTCTCCTGACCGATCCCCTGCTTAGCTTTGCTTCTATAGCGGAGGCCTACGATCAACTTGGACATACCCTAGGATGGCGTTTCCTGACGTGCCCTTCACGGAATCTCGCGAGCCCGAAGCTGGCTCTAATTACAATAAATCCCGGTGGCTCCGATTACGAAGCGCCCATTTGGTCGGTCGAAAGTGGAAGCGCCTATGTAGTCGAGAGTTGGAAGGGGAGTCCACCCGGCCAGGCGCGTCTCCAACTACAAGTAAGGCAGATGTTCCAAGTTTTGGACTTTGACCCGGCTGAGGCTCTAAGTGGATATCTAGTTCCTTTTCGTTCGAAGGATTGGACGAGCCTTCGCAACAAAGACGCTTCACTTCAATTCGGCCTTAGACTCTGGGTGAAAATCCTCTCCTCTGCATCGCCGCAATTGATCGTTGCTTTCGGAAAAGATGTTGGCACTCGCTTGGCTCAATCGTTATCCGTGGTCCAGACCCAATCACTTCCAGCAAAATGGGGGAAACAGACGATTGACGTTCACCGACTCGCCAGCAGACAAAAGTTCATCGTGCTTCCACACCTGTCGCGGTTCGCACTCTTTAGCAGGGCGGCTTCCAGAGATGCGTTCTTGGCGGCGCTCAGAATGGGTTGATTTATCTAAGTGCTCGCGGCTGGGTGATGACGAAGTGTGCCTGCGGTCAATTCTCACTTCCGTCCCGTTTTGATCTTGCGCAGCGTCTCGCGCACCGCGATGGCCGGGAGCGCCGCGCGATTGTCCGCAACATAGTCCGCCACCGCACGCCGATGCCGGAGCGCGAGACTCCGCAACAACCATGACACTGCCTTGGTGATCAGGATGTCGCGCTCCCGCTTCACAAGATCAATAATCTTGAATCCAAGCTGCAACAGCCGCTCGTCGGCGGAATACCGTACAGGTCCCGTCAGGAATACGAGCGCCGCGCGGCACTTGTTGATGTTCTTGCTGCGCGCGAGCTTTCCGATGAAACCGGACCAGTCCTTCCAGTCCGCGAGCATCTCCCCGGCAGTGAACACATTCGAACACAGGGAGTCGATCTCCGCCCAGCCGGACAGGTGATCGAGCCAGCGGTCGAGTTTCTTGAGAGTGACGGTTTTCCGGCCGGCCGGATGATACGCGAGCAGGATTGCGGCGGTGGTCTTTTCTTCATGCGACCTGGCGCGCATGAGACTGTCGACCACGACGACGAATTCCCCGTGCGCGATTGCGCGATTTTCCTTCAGCCAAGATTTCGCGATGGCTCGCCGGTCAGGAACAGAAACGTCGTGGTAAAAATGCCCGCTGCCGAGGTAGGAGTCGCTCGTCTGATGATGCCGCTGTTTGCGCGCATGTTGCTTGAGCGCGCTGAGAATCACCACGTGTTGACGGTTCATATTTATCCCACACTTCGTCAGAAGCGTGACGCCCCGAGGCGCGAGGGAAGCTAGAGGCCGCTTCTGCTTTCTGGAATTGATGAGAGTCCGTGATCACCTTCGATCTTGCAGTCCGATCGGCGCCGCACTGCTTTCCGGTCAAATCCGAGATTGTTGCCCCGCCTACCAGGATCGTCCCGGCACGGAATGTCCAGACCGAGTGACGTCTGCCGCGTTCTCTGCTAGTTTGCAATCGGGGGTTGGGGAATTCGGTCCACTGGCGTCGAGCCGGTCGACGGCTTTTCAACGGCACAGGGCCAAGCCAGAGGGCGCCAGCGGACGCGCGCGATGCGCCGTACGCCGGAAGCAGCAATCACGTTCGCTTTCGTCCAGGGCGCCATTTTTCATAGATCGATTCGTTTCGTCGCTCAATTTTCGGGGGAAAGAATGAGCAGCAAAACAATCGCAGCTTCGGCTGCTTCCATGGCTTTGGTAGTCACGTTTTTCTTGTCGCCACCGGCGGCACTCGCTGAAGACGATCCTGGTCACGTCATAAAGGACGGTTTTCACGGCCTATCGATCAAGTGCGAGGGGCGCATCGGAGGCACAACGGCGCTCCGAATGATGTCGCCGCTAGCCGACGGGAAACGGATGTGGTTGGGCTCAGCAATCGCTCCGGGGCTTGGGCGCATCGACATGTGCGAAGGGGTCGTCAACAACATCGACGCCACAGATCCTTGGGCCGTCTTGCCACGAGGCCTTTCCGGCTGGCCGGACATTGCTCATGTGCCGAAACTTTACAGGGTCAGATTCACATTCCGCTTTCCCGACCAGCAGAGGGATGTCGAAGGCAACGTGACCTACTGCTTTCTTCAGCATGCGCACGGAAATTGGCAGTTGCTGAGGTGCGGGTACAGCGACTGACGGAGGTGAAGCATGTTTGTGCGCGCAGTCGCAGCGCTGTCGCTGCTTTCCTTTATGGCCGGTTCGCCGGCCTTCGCAGACACTTCGGATTGCGATTCGGTGCTGGTGACTTCTTCCTACCAGAACCTCGGCGCGTACCACGGTGATTCGCGGCTGGCAGAATTCGTCAGCGCTGACACCTGGGATCGACTGAGGGGTTGGACCGGGGGCGACGGCCCCATTTACGGCGTTCGGGCGGGCACGAATTACCTCGACTATCACATGCGCGCGGTTCTGCTGGCACGCACGCCGCTCGGATTCTCCCAGGCGCGCAGCATATTTTGGAGCGGGCTCGAACCGGATTCCCGCTCATATCGCGATTGCCTGGACCAGAGCCTGGCAGTGAAACCTGGACTGAGCGCCGGCGTGCGCGAAGGCACCGCAAGCAGTGTCACCATCGAAGTTCACTACCAGCCCGCGTATCCGCTCGAGTCGCAGCGCATCAATTGGGCGTTCGTGCCTGCAAGCAGTAGAGGCCCGGCCGAAGAAGTCGATTCAGAAACGATTTTCCCGGGAACGACGGTTCTCCGGCTGCAGAGAAAGCACGGTTATGACGTGGTTCTTTACCGCGAGAAGGAAATCTTGCGCGTGCCTGACCTTCTGCCGCCGGCAAGTGGCTTGGCCGAAAACCCGCATAGGCTTTATTGCGACTTTCCCCTCGACCTCCGGATTCCGTTGGGTGAAAGGCAGCGATTTGTCTGTCACAACATGAAGGCCGGAGCGACTCTCGTCGCGGAGACGTCGGGAATGGCCGAGACGATCGGAGAGGACCATTCCGTAGCGAGGCTCGAAGTCGGATTGGCAGATGGATTCGGAAGGGCTTCGAATCGCATCAGCGGACGGCCCTCGCTTTGGCGTCGTCGCACACGATCGGTCGTTCCCGATGACGGCACTGTCGAAATCTCGGTCGCATGCGAGCCCGCCAGGCCGTACGAGGACGAGCCCCGCGGCTGCCACATCTTCAGCGACACGATCGGCCAGGTGGTCGCTTGCGAGCCTCTTGCGCGCGGCTGCCGGCTGCTCACGGATATGAAGGCGCCGGGGTCACCCGCACAGGCCTGGGGAGAAATCCAGACTGTGCGCAGGCAGAGCATGCTTCGAGTCTGCGCCTACGATCCTGCCGATGCAGGCTCGCAAGACCTGTGTGGCGATGTGCTTGATACGATTCCGGTGGGGCCGGCACTGCCCTACGGGACCTCACTGCACTATTGGCCGCATGAGCGGCACTATTTTCCTGGTCCGCGATGGACCATGTCCAGCTATGGCCGCTGGATCTGTGACCCCGGCGCCAACGACTGTAGCTGGGAAGTGGCGGGCCGCGCCGAACGCTGACGCATAGGCACATGGCGATCACGCGGCTACGCAAATTTTTTACGGCAGCACCACGTTCCCGGTCGCCTCGAGGGGGCCGACATGCGCATGCTCAAGTCAGCGTTGCGTCACCCAATTTAACAATAGAACCGCTCTGCCGCACCGAGCTAAATTGGTGGATCACACTGTGTGATGCGGACGTCTTCACAGCCGGATCGCGACAATATCTTCCTATTCTTCGCCTACTGGACGAGCGCACGTGCAAATCATCATTCGAGCCCTCACTGTCGCCCTGATGTTCGCAGGCTTCGCGCGTGCGGAGACTACTTCCTGCAAGCCACTGACGCGCTTGTCCTCAGCAGAGATGCGCGATGTCGGCAGCGGACTCGTTACGGTCCCAGTCGAATTCGAGAGTAAGACGGTGCCCCTCTTGCTGTCCCTAACGACCTTGCAGTCAGAAGTTGACAAGTCCGAGATCGAGCCACTTCGGCTTATGCCGGGCCGATTGGAAGCAGTGGGCGTTTGGGCATTCCATGATGCTGTGCTGGTACCCCGTCTCAGAATTGGAGACCTGGAGTTCAAGAATAGGTACGTCGCCGTCGACCCGGGTAACTCCGCGTATTCGTTTTCCAAGGCGGCAGGTGGTGTGCTTGGTATGGACCTTCTCGCGCCATTTGATATCGAGTTAGACTTTGCAAATCACAAGCTAAATCTATTCCTCCCTGACCATTGTCCGGGCGCAGTATATTGGCCTGCTGCGTCAGCCACAGAGATACCAACTCGCTTCGATCCTTGGCTATTCGGCGACACATTTTCAGTCAAGCTGAACGACAAAGAAATTGATGCCGTTCTCGATACCGGCTCAACCTCAAGTTGGCTAACGGAAGTTGCTGCCGAGGCGGTGTTCAGCATTGATTTCGACTCTCCAGGAATGAGAAGCGTGCCCACCACGAATGACGACCAAGTACACAGTTATGTATTCAGGACGTTAGATTTCGGAGGCGTAGCATTCTCGAACCTTCCGCTCATGATATATGAAAGTCGAGGATCGATACGGCCCACGCTTCATCTTGGAATGCACGAGTTGCGCAAACTTCATATCTTCTTGGCACGCGGCCAAAAGGTCATGTACGTCACGCCGGCAGGACCGATCGCACCGCAAGCCTCAGCGCAATAGTGCAGTTAGAAATAAGCAGGCGCTCGTGAGCCTGAGTCGGATCCCGCGGCGATCTCGCCAACGAACCTCGTCGGCTGTCGCGAGCAATATCTAAGGCGCCAGCACCACTTTCCCGATCGTTTCGCGGCGCTCGAGCAGGCGCATAGCATCGACGGCGCGCTCAAGCGGCAGCTTCGCATGCACGTGCGGACGGATCTTGCCGTCCGCGAGCAGGCGCATGATCGCTTCCATGTTCTCGCGGCCTCTTTCCGGATAGCGCCGTCCGTACTCGCCGGCACGCACGCCCATGATGGAATATCCCTTGATCAACGGCATGTTCACGCCAATCGAGGGAATGCGCCCGCTGGTGAAGCCGATGATGAGAATGCGCCCGTCGAACGCGATGCAGCGTGTCGATTCATCGAATACATCGCCGCCGACGGGGTCGTAGATCACATTGGCGCCGCCGCCTGTGATTTCCTTCACCGCTTCGCGAAAGCCCATCGAGGGAAGCACCGCATCGGCGCCATAGGATTTCAGGAATGCGCGCTTTGTCTCCGTCGATGCCGTCGCAACCACGCGCGCACCGAGAGTCTTGCCGAGGTCGACGGCCGCGAGGCCGACGCCGCCGGCCGCCCCGTGGACCAGCAGCCATTCGCCAGCCTCGATCCGCGCACGGCGCACAAGCGCGACATAAGCCGTGAGATAGGCAACCGTGAAACCCGCAGCGGCAGCGTAATCGACGCCCGCTGGAATCCGCCGGAGTGATTGCGCCGGTGCCTGAAGCTCTTCCGCAAAGCCGCCGAGCCCACCGGCGATGACGCGATCGCCGAGCTTGACGTTGGTGACGCTCTCGCCGACGGCGATCACATCGCCTGCCGCTTCGCTGCCGGGAACGAACGGTAGCTCCGGCTTGTGCTGGTATTTGCCCTGTACCATCAGGATATCGGTGAAATTCACCGCTGCGGCTCGGATCCGCACGCGCGCCTCATGGGCCTTGAGCGCCGGTAGCGAAATCTCTTCCAGCCGGAGCGTTCCGATGTCGTCGCTGATCGTCCGGCAGACGATCGCCTTCATGCGCGTCCGGCGCTCGACTTCGCGAGCATATCGTGAGGCAGGGTGCGCACACCGCCCATGAAGAGTGCGGTGGCGAAAACGGCGGCGCCGGCCGGATCCGGAAATTCGCGCAACACCATGCGATCGGCGACTTCGAAAGCAACCCCGACGATCGCCGCCATCAGGTAATCGGCATCGACGGGCGGCAGCACGCCGCGTTCGATCGCGATCTCGAGGTCTTCGCGCAGCTCCTCGAAGCCGGCGATCACTTCCGGCGTATCCATGCGCACGCGGATGGTATCGCTGTTACGGCGGATGGCGTGGAAATTCGCCTCCTCGCTGACGACGAATTCGAAGAAGGTGCGGAAGGTGCCGGTGATGAACTCTTCTATCGTCTTCGCCTTGATGCGCTCCTCGCGCAGCTTCGGCCGGATAATGAGCGCCGTCTCGTCGCGGATCGCCTGGAAAACTTCCTCTTTCGACTTGAAGTAATTGTAGAAGGTGCCCGACGCGAGCGGCGTGGCGCGGATGATGTCCCGCACGGTGGTGGCGCCGAACCCGAGCTCGGCGAACACGCGCCGCGCGGCTTCGAGGATGAGCTGCCGGTTCAGGATCTTGGTTTGCTCGCGCTTTCCGAGTGGCGGGGCGGGACGCGCAGGCGCCGGTGCCTTCGAGAGGGCAGTATCCATCGTCTGTTCCGGGGGTTCTCGTTTGATAGCCGAGTGTACCCGACACTGACACAGCGTCAACTTCTTGGAACTGCCAAGGGAAAGCGGCGTAAACCCAGCATTTCCAGCGCATTGACCGTCCGGCTGCGAACGGTTCTATCTCGGGCATGAGCGATGAATCCGAACTCTGGCGCCTTTCGATGATGGCCGGGCGGGGCCACACGGCCTTCGCGAGCGCGCTTGGAGGCGTGAGTGAGGTGCTATCGCCCGGCCGCACAAGGATCCGCCTTCCCTATTCGAAGAAATTGATCGGCAATCCGGATACGGGCGTCGTGCATGGCGGCGTCATCACCGGCTTTCTGGACCAAAGTTGCGGCACCGCGGTCGGGAGCATGCTGACGGAGCCCAGGAGCTTCGCCACCCTCGATCTCAGGATCGACTACATGAAGCCGGCGACGCCCGGCGCCGAAATCATTTTCGAAGGACAATGCCTGAAGGTCGCGCGCGAGGTGGCCTTCACGCGCGGCTATGCCTTTCACGAAACGATCGAAGATCCGATCGCCATCGCGACCGCGACCTTCATGTTTTCAGCAGCGCTAAAAGCGGACTGACGCCGATGGAGATGCTTGCCCGCGCAGCAGCGGAGAACCGCAAACCCGATCTCGCCGAACTTCTCGGCGCCGTTCCTTATTGTGCGCATCTCGGCATTCGCGCTCACCCCGAAGAAGATCGCGTGATCCTCGAAATGCCTTTCGGCGAGCAGCTGATCGGCAACCCCATCCTGCCGGCGCTGCATGGCGGCGTGATCGGCTCACTCCTCGAGACGGCTGCGCTCGTCACCATCATCTGGGAGACAGGCGCAATCTCGGTACCCAAGCCCGTCGATATCACGGTCGATTATCTGCGCAGCGGGCGCGCGCGGACGAGTTATGCGCGGGCGCGGATCGCGCGCCAGGGCCGCCGCGTGGTCAATGTGCACGCCGAGATGTGGCAGGAGGACGAAACAAAACCGATCGCAGCCCTGCGTGGACATTTTCTGATTGGCGGAGGTTCCTCACCCGCGTGACAAAGCGGAGCGGTGGGGAGGTGCCGGGCGCGATGTTCATCGTGCGCTGCGCGCGCGTCCACCTCCCGCCGTTGCTTCGCAACGGGGGAGGAAACCTATCGTGCGTCCGCGCCCACCGCGTCCGCCACCTGCGCAAATCCGTCGCGCTCGAGAAGCGAGAGAAGCTCGCGCTTGATGCGCGAGACGAGCCCCGGCCCTTCGAAGCTCAGCGCCGTATAAAGCTGAACCAGCGAAGCACCGGCGCGGATCTTGACATACGCATCGGCGCCGCTCTCGACCCCGCCGACGCCGATCAAAATCAACTTGTCGCCGGTGCGGCGGCGCGCCTCGCGAAGCATATTCGTTGAAAGCTGAAACAGTGGCGCGCCCGACAATCCACCGGCTTCCCGCGCATGCGAGTCCCGGAGCGTCGCCGGCCGGCTCGTCGTCGTGTTCGAAACGATCAGTCCCTCGATGCCGGATTTGAGCGCAACCGCGGCAACATCGTCGAGAGCCTGTGATGAGAGATCCGGCGCAATCTTCAGAAGGATCGGGACCGGGCGCGCGAGCGCGCGGCGCGCTCCGAGGATCGTCTCGAGCAGGCGTTCGAGTTCCGGCGCATCCTGGAGCGCGCGCAATCCCGGCGTATTGGGTGAAGAGACGTTGACGCTTACGTAATTCGCAACCGGTGCAAGCCGCTCGAAACAAATCCGGTAGTCTTCGATGCGGTCGGCCGAATCCTTGTTGGCACCGATATTGACGCCCACAATGCCTTTTCCTCTTCGCGCGCGGAGCCGCAAGCGCGCGCGTTCCATGCCGGCGTTGTTGAAGCCCATACGGTTGATGACGGCGCGATCCCGTGCGAGCCGGAAAAGACGCGGGCGCGGATTTCCCGCCTGGGGCTGCGGCGTCACCGTTCCCACTTCCACAAAACCGAAACCGAACGCGCTCATCGCGTCGGCTGCCTCCGCATCCTTGTCGTAACCGGCCGCAAGTCCAATCGGGTTGGGGAAAGAGAGGCCCAGTGCATTGATGGCGAGCCGCGGATCATCCGGGCGGTTTCGCTCGCACCGCGCCGCCAATGGGGCAAGCGACAGCGAAAGGCGGTGGGCCGGTTCGGCAGGAAGAAGCCTGAGCGCGCCCGTCGCGAGCCTCAGCAGGTCAGCCAACGCGCGCTCCAGGCGCCGGTCACGCAGGCACCGATTCGGCGATCCGTGTGCGGATCATCTGCGCCGTTTCGGTGCAGCCGAACAGGGCGGCAAAGGAGCCGAAGCGCGGGCCCTGCGTCTGGCCGAAGAGCACTTCATAAAGCGCCTTGAACCAGTCCCGGAGCGGCTCGAAACCTCGCGTCTTTCCGATCTCGTAAACGACGTTCTGCACGGCTTCGCCATTGCGTTCGCCGGCGAGCGCGTCGAGTCTCGCGGCAAGTTCGAGGAGTGCGGCGCGCTCCTTTTCCGACGGTGCACGGTACTTTTTTTGCGGCTTTACGAAATCCTCGTAGTAGCGGAGCGCAAAGCCCACGAGTTTGTCGAGCCCGGGATTCTTCTCGGGCGAAGCGCCCGGTGCATAAGCCCGGATGAATCCCCAAAGCACCTCTCTGTTGTGGGCGTTCGAAGCGCTTACGAGATTGAGCAGAAGCGCGAAGCTCACGGGATAGCTCTCGCGTGGCGGATTGCCGGCGTGCAGGTGCCAGACCGGATTCTCGATTCGCTCGGCTTCGTCCTCCGTTTTCCAGTAGGTTTCGACAAAGCCGATGTAGTCATCGACGGCTTTGGGAATGACATCGAAATAGAGCCGCTTCGCGACACGCGGTTTCTGGTACATGAAGAGTTCGAGACTCTCCTCCGTGCCATAGCTCAACCACTCCTCGACCGAGAGGCCGTTTCCTTTCGACTTGGAAATCCTCTGGCCTTTCTCATCCAGGAAGAGTTCGAAATTGAAACCTGCGGGCGGCGTCCCTCCGAGAATCGTCACGATCTTGGAAGCCAGTTCGACGGATGAAATGAGATCCTTGCCTGCGAGTTCATAGTCCACCCCGAGCGCGTACCACCGCATGGCCCAATCGGCTTTCCATTGGCACTTCACATGACCGCCGGTGACGGGAAGTTCGGTCTTCTTCCCCTCGTCCTGAAAGACAATCGTGCCGCTCTTTTTGTTCCATTCGAGCACCGGCACCTGAAGCACAACGCCTGTGCGCGGCGAGATCGGAAGAAAGGGCGAATACGTTGCGCGGCGCTCCGGGCCCAATGTCGGAAGCACGACGTCGCGCACTTCCTCGTAATGCTCGAGCACCCTAAGAAGCGCATGATCGAAGCGGCCGCCGCGATAGCACTCCGTCGCGCTCAGGAACTGATATTCGAAGCCGAATGCATCGAGGAACGCGCGCAGCCGGGCATTGTTGTGCGCGCCATAGCTTTCATGCGTGCCAAACGGGTCGGGAATGGCGGTGAGCGGCTTGCCCAGATGTGCCCTGAGAACATCGGCGTTGGGTACGTTGTCCGGCACTTTGCGCAGGCCATCCATGTCGTCTGAAATGAGGATCAGCCGCGTCTTCAAAGGCGCGAGCATTTCGAAGGCGCGCCGGACCCAGCTCGGCCGCGCCACCTCGCAGAACGTCCCGATATGCGGGAGACCGGAAGGCCCGTAGCCGGTTTCGAAAACGACCGCGTCGTCCGCCCGCCCGGCCTTTTCCGCGGCGCGGATTCGTTCCAGCAGCTTGCGCGCCTCTTCGAAGGGCCAGGCATGGGCCGCTTCGGCCAGCTTTGATCCGTCAGTAAAGGACGCCGGCGCCATGTCTCTCCCGCGCAGTGCACTCTAATCGTCTTTGGCCAGCAAAAAGCAGCCGATTGCGCCCATTCCCGTCACACAAGCTTAAGGCTTTTGCAACAGGCCAAAGGCGACAATCGGGTGAGGATAAAGCCTTGATGTGCGTCGAAACCAAACTCGATCCCGCGATGGCGCGCACCGTGCTCGCCGGACGGATTGATGTCCTGTACAGGCTCGGGCGGCCCTATCTCTCTTTGCCTTTTGCCGCGCTCTGCGTGCTCGCCACGCGCTTTACCAGCGGCCCGCCGATCATCATTATCTTCATCCCGCTCTGTTTTCAGATGGCGGTGGTCATTCTGGCCGAGCGTCTGCTGGAGCAATACCGCGCGCGCGACAAGGAAAGCGATCCTGCGTACTGGGCGCACCGCTACACCTTTGTGTCGGCTCTCGCCGGGGCGTCCTGGGGTCTGGGCGCGTGGTTCTGGTTCGTGCCGAGTGCGTTTCCGGCCGAGGCCTATCTGACACTCGCCTTTCTCGGCATGACTTCAACCGAGTTCATTGTGCGCGCCGCGCATCGCCCGGCCTATCTCGTGCACGCCGCCTTTTCCCTCACCCCGCTCGTGGTGCTGCTGGCGTTCCAGGGCGGGCTCGCAACGATGTCGGCCGCCCTCGTGGTTCTCTTCGTAGGCGTGCTGACCGCCTACAGCGACAACATGGCGGCATTTCTCAACGAGAGCATTCGCTTGCGTCTCGAGAACGCCGATCTCGTCGTTCGTCTTCGCCATGAGAAAGGCGAAGCCGAAGCGGCCCGCGATCTCGCGCAAGCGAGCGCGCGCGCCAAGGAAAGATTCCTTGCCAATGTGAGCCACGAGCTTCGGACGCCGCTGAACGCGCTCCTCGGCATGGCGCAGCTTCTTGATCGCGCCCAGCTCGCGGATCCGCATCGAGACCACGTCAAGGTCATGCTGGAAGCCGGACGCGGCCTCGAAACGCTGCTCGAAGACGTGCTGACACTGACTCAGGACAATGCGCGCGGGGAAAGTGCGGCCTATTGCGATCCGATCCAGGCGGCGCGTGCGGTCGCGCGTCTTGCACGGCCGCGGGCGCGGCAAAAAGGAATTTCTCTGGAAGTCCTGGCGCCGCCCGAACTATCCGGCGTATGCGCCGATGCACGCCGGGTTCGCCAGGTGCTCCTGAAGCTCACGGACAATGCGCTCAAATTCACGGAACGCGGGAGCATTCAGATCAAGCTCGAGTCATCGGGCGAAGCCGATTCCCGGCGCGTCCGCTTCTGCATTATCGATAGCGGAGCGGGCGTGTCCGACGAAGCAGAGGCGCATCTCTTCACGCCTTTTTCGCCGGGGGACAGTTCCTACACGCGAGCCTTCCAGGGCGCAGGGCTGGGCCTCGCGGTCGCAAAACAGATCGTCGAATCGCTTGGCGGTTCCATCGGCTTCGAACACAACGCGTCGGGCGGCTCGATCTTCTGGTTCACCCTTCCGGTTGCCGAACATCTCGTCACCAATGACCAGCTGACGCCGCAAGCCGATCTCGATCAATATGAAGGTGCCCTGGACGCCGAAGCGATGGCAGCGCTCGAGAGCTCCGTCGGCGTAAAGACCCTGATCGAAATCCTGAAGGCCTATATCGAGACTTCCGAAAAGCTTTGCAGCGCGCTCGGAGAGGCGAGCGAGCATGCGAACTGGGAGGAAGCCGCGCGCGTTGCACAGGACATCGCCGGCAGTGCAGGCGCTTTGGGTCTTTCCGCCATCACCGCGAGCGCGCGCATGCTCGCGAGCGCGGCGCGCCAAGGCGACGCTGCTCCGGCGCTTCGCGAGCGCGCCTGCGAAGTCTTGCGCGAACACGAGCACGTCCGCAAAGCGCTCGAAACGCTCTACCCCGCGCTCGCGGCGTAAAACAAACCTCGAGCCCCTGCGTTCTCGCTTCCCTCGTCACGGTGGGACGCGCATGATCCTCCCATGCTCGTCGAAGCCACGCCGCGCCCGGTCTCGCTGGATCGACTGCGTGCCCTCGTCCCCGTAGCCGGTGGTGCGATCGTCCTTGAACCCGATGGCCAAAGCCGGATGCTTGCTCGCGACGAGGCGCGCGCGCTCTTCCGTGGAGGCGAGGTGCTCATCGCACATGGCGCCTTCGTAGCCGGACGCCTCAGGACGCAAGCCGCCCTGCCGCTCTTCGATGTCATGGAGCTTTTTGTTTTTGTGCGGCCGGCAACGCCCTGCGTGCCAAGCCCGCTGGGCCTCGCGCGCGTGCTCGGACTCGACTGGCCTCTTTCACCCCACGATTCGGCGGCGACGCTCAGAGTCGCCGCCGCCCGGCTCCTTGACGAACTTCGCAATGTTTCTGAACAGGAGCGCGGAGCCTTGCGCTCTCTCACATACACGCTCGGCCGTGCTGGCTGGCGCTGGGCGCCACTCGTGCTCGGCGCGCTCACGGCGGGCGACCCGCCGAAACATCCGCTCGCGGGCATCGATACCTGGCGCAGGCTTTCACCCTGGGAGGATGAACCGGATCCGGGCGATCCGGGCTCGATCCCGGTGGGCAACGCCGAAGCGCACGCAAGGCTGAAAGCTGCGATCGGTCTTGGGGGCGAACCGCGGCGGGAACAGACGGCTTATGTCGACGCGGCGCTCTTTGCGTTCGGGCCTCGCGAGCGCGCGGGCTCTCCCAAGGTCGCTTTGCTCGAAGCCGGCACCGGCACCGGCAAGACGCTCGGTTATCTCGCGCCTTCAAGTCTCTGGGCCGAGAAAAACGGGCCTGGCCTCTGGATCTCGACCTATACGCGCAATTTGCAGCGCCAGATCCTGCAGGAGATCGCGCGTCTCTATCCCGACCCGTCCGAACGCGACGAGAAGGCAGTCGTCAGGAAGGGGCGCGAAAACTATCTCTGCATCCTAAATTTCGAGGAGGCGGCGCGACGAACGGCGCTAGCGCCCGGGCAACGTTCGATCGCGCTCGGCCTGATCGCGCGCTGGCTCTCGGCCACGAAGGACGGGGATATCTCGGGGGCGGGTTTTCCGGCGTTCCTGGGCGCGTCGCTTGCGCTGAGAGAGATCACCGACCGTCGCG